>Ga0207674_10010382_pt1 | contig 10554 bp, 8 predicted proteins | sample KBSCornC72_FD_184303 | JGI IMG/M metagenome (GOLD analysis project Ga0207674, IMG submission 184303) | Corn rhizosphere microbial communities from Kellogg Biological Station, Michigan, USA - KBS Corn C7-2 (SPAdes) (version 2) | ecosystem: Host-associated > Plants > Roots > Rhizosphere > Soil ...
AGAAAAAAGTTTTTCCGTTCATCACGCAGCTTTGCGATCGCGGTTATGAGGTTCTGATCGAAACGGGCGGGTACGTTTCAACCGAAAGCGTTGATGAGCGCGCTAAGATAATTCTTGATGTAAAATGCCCTGCATCAGGCGAAGCGGAGCGAAATCACTGGCCGAATCTCGAAAGATTGCGACGCGACAAAGACGAGGTAAAATTTGTCGCCGCCGATTTAGACGATTGGCAATTTGCGCAGGAAATTATAAAAAAATACGATCTTGAAAACCGCGCCAAAGAGATACTGATCTCTCCCGTCTATGGCATGGAAGATCTTGCGGGACTCGCTGAGGCAATCTCGCGAAGCGGTCTAAAACTTAGATTGAATCTGCAATTGCACAAATACATCTGGGGCCCCGATACGCGTGGTGTATAACGTCAAGCAAACTTCAGTTTGCTTGCACTAGCCGTCAGGTTAATATCGCGCTAAACAGAACCAACAAACTAAAGTTTATTGGACTTCAACAATTTTCAGTTATTAGTTTTTAGTTATCAGTTATTCCGGAGAGTTATTCCAAAATGCCAACACCATCTAAACTATGAAAAAAATACTCCTTCTTTCGATAATACTGCTTTGTGCGTTCGGCGTTTTTGCGCAGAAAAAGACAAAAACTGCCGCCACATCTGTACCTGCTACTCCCAAGTCCCCTCCGCAAACGCTTGATGAAAAGATCCAGGCCGCGCTCGTCGGATTTCAGGGTAAGGCATGGATCTACGCCAAAAATCTTGACACCGGCAAGGACTTCGCGCTTCGCGCCGACGAACAAACGCGTACCGCCAGCACGATAAAGCTCGCCGTTATGGCCGAGACTTTTCATCAGGTCGCCGGGGGCAAGTTGCACTGGAACGACCCCATCGAGCTTACAAAAGATAAAAAGCAGGGAGGCTCGGGCATTTTGTTCGAATTTTCTGACGGTATGAAGATCGATCTCCAGACCGCCATGCATCTGATGATCGTTATTTCGGACAATACGGCAACAAACCTTGTCTTGGACAAGGTCGGCACCGACAATGTCAATGACTTTATGGATTCGCTCGGCCTCACCGATATCAAAGTTATGAGAAAGATCGGCGGCGGTGGCGATTCGAAAGCATGGACGAACGACCCGCGAAACAAACTCTTCGGACTAGGCCGAGCGAGCCCGCGCCAGATGGTGCGCCTTGTCGAAATGATGGACAACGGCCAGCTTGTTTCAAAAGAAGCCTCCGCCGAGATGATCGCCATAATGAAACGTCAGCAATACAAGGACGGTATTGGCCGAGGTGAACCGGACACAATACCCGTTGCCTCAAAATCCGGCGCCCTTGATCGTTTTCGCGCCGACGTCGGCATCATCTACACCCGACGCGGCCGCATCGCGATGGCGATCTATCTCGACGACATGCGCGTCGTGGCGTACGATCAGGAAAATCCGGGATTGGCGATGCTCTGGAAGCTATCGCAAATACTTCAGGACGGGTTAGGAAGATAAGGATGATTTCCCGCAAAGCCGCCAAGACGCAAAGGATAAGAGCATGAGAAAACGGGCAACGTGAATGCGGAGCCCATATTGCTTTGCTTCCTCGCGGCTTTGCGGGATATAGAATCTTAAGATGGATGCTTTCCTAAATTTTGCTGTTATTCTCGTTTCCGGCGGGATGGATAGTTGCGTCACGGCGGCAATTGCAAATCAGGAAAGCGAGTCGCTTGCATTCCTGCATATTTCCTACGGCCAGCGGACCGAAAATCGCGAGCGCAAGGCATTCAACGACATCGCCGAGTTTTACGGCGTCGAAAAGCGTCTCGACATTTCGATAGAGCATCTCGCGAAGATCGGCGGCTCGTCGTTGACGGATAAAAATATTGCGGTGACCGAAGCCGATCTTCAATCAAAAGAAATCCCAGCGAGCTACGTTCCGTTCCGCAACGCAAACATGCTTTCTATCGCCACGAGTTGGGCCGAGGTGTTAGGGGCAGGAGCGATCTATATCGGAGCGGTTGCGGAAGATTCGAGCGGTTACCCTGATTGCCGGCCCGTGTTTTACGAGGCGTTTCAAAAAGCAATCGACGCCGGCACAAAACCCGAAACGCACATCCAGATCCGAACGCCGATCATTCACCTAAGCAAAGCCGAGATAGTTAAAAAGGGAATCGAGCTAAATGCTCCGCTGCACCTGAGTTGGTCGTGTTACCGAAACGAGGACTTCGCTTGCGGAACGTGCGACTCTTGCGCTTTGCGCCTGCGCGGGTTTGAGCAAGCAGGCGTAAAGGATCCCATCCCCTACATCGCCGGTTAGTCCGTCTCATCTAGAATGTCGGCTTTTTGCTTTTCAAGACGGGATATTTGTAGTTTTAGCTCAGCAATTTCCGCATCTATTTCCGTCACTGTGGGTTTGTACGTGACCACGCTTGTTTGGGCGGCCTCGCCCATGCTTAGCCGATGAAAGACCGGAATCATCACCGTCGCTGCCGCATCGACAACCGCCAAAACTCCAAGCAACCGCAATACAATGCCGTCATCTGAGTTTGCTTCCGAAATTATTATCGCGGAACCAAGCGCCGCGAGTGTCAGGATAGAAATGAACGCCATCGTCAACGCCCATTTAAATCGTGTCGCCAGCCGCGCAAGCGATAGAAGCGAAAGCTGCGCAAACGAAAACGCAAATACTATCGAAGTAAAAAGCAATTTGTAGGTTCCCTTGTACGGTTCGCTGGTGACCCAGATCAGGTAAAGCGTGATAAGCGCAGACAGAGCAGCTAAACAGATACCAGCCACAGGTACGGCCAATATAGGTAGTTTGCGCGATTTCGGAGCTTCAAGAAACGCTCCGCACGCCAACCCCAGAACGCTTGCACCGACGATGGTGCAAGTCGTGCCAAGAATGCGCCCCTGCGTTTCCCCGAATTCGCCAGAGATGAGCGCCCAGATACCCATCAGAGCACTAAGCGTGATCGAACAGGTGAGCAAATAAAGAAAAAACTTCTTCGCGTTCCAATTTTCCACTGCTGAATTCTAGGCCAGATTTCAACTCTTTGTAAAGACTTTCATTATACCATTTAAAAGCATCATGATGCTTTTAAATGGACATCATTGCATCACAATGATATTATTTTGGTATGAGAACTACTGTTACGCTGGACGACGATGTGGTCGCGAAAATCAAAAGGAAAATGCAAAAGGGTGAGGGTAAAACCTTTAAAGAAGCCGTAAACGACACCCTGCGTCATGGATTCATGTTCGAAGAGCAGATCGAATCAAAACCGCATAGACCGTTCAAGGTCAAAGCTCGATCACTGGGCCTTTATCCGCATTTAAATTATGACAAAACGAGTGAATTACTGGCGATGCTTGACGAAGAGGATTACAAATGATTTTTCCTGACGTTAACTTACTTCTTTACGCCTACAACACCGAATCCGCGGCCTACAAAAAAGCCGCCGCATGGCTTCAAGGCGTAATGAACAGCAATGAGCGGTTATGTCATTCGTGGCATACGATAATGGGTTTTATAAGAATATCGACCAATAGCCGAATCTTCCCTAAACCATACTCGGCAAAAGAGGCTCTCGAAATCGTTTCAAGCCTCATAAACGCAAAAAATTCAACTATGCTATTGCCCGGATCCGGGCACTTTGCCATTTTCGAAAAACTCGTAAATGAAGCCGGCATCAATGGGCCAAAACTAATGGATGCACATATAGCTGCTCTCGCTATCGAACACGGCGCAACTTTAGCCTCCGCTGACAGAGATTTCCGGCTATTTGACGGTCTGAAGATAATAAATCCCTTAACGAGTTAATTTATAACTCATTTTGGCCGATTCTTTTCCTTGAAAATGTTACCAGGCCAATGATCAGGAATGCTAAACCGACGAAAACAATGATCATTCGCCCTTCCGCACAAATCAAAATCGCAGTTCTTATTCTACTGCTAACCGATCGCGTTTTACCTTTAACCCATTCAGATCACCAAGCGCGGCGAACGCAATCTTTTCAGTTCTGAAAAACTTGCGGGCAAGCGCATTTACTTCCTCTACGGTAACGGCCCGAATCGCCGCAAGTGTTTCGGCGTTGGGAATGTAGCGGCCGTGCAGCATCTCACACTGAGCGAGGATGGCCGCGCGGGCTGCGGAATCTTCGAGCCCTAACAAGATCGACGCAATGGACTGCTGCTTGGCAAGTTCCAACTCCTGCGTCGAGACGCCGTTTTTAACGATCAGCCGGATTTCGTTGATGGCAAGATCCAGCACTTCGTCCATCTGCTTTGGCGAGGTCGCCGCAAAGATCGAAAAGAATCCGCAGTCACGAAACATCGCTGCGCTTGCTCCGACGCTGTATGCCAGCCCGCGCTGCTCGCGCACCTTTTGCCACAACCGGCTCGACATGCCGCCGCCGATCAGATTTGCCAAAAGGTCGGCCGCATATCTTTGTTTGTTCACTGCGGCAACAAAGGGGGTCGCGACGATCATGTGCGCCTGCTCCAGATTTCGATTTTTCTTAACAATTATTGGCGCCGCAAAAACGGGTTGCTGGTTTTTGGAATTTCGCTTTTGTTTTTTGACGGTGCCGGCAAAAGATCTTTCCGCTAACTGAACAACCTGACGGTGCTTTAAGTTACCGGCGGCCGTGATCACGAGATTTGAGGGCTGAAACGCAAGACCGAAATACTCGCGTGCGAGACCCGAAGTAAATTTGCGGACGGTTTTCGCCGTACCTGAGATCGAAAGTCCAAGCGGATGATCAGGGAAAAATGCCGCAGTGAAAATGTCGCCGAGATACTCTTCGGGCGAATCTTCGACCATTTTGATCTCCTCGATTATCACGCGGCGCTCGCTTTTAAGCTCCTTTTCATCGAACCGCGGATTGAGCAGCATGTCCGCGATCAACTCAAACGCCTCTTCGAGCCTATCATCGATCACCTTTATCGCAAATCCCGTCTCCTCGTGCGTCGTGAACGCGTCAAGATTGCCGCCGAGCCTATCCTGCTCGACCGCGATCTCCAAAGCCGAGCGCTTGGTCGTGCCCTTAAATACTGTATGTTCAATAAAATGCGAGATCCCGTTAAGCTCCGCCGGCTCATGCCGCGATCCGCGATCGAAGAAAAACCCGAGCGTCGCAGAGCGCACATCGGGCATCCTGTCAGTGATGACGGTGAGACCGTTTGGAAATCTAGTGGTCTGTATATTTTCGGACATCAATTCCTGAGCAATTAGCTATCCTAACAAAAAAGCCCTCTTTGCGCACCACCAGCGGCGTAAGCCGATTTTTATTGGTCGCGAAATATTTCACAAAAAGAAATTGACAAATTCAGTCCAAAATGAGAAAGTAAGTGCTTACTAACTTAGCACTTATTTTGGCTTTATGAGCGAGAAAGTTATTGAAAGGGAAGAAGTTGACGTGGCCAAACACAATGGGCACGGAAAGGCGATCGACAGTGCCTCGGACGAAAACGACGCCGAAACCGAAGCTGTCGAGCAAACGGATGAAAACAGCGATGAAGGCGAACCCGTAGTCAAAAACGGCTCGAAAAAACGCAAGATCTTGTTCATCGGCGCCGGGGTTTTAGTTATTGGATTGATACTTGGGACGGGTTATTGGCTCTACGCGCGACAGTACGAATCAACGGACGACGCATTCATTGACGGCGACATCGTTCAGGTCAGCCCTAAGGTTTCTGCGTATGTGAAAAAAGTTTACGTAAGCAATAATCAGTTCGTGCATAAAGGCGATCTGCTGGTCGAGCTTGATCCTACTGATTACGAAGTAAAGCTCGAACAGGCAAGGGCGCAGCTCCTAACGGCTCAAAGTCAGCACGGCGCTGCTCAGGCAAATGTCGATCTGACCGAAAAAACCTCCAGCGCAAGCCGCACAACTGCCAATTCGAACGTCGAAACGGCGAAAAATAACGTTGAGCAGACACGCCTGGCGGCCGGTTCAAAACAAAGTCAGATAGCTCAGTCGCAGGCTGCCGCGCGAACGGCACAGGCGAATTTGGGCCAGACGCGAGCCCAGATACCACAGGCCGAATCGAACCTCAAACTTGCGCAAGTCGAGTACGATCGGCGCAATGTACTTTTTAATCGGGGTGACATTTCGCGACAGGCGCTGGACCAGGCAACCAACGCTCTGCAAAACGCTCAGGCGCAGCTTGATGCGGCGCAAAAACAGGTGATCGCCGCGCAGGCGCGCGTTGACGAGGCGAACGCCGGCGTTAGGACCGCAGAGGAAAATTATCGCCAGTCGCTGGCGCAGGTCGATCTGACGCAGTCGCAAGTTGGCGAATCGCAGGGAAGGCTCGAAGACGCGAACGCCGCGCCGGAACGCGTCGCGGTGAGCGAATCGCAGGTCGGCACGGCTGCGTCAGCCATCGAGGTTGCCCAAGCCGCCGTCCACCAGGCCGAACTTGAGCTTTCATACACAAAGATCTACGCACCCGAAGACGGTTACGTCACGAAAAAGAGCATTGAGGAAGGCCAGTTAGTTCAAACGGGTACCCCAATGATGGCCATATCGGAGTCGGACGACGTCTGGGTCGTTGCCAATTTCAAAGAGACACAGCTCGAACACATGCAAGTCGGCCAGTCGGTCGATGTTGAGGTTGACGCGTTTCCGAGCGAGACCTTTCACGGAAAGGTCGAGAGTTTTCAGGCTGGTACGGGTTCAAGATTTAGCCTGCTGCCTGCAGAAAATGCGACGGGAAACTATGTCAAGGTCGTTCAGCGCGTGCCGGTAAAGATCGTCTTTGACGAATCACCTGAAAAGATCAAGCGGCTCTCTCCGGGAATGTCCGTTGAGCCTACAGTAAAGGTAAGGTAAGACGGGCAAGATGGCAGAATCGGCCGCACCAAAACAAGAATGGATACCAAGCTTTAATCCATGGCTGATCGCCGTGTCGGTTATGCTTGCGACGGTCATGGAGGTCCTTGATACCTCCGTCGCCAACGTCGCGCTGCCGCACATTTCGGGTAATCTCTCAGCCACGACGGAAGAGGCGACGTGGGTCCTGACAAGCTATCTCATCTCGAATGCCATAGTCCTGCCGGCGACAAGCTGGATCGGTAAATTTATCGGCCGCAAGCGGTTTTTAATTATCTGTATCGTGCTTTTCACGCTCGCATCAGCGTTATGCGGCGCGGCGCCGAATCTTCAGATATTGATCATCGCGCGTGTGCTGCAAGGCATGGGCGGTGGCGCGTTGCAGCCCATCGCGCAGGCTGTTCTGCTCGAAAGTTTCCCTCCGTCACGCCGCGGCGCCGCAATGGCTCTGTACGGAATGGGTGTCGTTGTCGCGCCGATCATCGGCCCGACGCTCGGCGGTTGGATAACCGATAATTACTCCTGGCGTTGGATCTTTTACATCAATTTGCCGGTCGGCGCGGTCGCCGCTTTTATGGCGAACACTTTTGTTGAGGACCCGCCGTATCTTAGGAATCAAAAGCCGGGTCGCATCGACTATATAGGATTTGGCTTGATGGCCCTGGGTCTTTCGGCGCTCGAACTGACCCTTGACCTTGGCCAACAGAAAGACTGGTTTTCGTCGCCGTTTATAGTATTTACGGCCATATCGTGTGCCGTGCTGATCATCTCGTTCATTGTGTGGGAGTTATTCACGCCCGAACCTATCGTTAATCTGCGTGTGTTCCTGAATCGGAATTTTGCGGTTGGCTGCGCCCTAATTGCGTCCGTCGGCATAGTGCTTTATGGGTCGACAGCGCTCTTACCACTATTCTTGCAGACATTGCTCGGTTATCCGGCGGTTGAGAGCGGCATGGCGGTAAGTCCGCGAGGCATCGGCGCCATCGTATCGATGGTGATCGTCGGGCGGCTGATCAGCAAACTAGATTCACGTTACCTGATAACGTTCGGATTTGTGGTGCTGACGATCTCGATCTACATGTTCACCGGATTGAACCTGTATATCGCACAAAGCAACATCGTATATCCAATGCTGGTGAGCGGTTTTGCACTCGGTTTTATTTTTGTGCCGCTAACGACGATGACGATGGCAACACTGCCGCAGGATCAGATCGGGAACGCTACGGGAATCTACAATCTGATGCGTAACACCGGCGGTAGCGTCGGTATTTCCCTGTTAGCGTTCTTGCTGACGCGCGGGTCGCAGATCCATCAAAATTACCTGGTTGAACAGATAAACCAATACAACATCGCGTTCCAGCAAACATTCCAGCAATTAAAGGCCGGGTTTATAGCCCAGGGTGTAGATGCCGTGACCGCAACGCAGCAGGCTTATCAGGCTATCTACGGGATGGTCGTTAAACAAGCCATGGTTTTGTCGTATCTTGACTGTTTTTGGCTGCTGACTGTGCTGTGCGCGCTGTGTATTCCGGCGGCGTTTCTCTTCAAGCGCGTGGTGCATGCAAAGCCGATCGAAGGAGCACACTAAGAAAATTGCGGAAAGCGAATGCGGATTGGTCTTAGGTATCCGGTTTTTGGTTATTAAAGGGTAATTCTGATTTCTCAGGCTGTCATTTGTAACCAGCAACCTAAACCCGTTCCAATCCGCATTACGCGTTCCGAAATCCAAAATCAATTCGACCCGTTTGTCGGTACAACGGGCGAGCCGTCGTTTTTCTTCATCTGGTCACGAAACAGATTAAGCAGCAGCAATGTGCCGATGCCACCGCCGTCGCCCGATCCACCGCCCGAAGCCATAATGTCCGGCGTGATGCGGACGCCTTTTTCGCCGATCACTTTTAGGGTCTCGACAATAGCGACGCCGTTCGCACCCAGAGCGTTAACCTGTTCCTTATAAGCGACGCCCTGTGCTTCGCCGATAAGCCGCATCTTTTCAGCTTCGGCCTTACCGGTTTCGCTGATGTAATAGGCCTCGCCTTCGGCCTCTTTTTTACGCTGCTCGCTTCGCTTTCCGGCGATGTCCACGCCGACGGTCGCTTCCATCAAGCTCTTTTGGTTATCAGCCTGCGAACTTGTCCGTTCGAGCTCGATGCGTTTGACCTCGGCCTCACGCTGGGCGTCGTACATATTCTGCCGCTGCTCGGCGAGAATTTTCTCGGTCTGCGTTTTCATCAGCTCTTCGGGCAGGCGTATGTGGCAGATCAGCACGTTCACGACGTCAACATGATATTTCAAAAGATGCATGCGGACTCGTGCCTCGGCGCGTTCCTGCTCCTCATGACGATTTTGCAGATATGCCATCGCGCTCGACTCGGACGCCTGATTGCGAAAGATCGAATCGATCAGCGGGTGCATCACGTTCTGGATCAAACGTGTTACGTCGCCGATCTTGGCGACCATAAACGGTGCATCCTCGGGCTTTACGCGAAAGACGACACGAACCTCAAGCTGCATCGTAAAACCGTCTTTCGAGATCACCTCGAACGGGTCGAATGTGTTTGCTACCTCGCCGGCGGTCCATTCGACGGTCTGGTTCGTCGTCGGAATAACGATCGGCGAGACTGCCAGTGTGTTCACATAATAGCGTCCGGGGCCAACGACCGATTCCTGAATGCCGCGATAGCCTTCGGGAACAACATAAGCCTCGTGAGCGCCACTGTCGAGACGCTTGTCCGCAGGGTCGCCGGAGCCGAGTTCGGCTTTGATCTCGTCAATTGTGGCATTTTCGCCGTCGACTTTATCGAGTTTCTCGGCGGCGAGGTGCATCTGTTCCTGCTCTTCGCGTTCGAGTCGCTCGCGTATTTTTTGCGCCATTGCGCGGCGGACCTCTTCGGACGGATCCTTGCCCGTATTTGAGACGATAACGGCAACCTCGCCGGGACGCACCTCTTTTGCGTTTTCGGGAATTACCTTGAACAGCAAAGGATTTATGTAATAGGTACCGGGCAACAGAATGTCTTTTTGGGGCCCACGCTGGCCGCCGGCGGTGATAAAAGCATTACTGTCCTGAAAGTTGTCGTGTCCCTGAACGGGTGTGGCAACGTAATCGCGTGGATCAAGCGGCGCGCCGTCGAGAGCCTCGACAAGGCCGATCTGATTTTCGCTGATGACTGTCGCATCAAAAAGGCGGATCGTGAAAACGCCGGGGCGAACGTCGTTCGGGTCGTCGATGGACACCGACTGCGTGTGGATGCGGTACGTCCCTGGCGTCAAGATCTCGACCTGCGGGCCTTTTTGGCCGCCGTTATGGATGAATTGCTCAGCGTCCTGAAAATTCTTATGGCCGCTGATCGCCTTGCCGTGCAGCCGTCCCTGGTCAAGCTGCATTCCGTCCGATGCAGTGATCACGCCGACCTTTCCGGGCGGGATGACCGTCACGCTTGCTATCGAGACGCCAAACAGATACGGATGGATCGCCCATTTTCCCGGTTGGAGCGTGCGAAGCTGAATGCCCTTGACGCCGCCCTGTTTGATAAAGGCGATCGGGTCCTGAAAATTATTATGCGCGTTTTGCGCGCGGTCGGGTGCAAAGATGCTGCCGGTCGGCATCGGCTCACCGTCGATGGCCTCTACAATGCCGAGTTCGTCGGCTGCGATCTCAACCAGCGGCACTTTTTGAGTGACACGTTCGATCGGATAAAGAACGAAATGCAAG
>Ga0207674_10010384_pt1 | contig 10553 bp, 10 predicted proteins | sample KBSCornC72_FD_184303 | JGI IMG/M metagenome (GOLD analysis project Ga0207674, IMG submission 184303) | Corn rhizosphere microbial communities from Kellogg Biological Station, Michigan, USA - KBS Corn C7-2 (SPAdes) (version 2) | ecosystem: Host-associated > Plants > Roots > Rhizosphere > Soil ...
GTGCCGCCGCTCAGGCCGCGGGGACAATGCCTTGGCGCGGGAGGAGGAGACCGTCGAGCTGGTCGCTGCGCATTGGCCGCGGCGCCTGCCCGCCGCATCGGGATCGCCACGCACCGCCCTGCTCGTTCCGGCGCATGACGAAGGGGTGGACATCGCCGGAACGGTGCGGGCGCTGCGCGCGGCCGCGCCGGCTGGATCACGGATCCTGGTCGTCGCCGACAATTGCACCGACGACAGCGCCGAACAGGCGCGTCGGGCGGGGGCCGAGACGATCGAGCGGCGCGATCCGGCGCGGCGCGGCAAGGGCTTCGCGCTCGACTTCGGCCGCGACCGTCTCGCCGCCGATCCGCCCGACGTGGTGATCGTGCTCGACGCCGACTGCGCGATCGATCGCGACGGCCTCGCGCGGCTGGCCGCCGCGGCCCATATTATCGGCCGGCCGGTCCAGTCCGCTTATCTGCTGCGGCCCCGCCCCGAACTCGGCGCGCTGGTCGCTCTGTCCGGTTTCGCCTTCCTGCTGCGCAACCTGGTCCGCCAGCGCGGGCTTGCGCGGCTCGGGGCGCCGGCGCTGCTGACCGGATCGGGCATGGCCTTTCCCTGGGCCTGCTTCGCGGCCGCACCGCTGGCCAGCGCGGATGTGGTCGAGGATCTGACGATCGGCATCGCCCTCGCGCGCATGGGCATGGATCCGGTTTTCCTGGCGGAGGCCGTCACCCTGTCCGATCCCGCCCGGCGCGCCGCCACCCTGCCGCAGCGGCGGCGCTGGGAACATGGCTTCCTGCGCACCGCCTGGCGCGAGGCCCCGTCGCTGATCGCGGCCGGACGCTGGCCGCTGGCCTGGCTGGGCCTCCATCTCGCGGTGCCGCCGCTCGCTCTGCTCGTGCTGATCGACCTGTTCGCGCTCGCCCTGCTCGACCGCAATAGCCCGCCCTTCGCGCTGCTGGCGGCGCTGCTCGCGCTGCTCGCCCTGCTACTGCTGCTCGGTTGGGCGCGTTTCGGCCGGGCGCAGCTGCCGGCGCGCCAGCTGATGCTGATCCCGCTCTATATGGTGTGGAAGCTGCCGCTTTATGCTGCGGCGATGCTGCGCCCCGAGCGGAGCTGGACACGGACGGATCGTGGCCGAGACGGCGGCGACGTATAGCATGGCCGCTAGCCGATCGCCGCGAGCCCCGCCGCCACCACATTGGGCGCGAGCAGAAGGCTGATCCCCGCGCCGACCAGCGCCCCCGCACCGAGCATCGCGTAGTAGAGCAGATGGATCTGCGCCCGGAACAGCCCCGCGCGGCGCAGCAGGGCCAGCGTGTAGATCAGCGCGCCCAGTTCGGACAGCGCCAGCGCGAGTGGCAGGGCCAGCGGCCCGACCGCCCGGAACAGCGCCGCCACCGTAAACGCGAACAGCAGCAGCCGGATCAGATTCGCGTGGAGCATCGGCCGGGTCCGGCCCATCGCCAACACCGTCTGGATGTTGGTGAAGCTGTCCAGATCGAAGGCGATGCGCAGCAGCAGGACCGAAAGATAAATCCAGCCATATTCGTAGCGATGATCGAACAGCAGCCGGAACAGCGCGGGCGCGCAGCCGATACCGAAGCCGAGACCCGCGAACAGCAGCAGATAGAGCCAGGTGCGCGCCGCGTAGAACATGTCCGCCAGTGCGGCCGGGCTGTCCTTCCATATCCGGGCGACCAGCGGGAAGAACCAGCGCTCCACATAGTTGCGACCGAATGGCTGGAACGCCAGCGCCAGATTGGCCGGCAGCATGTAGACGCCGAAATCGGCGACCGAGAAGAGCCGCGCGAACAGGATCTTGTCTGATTGCGTAATCAGCAGGGTGACGATGGTCGAAGCGATGATCCATCGCGAGAAGCCGAGGAATTCGCGCAGCTGTGCGCGATCCCAGGCGAGCCGGGAGCCGCCGCCGATCACCAGCAGGGTGAGCGCCAGGCGCGCGATGCCGCTGACATAGAGGCCGATCACCAGCGCCCGATAATCCGCCAGCAGCAGGCTGAGCGCGAGATTGGCGGCGATCTGGATCGCCAGCGCGGCCAGCTCGACCGCGCAGGTGGCGCGCACCCGCCCCTGGCGTTGCGCGAGCAGCAAGGACATCGGGCAGAGCGCGTTGACGACGAACAGCGGCGCGGTGGCGGCGATCGGCCAGGCAAGCTCGGACTTTCCCAGGAACAGCGCGATCGGCCAGGCCGCGACCAGCATGACGATGGACTGCAACACCGCCTGGCCCAGTCGGATCGTCCAGATGACGTCCAGGAAGCGCCGCTCGCCACCGCGTTCGTGACGGATGACGAAATCGAACACCCCAAGATCGGACAACATGGTGAGCACGACCATCACCGAGACGATCACGCCGACGACCCCGAAAGCCTGGGGATCGAGCAGCCGGGTCAGCACAACGTTGCCGCCAAGCCGCAGCAGGATCGTCGCCGCGGTGAAGGCGATCAGCAGCGCGCCGGCCTGGTCCTTGGCGAACAGGGCCCGCAGGCCGAGGGCTCTGCCGACGAACGGGAAACTCTTCGTCATCTCAGGATCGACCGGCGGCGCAATGCTCGAACATTCTCAGCGCCCCCTTAGCGTCCGGACGCTAGAATGGCACGGGCCGAGGCGCCTGTCTTGCGTCGTCGACGTCCGCCGCCCACGATTTGCGCCGCCCGGTCGCGGCAGCGGGCTCGCCTTGCCTTGCTCCTGGAAACGGGCCATGAGGAGCCATGCTGGACAGGCACGGTTCGACATCCCCGCTCAGCCGCCGACGGGCCCTCGCCGGCCTCAGCTTCCTCACGATCGCCGCCACGCTCGCCGCCCGCGTTCCCGCCGCTTCGGCGACCGAGGGGGCCGATGCGGCCGAGGACGACGCGTTCGTGATGATCGACGGCTGGGTTTTGCGAAAAGACGATCTGGGCCGCTGAGCCGATGCTCCTCGACTTCAACGAAGCGAGCGAGCGGGTCGACGACCGCGTCTATGACGTCGCCATCGCCGGAGCCGGCCCCGCAGGCATCAGCATCGCGCTCGCGCTGGCCGCCAAGGGGCACAGGATCGTGCTCCTCGAGGGCGGCGGGCTCGATTATTCCGACGCGTCGCAGGATAGTTATCGCGGCCGCTTGTCCGGACCGCGCTACGCGCCGCTCGACGCCACAAGGCTGCGCTATCTGGGCGGCACCTCAAACCATTGGACGGGGCGTTGCGGCGCGCTCGATCCGGTCGACTTCGAACCTCGCCGCAATCGCGTGCTGCCGGGCTGGCCGATTTCACGCGACGAGCTGTATCGGTTCGGGCGGCAAGCGCGCGAAATCCTCGATCTGCCGAGCGCGCCATTTCGTCCGGCCCGCCGCCCCCCGCTTGCCAGCACGCAATTCCGGCTGACCGAGTTCGCGATGAGCCCGCCGACCCGCTTCCTGGGCAAATATCGGGACGCGCTGCGCACGAGTCGCCGGATCGATTGCTACATCAACGCCAATCTCGTCGACATCGAGGCCGATCCCACCGCCCGGCACGTCCGCGCCTTCAGCATCCGCAATTATCGCGGCCAGATCCGCCGGCTTCGCGCCCGCCGCTACATCGTCGCCCTGGGCTCGCTCGAAAATGCCCGCATCCTCCTGAACTCCGATCATGTCCGCCCCGGCGGGCTCGGCAACGAGTCGGGCATGGTCGGCCGATGCTTCATGGAGCACCTCGACGTCCAGCTCGGCGATTTCGTGATGACCGACCAGGCCTTCTGGCGCGCGGGGAAGATCGGCCTGAACGCGTCCGCCGCATTGATCCGGCAGCGCGGCATCAGCAGCGGGCTGATCTCGTTCACCCCGTCCGTTCAGCCAACTTATTATGGCCGCGCGGCCTTCCTGCGCAAATTGTTCAGCGGCCCGGCGTGCCGGATCGACCCCGATGGCGCGCGCCGGCTCAGCGGCTATCCCTGCCCGGGGGACAACATCGTCAGCTCGATGATCGAGCAGATCTCCAATCCCGCCAGCCGGGTTCGGCTGACCGGCGAGAAGGACGCGCTGGGGCTGCGCCGGATCGATCTCCACTGGAACATCCACCGCAACGACATCGCGACCATCGAGACGCTGGCCCAGGCGGTCGCGCGCGAGCTGGCGCGGATGGATGTCGCGCGGATGCGGATCGCGCCCGAGGTGCTGACCCGCAGGATCGACTTCTTCGGTGTCCAGTCCCATCAGATGGGTACGACCCGGATGTCGGCCGATCCCCGGTTCGGCGTGGTCGATCCGCACCAGAAGGTGCACGGCATCGACAATCTCTACATCGCCGGATCGAGCGTCTATCCGACTGGCGGCGCCGTCAATCCCACCTTCACGCTGGTCGCCATGTCGCTGCGCCTGGCCGATCATCTCGCGGGACTGGCCTGATCCCCGATCAGCGCAGCGCGGGCAGCGCCTCGCCTTCCTGAGCGGGCATGGTGGCCACGAGCTTGCGGGGGTTCGATCGACGCACATAGGCCGTCTTCAGCTGGGCGCGGAGCGCGACCAGCATGGCCACCACGACGAAGCTGAGCTGCATCGGCGCGACCCAGCTGCTCAGCAGCGCGAGCGCCGGCAGCAGCGCCGCCTGGATCGAGATCAGCACGCGCGCCAGCATGAGCTGCGCCGGATCGGGATCGAGGCGTCGGATGGCGCGATAGTGCGGAAAGGCGGACAGCAGAAAGACGATGAACAGGAACAGCGACACCAGCCCCGCCTGAACGATCAGGGCCAGATAGACATTGACCAGATCGACGATCCCCTGGCCTTGGAGGAAGCTGTCGAGCAGCCCCTGGGACGCCGCTTCGCGATAGCCCAGCCAGACATGGCTGCCGAGCGCCCGTGGAACGCCGGTCACGAGTTTGAGCCGATAGTCGGTCGAGAAGCGCGCATCCGCCCCGCCGAGAATCGGCAGGCTGGCGAGCATGATGAGGCCGACGACCGGCACCGCGACGGCAAGCAGATAACGTCGCCGCAGCAGTTGGTGGACCATGATTCCGACGACGAGCGCGACCAGACCGGAACGCGACAGCGTCGCGGCCAGCCCGCCGACGATCGCCGCGGCGACGAAGAAGAGCGGTCCGGAACGGCCCCGAAAATGCCAGAGCCCCCAGGCGCCGATCGCCGCCAGCCCCAGCATCGCCCCGCCGGTCAGCGGATGCGCGAACGGGCCATAGGCTCGGGCGATCCCGCCACGCGACAGCCAGGTGCGTGGCGAATCGATCGTCCAGAGATCATGTTTGACCTCCATGATGCCCGAGTAGAGCGGCCATAGCCTTACCGTCTCGAACAGACAGAGCAGCCCCGCCGACGCCGCCCCGAACAGCATCAGCCGCACCAGCAGCTCCGGCCGATCGATCCGGACGCGCGACAGGACGTGATAGGTGAGCAGATAGGGCATCGCATAGGTGAAGACGTTGCGCGCGACCGTGGTGGGCGGCGCGCGAAGCGACATGCAGATGCAGAAGGCTAGGATGAAAGCGGCCATGTAGAGATCGCTCATCGCCAGCCGGCGCCGGATGTGCAGCCCGGGGTGCAGCATATAGCCCAGCAGCAACGCCAGGGAGAAGAACAGGAAGGGCGTGATCGGCGCGATATAGGCGCCGGCGAACCCAAGCAGCGATCCCGCGGCGGGGGTCCAGAAGAAGAAGAACAGCCATGTCCCGGCCATCGGCACGCGTCGGTCGACGCAGGCGACCATCAGCACCATGAACAGGATCTGCGTCGCCAGCATCGGCAAGGCCGAAACCGCCGAGCACGCGACCAGCGCGCCGCTGAACACCAGCCGCGCTATATAGCGCCTCTCCCAATGCTCGCGGACCAGCATCGTCATCGGCAGGGTGGCGATCGCCAGCAGCCCGACCAGCACGACGGCGCTCTTCCAAAGAAACATCGGCCCTCACGTCCGTCCCAGACCACGCCCGCCCCTCATCAGGGCAGATGCGCCCCAGGTAAAGCAGGAATGGCTTGATCCGCCGGCAATCTATCCCCAAATGACGCTCATGCTGATCGAGACCGAACCGACGCCCAACCCGGCGACGCTGAAATTCCTGCCCGGCCGCGCGGTGATGACGGCGGGCACGCGCGATTTCGCCGATCCCGAGGAGGCCGGCGCGTCCCCTCTGGCCGAGGCGCTGTTCTCGCTGGGCGACGTCTCGGGCGTCTTCTTCGGACAGGATTTCGTGTCGGTCACCGCGGCGGAGGGCGCCGAGTGGCGCGATCTCAAGCCCCAGGTTCTGGGGATGCTGCTCGACCATTTCTCTTCGGAGGCGCCGCTGTTCCATGCCGGCAGCGCCGCCGAGATCGCGATCGACGAGGATGCGGGGTTCGAGGAGGATCCCGCGGACGCCGACGTCGTCGCACAGATCAAGGATCTGATCGAAACTCGTGTGCGCCCGGCAGTGGCGCGCGACGGCGGCGACATCGTCTATCGGGGCTTCCAGCGCGGCACCGTCTATCTGGCGATGCAGGGCGCCTGTTCGGGCTGTCCATCCTCGGCCGCCACGCTGAAGCAGGGGATCGAGACCCTGCTCAAACATTATGTGCCCGAGGTGACCGAAGTCCGCGCCGCCTGACGCCGGCGGGCCGCACAGCAAGGGGGATCCGACGATGGGCGAGCGCTTGTCCGACGACGGGCTGGAAATCCTGGCCTGCGCGGCCGCCATCCCGATCGGCTGACCGCGAGGCATGACGCATATCCTGGTGATCGACACCGCGACCGCGGCCTGCTCGGTGGCGCTGATCGCGGGCGATGCGCTTATCGCCGAATCGCACGAGGTGGTGGGCCGCGGCCATGCCGAACGGCTGATGCCGATGATCGCAGCCCTGCCCGAGGGCGGGCGCGCCGACGCGATATGGGTCGATTGCGGGCCCGGCAGCTTCACCGGCATCCGCGTCGGACTGGCGGCGGCGCGCGCGCTGGGGCTGGGCTGGGGCATTCCCGTCCACGGCTATAGCTCCACCGCGCTGATCGCCGTCGCGGCGCAGGCCGACTGCGAAGACCCGGCCATCGGCATCGCCCTGATCGGCGGCCATGGCGAATTGTTCGTGCAGCGCTACGCCACCCGGCCGCTCGAGCCGCTCACCGCGCTGGCCTCGCTCCCGCCCGCCGCCGCGGCCGATGCGGTGCCGGACAGGCTCGTCTTCGGATCGGGCGCCGCGCAGTTGATCGCCGCCCGCGGGCATGGCGACGGGCGGGACCGGCTACCCCGAGCGGCCGATGCGCGGCGGCTGCCGCCGGGGCTGACCGCGCTGCCCCCTTCGCCGCTCTATGGCCGCGCGGCCGACGCGAAGACGGCGGCAGACCTTGCGGCCGCCCCGGCGCCGCGATGAGCGCCATCGCCCTGTCGGAGGTGGGGATCACCGGGCTCGATCCGGTGATGGAGGTCATGAAGACCGCGTTCGACCCCGATTATGGCGAGGCCTGGACCGAATCGCAGACCATGTCGATGCTCGCCATGCCGGGCACCTGGCTCTCGCTTGCGCGGATCGAAGGCCATGCGGCGGGCTTTGCGCTCAATCGCCTGATCGCCGACGAGGCGGAGCTGTTGCTGCTGGCGGTGAGCCCGGCTTTCCGCAGGCGAGGCGTCGCGATGGCGCTGATCGATCGCAGCCGCGCGATATTGCTCGAACGCGGCGGCCGGCTTCTGCACCTCGAGGTGCGTCACAACAACCCGGCAACCGAACTATACAGGAAGGCGGGGTTCGCGCAAATCGGCCGACGCCCCGGTTATTACCGCAGCATGAACGGAGTAGTTCATGACGCGCTCACCTTATCCTGTACTGTCGAACAGATTTAGTCTGTTATTTCTTGCGGAATCCCGTTGCAATCGCACTGAAATGGGAGCAGAGCGCCGCGACCGGACTAGTCGGGTCTCATGACCGATCATCTATTCGATCACTGTATGAATAAAGGACTTACCATGTCGGACAATGACGGGCTCACCGAAACGCTGATCGCCCTGACCGCGGACATCGTCTCCGCCCATGTCAGCAACAACAGCGTCGCCGTTTCGGACCTGCCGCTGCTCATCCAGAACGTGCACAATGCGCTCGCCTCGCTCGGTGACGATCTCGTCGAACCCGAAGTGAAGCAGGAGCCGGCCGTTTCGGTCCGCGCCTCGATCAAGCCCGACTATATCGTGTGCCTCGAGGACGGAAAGAAGCTGAAGATGCTCAAGCGGCACCTGATGACCCATTATCAGATGACCCCGGAGCAATATCGCGCCAAGTGGAACCTGCCGGCCGACTATCCGATGGTCGCCCCCAACTATGCCGAGCAGCGCCGCTCGCTCGCCAAGAAGATCGGCCTGGGCACCAAGCGCCGTACCCGCTGAGCCTTGCGGATCGCGCCGGGAGCCGATCTTACGGCCCCCGGCGCAAATTGAATGGCCGCCTGACCTTGTGTTCGCAGTTGCGATACGGCTAACAAGGCGGTCATGACCGGGAAGATCGACATCGAGCAACTCTGCGCCGACAAAGGTCTGCGCATCACCGAGCAGCGCCGGGTGATCGCCCGTGTCCTGTCCGATGCCGAGGATCATCCCGACGTCGAACTGCTCCACCAGCGCGCCGCCGCGATCGATCCCGGCATCTCGATCGCCACCGTCTATCGCACGGTGCGGCTGTTCGAGGACGCCGGCATCCTCGAACGCCACGATTTCGGCGATGGTCGCGCCCGGTATGAGGCGGCGCCCGAGACGCATCACGATCACCTCATCAACGTCGAAACCGGCGAAGTGATCGAGTTCGTCGATCGCGAGCTTGAAGAGCTGCAACGCAAGATCGCCGAAAAGCTGGGCTTCCGGCTGGTCGATCACCGGCTCGAACTGTACGGCGTATCGGCCAACCGCCAGAAATAGGCGATGTGGCGCGCCTGAGACCGATTTCGCGTATCGCCCTGGCGCTGTTCGTGCTGGCCCTTTGCCTGGCCGGCTACGCGCTGACCTGGCCGCTGCGCCGATCGATCGGATGGCCGCGCTTCTTCCTGCAATGGTTCGGCGAGGCGATGGGCCTGGATGTCCATATCGAGGGCGCGCCGCTCGCCCGCGACGTGCTTTACGTCGCCAACCATGTCAGCTGGCTGGACATATTGGCGCTGGGCGGCGCCACGCCGACCGCATTCGTTTCCAAGGACGACGTCGGCGGCTGGCCGCTGGTCGGCATGCTGGCCCGGATCGGCGGCACGATCTTCATCGATCGCAACAGCCGCCGGGCCGCGCACGGCCAAGTCGATCAGCTCGGCTCGGCCTTGCTCGGCCATCATCCGATCACGCTGTTTCCCGAAGGCACGACCAGCGACGGGCTCGCCGTGCTGCCGTTCCGCCCGGCGCTGTTCGCATCGGTCGCGCCGCCGCCCGCCGGCGTGGCGGTCCAGCCGGTCGCGATCGACTATGATGCGGCGGCCGGCGAGATCGCCTGGACCGGCGACGAGGATCTCGGGCCCAATGCCATGAAGGTGCTGTCGCGTCGGGGCCGGCTGCGTTGCACGATCCGCTTCCTGGAGCCACTGCCGCCGCTGGACGACCGCAAGACCCTTGCCGCACAGGCCCAGGCCGCCGTCACCGCCGCGCTGGCGCTCTGACGCCGCTTCCGCTATGCGGCCGGGCATGTCCCGCCCCGCCCCCAAGAGCTTCCATGTCAAGTCGTTCGGCTGCCAGATGAACGTCTATGACGGCGCGCGCATGGCGGAACTGCTGGAGGCGGAAGGCATGACGGCGAGCGACAGCGCCGACGATGCCGAACTGATCGTGCTGAACACCTGCCACATCCGCGAGAAGGCCGCCGAGAAGGTCTATTCGGACATCGGCCGGATCGTGAAGAAAGGTCGGGAGGTCGGCGGATCGGCCGGCAGGCCGATGATCGCGGTGGCCGGCTGCGTCGCACAGGCCGAGGGAAGCGAGATCCCCCGCCGCGCGCCCGCGGTCGACATCGTGGTGGGCCCGCAGGCCTATCACAACCTGCCGAAACTGGTCGCCGACGCCGCCGAAGGCAAACGCGCTCACGACACCGACATGCCCGCCGCCTCGAAGTTCGACGCGCTGCCGAAGCGCCGCCGGCAGGGCCCGACGGCTTTCCTTACCGTGCAGGAGGGCTGCGACAAATTCTGCACATATTGCGTCGTGCCCTATACGCGCGGCGCCGAGATCTCCCGGCCCTGGACCGCGATCGTCGACGAGGCGAAGGCCCTGGTCGACGCCGGCGCGCGCGAGATCACGCTGCTCGGCCAGAACGTCAACGCCTGGACCGGCGAAGACGACAAGGGACGGCCGCAGGGCCTGGACGGCCTGATCCGCGCGCTCGACGCGTTGCCCGGCCTCGCGCGCCTCCGCTACACCACCAGCCACCCCAACGACATGCGCGACGGCCTGATCGCGGCGCATGGCGATGTGGCGAAACTGATGCCCTTCCTCCATCTGCCGGTGCAGGCGGGATCGGACCGCATCCTGAAGGCGATGAACCGCAGCCACGACGCCGCGAGCTACCTGCGCCTGATCGAACGCGTTCGCGCGGCCCGGCCCGACATCGCCATCTCGGGCGACTTCATCGTCGGCTTTCCCGGCGAGACGGAG
>Ga0207674_10010389_pt1 | contig 10551 bp, 11 predicted proteins | sample KBSCornC72_FD_184303 | JGI IMG/M metagenome (GOLD analysis project Ga0207674, IMG submission 184303) | Corn rhizosphere microbial communities from Kellogg Biological Station, Michigan, USA - KBS Corn C7-2 (SPAdes) (version 2) | ecosystem: Host-associated > Plants > Roots > Rhizosphere > Soil ...
GCCTCTCCAACGCCCACTCCCAGCCTCGCCAGGAACAAAGACCAATAGCCGACCGCTGCGCCGCACAAAGCGGTGAAGCCGCTCCACACGGCGAGGGAGCCGGCGACGACGGCGCTCCGGCTCGTCCGATCCGCGAGGTAGGCGAGCGGGATTCCGAGGCCCGCATAGAGCAAGGCGAAGGCCGTGCCCCCGATGGCCCCGAACTCGGCATTGGAAAGGTGCAGGTCTGCCTGGATCGGCTGCGCGAGAATGCCGAGGATCTGCCGGTCGAGGAAATTGAGGATGTAGGCGAGAAGGAGCAGCGCGAGGACGAGCGACGCGCTCCGCTGCCGCGGCGCTGCGCTGCTCATGACAGGCCTCGCAACAGCGTGATCAGCCGTTCGACATCGGCCTCGTCGTGGTAGATCGCGAAGCCGATCCTGAGCACGTCGCCGCGCACGTCGGTGATGCAGTTTTTCGCCTTCAGCTCCTCGTACCAGCGCTGCGCATCCGGGCTGCGGAAAGCGAGGAAGCGGGCGTGCGGGCCCCCGTCGAGCGGATTGAGTAGCTCGGCCCGGCTGAGCGGCGTGTCGCCGATCGCGTCGAGGAACAGGCGCTGCAGCCCCGCGACATGCTGCGAGATGCGCGCGGTCGTGAGGCCGTTCTCCCCCAGCATCCGCTGCACCGCATTGAACCGGTACAGCGCCGATGGATCGAAGGTCGCACCGAGAAACCGCGACGCGTCCTTCGCATAGCCGACACTTCCGGCCGGCAGGCTCAAATCCTCGAACTCGGCGAACCAGCCAGTGACCGGCGGACGCGGACCGAAGCCGGGCGGCGCATGCATGAACGCGCAGCCCTCTCCCGCCATCGCATATTTGTACCCGCCGGCGAGATAGAAAGCGGCTCGCGCAGCCGTCTCACCGAACGGCCGGTCGACGGCCATGAACGCGTGATAGCCGTCGATGACCACCCACGGGCCCTCAGCTCGTCCAAGCGCCGCCAGTTCGTCGACGCGATCGAACATCCGCCCACTCCCGAACAGCACCTGGCTGACCAAGATGAAGTCGTGCTCGTCGTGTCGAGCCGCGGCCAGGAAGCGCTCCGGAAAATCGTCGAACGGCTCGGTCGCGACCCGGTCGACCGCGATCCAGCCTTCCTCTTCCCAGCGCGCCAGCTGGCGGCGAGCGCTGTGGAACTCGCCGTCGGTGGTGAGGACGCGAAGCTGTCCGCTCCGGCGCGGCGCGGCAGTAACCAGCCGGATGAGGAAATCGTGGGTGTTGGACGAAAAGACGATCGCGCTCGGATCGCCTGTGCCGAGCTCGCGCGCGACATGCGCCTGCGCCTCGGGCCAGACCTCGTCCATCACCTTGTCCCACTTGCAGTCGGCCAAGCGCGCGGCGTCGTCCCACGCCTGCATCTGCCCCTCGCGGCTCGCGTCGGGCCAGAGGTGGTGGCTGTGCGCCGCGAAGTGCAGCCGAGTCGGGTCAGCGCCGAGGCTGCGGGCGAACAGCGATTTGAAGCTCAAAGAGCGGTCCTCAGCGACCACAGCTCCGGGAACACGCGCTTGTCGAGCGTGGAGCGAAGATACGGCGCTCCCGCCGATCCGCCGGTCCCGCGCTTGTTGCCGATGATCCGCTCGACCGTCAGCACATGCTTGTGCCGCCAGCTGGCGAGCGCGTCGTCGATGTCGACCAGCTTCTCCGCAAGCTCGTACAGCTCGAACCAGCGCTCCTCGTCGCGATAGACCTCGAGCCACGCGGCGGCGAGCGCCTCGATCGAGCGATCGCCGAGGTCGAAGCCGGCGCGGGCAAGCGCGTCGGTCGCCGCTTCGCGCAGGCTTGGCTCACGAAGCGCGGCTTCGAGCCGCTTGCGTCCGCTGCTCCCCTCGGCATGCTGCTCGAGGAACGCGGGGTTCTTCAGCCCGAGGCGGAACTCGATCTCGCGGAATTGCTCCGATTGGAACCCCGAGCTGGTGCCGAGGACGTCGCGGAATTTGAGATAATCGACCGGAGTCAGCGTCGAAAGCACGTCCCAGGAGAGCGTCATCACCGCCTGGATGCGGCTGATCCGGGCCATCGCCTTATAGGCTTCGGCAAAGCGGTCCTCGCCGATGAGCTGGATCGCCAGCTTAAGCTCGTGGAGCAACTCCTTCATCCACAGCTCTTTGGTCTGGTGGATGATGATGAACAGCATTTCGTCGTGGAGCTCCGACAGCGGCTCCTGGGCGGAGAGCAGCCGGTCGAGCTTCAGATAATCGGCATAGGTGATGCCGGCGGGGGTCGCGGTCATGAGCCGCGGCTTAGGATAAAGAACGGCCGTGCGGAAGCGGACGAAGTCTTACTGCGGCGTCCCCGCGCCGGGCACGCCGCCGCCGCTGACCGAACCGATGTTGCCGAACAGCTCCTCGAAAAAGCTCTTCTTGCGGCCGAGGGTCGGGGTCGACCGGTGCGACGGATTGACGCCGAGCACCAGCGCCTTCCCGGTGCGCTGAACCGAGGCGACGTTCCCCGCCTGGTCGAACCGGACGAGCATTACCAGCTGGTTGGTAACCCGGGGATTGCGGAACGCCAGCTGGTTCGTGTCGCGCGAGACGTAATACCAATCGTTGGGAGTGAAATCTCCGGTGAGGGTCGGAGTGCCGAGCAGCTTCTGGACCGAGGCCTTGTTGTCGGTGCCGGGCTGAATCGAGCTTGCAAGCTGCGGATCGATAACGGCGCCCTTGTGCGCCCGGTTGCTCGCGCAACCCGCGGCGAGCAGCGCCGCAATCATGATCGTGGACGTCCTGTAGAAGCCGAGCTTCATGCCTTCCAGATTCCTTCTCTCGACGCCGAGCGCCCGATCCGTGGTCGCCTTGCATGCCGGCGCGCGGCCCTCAATATGCCCCCGGCGGCAAAGCGCAAGACCGGCGCCCGGCCGCCCACGAAGCGCAAGGGACCTATGCTGACCTTCCTGTTCCGCAGATTAACGGCCTCGCCAAGACGCGGAGCGGAGCTGTTTGACGCGGTCACCGGCCTCGCCCGCGAGCCGCACTGGTATGTCGAAGGCAAGGTTCCCGATACGCTCGACGGCCGCTTCGCGGTGTTGGCGACGCTCACCGCACTGGTGCTGGTACGGCTCGAAGGCGAAGGCGAGCCGGGGGATGCGATCTCGGTCGCGCTCACCGAGCGGTTCGTGCACGTGATGGAATCCGAGCATCGCGAGCTCGGGATCGGCGATCCGACGCTCGGCAAGACGATGCGCAAGCTCGTCGGTTCGCTCGCCCGGCGAGTCGAGCTGTGTCGCTCGGCGACAAGCGGCGGCGTCGAATGGCAGATCGCGACGCGCGACAGCCTGTACAAGGACAGAGTCTCGGCGGATGCGCTGGTGCACGCGTCCGAGGCGTTGAAGCGACTGTGGGCGAAGTTGCAGGGCAGGACCCTGAGCGAGCTCAATGAAGGGAAGCTGCAATGACCGACCGCTTCGCGCACCATCTCCGGCTCGACCAAATCCGCGACGGCGAGCGGCTCGATCTCACCGCCGACGAAGCCGAGCGGCAGGCGATCGCCAGCCGACTGCGAATCGAGTGTCTCAAGCGGCTCGAGGCGCATGCCACCCTGTCGCGCACTGGCGAAGTGGTTCGCGCGGACGGTCGCCTCGTTGCCGCGCTCGATCAAAGCTGCGTCGTCACGGGAGAGCCTGTCGCAGCGCACGTCGACGAAACCTTCGAGATCCTGTTCGTGCCCGAGCCCCCGGCTGGGCCCGATGAGGAAATCGAGCTCGGCGAGGCGGACTGCGATGTCGTCTTCCACGACGGCGCGGCGATCGATCTCGGCACCGCGATCGCCGACACACTCGCGCTCAGCATCGATCCCTATCCGCGAAGCGCAGCCGCCGACGCCGCGCTCAAGGAGGCGGGTGTGCTGACGGAAGAACAGGCGGGCCCCTTCGCGGCGCTCGCGGCGTTGAAGAAGGACGGCGACTTCTAAAAGGGAACGTCGTCGTCGAGATCGGTGTCGAACGCGGCCGGCTGCGGGCGCGACTGGGTGCGGGTCGATCCGCCGCTTGCGCCGAAATCGTCATAGCCCTCGTTGAATGACCCCCGCGACGCTCCGCCCCCCTCGCGGCTGTCGAGCAGCACCAGCTCGCTGCCGAAATTCTGCAGCACGACCTCGGTCGAATATTTCTCCTGGCCCGATTGATCGGTCCACTTCCGGGTCTGCAACTTCCCTTCGAGATACACCTTGCTGCCCTTGCGCAGATAGCTTTTCGCAACCCGCCCGAGCGCTTCATTGAAGATCACGACGCGGTGCCATTCGGTTCGCTCCTGGCGCTCGCCGCTCCGATCTTTCCACGACTCCGTCGTCGCGACACGGAGGTTCACCACCTCGCCGCCGTTGTTGAGCGAACGCGCTTCCGGATCCGCTCCGAGATTGCCGACCAGGATCACCTTGTTCACGCCCGCCATATGCCTCTCCATTCCAGTGGGGTGAGGCGATAAAGCAGCGCGGCTTGGCGCGCTAGTATTATGCGGTCGCCGCGAGCTTACTCGACGACCAGCGGTTCCAGCCGAAACCGATCGCCAGCGCGATCACAGTGGCGACCTGCACGGCGATGCCTTGGAGGGTCGGGAAGATTCCCAAAATCGAGATTCGCGGCAGCTCCGAGAGGGGATGGATGGCGATCAGCCCGGCTTCCTGAAGCGCGGCGACGCCCTTTCCGGCGAGCACGACCGCGAGAATTGCCACGAGCGCCGAGCTGTAGGTGAAGAACTTGCCGATCGGCAGGCGCTTGCTAAACCGCAGCATGGCCACCGCGATGACGGCGAGGGTCACGATCCCCGCAAGGCCGCCCGCGACGAGGCTCGCGACGCTGCCCTCCGCGGCCATGGCCGTGAAGAACAGGATCGTCTCGAACACCTCGCGATAAACCGCGATGAACGCCAACGAGAACAGGAACCAGGAGGAATCGCGGGCGATTGCGTTGTGCAGCTTCTCGCGGATGTACCGCTGCCACTGGCCCGCCTGCGCCTTGCCGTGCATCCAGATGCCGACGAACAGCAGCACCGCCGCCGCAAGGAGCGATCCAAACCCCTCGGTGAGTTCGCGGCTCGCGCCGCTGATGCTGATCAGACTCGTCGCCGCCACCCAGGTCAGGGCGCCCGCGGCGAGCGCGCTGGTCCAACCGATGTGGACCGGCCGCGTGAGCTCGGGCCGCTCGGCCTTGTTGAGGAAGGCCAGCATGGCGACGACGATCAGGAGTGCCTCGAGGCCTTCGCGGAGCAGGATGGTGAACGCGCCGAGGAAGGCCGAGGCATCGCTCGCCTTGTCCGGCGCGAGCGTCCTTTCTGCCTCGTCGACCAGCGTTTTGACGCTGACGACCTGGCTGGCGACTTCGCTTGCGGGCCGTCCCTCGGCGATGCTCGCGCGAAGCTCGCCCATGCTTTGCTCGACCTGTGCCAGAAGGCTGGCGTTGCGGGCGCCGAGCATCGGCTCGACCGGCTCGAACCCGTCGAGATAGGCCGACAGCGCGAGTCGCTTGGCTTCGTCGCGATTGCCGGCGCGATAAGCGGCGAGGCTGGCGTCGAGTCGTTCGCGGACGATCGTCAGACTGGACGTCTTCGCGCCGACCACGTCGGGGTGGGCGCGCAGGTATGCGATGACCGGACCCGCCTTGTCGGCTCCGATCTCGGAAGCGAGCTGGCCTTCCGACAGAGAGCTCAATGCGTTGAGATCAGGGACCTTGCTCCTGATCGTGGGATCGCTGTCCCAGATCGCCTTGCCTTCTTTGGCCAGCGCGTCCGGATAAGCGAATAAGCTAGCGCGATAGGCGAGCGCCCATTTGTCGGCATCGGGGAGCTGTGCGAAGCTCTGCATCGCGGTGCCCTCGAGGCCCTGATTGATCACCTGGTACAAAGCGAAGGGACTGCGCTGATTGGCCCGATCGCGGTCGACGAAGGCAATCGGCGGCGGATCGAGCTGCTTCGCGATCGCCGTCTGGGCGTCGCCCTTGGCCCCGTGGCAGCTCGCGCAATCCTGCTGGAACAAATGCTCGCCCCGAGCGAGGTCCGGCGCCTGCCGAGGCCCGAGCGGCACGGGATAGGCCGCGAGCAGGTGCTTGCCGAGATCGTGAGCAGCAGCGGCGACCTCTTTCGGATCGGCTTTTGAATCGATCAGCGCCTTGAAGCGCTTGGACTCGGCAACGAGCGCCGCCTTGTCGGAGCTTGCCGGGAGCGCTGCAATCTTTTCGACGGCGGAGCCGGAGAATTCGCGCATTTCGGCATATTCGGAGGTGCTGACGATTTTGCCGTTCTGAACCGCGCCACTGTAGTCGACCGCGAGATAATCGAGCAGCTGCCAGGTGGTCTGGACGTCGCCCGGCGCCGCGGCGGCCGGTGTCAGCGACAGACAGGCAAAGGCGAGCCCCAGGGAGACGATGAGCCGGCGCAGCATGACTGCGGCCTAGCGTTGCTGCGAATGATTATCAATAGCCGCCTAGCGTGGCGGATAGCGCAGCCGCCCGAGGAACCGCGAGAGGCTCAGCCGCTGTTCCGCCGAGCCACGCCACTGCGCCTTGAACTTCTCGAATCGCATCACGTCGTCGATGCGCCGATCGAGGAAGGCGGCGGTCTCGCTCCAGCCTTCGCTTTCGTCGTCGAGCCACACGATCAGGGTCGAGCCGTAGACCGCGCCAAGCGTCAACCGCTTGGTGTAATGGTTAAAGTCCGTGCTGGTGTCGCCGGCGATTCGCCACATGAGATCGGCGGTGCGCCACGAGATGCGGAGCGCGAGCGGCACATTCTGCGGCATAGCGAGGATCGCGAGCGCGCGGCGGACCGCCTCGCGAGCGGGACCCATGATCTCCAGCCGACGCCAGACGAGCGTGCGGATTTTCTCGCGGATCTTCAGTGCCGCGAGCCGCTCGGCCGTGAAATAGACTTCGAGTGCCCGGTCGACCTCCTGGATGTAGCAGTCGATCATTCCCGCCTGCGTCTTCGGCATGGCGAGCCGCGCCTGGACGGGATCGATTCCCAGCTGCCCTGCGGCCGAGTCGACGGCTTGGCGCGTCCAGCCGTCGAACACTGCATTCTCGCCGACTGCGAGCGCCAGCTTGCGCCTCAGCTGTTCCAGGGGACTCGCGCGTTCCACGCCGCTCAACTGGGCTGCTCCTGCACGGTTCGCAAGCCTCGTTCCGGCATACGCACGAGCACCAACGCCGCGGCGATGGCGATGGCTCCGATTGCGTCGGTCGCCGACAGGCCTTCGCCATAAGCGAACCAGCCGATGGCGGCGGAGATCGCCGGCTGCGTCAGCAGAGCGAGGCCGACGACCAGTGGCGGAAGAGTCCCGATCGAATAGACCAGCAGTCCCTGGCCGATCACCTGGCTCGACAGCGCGAAGATAATCAGCGGAGTCCAGTCGTGGGGCCAAATCCGCTCGCCGAGCCCGCCGCTGATGACCAGAAGCAGAGGCGTGGAGAAGAGAGTCGCAAGAATCAGCAGCGGCAGCGGCTCGAGCTCGGTGCGCCCACGCTCGACGAAAATCAGATAGCCGCCGTAGAGGACGCCCGCGCCTAACGTCAGCAGGTCGCCCGCGAAATTCTTGGACGAGAGCTCATAGCTGCTGCTCATCAGCAGCGCCGCGCCGCCGAGCGCGAGCGCGAGCGAGATCGCCTGCTTCGCCGACGGCCGTCTGTGTGCCAGCCACAGGCCGTAAACCGCAAACACCAGGCTTCCCGTATTGCCGAACAGCGTCGCATTGCCGAGCTTGGTCAGGCGGATTCCCGCATTCCAGGCGGCAAGATCGAGCGCGTAGAAGAGCGCCGCGATCGCCACGGTGACGATCAGCGCCCGCCGCGGCCAATGCGCCGGCTGCCCCGCCACCTTCGCGACCAGCAGCAGGAAGGGCAGCGCCAGAGCGAGCCGCCAAAATCCGACGGCGACCGCTCCCACGTCTGAAAGTCGAACCAGCCACGGCCCGAACGCCAGCGCGACATTGCCGAACAGCAAGGCCGGGAAGGCAAGGGGGTGAGGGTGGGCAGCGTGGCGCACCAGTGGCGACTAGGGACTCCGAAGCTCCGGCGAAACCCACAAGATGTGCGCGCCGCAATAAGCTGAGCTTATGCCTCTCCCGGCGAATCGGTGTTGAAGGGTTTCGGAGTGAAACTATGTCGCTTCGACGGCGCCGGGATGGCGGCAAGAAAAGGATTTACATGGCCTGCTTGTTCGATTCGCTGCGTCTCGGTGCGCTCGAGCTTCCCAATCGCATCGTCATGGCGCCGCTAACCCGCGCGCGCGCCGGCCGCGACGCCGTGCCCAATGCGCTGATGGCGGAATATTATGCGCAGCGCGCAAGCGCCGGCCTGATCATCTCCGAAGCGACGGGAATCAGCCGCGAAGGCCTTGGCTGGCCGAATGCGCCAGGGCTATGGAGCGCGAGGCAGGTCGAGGGATGGAAGCCCGTCGCGGACGCCGTTCACAAGGCCGGCGGGCGCATGGTTGCGCAGCTGTGGCACATGGGCCGGCTCGTGCACCCGGATCTTGGCGGCGCTCAGCCCGTTTCGTCTTCGGCCACGACCGCGCCCGACTTTGCCCACACTTACGAAGGCAAGAAGTCTTATGTGCAGGCGCGATCGGCTACAGCTGACGATATCGGGCGGATCGTCGCCGATTATGCCATCGCGGCGCGCAATGCGGTGGCCGCGGGCTTCGACGGCGTGCAGATCCACGGCGCCAACGGCTACCTGGTCGACCAATTCCTTCGCGACGGAGCGAATTTCCGCGACGATCCTTACGGCGGATCGATCGATCGAAGGCTCAGCTTCATGAGCGAGGTGATCGAGGCGGTCGGAGCCGAGATCGGAATCGAGCGGGTCGGAATCCGCTTCTCCCCGAACATCCGCGTACAAGGCGTCGAGGACAGTCATCCGCGCGTGCTGTTCGAAGCCGTCGCGCGGCGGCTGGAGAAACTCCGCCTTCCCTGGATCGAGCTTCGCGAGCCGCGCCTGCCGACTTCGGCGGGAGCCGTCCCGACCGAGCTCGTCAGCCCGGCGATGCGGCCGCTCTATTCGGGCAGGATTGTGATCAACAGCGACGGTTACTGGTGCGACGCGCACCGGCGGCTGATTGACGACGAGATCGACGCGGTCAGCATCGGCCGGCCGTTTATCGCCAATCCCGACCTGGTGAAGCGGATCGCGCTCGGGGCTCCGCTCAACGAGGCCGATTCGTCGACCTTCTATTCGGGCGGCGCTCAGGGCTATGTCGATTACCCGGAGCTCGACGAAGCTCAGGCCGCTTAGGGCGCGTAATCGTCCCGAAGGGCATAGAGCGCGAGCGCGGCGCGCGCCGCGCCCCCACCCTTGTCGAGCCGGTCCGGGTCGCAGCGTTCAATCGCCTGCGTTTCATTCTCGACCGTGAGGATTCCGTTGCCGATGGCATAGCCCTGCACCGTCAGATCCATCAGGCCCCGCGCGCTCTCGTTCGAGACCACTTCGAAATGGTAGGTCTCGCCGCGAATCACGACTCCGAGCGCCACGAAAGCGCAAAAGCGGCCGCTGCGCGCGGCGAGTGCGATGGCGCCGGGGAGTTCGAGCGCGCCAGGAACCGTAAGCGTCTCATGCTTGTGTCCGGCCGCTTCGATCGCCCGGCGCGCGCCGGTGAGGAGCATGTCGTTGAGGTGCGGATAGAAGCGCGCTTCGACGAGCAGGAATATCGACATTTATTCTTTCACCTTGATCGGCCGCTCTTCGACGATGGCGAGCCCATAACCGGAGAGACCGACCGGCGAATGGCGCGTGTTCGACAGCAGGATCATGTCGCGAATGCCGAGCGCGGCGAGGATTTGGGCCCCGGTACCATAGCCCCGCACTGCGTCGCCCATCTCGGCGGGTTTGCCCGCGCGCAAGTCGATCGAGCGCGACAGCGATCCGGGAGCGGCTGCGTGAAGGGTGATGGCGACTCCCGAACCTTGCTCCTCGATCATCCGCATCGCGGCATGGAGCACGTCCGACTTGGGCCCCTTCTCGCCAAGCACGTCGGCGAACAGGTCGAGGCTGTGCATCCGCACCAGCACGGGCTTGTCCGGGTCGAGCGTTCCATGGACCAGCGCCAGCTGCTCCTCGCCGCTCGACTTGTCGCGGAACACCTGCGCCTGCCACTGCGCACCGCTGCTCGCGACGAACGGGCAGCTAGCGACGCGCTCGACCAGATGGTCCTTCTGCAGCCGGTAGGCGATGAGGTCGCGGATGGTGCCGATCTTCAGCCCATGCGTGCGCGCAAAATCCATCAGGTCGTCGAGACGGGCCATCGACCCGTCCTCGCGCATCACCTCGCAGATGACGCCGCTTGGGTTCAGCCCAGCGAGCCGCGCGACATCGACGGCGGCCTCGGTGTGGCCGGCGCGGACGAGCACTCCGCCGGGCCGCGCGACGAGCGGGAAGACGTGGCCGGGGGAGACGATCGCGTCGGGGCCGTGCGAGGCATCGATCGCAACCGCAATCGTCCGCGCCCGGTCGGCGGCGCTGATGCCGGTGGTGATTCCCTCGCGAGCCTCGATCGAGACGGTGAAGGCGGTCTCGTTGCGGCTGCGGTTG
>Ga0207674_10010390_pt1 | contig 10550 bp, 15 predicted proteins | sample KBSCornC72_FD_184303 | JGI IMG/M metagenome (GOLD analysis project Ga0207674, IMG submission 184303) | Corn rhizosphere microbial communities from Kellogg Biological Station, Michigan, USA - KBS Corn C7-2 (SPAdes) (version 2) | ecosystem: Host-associated > Plants > Roots > Rhizosphere > Soil ...
CCGCCACCACTGCCGCCGCGCCCACCGCCACCACCCCCGCCGCGCCCCCGGCCGCCGCCAAAGCCGCCACCGCCGCCACCGGCTGGTTTCGGACGCGCTTCGTTCACATTGATGGCGCGCCCGTTCATTTCGGCGCCGTTCAACTGGGCGATCGCGGTTTCCGCATCGCGCTTTTCAGTCATTTCAACGAAGGCGAAACCGCGCGGCTGTCCGGTATCGCGATCCGTGACGATATTGACCCGCTCCACGTTGCCATACTGCGCGAAGGCGGCGTGCAGGTCTTCCTGGGTGGTCTGGTAGCTGAGGTTCCCGACAAAAATATTGGTCATCAGAAGTGCTCCTTGTTGGTTTGGAAACGGGTTGGGTCCGAAAACGCTGGCTGCCAGCGCCGCGGGCGGGGGACGGAAGTTGCAAGACAATGCATATCGGCCGGAACGGACGGGATTCGGATAGCTACCCTTGGATCGGTCGGAGCATTTCGGTGAAAAACAACACGGCGGATACGAAACTTCTTTCTACATCCGGCCTAAAAGCGCCATGATTCATGCCTCGACGCCTAGGATCCGAATGCCTTTGCAGGATACCTTACGGCGCGGCGGCATTGCAAGGGAGGCTGGTACCGCGGGCCGGGGAGTCCTGCTCGTCCGAAATGCCCATCCCGAACCCCCGATATTCTGTAATTTCCTCCCGGCGAACTGCCGAAAGGGACTCTAGAGGTACGACGCATCGTGAAAAAGAGCTTGATCCCCTTGGCCGCCGCAGCCGCGGTATTCCTGCTTTCAAGCGCGCCCGCCCAAGCCGCGAATCCAAATCTTTCCGGGGAATGGAAGTTGAATCTCGCCAAGAGCGATTACGGAAAGTTTCCGACTCCCATCAGCGTGACCCGCAAAATCGATCACAACGATCCCAAGCTGGTGTTATCGACCACACAGACGGGCCCGCAGGGCGACGTGAACAGCAAGCTGGCATATACGACGGATGGCAAGGAATCGGTCAATGAAGTTGCGGGCGGCCAATCCAAGGGCACCGCGCAATGGATCGGCGAAATGCTGATCATCGAGAGCAGCCGGGTATTTCAGGGCGCAACACTTAAGCAGAAAGAGATCTGGAGGCTCTCCTACGACGGCAAGGTTCTCACCATTGATTCGCACGTCAGCATCCCGAACGGCGAATTCGATGTGAAGCAGGTTTTCGACAAGCAGTAGGGCAAGACCGGGGACCCGGGCGGCGTCGGGACGGCCGGCTACTTCTCCCGCTCCACCATGCGGCGGACGCGGTCGATTTCGTGAATCAGCCTGCGTTCGCGCAGCGCCAGTGACACCACGTACACTACCAGGATTACAAACGCTGCGGCGAAGCCGTAGAACATGTAAGTAAAGTTGCGGGCGTCGATCATGAGTGTGGGGCCTCGATCATGCGTAGGAGTCTTTAATAAGAATGTGCCATCCGCCGCAGCGAATCGATCTCGCGCGACCGTTGTTCCTGGCGCGTGCGGACCATCACCAGAATAGCCGCCAGACACATGAACGCCAGCCAGTTCCAGTAAATCGGCGCCTCCATCCCTGGACCCATGCCGCCGCCGTCGCGCACGCTCAATACCGGCGCGGGATGCTGCGTTCTCCACCACTCGATCGACTTCCAGACGATCAGGATGTCCACGCAGCCGAAGATCGAAACCACCGCGGATAGCTTGGCGCGTTGGGTGGGTTCGTCGATGGCCCGGCGCAGCATCAGATACCCCGCGTAGATCAGCCAGCAAACCAGCATCGTGGTCAGGCGAGCGTCCCACGCCCACCAGATTCCCCAGATAATGCGGCCCCAGATCATGCCGGTGGCGAGCACAATGGTTGCGAAGGCCAGCGAGACTTCGGTAACCGCCGCGGCGAAGGCGTCGTACTTGAGCTTCCCGGTGACTAGGTACGCCCCGCTGGCGGCCAGCGCCACGAAGAAGCCAGTGAACCCGGTAAAGATGCTGGGCACGTGGACATAGACGATGCGATAGATGGCGCCTTGGTTGGCCTCATCCGGCAAGATCAAAAAGATCTTGTAGAAATTCACGGTCAATAGCACGGCGCAAACGGCTGCTAGCACGAATAGTATGCGATCGCGTGTCTGAGTCATATCGAATCACCCTACCTCTTCAGATCACCCCACTAAAACAATATCAATGAATACCACGGCCAGAACCGTGTAGATGAAATCGAATCCGGCCAGGACCCGCAGCCAGATCATATTATCTCCGCCCAGCGGCGTGCCGATCATCAAGTCGCTGGTGAGCGTCATGGCCGCCATCAGCGCCGGGATCAGTAGCGGGTATACCAGCGTCGGCAGCATCATCTCGCGCATGCGCAGATTCACGGTAAGCGCGCTGAACATGGTGCCGATCACGGTCATGCCCCAGGTCCCGAGCAGGATCACCAGCACCACCGGCCAGAACTGTTTCGAGAAATGCGTGTCATACAGCACCGCGAAAACCGCCAGGGCTGCTATTTCGACGATCATCAGCAGCAAAAAATTCGCTAAGGTTTTGCCCAGGAAGATGGCGGAAGCCGGCGCGGGAGATGAGATCAGCGCGTCCAGACAATCGTTTTGCAGCTCCCGGGCGAAGCTGCGATTCAATACCAGCGCTCCTGCGAAGGAGAACACCAGCCACAACAGGCCTCCCGAGATGGTTCGCAATTCTTCCGAAGACGGGTCGAAGGCGAAACTGAACAGCACCAGGATCACCAGCGAAAAGGCGAAGGAGGCATTGAACGCCTCTTTCGTCCGCATCTCGGAGCGCAAGTCCTTGGCCGCGATGGTATAGGACGCCCGCAGGAACGAGGACACGCTTCAGTTTTCTCCATGCGTCTGATACAGCCAACCAGTGTCGTCGACCATTTGTTGCGTGCGCTCACCGCTGAAGGCCAACTGGCCCCGTTGGATCAGCGCAACGTGAGTCGCCACTTCCAACGCCTCGCGCAATTGATGAGTCGAGAGAATAATAGTCCGTCCGTTGGCGTGCGCGTCCGCCAGCAACGATTGCAGAACTGTAATTGCCCGATCGTCGAGCGCCGTGAAGGGTTCGTCGAGCAGCAGCACTTCGGGCTCATGCATGAAGGCGCGCGCCACCGCCAAGCGCTGCCGCATGCCGCGCGAAAATTCACGGACCAGGCCATCTCGCACGCGGCCGAGTCCGGTTCGCTCCAGCCACGCGAGCGCCGTCTTTTCCGGCTCCTCTAATCCGTAAAGATTGGCAAATACAACCAGATTTTCGGTAGCGGACAGTTCGTCGTAGAGCGAGATCCCATGGCCCAGCACGCCAATCCGCCGCCGCGTGGCTTGCTGGCGGACGTCCGCATTCTGGATGCGCACGCTCCCCTCGGATGCTTTCGAAAGGCCTGCGATGATGCGCAGCAGCGTGGTTTTGCCAGCGCCATTTCGGCCCAGCAGCGCCACCGTCGAGCCCGGCTCGATGCTCAATTGGATATTGCGCAGGGCGGGGAAGTCGCCGTAATATTTCCAGACTCCGTCAACTTCAAGTGCAGCCGCACTCACGCGGTCCCTCGGCGATAGAGCATGGTCCCGCCCAGCGCCAGGATCGCGAATGCCAGGCTCAGAACCCATGGCAGTTGGCCGTAAATGCGGGGCTTCTTGATCTCGACTTGCGGCGAGCCGCCGTCATCGCCCTGCGCTCCTGCACCCGCCGAATCGTCCTGGCGCAGCGAGCCGATGCCGTCGATCAAAAGGTTGTAGTCGAGCCCGGTCAGGTTGTAGATATTCGCCTGCGTCTGCGGCTCGCGGCCCGCGAGCTCGATGCCGTCCCCCGTGACAGTCACGGTTCCGGGTGTAACTAAGTGCGTAGCTGCATCCGACGCCACAACCTTGCCGGAGAACTTATTAGTGGCAGGGAGGGTATAGCTCACGTCCATGCGCGTCTCACCCGGCTTCACGGGATAGTCCACCTTGTAGATGCCCGCCGTAGCGGTCTTTTCTGCAGGGCGCGGGATAGGCATTCCACCGGGAGCGGTGATGATCACCTGTGCGTTGCCGTCGGTGGCAGGCGGCAGAAAGAATTGAATCGAACCCTTTGCAGGATCGTTATAGGTCAGGTTGGAATCGTTGCCCAGTACAAAAGTCTCGCTGATCCGAAGCCGGTCGGCGCCCGGCTCCAGCAGGATCAGGTGTTCCACCGTCCGCGCGATGCCGGCCTTTTTCGTCGAATCGTAGACCTTCAGCTGGACGCCGGTAGTTGCCATTCCGGGTGTGATGATCTGGTTGTAAGTGCTGCCTTCGTAGGTGGCTTGAAGAAGTCCCGGTCCCGGCGGAATTTGTTTGTCGATCTTGAACTGACCCTGCGCATCGGTGGTGGTGTTGCCCAGTTGCACCATGCCGTTCTGGCTGGGCTGAACCAAATTGACAGCAACCCCGGACTGGGGCTTTCCGGTAGTCGCGTTGACCACCACGCCATCCACCGCCAGCAGCGGCAGAGAAATAACGCACAGAAGCGCCAGCGCTTTCATCGCGATCCCTTTTTGCCGGCCGCAGCCGCCGGTTTGGGCTGCACTTTCTCAATCTCGGCCACTACCACCGCCAGCTCTTTTTGCAGCGCGAGCTTGGTCTTCGCGTAGTCTTCGTCGGACAGCTTGCCCAGGCGATACTCGAACTGCAGATCGCGCAGGTTTTCATAGATCGTCGCCTTGCGCTCGTCCAGATGCTGCGTTGGTGACACCGGGTCGGCCGGCGGAATGTCCTTGGCGCGGATGAACAGCGTGTACAGTAGGGTCACTGTCAGCAGAATGACGACGGCGATCGTAAGGGGCATCTAGTCGAGGTTAGCCGTGTCTTTTTCAATGCGCGCCAGCGTTTCGGGGTCAACCGGCGGCCCGTTCGGCGAAACCGCGCGCGGACGCATCAGACGGCGGATCGTGAATATCACCAGGCCCAATCCCAAGGTGAGCGCGACATAAGGACCCAGCACCCCGGCGATACCGGGCGGGACCACCAAAATGTCCTTGCCGTTTTCGGCTACGAACCGATCCAGAATCTGCTGGTCGCTCATGCCGGATTTCTGCATGTTGACCATCTTGGCCTTATTGGTCTTGCATACCGGGCAGCCCGGCGGCATCACGCAGGCCATGTTCTGATTGCAGCCGCAGTTGCACTTCAGCTTCGACGCGATGCGGTTGATCTGCGGCGAATCCATCTCCGTTGCGGTTTGGGCGACGGCCGCCGCTATCATGATGGCGATCAGAAAACTACTTTTCCACTTGTGCATGTTTCCCCGCGACCGTTACCACTTCCGTCCGCGGATATACCAGACGGCTCTTGCTGGGGATCAAGCAGATGATGGTGCCGATCAAAACTCCCCAATATCCGATCCAGATCCAGCTCACCAGCGGGAACACGTAGGATTGCAACACCGTGCCCTCGCCGTCGTTGGATGCGCCGGCAAAATTCAAATACAGATCTTCATTCAGGCGGCGGCGAATCGCCACGTTCGAAGTCGGCTGCCGGGACGCGAAGTACAAGCGCCGCTCGGGCCGCAGCGTGCCCAGGTCGGAGCCATTCTTCGTCACTCCGACGTTCAGAATATCCCACGAATAATTTTCGTTCTTTCCGGATTCAGTCTCGCCGATGGTGAGCTGGTACGCGCCCAGCTGCACCTTATCACCCTTGGACACCTGAACGGTTTTATCCAAGTCGAACGCCTTGCCGGTGAAGCCGATGAACATGAAGACCACGCCCATATGCACCAGGTAGCCGCCATAACGCCGCGTGTTGCGATGCGTCAGTTCCACCATGGACGCCAGCAGATTCTGTCCGTCCTTGCTGCGGATGGCCATGGCGCCCTTGAAGAATTCGATCACCACGGTGACCGCCACAAAGGTACATAGCGCGAACGATACCAGCGCGTAGAAGTGGCGGACGCCCATCACGAAAAGCGCCACTACGACTGCCAAGCCGGCGATCGTGGGCCAGAAAAACGCGCGCTTAAGACTTTCCACCGAACTCTTGCGCCACGCGATCAACGGCCCAACCCCGGTCAGGAGCATCAGGAAGAGTCCGATGGGAATGTTTACGCGGTTGAAGAACGGAGCGTCCACGCTGATCTTCTCGCCATTGATAGCTTCGGTGATCACCGGGAACAATGTGCCCCACAACACCGCGAAGCAGCTCGCGAGCAAGATCAAATTGTTAAAGAGGAAGCTGGATTCGCGCGACAAAACGCTTTCCAACTGCGCCTCGCTCTTAAGGTAATCCAGGCGATTCAGAATCAAATACAGCGTCGCCGCGATTCCCACCGCCAGGAACGTGACAAAATACCGACCGAGCGATGACTGCGCGAACGCATGCACCGATTGCACCACGCCGCTGCGCGTCAAAAATGTTCCGAAGATGCACAGAAAGAAGGTGGAGGAAACCAGCACCATGTTCCACACCTTCATCATTCCCTTTTTCTCCTGCATCATCACGGAGTGCAGAAACGCGGTGGCAGTAATCCAGGGCAGCAACGATGCGTTCTCCACCGGATCCCAGCCCCAATAGCCGCCCCATCCCAGCACCGCGTAAGCCCAGCCTGCTCCGAGCAGGACCCCGGTAGTCTGAAACATCCAGGTGACCAGCGTCCAGCGCCGCGTCGTGTTGATCCAGCCATCGCCCGGCTGTTTGGTGATCAGCGATCCCATCGCAAACGCAAACGGAACCGCAAATCCCACATAGCCCAGATACAGCATGGGCGGATGGATCACCATGGTCCAATACTGCAGCAGCGGATTCAGCCCCTGGCCGTCGCCCGCATCCACGATGCCCTTGCCGGCCATCAACACTTTGAAGGGCGGCTCGACGAAGCTGATCAACGTCAAAAAGAAAGCTTCCGTGGTCATCAGCACCGCGGTGACGTACGGCATCATCTCGCGGAACTTGCGGCGATTCTGGAACACTACGACGCTCGTATAAGTAGCCAGCAGCCACGACCACAGCAGAAGCGAACCTTCCTGTCCGCCCCACCAGGAAGCAAACTTGTACGGAAGATCCATCGACTTATTGCTGTGCTCGGCTACATACGATAGCCGGAAATCGCCCGCGATCAGCGAATACACCAGCAGCGAGGCGGCCACCGTGAGCAGCGCCCATACGCAATAGACCGCGCGCTCGGCGCTCAGCACCAGGAACGGACGGCGCCCCAGCTTGCCCGCCACCGACCCAATGACCGCGTAAATCGCGAAACAGAATGCGAGCAAGATCGCAAGCGTGCCCAGATTTTCCATGAAGCCTCTTTCGCTTTAATCGGGACAGGTTATTGTCCCGCCTCGCTAACTACGAACCAGCTAACTACGAACCGACGGATTGCCCTTGACCACAGGTTTGGCTTCATACTTCGAAGCGCACTTTGCCTGGATCTTGGTGGCGTGGAAAATGCCGTCCGCGCCCAGCTTGCCGTCCGCCAAAGCCTGCGCGCCGTCGCGGAAGGTATCCGGCAGCGGGTCGATGCCGCTATAAACCACCTGCATGCGCAGCTTATCCTGCGCCAGCGTGAACGACACGTTCGCGCCCTGCCGCACGATGGAATTGGGAGCGATATCCCCGCCCACGCGCAGCCGCTTCTCCTGCGCCTGACTGCCCAACTGCTTTAGTTCGGAGACAGTCTTGTAGTACGTCTTGGTATCGTTGATACCGCCCGCCGCCAGCCAGGCTAAGGTGCCCAGAACCGCGGCGATGAGCAATCCGAATTTCAAGTAGTTCTTCATAGGGCGCTTCACTCTCGACTCTAGTATACTCCCGCGTCCGTCAAGAATGCGCCTGCCAAAGAGCGGTCCAATCCCTGCGGGATCCCAGCCCGCAACTCCTCGTCGGCATGGCACAACCGGCACGCCCCATGGACGTTCAGCCCGGTGCTGGCCTGAACCCAGGTTTCGAAGCGGACCGCCTTGGCCGCCCGCTGCCCGGCCAGGGGCGGGGCATTCGATATGTAAGTATGTAAGCCCACCGCCGATGCCAGCAGCAGCCCGGCCGCCGAAGCACATGCGAACCACATACTTGACGGGCGGCCAGGAGCCGCCACGGCGCAAAGCGGGTCCCCGGCGACGACGGAGGGCGCCGCGACCCTCCGCAATTCCCGGGTCAATAGAGGCTCCAGCCAGGTTTCGGTTTGCTTAGGCCCGGTGTTGGTTTGCTTAAGCACGATTTCCTCCCAAAGTATTTCGCAGGCCCGCCAGCCGCCGCTCCAGCAATTTGTGCGCGCGATTCAAGCGCGATGCCACCGTCCCCTGGGGGCAGCCCAGGATTTCGGCGATTTCATCGTAAGAAAGCTGTTCGGTATAGCGCAGGATCACCACGATCCGCAGCTCCGGCGGCAGTTTGGCAACCACTTGCTGCACGTTTTCCTGGACCTCGCTGCGCAGCAACTGCTGCAGCACGCTCTCTCCGGAAGCCCGCAGCACCCCCAGCCAGCCATCCAGTATGGGAGACCACCGGCGTCCCGCGCGCCGGTGATCCAGGCAACCATTGACCACCAACCGGTAAAGCCACGACTCAAAACTGGCCTCCCCGCGGAACTCCCCGATCTTCGACAGCAGCTTAAGAAACGTCTCCTGCGTAATGTCGAGCGCCACGCTCGGATCGCCCGAAAACCGCAGAGCAATCGAGTACACCCGGTCCCGATGCAGTTCGAACAGAGCCGCAAAAGCGTCAGATTCGCCCCGGCGGCAGGCGTCGATCACGTCAGGGCCGGCTTCGCGGGCCGCTGCGGGTTGCACTTCCGGATCGGTTTCCAAGAGTTTGGCGGCGAGCACCATTCGGCACATTATAAGACGCCGGACGCTGCGGGATTCTTCGCGGAATCTTGCCTCCGAGTCGATTTTATCGCTTCGCGCCCGGCTTCGCGCCCGGGTCAACTTGGCTTAGTCCATCCGCGCGCCGGCCCGCTCCAGCCACAGGCGCATTTCCGACCGTGGCGCGAGCCCGCTGCTCTGCGTGAACTGCTTCCCGCCGCGAAATACCATAAAGTGCGGGATCGACCGAATCTGGTAAATCTCTGCCAGATCCGGGTGAGCCTGCGTATCCACCTTGAGGACTAAAGCCCGCCCCGCCATCTCTTTCGCCAACAGCTTGATTTCCGGCGCCGCCGCAAGGCATGGCCCGCACCAGGGAGCCCAGAAGTCCACCAAAATCGGAACCTTCGCCTCTTGAATGATAGGCAGGAGATTGCTGCTGTCCGCTTCGATGGGCTCGTCCGCCGGTCCTAGCGGCGCTTTGCAGGATCCGCAGCGTCCCGTATCCGCCAAGTGCTTCGCCGGAATACGATTGGTCGCGCGGCAGGATCGGCAGAGGGTGAGGTTTTGAAAAGCCACGTCTGTGGCAATTATCGCACTCGATAACGGCGCTATAGCCGGACGTCCAGGAAGTTTTACTTGCGAAAACGCCTATCGTGTCTTCTGTTCGACTTTATTGGCGCCTTCCTCGGTCTTTTCAGCGGCCTTATTCACGCCCTTCTTCACGGTCTTCTTCGTGGCTTTCGCGGTCTTCTTCGCGGCCGAAGCGGTCGATTTACCTGCTTGTTTGATGTCTTGCCCGGCACCCTTGACGTCGTCTTTAGCGCTCTGGGCCCGCCCGATGTTGACCACCGAGAGGGCCGCGAAAAGGATTGTCAACCCGAAACTTTTGAGAGTCATACCTCTCACAAAGCATTTCAAGGCCCATTGGATCTGCCCGCGCAATGACCCATTTTTGAATACTTGAGTTACTTGCACTCCGGGCGGAGGATGTTCACCCTCGTCCATGGGAGCATGCGGCACTTGTCCGCGGCATTCTTAGGAGTCAGTTTCGCCCGCGCGGGCGGCCCGGTTGAGGCACTGATGTTCGGCGATATGCGACTCCAGGGCCAGTCGCGCAATCTCACAATTAATCCTGGCCTGCTCTGTGCGCCGGAACGACTCATTCAAATCAATACTCCAGCTACCTTCCGTGCACTTCTGCACGATAGCGGAGTAAGTCAGGACTGCTTCGGAGTATTCCTCCATCAAAACCCGTCGTTCGGGACATGACTCGGATCTCATCCGCGTACTTCCTGACCGCTCAATCCCTCGCCACCTCGGAGACCTGGTCAATCGGGGTTGTGCCGGACGATTTGAAGCGAAGCGCTATTGGCAATGATCTGCAAGGGACATGGGAAGTTACAGGATTAGAGCGAAAATATCAAGTCGATGGCATATCTTTTGGCCAATCCGCGGAAGAAGCGGGGTGGGAGAACCGGGCTTTGCCGAGACCGTCAAGTCTCCCGCGGGTCCGCAGAAACACCCCAGCACGACCCAAATTCCACCCTAAGCCCCCTTTCGCGATGACGGCTTCCCCTTAAGTTCGCTATAATGAGTTGTCAGCATTTAGACTTTGGTGGTTCCGTCAGGAGGTCCCAGTGAAGCGCACTGGCTCGGATGATGCTCTACGTTGCTCCTTCTGCCACAAAAGCCAGGATGTCGTTGGGAAGCTGATCTCCTCTCCTTCCGATTATCCCAAGGCGTATATTTGTGACGAATGCATCGCGGTCTGCAATTCTATTCTTGAAGACGATC
>Ga0207674_10010392_pt1 | contig 10550 bp, 9 predicted proteins | sample KBSCornC72_FD_184303 | JGI IMG/M metagenome (GOLD analysis project Ga0207674, IMG submission 184303) | Corn rhizosphere microbial communities from Kellogg Biological Station, Michigan, USA - KBS Corn C7-2 (SPAdes) (version 2) | ecosystem: Host-associated > Plants > Roots > Rhizosphere > Soil ...
CGCGAGGGGATAGCCGTGGTCGCGCGCAAGCTCCGGACGTCGGCCGCGATCCTGATCGGGTTGATGCTGGTGGCCGCGCCGGCCGCCGCGGTCCATGTCTGGCTCAACCAGCATTTCGAGCGGCAGGGCGCGCGCGAGCTGGACGTGACGGCGCGGCGCGTCATCGGGCTCGCGGAATCGCGCGTGCTCATGGTGACGCAGGCCCTCGGCACCGGCCACCTGGCCCGCTTCATTTCCTATCGCGACGACCTGACGTTTGCCTGGCTCGGCGTGGGGAACAGTTCGGGCATCCGCCTGGTGACCGCGCCCGGTTCGACGATCACCAAGGCGGAAGACTTCCGCCGGGTCGCCGAATCGCCGGTCATCGAGATCCGCCAATACCGCATCGCTGCCGGCCAGCGGGCCCGCTTCGCGAAGTTCTTCGTCGAGCGCACGCTCCCCGCGCAGGAGCATTACCGCATGGCCGTCTACGGACACTTCGACGACGTCGACGACGAGACCAACTTCGTCTGGCTGCGCGGCTTCCCCAGCCTCGTGGAGCGCGATCGCCGCAAGGCGGAGTTCTACGGGAGCAAGCTGTGGCTGGAGGAGCTGCAGGACGAGGCCTTCTCGATGATCGAGGACTACTCGAACGTCCTGCTGGCGGCGCCGGTGTAACAATGTTTCCATGCGAAGCATTTTCGTCCTCCTCTTTCTCGTCGCCTCGGCGGCCGCTGCCGAGGACGTCCTCGGGCCAGCCGAGTACCTCGCGATCCTCGCGGAGTCGAAGCTTCACTACAACATCCTGAGTACGCCGTCGAAGACCCCGATCGAGGAGCTGCGCTGCCCGCGCCGCGATGAGTCGACGCGCCTGGTCATCGAGGGTGACAAGAAAAAGCTCGTGGCCTGGACGGTGAAGCTCGAGGCGCTGAAGCTGATGAACGAGGGGGAGACGCTTTTTCAGGCCCGCGACTACGCAGGCGCGACCGAGAAGTACAAGGCGGCCATCGCCGCGGACCCGCAGGCCCCCAGCGGCTACTACTTCTACGGCGACGCGCTGCTCTTCGGCTCGAAGGATGCCGCCGCCGCGCTGGCGCAGTACGAGAAGGGGATCGCCCTCGATCCGACGCAGCCGTTGGGACACTTCTTCGCCTCGACGGCGCTGGTGCAGCTCGAGCGGCCGGACGAAGCCCGCGAGCACGTCATCAAGGCGCTGACGTACTACCCGTCATACCAGTCGCTCTGGAAAGTCGCGGCGTCGAGCAGCGAGCGCTGGAACGTCAAGCCGGTCGTCCGCCACAAGTTCGAGCCGCCCGCGGGCTACCTCGGGAAGGGCGTGAAGGGGACGGACATCTACGCCGGCGCGGATAACCAGTGGCTCGGATACGCGATGTGCAAGGCGGTGTGGGCCAGCGAGCCGCAGTTCGCGAAACGCCGCACGGCGGGTGGTTGGTCGCTCGAGGAAGAGCGTGCCTGCGTGCTCAATCAGATGATGGCGCAGCACAACAAAGGCGCGCACACGCCGCTCGACCAGCACCTCGTCGACGTTCTGCAGGCGCACCTGCTGGACGGCTACATCCTCTTCGAGATCATCGGCCAGCACTGCCCGATCGGGCTCAGCGTGTTGGACGACGAAGCCATCCGGCAGATCGACGGCTACATTCGCAAGTACGTGATCGTGGCCGCGAAGTGAGTGGAGCGGCGGCCTGAAGGCCGCCGCTCCACGAAGACGTCACTACCAGATCCGGACCCGCTCCTCGGGCTTCACGTAATTCGCGTCGCCTTCCTTCACGCCGAACGCGTCGTACCAGGCGTCGACGTTGCGGAGGGGGACGAAGGCGCGGACGGCGCCGGGGGAGTGGGGGTTGGTGGCCAGGAGCTGGCGCAGGGCGTCGTCGCGCATCATGGTCCGCCACACCTGTCCCCATCCGAGAAACACGCGCTGCTCGCCGGTGAAGCCATCGATCACCGGAGCGGGCTGGCCGTTCAGGGAGATCTTGTAGGCCTCGAGGCCGAGGATGATGCCGCCGAGGTCGCCGATGTTCTCGCCCATGGTCAGCTTGCCGATGATGTGGAGGCCGGGGAGCTGCGGGAAGTTGACCGCCTCGTACTGCGCGCCGAGCCTGGCCGCCTGGGCCTCGAACTTCGCCGCGTCTTCGGCCGCCCACCAGTCGCGCAGCATGCCGGTGCCGTCGGACTTGCGGCCCTGGTCGTCGAAGCCGTGCGTGATCTCGTGTCCGATGACCGCGCCGATGCCGCCGTAGTTCACCGCCGGATCGGCTTTCGGATCGAAGAACGGCGGCTGCAGGATGGCCGCGGGGAAGACGATCTCATTCTTGGTCGACTGGTAGTAGGCGTTGACGGTCTGCGGGGTCATGCCCCACTCGGCCTTGTCCACCGGCTTGCCGATGTGGCTCACGTCGTACGCCCACTCGAACTTTCCGGAGCGCGCGACGTTGCCGACCAGGTCGCCCTCGTGAATCTCGAGCTTCGAGTAGTCGCGCCACTTCGACGGGTAGCCGATCTTCACCGTGAACTTCGAGAGCTTGTCCAGGGCGCGGGCCTTGGTCTCCGGCCCCATCCACTGCAGGCCTTCGATGCGATTCTTCATGGCCGTGCGGAGGTCGGCGACGAGCTTCTCCATCTTGGCCTTCGACTCCGGCGGGAAGTACTCGCCGACGTAGGTCCGGCCAATGGCCTCGCCCATCGAGCCTTCCGCAGCACTCACGGCGCGCTTCCAGCGCGGGCGCTGCTCCTGCGTGCCGTTGAGGAACTTGGAGCGGAACTCCCAATGGGTGTCGACGAAGCGCTTGGAGAGGAGCGGCGCGGCGTCGTCGGCGATGTGGAACGCCTGCCAGGCCTTCAGCGTGTCGACCGGTGTGTCGGCGAAGATCTTCGCGATCTTCGGCAGCGCGGTGTTCTGGCGAACGACAGCGCGGTCGGCCTTGTCCAGGCTCGCTTCCTTGAAGGCCGCCTTCCACGGGAATCCCGGCGCGTTGGTCTCCAGCTCGGCGATGGTCATCGGGTTGTAGGTCTTGTCGCGGTCGCGGCTCTGGGCGCGCGTCCAGTGCGCGTCGGCGATCTGCGTTTCCAGCGCGACGATGTCGGCGGCGTTCTTCGCCGGGTCGTCCCAGCCGGCGAGCGCCAGCATGTCGGCGACGTACTTCTGGTAGCGCTCTTTCTGCGCCTTGTACTTGTCCTGCAGGTAGAACTCGCGGTCGGCCAGACCGAGGCCGGCCTGCGAGAGGTAGAGCGTGTACTTGTCGGGATTCTTGGCGTCGTCGCCGACGAAGGCGCCGAAGAAGGAGCTGCCGAACGCTCCGGCGGAGCGCCCCATCCCGCGCGCGACGTCGTCGTGCGTCTTGGCTGCCTTCACCGCGTCGAGGTACGGCTGGATCGGCTTGGCGTCGAGCTTTTCGGCGGTGGCCTCGTCGAGGAAGGTGCGGTAGATCGCCGCGACCTTGGCCTCGTCGGAACCTGCCTTCAGGTTCTTTTCGGCCGCCCAGCGGTCGAGCAGGGCGTGCACGCGGGCCTCGGAGAGATCGGTCAGGATGGCGAACGCGCCGTAGCCGGTCTTGTCGGCGGGGATCGTCGTCGTGGCCGCCCACTTGCCGTTGACGTACTTGAAGAAGTCGTCGCCCGGCTTGACCGAGGTGTCCATGCCGGCCAGGTCGACGCCCCAGGTGCCGAAGCGCTGGGCGGTGGTCGACGCGACAGGCGTCGTCGACTTCGCCTCCTCGGCCACGGCAACGTTGACGGACAGCAGAAGCGCGATCAGAGAAATCGCAGAAGAAATGCGTCTCGATGTCATCAGGTAGTTTCCTCTCGTTGTTGGAGTCCCAGGACGGGAACGGGAGAGGATAACTTGGCGGCCGGAGGGCGGCCTGTGAACTCGCGGTTACGCCGTTCGCAGGACGCCTCGCCCCGGCTTTGAGGCGAAGGCGTTCTGGATGTACTCCGGGCCAATCCCGGGCGGCACGCGGCCTTCGCGGGCGTAGAGGTAGAGGCTGGTGCGGAAGACGCCGGTGAGCGCCGACGAGAGAACCGCCAACCCGATCCAGTAGAACCCCACGATGCCGAGGCCGATCGCGGCCGCGACGGGCGACACGAAGAGCAGGACGAGCGGAAGGGGGAGGGCCGCGACCGCCAGCAGGGTGATGAAGAGGCCGACGCCGCCGGCCGCCACCAGGGCCTCGCCCCAGGTCTTGCGGATCAAGGCGATGGATTCGGTGAGCGATTGGCGCACGTCGCGCTTCTCGAAAATCATCACCGGCACGATGAAGTAGGTGGCGATGGACCAGGCCGCGCCGAGGAAGTAGGTGATGATCCGGCCGACGATTTTCAAGCGCTCGGCGACGAGGCGCAGGATCAGGCCGACAGTGGCCGAGATCAACGCCCAGACCACGATGCGCCCGAGGTTGGCGCGCGCGGCGGCGAAGCCGTCCGCGGCGGTCGGATCGCCCCCTTCCAGCCGGATGCGCGCGCACTGCACGACCCCGACGTTGAAGAAGAGCACGATGAACCAGCTCACGAAGTACCAGACGAAGAGCGCGCCGTAGCCCAGCAGGTTCCCCTCCAGCGAGCGATCGCCGGCGGAGAGGAGACGGCTGAAGAATCCGGTGACCACGCCGCAGAAGACCAGTCCGCCGAACGCCAGCAGGGTGGCGATTCCGGAGAGCACCGGAAAGATCAGGATCTCCTTGTCCTGCCGCAGGACGCCGAGCGACTGCCGGAAGATCTGGTAGCTGCGGGAGACGGTGGCAAACATGTCAGGAGCCTATCATGTGCCCGTGAACGCCGAGATCGAGCAGCGCGTCTTCGCCATCACCCGTCCCGCGCCCGTGCTGATGAAGTACTACGTCCTCCTTTCAATCCTCGCCGGGCCCTTATTCTTCATCCCGCTGATCCCGCTCTATTTCCGCTACCACACGCTGAAGTACGAGCTCGATCAGGAAGGGATCTCCATGAGCTGGGGGATTCTGTTCCGGCGGCAGATCTCGCTGACGTATGCGCGGATCCAGGACATCCACCTGACGAGCAACTTCATCGAGCGCTGGCTCGGTCTGGGGCGCGTGCAGATCCAGACGGCCAGCGCGAGCGCCGAAGCGGAGATGACCATCGAGGGGCTGCGCGAGTTCGAGATGGTCCGCGACTATCTCTATACGCGCATGCGCGGCGTCAAGCAGGCGCCGTCTACGTCGCCCCCGGCGGCGGACGGAGGTGATGTTGCGGCCGCGCTGCACGAAGTGGCGCGCGAGCTCAGTGCGGTGCGGCAGCTCATCGAGCCGCTGCTCCGGAGACGCGAGCCATGAGCTGGCGCGGGCTGGTCCTGGCCGTCTTTCGCGTCCCGCACGAGCCGGAGCCGCCGCCCGGCTCGCCGCCCAGGATCTTCCGTGCCGCCCCCAACTACCTGACGCTGCGCATGCTGCAGTGGGCCTTGATGCAGGTGATTCTCATCGGTATGCCGCTGGTTTTCACCGCAGCCGCCGCGGGCATCACCATCAAAAACGCGCCGCGCGGCGTGGTGGTCTTCGTGCACCTGGTCGAAGTCGTCGCCTGGGCGATCTACATGACGCAGTTGCTCTTCGCCTGGGTGGTGATCCGTCTCAATTACGAGCTGCGCTGGTACATGCTCTCGGACCGCGCCATCCGCATCCGCGAAGGGATCACCACGGTGCGGGAGAAGACGCTGACGCTGGCGAACGTGCAGAACATCGCCATCCGGCAGGGGCCTCTGCAGCAACTTTTCGGCATCGCGGATGTCGAGGTCAAGACCGCGGGCGGCGGCGGCTCGACCGGCGGACCTCACGGCAAGGGGAAGGCGAAGAGCGAGCCGATGCACGTCGCGTACTTCCGCGGAGTGGACAACGCGGAAGAGATCCGCGACCTGGTTCGCGAGGGCGTGCGGCGGCAGAAGGACGCAGGCCTCGGCGATCCCGACCAGAGACACCACGAGCACGGAACTGCCTCGCCACGCGCCGAGCAGGACGCGGCTGCCGAACTGCTGCGCGAGGCGAGGAAGCTCCGCGCGGTGGTCGAAGCCGCGGCGCGATGAGCAGCAGGCACTCCACATGGGGTGGAACTTCCGCCGCCTCGGCCGAAACCTGCTAGCGTTTTCTGGTGAAGAAAACTGCACGCGTCGCGCATGAAAAGGTGCTCCGGGCGATCATCCTGGTCCGCGGACAGAAGGTCATTCTCGATCGGGATCTCGCGGAGCTCTACGGAGTTCTGACGAAGGTCCTGATTCAGGCGGTCAAGCGGAACGTCGAGCGTTTCCCGGCCGACTTCATGTTTCGACTGACGGTGAAGGCGTTCGCGCGTTTGAGGTCACAAATTGTGACCTCAAACTCACGCGGCGGTCGCCGCAGCGCGCCCTACGCCTTCACCGAGCAAGGCGTGGCCATGCTCTCCAGCGTCCTGCGCAGCCGGCGCGCGGTGGCCGTCAACATCGAGATCATGCGCGCGTTCGTTCGCCTTCGCCAGATTCTCGCCGAGCACGGCGACCTGGCGAGGAGACTCGACGAGCTCGAGGAGCGCTATGACGACAGGTTCGAAGTGGTGTTCGACGCCATTCGTTCCCTGATCAATCCCGCCACGAATCCGAAAAAGCGGATCGGCTATTTGAGCGCAGCCCCATTCACACCCGCCCCCTCCTGAACGTCTCGACATCCAGGAGGAGCCCATGCGCGCACGAATCACGCTATCGGTCTGCCTGATCCTGACCCTGGCCACGGCGGCCGACGCCTTTTTCGAGGACCTCTGCCTGCCGCGCCGGAAGGGCGAGGGCACGCTCACCCGCTGCCTGCCGCCCTGTCCCCCGTCCACCGGTCCGAACGCGTCGTGCGCGGCGCAAGTGGCCGCCTTCGCCACCGTCATGCCGGGACGCAGCATGGTCCACGCGGACTCCACCTACTTCATCGCCCAAGCCCTCGGCTACCGCGCCGACGTCGCCTATTGGATCGCCGCGTACAACGAGGTCACCGACTACGGGCAGTACCTCCCCATCGACCAGTGCGGCGTGCAGGCCTCCAGGAAGAACTCCGGCGCCAACTACATCTCCGCGGCCTTCAACGGATTCGTGCGGACGAACGCCACCACCGACGGCCCGCTCGATCACTACGTCGTCTCCTTCTCGCCGAACGGGACGGGCACCGACGTCCACGGCGCCGCCGGCGTCGAGGCCCTCTACCCGCTGCACTACCCGACGCCCGGCTACCCGGAGCACATCGACGACACCTATCAGAAGACGCTGGCCAACCTGCGGCAGTGGGCCCTGCTCCCCACCCGCGATCCCGGCCTGCTCTGCACCGTCGGCCTCACCAACGAGCGTGGCACGGACTGCCTCAGCGGCATCAACATCACCGGCACCGTGCCGATGATTCAGGGGGTGGCGCGCGGAGTGAACATCGACGTCCCGGCGGGGAAGAAGATCCTCAACCTGAACACGAAGACCGGCGCCACCGATTACTACGAGAAGCTGCAGTCCTACCTCGACGACCCGAAGAGGACCACCGGCACGCTGTTCAAGGGTCCGGGCTCGGAGCCCGTCCCAGTGCAGGTGGCGCGCCTCGGCCTCTACCTGCACATCCTGCAGGACACCGACTCGCACTCCACCTACTGCGGCGACGACTCGCCGACCCCTCCCGGCGGCTGCGACCCCGGCACCTACATGTACCTCACCAAAAATGCGGTGCAGCTCTCGTTCGGCAACTCGTGCGTGACCGGCCCTCACCTCTACGGCCACATCGAGGAGACCGGCAGCGGCGACCGTCCGCTCCCGCTTCGCGACTACGTGGCCCTCAACATGACCGTCGACGAATTGATCGTCTTCGGCAACGAGGTGGCCAGCAAGCATCCCGGCTGGATCGTCAATCCGGAACTGCTGCCGCCGAACGTGGTGGGCGGCAAGAGCGCGCAGGGCTTCAGCGCGGACGACCTCAAGGCGACGCTGGTCGGGAACATCGTCAAGGGGAGGGCGTACAGCGGCACCGAGGTGTACCGGTCGGGCGTGGTCACGATGCCGTTGCAGCAGACGAACTCTCTGAACCGCCTGCACGCCATGAACCGCGCGCTCGGCGACTACTCGGATGCCGTCCGCAAGCAGTCACCGAATCCGGCGGCGTTCGTGGCGCTGGAGCCGATGCCGGGGAACTCGTTCGACCCGAAGAGCACCAGCGTCTGTTGGAAGTGACGAGGCGCCGCGGCGCCTCGTCATCCTGAGCCGCGAAGACGGCGAAGGATCTCGCGTTGCGCTGACGAGATCCTTCGCTTCGCTCAGGATGACGACGGCAACTTATTGGTTCACGTCGCGCACCAGGAAGATCCGCTGCGCCCACGTGTTCGAGCCGCTGCCGGTCACCTGCACTTCGATCACGTCGCCGCGCTCGAGGTTGGTGATCGGGTGAAGCTGACCTTGATAGTCCACTCGCGTGCTGGTGTCGTACCGCACGACCATGGTGCTGCCGATGGTCGACGACTTGAAGCCGGAGATCCACGTCGAGCTGTCGAGGGTGATGGTCCGGTTGACGGTATCGACCGTGCGCACCGTGCCGCGGATGGTCGCCGTCGAGGTGCTGCCCGATGACGACGTGCTGCCGCTGGCGTTGCGGGTCACGGTGATGTCCTGCGCGCCGAGGCGGCCGCCGCCGAAGTCGGTGGCGCGGATGTCGATCTCGTCGCCCACTTCGAGGTTGGTCACCGAGTACGTCTGGTTGTTGAAGTACACCGGCGTGTTCGCGTTGTAGCTGATCACCACGTTCGAGCCGTAGCCGCGATCGACGGTCACGGTGCGGTTGTAGGTATCGATGGAGCGGATGATGCCGTGGACGGTCGAGCCGGACGGGATGGTGCTGCCGCTGGACATGCCGCCGCGGGCGTTGTAGGTGACGTCCATCGATTCGGCGATGAGCTGGCTGCCGGACTGGTCGGCGCGGATGCGCACCTGGTCACCGCGCTCGAGGTCCTGAGGCCGGTAGTTCTTGCCCTGATAGCTGACGGTGGTCTGATCGTCGTAGTAGACGCGGACGGTGTTGCCGCCGGTCCCCATCAGGTTGGCGTTGTAGCCGCTGACGTTGGTGAGGTAGATCGAGCGGCTGTTGAGGTCGACCGAGTCGACCGTACCGCTGATGTCGTAGTTCTGATTGCCCGAGCCGCCGCCGAGGATGTCGCCAATTCCCGACGATCCACAAGCGGCCGCGAGCACGAGTGTAAGTGCCGCTACCGCAATAGTTTTCGCAGTTCGCATAGTTGTTCTCCTTGCGGTTATTTAGAGCACAGAGCGTGCCGTGACGAGTTGCCGGTTGCCAGTTGTCGGTTGCCGGACTGGCAACTGGCAACCGGTCACTTGAAACCTCCTGCCCGCTTGGTGCGTAGAAATGACCAGAATACGAATCTGGTCATCCAGTCATGTCCGACGCTACCCGCCAAAAGATCCTCGATGCCGCCGAACGCCTCCTCGGACGCTTCGGCTATCGCAAGATGACCGTCGACGACATCGCGGCCGAGGCGGGGATCGGAAAGGGGACGGTGTACTTGTCGTTTCCCAGCAAAGAGGAGGCGGTCCTCGGCACGGTCGATCGCTTGATCGACAACGTCTGCGCCGAACTGGAATCGATCGCCGCGTCGGACGAGCCGGTCTCCGAGCGCATCCGGGCCATGCTGCTGGCGCGGGTGCTCATCCGCTTCGAGCACGTGGCCGGCTATCGCGAGAGTCTCAACGATCTACTGCAGGCCGTCCGCCCGCGGTTGCTCGAGCGGCGCGAGCAGCACTTCACGCGCGAGACCGACATCCTGGCCGCGCTCGTTCCGCGCCGCACCGCGCGCGCCCTGATCATGGCCACCAATCACTTCCTGCCGTACGCCCTCAGTCCCGCCGAGCTGGGAGACCGCCGAAAGCTGCAACGCGACGCCGCCGACGTCATCGACCTGCTCGTCACCGCAATCGCCAAAAAGGAGAAAGACCATGAAGAAAATGCTGCTGTTGCTGACGCTGATGCTCGCCACGCCGCTCTTCGCGCAGATGGGTGAGCGAAAGGATTTCACCATCACCGCGGCCGAGCGCGAGCAGGCCATTAAGGGCGCCATCGCCAAGCTGAACGAGAACTACGTCTACCCCGACGTGGCCAGGAAGATGGGCGACGAAGTCGCCGCGCGCGCCGCGAAGGGCGAATACGCATCGATCACCAGCGCCAAGGCGCTGGCCGACAAGCTGACCGCCGACTTCCGCGAGGTGAGCAAGGACAAGCACCTGCACATGGAGTACGACGAGAAGGGTCTGCCGGACGACAAGCCGGATCAGACCGACGACGACGCGAACGACGCGCAGGAGCGCGAGTTCATGTCGAAGGTGAACTTCGGCTTCGAGAAGGCCGAGCGGATGATGGGCAACATCGGCTACGTCGAGATCCGCGGCTTCGTTCCGCCGGCCCTCGGCGGGCAGACCGCCGACGCGGCGATGAGCTTCGTCGCCAACACCGACGCGCTCATCATCGACCTGCGCCGTAACAACGGCGGCACGCCCGCGATGGTCGCGTACATCATCAGCTACCTCTTCGATGACTTTCAGCACGTCA
>Ga0207674_10010393_pt1 | contig 10547 bp, 8 predicted proteins | sample KBSCornC72_FD_184303 | JGI IMG/M metagenome (GOLD analysis project Ga0207674, IMG submission 184303) | Corn rhizosphere microbial communities from Kellogg Biological Station, Michigan, USA - KBS Corn C7-2 (SPAdes) (version 2) | ecosystem: Host-associated > Plants > Roots > Rhizosphere > Soil ...
GACGGGCACACCCGCCAGCGGCCCGACCGGCTCGCCGTCGGCCAGCGCGCATTCGACCCCCCGCGCGGTCGCCCGGGCCTCGTCGGCGAGCATGACCGTGAACGCCCCGACCTGCGGGTCCAGGCGCTCGATCGCGGCCAACGACTCCTCGACGAGCGCGACCGGCGACACCCGGCCCGCGCGGACGTCGGCCGCGCGGGCCCACGCGTCCGCCGTCACGCGGTCGCCGTCGGCATCGCGTGCTCGGACGCCAGCTCCTCGAGCTCCTCGGCCTCCTGCTCGGCCAGGCGGCGCTCGGCCTCGACGTCGATCGACCGCGCGAACAGCAGATACAGCCCGCCCGCGATCGGCAGCCCGATGAACAGCGACAGGTCGGCGCCGTCCATCGCCTTCGCGATCGGCCCGGTGAACGACGGGGTCGAGAAGAACGGGACCATGCACGCGAAGCCGATCGCGTAGGCCAGGATCCCGCGCCACCCCCACCGGCCGTAGATCCCGTCCGGCTTGAAGATCTCCTCGACCGCGTAGTGGCCCCGGCGGACCACGTAGTAGTCGACGAGGTTGACCGCCGTCCAGGGGATGAACAGGTAGAGGATCAGCAGCAGGAAGTTCTCGAAGTTCGTCAGGAACGACTCGCTCGAGACCAGCGCGACGACGAGCGACAGGCCCGCGGTGACGCCGATCGTCGTGATGCGGACCCCGAGCGTCGGCCGGACGCGCTTGAACGAGTCGATCGCGCTGATGAACGTCAGCGACCCGCCGTAGAGGTTCAGCGCGGTGACCGAGACGAGGCCGACCGCCGCGAACAGCAGGACGATCGTGCCGAAGCCGTCGAAGACGCCGTTCGCCGTCGTCTCGATCGACTTCACGGTGTCGAACGCGTCGCCGGCCGAGGCGGCGAGCAGCGCGCCGAGGCCCATGAGCCACGCGGCGCCGAGGCCCGAGCCCCAGTACGTCCACCAGAACGTCTTGCGCACGGTCACGTCGGGCGGCAGGTAGCGCGAGTAGTCCGACACGTAGATCGCCCAGCTGATCTGGTAGCCGGCCGTGACGCCGAACTGGGTGAGGAACGCGACGGCGTCGAACTTGCCGGGGTCGAGCGCGCCCGCGGGCAGGCCGAGAGTCGCGATCGCGCCGATCGTGAAGACGCCGAAGATCACGATGAACGTGTAGGTGAGGCCCTGCTCGACGCGGTGGATGAAGTCGTAGCCGATCAGAGCGATCGCGACCGCGAGCAGCATCGCGATGACGATCCCGACCTTCTCGCCGATCCCGGTCGTCGTGCTCGCGGACTGGCCCGCCAGGATCGTGTTGAAGACGTTGAACCCCGCGTACTGCAGATAGGCGAAGAGCCACACGAGCAGCGCGCCGATGTAGCCGAACTGCGGGCGCGACTGGATCATCTGCGGCAGGCCGAGCTGCGGGCCCTGCGCGGAGTGGAACGCCATGAAGAACGTGCCCGTGAGCACGCCGGTGAGGATCGCGATCAGCGACCAGAACAGGTTTCCGCCGGCCTCGATCCCGACGACGCCGACCGCCAGGGTCGCGATCTGGGCGTTGCCCATGAACCACAGCGGACCGAGGTGCCACAGCTGCCCGTGGCGTTCGGACAGCGGGACGTAGTCGATCGACCGGACCTCGACGCCGGACCTGCGCTCGCTCATACGGGTCTCCTCTCCTGCGGGGGCAGGGAGGCGGGTCTACCCGCTCGCGGGCCGGGTGAACGACGCGGTGGTCCGCGTACGACGGGTCAGCCGGCGCCGTTGTCCGACGCGCCGTTGTCGGCCGCCGCGCCGTGGTCGACCTCGAAGCGCGCGAAGCGCTCGGCCACGGTCGCCGGGACGCGGCCCCGGACCCGCACGCCCTCGGCCGTGTCCTCGCGGTCGAGCTCGCCCGCGACGTCGTGGAGCTCGGCGAGGCGGCCGCCCTGGTCGAACGGCAGCAGCAGGTCGACGCTGCGCAGCGTGTCGCGGAAGGCACGCTCGATGCGCTCCTCGAGCGCCTCCATACCCTCGCCCGTCATGGCCGAGACGAGGATCCCGTCCGGGTGGCGGAAGCGCAGCTCCTCGCGGCGTTCGTCGTCGATCCGGTCGGCCTTGTTGAGCACGAGGAGCCGGGGCCGGTCGCCCGCGCCGATCTCGTCGAGGACGTCGTCGACCGCGCGCAGCATCGAGACCATCTCGTCCTCGTCGACCGAGGCGTCGACGACGTGGACGATGAGGTCGGCGAGGCGGGTCTCCTCGAGCGTCGCGCCGAAGGCGTCGACGAGCTGGTGGGGCAGCTTGCGGATGAAGCCGACGGTGTCGGTGATGAGGTACGGGCGGCCGTCGAGGCGCATCGCCCGCGTGTTCGGGTCGAGCGTGTGGAAGAGCCGATCGCGCACGCCGACGGTCGAGCCCGTCAGGCGGTTGAGCAGCGTCGACTTGCCCGCGTTCGTGTAGCCGGCGAGCGCGACCTGCGGCAGGTGGCCGCGCTCGCGCTCGGCGCGCATGACCGCCCGCGACCCCTTCACGTCGCGCAGCTTGCGCCGCAGGGCGGAGATCCGGTCGCGCGCGAGGCGGCGGTCGGTCTCGAGCTGGGACTCGCCCGGGCCGCGGGTCCCGATGCCGCCCTCGCCGCGGCCGGCACCGAGGCGCTCGAGGTGCGTCCACAGGCCGCGCATCCGCGCGAGGTTGTACTCGAGCTGGGCGAGCTCGACCTGGAGCTTGCCCTCCGCGCTCTGCGCGTGCCCGGCGAAGATGTCGAGGATGATCGCGGTCCGGTCGATGACCGGCATCCCCATCTGCTCCTCGAGATTGCGGCCCTGGCGCGGCGAGAGCTCGTCGTCGACGGCGATGAGGTTCGCGTCGGCCGCCTTGGCCTGCGCCTTGACCTCCTCGAGCTTGCCCGGCCCGAGGTAGGTGTTCGGGTGCGGCTGGTCGCGGTGCTGGACCACCTGGCCGACGGTCGCGACGCCCGCGGTGAGCAGCAGCTCGCGCAGCTCGGAGAGGTCGTCGCCCTCCTGGAGGGCGCCGATGGCGAAGGCGCGCTGCTTGGCGCGGCCGGTGGGCCGGCCGTCGGCGTTGCGCGATGGGGTCTCTCGTCCGTGTCGTCCGCGTTGCATGGGCTCCTGTCCAGTCTAGAAGCCCTAGTCACGCCCGCGAGGCGCACGTTGGACACCGCCGAGGTGGCACACGTGCGCCTCGCCGCACGCGTGGCGGCGTGCGCGCGTCCGCGCCGGGATCTCAGCGGTTGGCGATCACGGCGAACGCGGGCCGCGGACGGCCGTCGGCATCGATGAGCGACGAGTCCCACACCGCGTTGGGGCGGGCGCGGATATCCCAGGCGACGATCTCGGCGAGGTGCGCGTTCGCGACCTTGAGCGCGTGGCGCCACCAGCCGACCGCCCCGCCGGACGCGCTTGCGGCGAGGACGTTGCCGCTGCGGTGGCGCAGGACGTAGCCGGCCTCGGTCACGTAGAGCTTGGGGCGGTGGTGCGTGAGCTGGCGCGTCGTCGTGGACAGTGACACGGCCAGGTCGACGCCGGTGCCGTAGGCGTGCCACGCGAGGTTCGGTACCTTCGCGCGGAGCTGCTTCGACGTCGTCCCGCAGCGCGTCAGGGTCGCGCGGAGCCAGCGCTTGGCGTTGTGCGGCGCGAACTCGCCGAAGAGCACGCGCTTGACGCCGGCGGCGCGCAGCTTGCCGTACGCCGTCAGGTACGTCTTCGCATAGCCGCACACGGAGACGCCGGCGCTGCCCGCGCCGGGAAGCTCGCAGCCTGTTCACCTGCTCGATCGGCTTGCGGCGGTGTTCAAACACCGGCGGCTCGCCGGAGCGGCGTTCGTCATCGTCGTCGGCGTGATGATGCTGCAGACCTACTCCCAGGTCCCGATGTACCGGACCAGTTCGCGCGTGATGATTCAGGACGAGCGCACGCTCGCGGTCGCCAATCTCAACGCGAACGATCCCGCGTTCTGGGAGGACAGTGATCCCTACTTCAACACTCAGTACAGCATTCTGAGAAGCCGCGGTCTTGCGAGGCGCGTGGTGCAGAGGCTGCAACTCCAGAATCAATGGCTCTTCAACGGCACTGCACCGCGCCGTCAGGGCATCGGCGCTGCTGTGTCCGAGTTACGACGAAAGGTGACCGGCACGGTGCAGTCGCTGCTCGGCCGCGGGCGTGCAACGCCATCGGTGGAAACACCAGGTGCGGACGAAGGGGCAGCCGAGGCTGCGCTGGTCAGCCAGTTCCTCGGCGGGTTGCGGGTCGCGCCAGAAGCAAAGACACGGCTCGTCGAAATCATTTATGAATCGTCGGATCCGCAATTCGCCGCGGTTGCGGCGAATACGGTCGCCGAAGAGTACGCGGCGCAGAACCTCGAGCTTCGTCTCGCAACTTACCAGAAGAACCTGCGCTGGTTGAATGAGGAAGTTGCGAAGCAGGAGAAGAAGGTCACCGACTCCGAGGCGGCGCTGACGCAGCATCGCGAGGCCCAGAACGCGTTGTCGCTCGGAGATCGACAGAACATCACGGTCGCGAGACTCAACGCGCTCAATGAGACCGTGACGCGGCAGCGAACCGAGCGGCTGCAGAAGGAAGCGACCTACAAGCAGCTCAAAGCCATCGACCCGGCCTCGGATGCGGCCGACGGATTTCCGGTGGTCGGCGCCAGTCCGGGTGTCGTCGAAGCCAAGAACCGTCTGACCGACCTGCTGGCGGAACGGGCGCGACTGTCGGCGCGATATCTTCCGAGCCACCCGGAGATGCAGAAACTGGATCTCCAGATCAAGAATTCGCGCGACACGTTGATTGCCCAACGAGCCCGGGTGATCGAGAGCGTCAAGAACGATTACGAGACCGCCGTTGCCCAGGAACGCAGCTTCGCCGCCTCACTCGATCAGCAGAAGAACGAGGCGATGGATCTCGAGCGAAAGAGTGGCGGATATCTGGTCCTGCAGCGACAGGCCGACAGCGATCGCCAGCTCTGGCAATCTCTGCTGCAACAGCAGAAGGAACTGCAGGTCGTGAGCAATAGCCGGTCGAACAACGTCCAGGTGATGGATAGGGCGGAAGTGCCCGGCGCGCCGTTCGCGCCCAACACGCGACGCGAATGGTTCACGGCGATGATGGCAGGAATGCTCGTTGCCTTTGGTCTGGCGTTCGGCATCGAGTACCTCGACGACACGGTCAAGACGCCGGAAGACGTCGCGAAACGACTGGGTCTGCCGCTCCTCGGCCTCGTGCCCTCGATCCGCGGCAAGCGCGTGCCGCTGTTGTCGGAAGCCGTTCCGCATGATTTCGGAGAGGCTTTCCGATCGCTGCGGACGTCGCTGGTGTTCACCGCCGGTGCCGGACAAGCCCGGATCATTGCGGTGACGAGCAGCCAACCGCTCGAAGGCAAAACCACGACCGCCTGCAATCTCGCCACCGCTCTGGCGCTCGGTGGATCTCGCGTGCTCCTCATCGACGCAGACATGCGAAGACCCGGTTTGCACCAAATCATGGGGGTGGCAAACAATAGCGGGCTCTCCCAGCTGCTGGTCGGACAATGCCGTGTCCGCGAGGCGGTCCAACGCACCACCGAGCCCAACCTCTTCGTGATTACCGCGGGACGCACGCCGCCAAATCCGTCCGAGTTGCTGGCCTCGGATCGGATGAAGAGTTTTCTCGAGAACCTGTCGCACGGGCCATTCGATTGGATCCTGCTCGATACCCCTCCGGTGCTGGCAGTGACCGATGCGGTGGTACTCGCCGGCAACGTCTCGGCAGTTGTTTTCGTCGTTGGTTCGGAAATGACGCGACGGGTTCATGCCGAGCGCGCGCTCAACACCCTGCGCGCAGGAAAACCGCGATCGATCGGGGTGGTGCTGAACCGCGTCGACTTCGATCGAAACAAGTATTACTACGCGCGGTATTACGGGTACAACTACAAGAGTTATTACGGGAGCGCGACGCCTGCCGCGTGACCGCCCGCGGGTCGGGCGCGACAGCGCAGCGCTCATCCTGCTTCTCCTCTGGCCGCTGGCCGCCTTCGGCGGCCGCTCCGCCGGTGCCGCCCTCGTCTTTGCTCTCGGCAGCGTGCTGCTGATGATCACTCTCCGTCCCACGATCTTGACCGATGGTGGGTCGCGACAACTCGATCGAATCCTTCTGATGACGGCACTCGCGGTGAGTCTGCACGCGGTGCCGCTGCCGGTGGCGCTCGTCAACGTCATCTCACCGCACGCCGCCACTATTCGTCAGCAGCTCGAGCTGCTGCCGTCGCGGGCAACCTGGACGCCGCTATCAATCGAAGAGGCATCAACACTATGGGCCGGTGTCGTGGTGGTCGGAACACTGGCGTTGTTTTTCGCCGCACGAGCCATCGTGTCGCGCGGCGGATTGCGGCAGACGGTGCGCGGCATCAGTGCGCTCGGCTTCGTGTTTTCAGCGCTTGCACTGGCGCAGGCGGCGACCGCGGGACGGATGATCTACTGGCGCTTCCCCACCGAGTACGAAGGGCCGCTCCCGTTCGGACCCTTCGTCAACCGGAATCACTTTGCGACGTGGGTCATTATGGCGGCTCCGGTGTGCTTTGGATATTTCATCGCCCGCTCGAGTGGACCGGATGAGTCGAACGACCACGTCAGCAGGCGAACGCGACTCGCGAGAATGGCCGACGGACGCACCGCATGGCTTGCCGCCGCCGGCGCAATGATGGTGGCGGCGCTGCTGGCCTCGATGTCGCGATCTGGAATTCTTGCGCTCGCCGGGGCGGTCGGGTGGTTTGCGGTCGCGCAGCGCAGGCGTTCCACCGTGCGGCGCGTCGTAGGGATTGTCGCCATGGTCGTGCTGGTCGCCGGATTCGCTCTCGCGCGCGTTGACATTCCGGCGCTCGGGGAGCGATTCAGTCAATCAGCAACGGGCGTTCGCGATCGGGTGAAGATTTGGAAGGACACCGTGCCGATCGTGAGGGATTTCTGGTTGACCGGCACCGGGGCAGGAACGTATCGAGCGGCGATGCTCGTGTATCAGCGCACCGATCGAAACGTTCAGTTCAATCAGGCGCATAACCACTATCTCCAGGCGGCGGCCGAAGGAGGGATCGTGCTGGTCAGCCTGCTCGTGGCGATGCTTGTCGCGCTCGTGAGGGGAACGAGCACGCACCTGGCAGCGGACACTTCAGGAGCTTACTGGATACGGACCGGGGCCGCTTGCGGTCTGCTTGCTGTAGCGCTGCAGAGCCTGTGGGAGACGGGCCTGGTCATGCCAGCGAATGCCGCTCTGGCAGCGGTTCTCGCCGCAATGGCCTCTTCCGAGCGATAACCGCGCGAAAAGAGTATTTTTATTGGCCGATGGCACTCAGGCTGGGAATAGATATCGACGGGGTCCTCGCGGACTTTCGCAATGCATTTCGGGATACCGCACGCGAGTGTCTCCGGCGCGAGGTCGGCTCAGACTCGCAGACCGATAACAGTCTCACCCACGTGGACATCGATCGCGTCTGGAACCACATCGCGCGACGTCCGAACTGGTGGATGACGTTGCGCGCTTACGAGCCGGGCGCGATCGGCAATCTCTATACCCTTGCACGTTCGCATAAATGGGAAGTCTGTTTCCTGACGAAGCGTCCCGCGAGCGCCGGGGACTCGGTCCAATTCCAGACACAGTGGTGGCTCGAACAACAGGGGTTCTACTTGCCGGCCGTGATCACGGTGCCCGGTTCGCGCGGCGATCTCGCGAACTCGCTCCGTCTTGACCTGGCGATCGACGATCAGTTCGTCAACTGCGCCGAGATCATCGCCGCCGGGCCGACCAAGGCGCTGCTCATGCTTCGCGATGCGAATCCCTCGATGCAGCAGCACGCGATCGATCGCGGCGTCGGCGTCGTCGCGACGCTCGCCGAGACGCTGCCCGTTCTTCTGCAACTCCACGAGCTGCTGCACACTCAACGCGGGAAAATGATTCGGCTGTCGGAATGGTTTCGTCCGAAGAGCACCGAAACGCTGCCGTCCAACCCGAGATCTACGCGGCCCATTCCTGACGAGCCTGAACCAGCAAAACCTGCAGTCTGAGACCGACCGGAGCCCGCACCCGGCCTTAGCGCTTTCGGCAGACGAACCACACCTGACTATTGAGCCATGATCCTGTCAAGGGGACGGGGGAATACAGCCTGCGCTCGATGACCAACGTCTGTTCGATGACCCGCGTGAGGACCCGCCAGTTGAAACCCTTGTGTCCGTGATACCTCATCGTGTCGCCGTCGGCGTTGATGGTGATGGTGGCGCGGCGCTCGATTTGTGACGTCTCGCGCGCGAGGAGCATGCGCATGAACTCCGCAAGTCGATAGCGTTCGCGGCTCGCGTACTCGGCAAGGCCGGTCGCTGCCGCGACCGCTCTGACTGCCTGCTTCATCGCAAGCGTGGGACCGATCTCAATCGGCACGCTGATGACGACGATGCCGTGAGGCCGGACGAGCCTGGCAAGATCGGCGAGCACATCGGGCTGAACATCGGAGGGGCAATGCTCGAGCACTTCCATGCAAACCACGGCATCGTAGTAACCGGTGTAACGGGTCGCGCGCAGCTCAGCAACCGACGCGAAGCGCACATCCGGTGCTGCACCGAGCCGCCTGCCACAATCGGCCAGTTGTTCGACGTCGATATCCGTGCCGGTTGTTTCGCGGAAGAGAGCGCGTGCGAGCGTGATAAATGTGCCGTCGCCACAACCGTAGTCGAGCAGCGCGCCGCCGGCACCGGCCGCCGCGAGTTCACGCGCGAGTTCGAACCTGCGGCGATGACTCCACTTGACGAGCGCGTTCTTGCTGAAGAGCTGCTTCCGGGCGTAGTGCCCCTGCTCGAGCAGCTGAGAGGTGCTGGTCACACTTGATCTATCGGCCGATGGCGGGTGCATCTGTGGGTGGTGTAGTGTGGCACCACTCGGTGGAAGTCAGCTCCAAATAGAGCCGAACACAACGCGCCTGAATGACGGGTGCTTCAAAAGCGAACGGGCCGCCGCGCCGTGCCAATTGAAATCCGCTGTCTGCTTGAGCAGCGGAACGATGCCATCAACCCGCGCCAGCTCGACCACCTTGTCGATCGTTCGGTCGCTCAAACGGCTGGCCAGTGCCCGGAAGGCGAGGCCCGCGCGAATTTCCGGCCATAGCCTGGCCCGCCACCTTCGCTCGTATTCGCGAAGGTGTGTGCCGGCGAGACGATCGTCCCGAAGACGATCGGCGAGCACTTCTGCAGCAAGGCGGCCGCTGAGAAGTCCGAAGTAGATTCCGCCACCCGTTGTCGCCTTGACGAGCCCCGCCGCATCACCGACGGCGAGCACGCGGCGCGACCACGTCCGCGTGACCGGTGCCAGCGGCAGTACCTTGACCCGAGGCTGCTGCCAGATCGTCGCCACACCAAAGCGTCGATCGATGCACGCGGCAAGCTCCTCGAATGCGGCCCGAGGACGTCCCTCACACATCACACCGACGCGTGCGTACGATGTTGCGCCGCGGCGAAACGGCACCAGCCACCCGAATCCGCCGGCAGCAATCCTGCGACCGAGATACACCTCGACGTGATCCGCCGCCGGAAACGCGACCTCGCGTTGAGCGCTGTGCACGAAGACGCGCGGCAACCCGAGACCGAGCCGGCGATTGAATCGATAGTTCGCTCCGCACGCGATGATGCAGGCGCGACCCTGAACCTCGCCGCCCGAGGTCGACACCGTGACGCCGCCGTGTTCGACGTCGATCTGACGAACCCGGCAGGCCGCCTGGATTTCTGCGCCGGCTGCCACGGCGCTCGTCGCGAGCGCGCCATCGAACTCGCCGCGATCGATGATCGCCGCCCGCACGCGCTCGTCGTCGATCAGGATCGACGAGCCGTCGGCTGACACGAAACGTGCGGCATGCGCCGTCTGCAGAATGGTGTGACGAGGAAGGTCGAGCTCGTCGAATGCGTCCATCCCGAGGACGCCGGTGCAATGGACGGGCACGCCAATCGTCTCATGCTCTTCGACGACGAGGGCGCTGTAGCCGAAGGCCGCGAGATCGCGCGCCGCAAGAAGACCAGCGGGACCGGCGCCGACAATGATGACGTCGCGCCGCCCCGGCGTCAGTACTTGCGGTCCCTCGACTCCCATGTGCCTCGGAAGCTTATCCAAAACGAGAGGAGAATCAAACGCATATCGAGGGTGAACGATCGACGACGGATGTACAGTCGGTCGTAACGGAACTTGCTGCGACGCGAGATGTCGCGCGACGCATACACCTGCGCCACTCCGGTCAGTCCCGGACGGACGACAATTCGATCGGTGTAGCCTGGAACCGCCTCGAGCGGAACCGGCGTCTCCCCTTCGAATTCGATCTCGCCGGGCCGCAACGCCCGCGGCCCGACAAAACTCATGTCGCCGCGAAGGATGTTCCAGAGCTGCGGCAATTCATCCATGGCGGTCGCGCGCATCACCCGCCCGGCGCGCGTAATACGCGCATCCCCATGCCGCGCCTGCAGAGGTCCGGTCGTGCGCTCGGCGTCACACTGCATCGATCGAAACTTCAGCGCGCGAAAGAGACGTCCGTCGCGCCCGACTC
>Ga0207674_10010394_pt1 | contig 10546 bp, 8 predicted proteins | sample KBSCornC72_FD_184303 | JGI IMG/M metagenome (GOLD analysis project Ga0207674, IMG submission 184303) | Corn rhizosphere microbial communities from Kellogg Biological Station, Michigan, USA - KBS Corn C7-2 (SPAdes) (version 2) | ecosystem: Host-associated > Plants > Roots > Rhizosphere > Soil ...
AGGTATTGCTGCCCCGGCGCCCAGACCTCGACAATATAGTCCTGCACAAAATAGGTTTGCGTAAAGAGCGGGCTATCGGCGACCGGGAGCCATTCGATATGCACGTCGCGGCCTTCAAAGTCCGTCACGCCGACGGCCTGGCCCTTGAGGCGCAACTGCTGCACCGTGCCGGGAAAGAAGTCCGGCGTGGTCGGCCCGGCCACGTGAATCATGGCTTCCCGGGCGCCGGTATTGTTCGGCGTGCCGCCTTGCGAGATCGGCACGACGCGGTACACATAGGTGGTCCCGGTGAGCACGGTATAGTCATCGTAGTCGAGGACATGGCCCCGCAACTGGATGAGGGGAATAAAATTGACGTTCGCATCGCTCGGGTCTTGGATCGCGCCGAAGTTGATGATCCCGGCTTGCGCGACGCCGGCGCCACTACTTTCCAGGACGGCCCGCCGGAGAATCAGGGCGCCGCCATAGGGGCCAAAGCCCGCCGAGAGGGCCGCCACATCCCACGAGAGGTTGACCACGCGCAGACTCGCCCCGCTGGCTTGAATCCGCGTCACTTCGGTGAGGATAAGCGACGTAATGGGCGGTGCAGGGCCGGCCGGGTTAAAGAGATTCGAGATGACGGGGAGACTCGTGGCCGTCGCCTCGTCATAGATCGAGGGATTGTGGATGATCCCCTGGATATGGACCGTGGTATCGGATTTCCGCTGGAGGGCCGTGACGCGAAACACCTTCACGGCGGTGTCCACGGGCGTCAACTCGCCAAAGGCCCACAGGGTGCCGCGCGCCTGATCGGGGGTCTGGCTGAGCGCTGCTGCGAGCGTGATAGCACTGACGGTACTGGCGCCGGGATGATTGACGGTCCGCACTTCGGTGGTGAGGTCCGTATGGCGAATATAGATGTGATAGGTTTTGCCCGCGACAAACGTGACGGGGAGATCGAGGAACAAGGTCGTCGTGGTACTGGTCGCCAGGAGCCGCCCCCCGGTGCCCCACCCCGGCAGCGGATGCGCAAAGCGAAAGAGGTCATGGCGTTGCACGCGGGCCGCATCCAGCGCCACGTCCATCTCGATAATCAGCGTCTCAAAGCGCCGGCGATTCAGTTCAAACTGGAGGGCCTGCATCACTTCACTCGGGACGGTGATGCCCCGCAAGTCGAGACTCGCCTTGCGGACCTCGGCGGGCCAGTCATCGACGGCGGGCCAGGTGATGACGTCTTGCAGATACCCATTCTCGGCATTGTTAAAGCGCCCCTCCATCACGTTAATGCGGTCGGGATCGCGGGTATACCGCAGCTTCACGTTGGTGCAATTCGCCCAGTTAAAGAGTTGGACGGGCGTTTCATCCCGTGTCGGGCGGGCGGTCCAGATGCCCTCATCCTTCAGGAGCAGCGTGCGGGCATTTCCGGCCATCTCCAGCAGCGCGGGTTGCGCCCGGAGTTCCCGGTCCAGACTATAGTTAAATGTGTGGCGCGGCTTGCCGTTCACCGTCTGCGTATTGTAGGCCCACCAGGCACTGAAGGAGCCCAGGTCAATCTCCGCATCCGGGATGCCCAGGCCATAGCGCGGGTGCGTCATCATGTCCATCGTGCACCAGGCCGGGTCCTGGGAGTAATTCCAGTTCTGCGTGAACTCATGGACCCGAATGATGCGCCCGAGGATCTCAATCGTCACATTCGGCAGGGCGCCCTGGAGGGCATCGGTGGCGACGGCCCGCAAGCCCAGGAGCGGCGTATTGGGATAGGCATTCGTGTTGTGCTGAATCTCCGTGACCGATTCAAGCGTGGGCATCCACTTGGCCTGGACGTCGTTCACCTGGCGCGCATGCGAAAACTCGACGTGAACGTCGTACGTGGCCAGTGGCAGGCCTTCGCGGCGGATGCCAAAGCGCACGGGCGAGGTACGCGCGGCCGCCACGTCAAAGAAGCTGAAATTGGTCCAGGTGCCCGCTGGATGGACGCGGTACCGGTAGCCCAGGGTCGTCACGTTCTCTTCTTTTTCGCCCGTTTTCGTCAGGAAAAAGAGCCCTTCCTGAAACACGATGTTGAGGGCAAACGCCTGCACGGCTTGCGTGGTGGTGTAGACGATGCCCGGATCCGCCGCGATCACGCGCCCATCCGCAAAGGTATTGGCCGTCTCGCCAAACTCCGGGATGGCGGTCTGGTCGCTGTACCCGTTGCGCACGTAGACGAGGACCTGCGGAAAGTTGCCGAGCGGCTGGCCATTCAGCTCCATCGTCTCGGTGAGGAACCCCCCGATGGGGCCTTCGCCAAAGCCGAGGAGCAGATTGAGCGTCGGGGCGGCCGCAATCGCATCGACGCGGCGGGTGGGGGCGGTCGCCGGGGTATCGAGCACCACGAGGATGCCCCCGCCGGTATAGGCGCGCTGATCAATGCCCGCGGAGGACTGGAGGGACAGGGTGTTGTCATCGATGTAGGTGACGTACCAGCCGCCATTCGCGGCCGTCTTGCCCGTCACGCCGCCAATATCGACATGACTGCCGGTACTCGCGCCATGGGTATTAGCCACCACGACGATGGGGTTGCCGACCGTGCCATCGAGGGACAGATCGCCGCCATAGACATTGTCAATGGCATGCGGCACGCCGGCGGTCGCCCCAGACGGATCGACGTCAATCACGGTCATGGCTTGCTCGACGGCGGCACTGAGGAGTTGGCCTGCCACGCGCACGCGGCCATAGTGGACGGGCACGACGTTGCCGGGGCCAATCGTGGTGCGGATGCCTTCAAAGCTGAACGTCGGTTCGTCCACGGCCTGCTGGATATGGGGCTTCGCGGGCGGAAAGAGCAAGTAGGTGAGGGCCGTCGTGGCAATGCCCACCGCAATGCCGACCGCCGCATAGATCAGGAGCGGGATCAGGACGCTACTCTCAATCCCCCAGCGCGGAATCAGCCACACTTCGTCCTGGTCCTGCACCAGCGTCGTCATGTAGGCCTCAGGCGCAATGACTTTCCCGCTGATACTGACTTGGGCCGCAGGGATGTCTGGGGGCAGCACATGCGCCAGCGGCACACCTGGGGTGAGCGGGAGCCGGACGGTGCGCCAGTGGCGATCCGCGCCCCGCACGGGGGAACAGACAATCACGAGTTCCGCGGTGACAAGCAGCCCTTCACGCGGACAGGGCGGGGGACGGGGGAGCCTGCGCATACTCTTCATGTGAGCGGCCTCCAGCGGGCGACTTGGAGGAGGCGCGGGCGCCAATGCCGACAGCGCTCCAGACTGACGCCGCCCGTGTGTTCGCGGGCATGCACAAACAGGCCGCCGTCCAGCATGACGCCGACATGCCGCGCAAAGGGCAGCGTCTCGACCTTGGCGAGGATGTAGAGATCCCAGGGGCGCAGGAGCGGGAGCGGATCCGTCGCGGTGGTGTGCCACCACACTTCGACAAACTCCTCCGCGGCCGTCAGTTGATCCGTCGCGAGGTCAATGCCAAAGCCGTCCTTGTAGAGCAGGCGCACCAGATCCCAGCAGTCCGCGTGGGCGTAGGGCAGGCCCAGGTAGCGGTCGGCAATCGTGCGGGGATCGGGGATGGTCGTCAGCATACGAACAACTCTCTCAGTCCTCAATTAACCATGCCTAGGTAAATTAGTAAAACCTGAAGTACTATTATACCTACGCTTAGGAACAAGTGTCCCGAGCGTATAGCCCTCGCAGACGAGATCAAATGTTGCCGTGAGGAAATCGGTTTCCACACTATCCACTTGCAAGATGGCGCCTGCACCAAAGGGCGTCTCATTGGGCTGTTGGACGTCAATCTGCCACAGCGTCACCTGCCAGTTCGGATCGACACCCCAATAGTTTTCGAGGAGTGATTGGATGGCCTGATCCACGTTGGCGGCGGTGACACGGATATGCACCAGGGCGTCCGACGTTGGCTCCTCCAGGATGTCCACGTCAGTCGGAAAGGCAAAAAAAACGAAGCCGTGAAAAGTGACATCCTGGTCGTAATTAACTATTCGATAAGGCGCAGGTGCTCCAGGTATGTCTACTTGCATTGCGACCGTGATGACATGATCACTCGCAACGCGCGCATATTCCCGAGCAAGATTGGCACTGTAGATCCGGGGCATGGCTAGAGTAACTCCTCAATGGTGACGGTGAAATTGTAGGCCGGGGGCGTCTGGCCGCTGAGAGGGGTCAGTGTCTCTGGCCCGCGCAAGGTGACCGGGGACGCCCACGTATCATCACTAAAGACGCCGACGGCATTGGGGACGTAGACACGGACTGACCCCACGCCGGCACCACCGGAGGTGCTGCCGTTTAGGCTAATTTGTACGCTATTGACACGTGTCAGCGTATAGAAACCGTTCTTGGCATTCCCGCCGGGTGAGGAAAATACACCACACATCTGCCCCGTGATGAGCCCATGCGCACCATTGAAGCTGAGTGTAATAGGTGTAGTAGCAAGAAAAGTAACATTATCCAAACTAGTACTGTGATACCAGTCAAAGGGAAGTGTGCCAAAGCGTTGTGATGCTAAGAAATCGCGGATCAAATGCATTTCGTTCGTCGTTTTGCCAAAATATGAAAGTACCCACCTACGCCTTGGCCGACTATGTTTAACACGCCGTATAGAGACGCCCGAGTCAGAATCGAACCGGAAGACGGGATCAATATAGTCGGGAACTGAAATCTCACTCGGGAGCGGCGTTTGCGGATAGGAGGGCATATTTCACGCTGCTTTTCTGTTATAATATATAGGCGCGCGGCTCGGGTCTGCAGCCCGCCAAGCCAGCAACTCCACACTGGTCAGCCGCCGCACCCTTCTTCCTGTGGAGCCGCTCTCAATGTGTGGAGGTTGAGCATGCATATTGAATGTATTTGCCAGAACCCCGACTGCAGAAGAGTCTTTTTTCGTAACCCATCGAGAATTAAAGATCCATTGAGAGTTTTTTGTAAGCGAACCTGCATTCGCCATGCCCCTTCTCTGTCTGAGAGATTTTGGAAAAACGTTGCCGTGTGCGAGCATGGTACTGAATGTCCCTATTGTTGCTGGGAATGGCTTGCAGGCCGCAGGCCAGAAGGCTATGGTCTTTTCAATGTATGTATAAATGGGAAATGGAAATCTGATCGTGCGCATCGCATTGCTTGGCAGTTGTGGAATAAGCGTCTTATTCCCAAAGGACTGTTCGGTTGTCACTACTGCTCGCACCCGCCTTGCTGTAATCCCTTCCACATTCGCCCAGGCACTGCGAAAGATAATTCGCAAGATGCAGTTAAGCGTGGGAGTCTCATTGGTCGTTATCATGGCGTTCAGGCTCGCGGAGAACAGTTGCCGCAATCTAAGCTTAAAGATAGTGATATTCCACTCATACGTAAGATGTATGTTGATGGATGGAAGATCAAACCGATTGCTGAGCATTTTGGGGTAGATAAAGTTGCCATCTATAATGTTGTTCATGGAAAAACATGGACACATATTCCCTCAACTATTTCTAATATAGACATTCTTATGCAAACGCATGCAAACAAAATGCGTGGCATAACACACCACAACGCGAAGCTAACAGAATCACAAGTCACATCGATGCGTCTGCTGTATGACCAGGGAGCGCGTCTCTGTGATCTCGGAAGGCAATTTTCCATAACACCAGAGCATGCAGGCCTTGTTGTTCGTCGTCGTATCTGGAAGCACGTTCCCTAATACCCTCTAGCGCTGTGTCATTCTGAGCACGCGTGAGATCTTTGAGGCCTCTCCGCGCCCTAGGTCGTTCAGTACCTCGTTCAGAATGACTTGCTTCCCGAGCGCACGCTGATCAGCGGCGCTTTGTTCTGCGGCGGCCTGGCTGGGAAAGTTCATAATGACGATCCCTTGTCCCCCAGCGGCCTGCCCGCCTGCTGTCGGAGCGGCACGCATCGCGGCAGAAAAGAGCCCTTGAATTTCTGGTTTATTAAGAATTATTTCTGGAACGGTTGAGCTATTTTCACCCACGAGGCCAATCGTTGGACGATTGACCACGCCGCCTGCGGCAAATGCCACCGGTGGAGGGTTGAAAGGTGCCCCTCCCCCGATGGGAGCCTGATAGATGCCGCCTCCAGGGGTCGTCACGCCCTGTGTTATGCCGCCCGTGACCGCACTGGTCAGCAGGCCTACTCCTAAGCGTATGAGACTCTTCCACGCCTCCTGCGACGTAATCTGAATGATCGACTGCAAGATACTCCGCGCCATCTCGCGAAAGGCCTGCCCCACGGTCTTCGTGTGATCGGCGATACTGAGGAGCGCGTTGGTCCAGGACTGCCCGACCGACTGGCCGAAGTCTTCAAACAGCTTCACCGCGTAATTGAGTCGCTCTTGCGCCCGGATCTGGTCGAGGAGCGCCTGGGCCTGGAGGCGTCCGCCGCCCGTCTGAATGGCTTCGTCGCTCTTTTGTTGCAGGCGCACACTCTCGCGTGTTTGGCCAAAAAAGCCTTCGGTGCGCGGCGTTTGGAGTTGGTCGAGTCGGTCCTGGAGCCGCTGGAGTTCGGCGACTTCGGGGCGGCGCATCCGTTCCAGGCGTGCGTCCACTTCTTTCTGATCCAATTGCGGGAGCACATCTTTGATGTTCGCCTGCGCGAGATCAATGGCGGCCTGGCCTTCGGGGGTCGCGGTCTTTCGCAATTCGCCGAGCCGCGCATGGAGGGCGAGGAGCTTGGCCCCCATCTCATCAAAGGTCCGCGTGATCCGCTCCAAGTCGGCATCGAGCGGCTTGAGCCCGGCGGCACTCACCTGCAACCCAAACTGGGTGACTTCCTGCGTGATCGTGGCAATCGCGGCCTGCTGCTGCGCGACGACCTTGTCATAGGCTTTCTGACTCTCGGCCTCGACGGCGGCAGGGAGTGCGGCCAGTGCGGCATCAAAGCCGTGCGCGAGGGTCGCGCCCGCGTCCCCTAAGCCTGGCGTGGTGCGGATGGTCTGGAGCGCCTTCTGCCAGGACGCGGCCATCGCGGCGCCTTGCTTCTCGACGGCGTCTCTGGCTTGCTGGGCGGCGTCCTCGACGGGCTTGCTGAGAAACGCCTGCGCGGCAATGAGTTGCGCTTCCAACTCGGGCAGCTTGAGCTTGGCCTGGGCGGCTTCGACCTGCGTGCCGAGGGTATTGGCCTCCCCGGTTAAGGCTTGCAGGCGGGCCGTATAGCCGGCAATTTGCTGCGGAAACGTCTGGCCCGCGAGGGTGGGTTGCGCCTTCAGCCGCTCTGCAGCGAGGGCGGCCTGCGCCTCACGGGTATAGCGGGCGGCGGCGTCCTGCCCCTGGCTCAGCGTGAGGAGATCCGCCTTGCGCTGGACGATGAGATTCTCCAGGTCCTCCACCTGGGCTTTGACGAGATCCCGGCGCTTTTCTTCTTGTCCCAGCGTGACCTGGAAGATCGCCGCTTCACGAATCCCCGCTTCCGCTCGCGCACGTAGGACCGGGTCGAGTTTTGCGGCTTCTTCGGGAAACCGCGTGAGATACTGCCCAATACTCGCAAACTTGGTGATGAGGTCGTCCGCCTGGCTCTTGACGCCCTTGCCCAAAATATCATTGAAGTTGGCGCCGCTCTTCGCCATATTGTCAATCTGCGCACGCAACTCGGGAAATTGCTTGAGCGTCTCCTCAATCGTCTTTTTCCAGGTATCCGTTACGTCCTTCGCCACCTGGACCTGGCCCGCGGCAGGACCCTGGGTCATCGTGGGACTCAGGATCGAGGTGGACGGCACAAAGGGATTCGCGCCGACCGGCCCGGTCAGTCCCATGATCCCGGCCGCATAGGCTTTACTACTGGGCGGGAGATCGAGTTGCGCAAAGCCCGTCGCCCCGCCACTCTTTTTCGCGGCATCGAGAATGTCTTGGACCCTGGTCGGTCCGGCATTGTAGGCCGCCAGTGCCAGGGCCGTCTGCTCAGTCGAGTCGCGAAAGCGATTGAGTTGCTCGGCGAGATACTTCGCGCTCAGGCGAATATTGCGCTCGGGTTCTTTGAGATTCTCCGCCGTGACGCCCATTTCCAGGTCCTGGGCGGTGCCGAGCTTGAGTTGGCCCAGGCCAATCTCCCCGGCCTTCCCAATCAGCGTCGGGTCAAAGCCCGACTCGCGCTTAATGAGCCGGGAGAGGAGCCCCGGATCGATGCCCTGCCGCTGGGCCTCTTGCTGGATGAGCCCGGTATAGGGACTGGGCTCGATCGGCAGCTTGCTCGGCACGGGCTGCTGGCCTGGCCCCTGAATATTGAGCATCTCCCGCAAGCCTGCGGAGATTTTGGTAATGATCTCCAGGAACGGCACGAGCTTGGCGGCAATCGCCTCCCCCAGCGCGGTCATCCAGGCTGTCGTCTCATTGCGCAGGCGGGCAAAGGTGGCACTGATGCCCGTTATCGGGCCGGTACTCTGCGTGCCCAGACGCCCCATTTCTGCGCCAAAGGCGACGACCGCGACCGTGGCGGGAATGACCCCGGCCTGCACCATCTGCCGCAGCACCTCGGTCGTCACGCCGAGCCCGCGCGCCATAATCTGCAGCCCGCCCGGCACGGCATTGCCGAGTTGCCGCTGGTATTCTTCGGCACTGAGCTTGCCCTTGGTGAGCATTTGTTCGAGGGCGATGATGGCCGACTGGCTTTGCTGGGAGGAGGAGCCGAGCGCCCGCGCCCCGGCGGCCACGCCTTCATAGACGCGCCGGATGTCGTCGCCCGAGAGGATGCCCCCCTTGGCGGCTTGATCCAGGCGCTTAAAGCCTTCGGCGGCGGTGGTGAAATCGACGCCGAGCCGCTGGGCCGTGGTAAAGAGAAAGCCAAGCGTGCGATTGGCGGCACTGCCACTCCCCTCAATAGCCGTAAAACTGCGGTGCAGGTCCTGCATCTTTGCGGCCAGACTGACGCTTTCCGTGACGAGGCTTTTCATCTGACTGACGAGCGCCGTGACGCTGGTGGCAATCCCCACCCCCGCGGCTATGCCGAGGATGCTTTGCCAGGAGGTGCCGAGGGCCGCGACCGCGGGGGCCGCTGTGGTGGCCGCCTGTTGGACCTGGCCGAGCTGGGTCGCCATCTGCCCGAGGAGCCCGGTCTGGGAGATGGCCTGCTGATTGAGGAGCGTCATCTGCTGCGTGAGGCGCATCGTGGCCGCGGCACTGGCCTGAGTCGCCGTGTCGACGCGCCCGAGCCCTGCCGCCATCTGGCCGAGATACCCCGTCTGGGAGATGGCTTGCTGGCCGAGCCGCTGCAACTGCTCCAGCGTGGCCGCCATGGCCGGGCCAAAGCTGGACGTGTCGAGCTTCAGGGTCGCAATAATCGTACCGATGCTAATATCAGCCACTATGCATGATCCTCTTTACGGCCAGGGGACCGCATGTCCCGACGCGAGGAGTGCCTGATTCACATTGACGCCTGCCTGACTCGTGAGGATGCCCAGGTAGCGCCCGTAGTTATCGGTCCGGTCCTTGATACTCAGCATCGTCACCGGGGCTGGGAGTGGCCCGAGCAGCGATGCCAGATAGTCGCGGGCGACCTTGCCTTCCGGAGTTCCCAACTCTGGAGCATTTAACAGGGCCAGGCGAATGCGCTGATTCTTATGCCACAGATCGAACCCGAGCGAGAGGTCTATGAGAACGGTATCAGCATCGACTAGTCTTGTTACTATGGCGCTATAGGTATAGAGCATCACGCCTTCTCCCCGTTGGAGGGGATATAGCCGGTCCGGGGCACCTCGGGGAGGCTATTCCAGAACTGCGCAAACTGCGTCATGCGGTCCTTCAGCGTGTCCACATCGGGCTCCCCATGGGCGGGCGTCGGCGCATAGCCAAACCAACTCCGCACCTCATCCCAGGTAAAGGGGTCGCGGCGGTGTTCGCTATCGCGGTGCACGTTCATCGTCACTTGCAGCAGCAGCAGCAGCGGGGCCTCCCGGCGTTCCTGCTGGGCCAGCTGCGCGGCCTTAAGCAGATGCGCCTCGCGAAAGGTGAGCCGCCAGAACTCCGTCTCGCTCAGGCCAAGGACGGTGCGGTCATAGGCCCAACAGGCGTCCCAGTCGATGCGGCCAAAGGGTCGGGCTCCGCGTCGCCTCCCGGGGCCGCGGGGGGCGACGGAGCGGGGGGGCTTGCCGCTTGCCAGGCCTGCATGAGGGCAATGGCGAACGGGACGAGATCGCCCGGCGTCATGTACGGTAAAGCCTCTTCGACGTCGGCATAGGTCAAGGACGGATCCTCGGCCAGCAAGCCCTGCCACACGAGGACGCTGATGTCCGTCACACTGAGCGCGGCCACATCGCCGTCCGCCAGGGTCTGCGCCAGCCGGACCATCGCGGAAAAGAAGGTGCGCTCTTTGCCCCAGTGCCGCGAGAGGGCCAGTTCACTCTGCCGCACGGCCCGGCGGTCAAAGAGCAGATGGCGCTCGCGGTCGAGGGTGATCGGGACGGGTGCGATAATGCGGGGACTGTCCATAGAGAACCTCGTACGATACGGACGAAAAAGATCCAGGGCTATGCGAAGGCCATCGCCTCATCGGGAGACAAAATGAATCGCAAAGGCAAAGCTCCCTCGACCGGCGCATTCGGCATGCTGAAATCGCTCACAAAGGCATTAAAGGTCCACGTC
>Ga0207674_10010396_pt1 | contig 10545 bp, 14 predicted proteins | sample KBSCornC72_FD_184303 | JGI IMG/M metagenome (GOLD analysis project Ga0207674, IMG submission 184303) | Corn rhizosphere microbial communities from Kellogg Biological Station, Michigan, USA - KBS Corn C7-2 (SPAdes) (version 2) | ecosystem: Host-associated > Plants > Roots > Rhizosphere > Soil ...
AACCGAAGCCGATGTCCTGGCAAAATGTCTGGTGATAATTGGCGGGAAAGCCGCTTGCGGCTTCATGGTCGAAACGGATTTGCCAAACGCGCTGCTGCAACTGCAAAAACCTGGCGGAGGTGTAGAGGTGGCGCACATGGGGGCGGTATGGTCGCGCTAGCGTTGCACACGACCGCGGTTTCGGCGGGGCACATTGCGGCTTCGCGGGCGGCGGCGTCCTGGCAATGGTATGTCATCCGGGCCTCCGGTTTTACCGCGGCGGGGTTGCTGATGCTGCTGATGCTGTCAGGCATCGGCCAGGTAACCGGTCTGACTTACAAAGTGCTTGAACCAATCAAAGCCTGGGCGCTGCACAAAGCCATGGCGTTGGCGCTGTGCGGAGCAATTGCGGTGCATGCTACGTTTCTGGTTCTCGACCATTTCGTACCGTTTACCTTACCGCAGGTGTTGGTGCCATTTTTATCGCATTACACTAACGGCACGAAATTTCTAGGCGTTGGTTTAGGCGGTATGGCCGTGGCGCTTGGCATCCTGGCCATGTATGGTGTAGTGGTTGTGGTGCTTAGTTCGCTGGGTTGGATTGAGACCAAAAAGGGCGCCTGGCGCTGGCTGCACTACCTAAGCTACTTTGTGTTTTTTGCGGTGTTTGTGCACGCGCTGGGTGTGGGGTCGGACCTGAAGTACGGCACGTTCAGAAACGTATGGATCGCCATAGGCGCAGTCGTGCTGCTAGCGGTGATTTCACGCGTGCGGCGTGCCGGCACATTAAAACACAAAGACTAGGCTGCTATTATTAACGCTATGCATGAAGTTGTCACCGCCGCCGCCAAGTTTGCCGTCTTCATACCCATCGCTGTGGTGGCGGTTGCATTCTTTGCGCTTGGCAAGAAACGCCGATGGGAGCTTGCGGTCCTTTTGGTGCTAAGCGCCATCTCTACGGCATTGCTCGTTAAGTTTGCCACTACGCTGCACCAAGACCCCCGTCCGTTTGTACGCGACGGCGTGCACCCGTACTTTGCCAGTTCGACAGACAATGGTTTCCCCTCCGACCACGTTGCTTTTAGTGCGGTACTTGCGTTTGTGATGCTGCGCTACTCGCGCTGGCTTGGCGCCGGCCTGCTTGTGCTTTCGCTTTTCATCGGTGCGGCAAGAGTAATCGCAGGCGTACATCATGCGCAAGACATAATCGGCGGCTTTGTGCTCGCAGCAATTGGCGTGGGGTTGGCATTGTTGGTCCTGAGGCTCGGTGCTCGCGCATACGCTAGCCAGAAATCCCACCGATGACAAATCACCCCTGATACGGTATAATTGCCCGGTACACTTCGGGGTGTAGCGCAGCTTGGTAGCGCGCGTCGTTCGGGACGACGAGGTCGTGGGTTCAAATCCCGCCACCCCGACCAAATAAAATACGCTAGGCATGCCTAGCGTATTTTATTTTGGCGGCATGTGGGCTACAAAGACGTCAATAACCGGTGGATGCTGGGTAAATAATCCTCCGGATGCTCCTTGAGCTCACGCTCTAACTCTTGGCGGCCAAACCAGCGTACCCGAGCCACCTCTTCCTTGCTAACGGTGAATTCCTCGGCAGGCTTATCAATAACCGCGCTGAACACCTGAGTGAAATACTGCCATCCGCCCGAATCCTGGAAGCGTAGTTTGCTTTCCGGCTTCAAGTCCAAACCGGAAAGCCCCAGCTCTTCCCCGACTTCTTTAGTTATGTTTGCTTCGTAGGTCTCACCCTCTTCAACGGTGCCGGCTACAGCCGGTCCCCACTTGCCGGGGTCGTGGCTTTTAGTGAGTGCCCGCTGTGCAAGCAGGATGTCGCCGCGCGGATTGGTGAGCCAAAGGGCGGAGACGCGGTAGATGTCTTGCGTCGTAATTTCTCTGCGCAGTTTAGAGCCGATTACGTTGTCGTGCTCATCCACGATTGTGTTGCGTTCATCCGGTGTTCCCATGACTGGTTCGTCCATGTACCAATCATACCAGAGGCCGGCCGCAATATTTCCATGCAGTCTGGAACCTGGCGTACAATGTATGCAGCATGACGTACCTGATTTTGAGTGTGGCCGCGGTGGCCGCCATTTTATTACTGAGCGAATACGGATGGCGGCGGCACTGGTTCGATAATGAATTCGGACGGAAATTTGTACACATCACAGTTGGCAGCTTTGTGGCGTTTTGGCCGTTTTTCCTTAGCTGGAACCAAATCCGGCTGCTGAGTGTGGCATTCCTGATAGTGGTACTGATTTCGACCCAGCTTAAAATCTTCCGGGCCATCCACAGTGTACAGCGGCCGACGTACGGCGAGGTATGCTTTGCACTGACGGTCGGCATTCTAACTTTTGTAACGCAGAACAAAGGCATCTATGCCGCGGCAGTACTGCAGATGAGTTTAGCGGACGGTCTGGCAGCAATGTTTGGTACACGCTATGGCCGGAAGACCTCGTACCATGTGGCGGGGCACGTTAAAAGCATTGTAGGAAGTTTGACGTTCTTTATCGTATCGCTGGTAATCCTGGCTGGCTACCGGGCACTGAGTGGCCACGACGTGCCGCCGGCCGGTTTGATTGCCGGCGCACTCACGGCGGCGGTACTGGAAAATTTGTCGACGCTGGGCGTAGACAACCTGGTGGTGCCGCTGTTTATTGGCCTGCTGCTTACCAATCTGTAGTTTGGTCGATGCCTGGCTTATTGGTGGCGAGCAGGATATATTTGCGCGCCAGTGCGGCAATCAGCGTAATGCCGTAAAACCACCAGACATACACGAACCAGCCGCTCCGCAGCTGGGTACCCAAGCGCAGGCCGTGGTAAAAAATGGCCAGCATGGCGAGGTCGCCGGCGGCAATTACATACTTCCACCACGGTCTTTGGCCGAACCAACGGTGCAGTTCGAACGCCAAAAACACGAACAAGCTGACCGTACCCAGCAGCGCAATCCATTCGCGGGCATGGCCGACGTAGGCGGCATAGCTGCCCGGCGGCAGACCAAAGCCGTCGCGGTACAACTGGTACACCAAGATTCCCGGATGCAATAAAATCGCAATTAAAACCGCGTATCCGGTGTAGCGAAAATAGTCATCAAGCACTATTCCACGGAAAAATGTATGCTTCACTGTGCCCACCATGTAGTGAGCCCACATCAGGCCGTAGGCCAGTAAGCCCAGCACCGGGAAAAACAGCAAGCTGCTCACGGCATGCAAATCCCAGCCGAAACTTTGCCCCCACACCACCACTGCCAGTACGCTTACCAGCGTGCTCAGTACCCAGGGCAAGGCCGTTCGCCACCGCTCACTCATACGCTATACTATACCCCATGCGCCGCCGGACAACTGTACTAGTCAGCTTGTTGCTGGTCGTGGTGACCGGCACGGCACTGGCCGTAGGGCTCACCGGCAGCCAGACGGCTTTGAACGGCTGCGACCCGGGCAAAAAGTACCCCGCGCATGTAGTTACGATTAGAAACGGCAAAGCTTCCGAGGTCCAAACCGCGGGCAAATTATGCGAAACATTCACGGTAACGAACTGGGATAACACGCCGCGCGAAATCGCCTTCGGCGTACACGACCACCACATGGCGTATGACGGTGTGGAGGAGAAGTTGCTTGGCAAGGGCAAATCCCTGACCGTCACCCTCGACAAAACCGGGGTATACCACTGGCACGACCACCTGCATGATGAAGTCGAAGGCTATCTGACGGTTACAAAATAACTTACGGTTTCTTCAGCCACGCTATGCAGCGTTCGCGGTCTTCGAAATACTTCACACGGTTGCCTTTGCCGGTGGCCTGTAACATCAGGTTGGCACCGAAGCGCAAAAGCGTGTCATTGCCCAGCATGGCCAGCTTGTCGTACTCGTTTGACTTGATAAGTTCAACTACGCGCCCGCGGGCTTCGGCCGGCACCATGCCCATTTCGAGCAGGTTGTCTAGAACCATCACGCGCCTGTTGGCTGCAAGCAGTTCCTCCGCCAGCTTGATGGTCTTGTCGCCCATATCTTGCACGGAGTCAACCGTCTGGTTACCACGGACCTGGATTTCGATGATACCGTCATCGTTCAAAAAGACGCGGTTTGCGGTCATGCATGTACCCCCAATCTAAGTATAAAGAGATGCCTTATTTGCTATGATACCTCATATGGCTCGTCTACATCCAGCCGGGAAGCCGGACGCAGCTAGTGAGGATGCCCTGCATGAGTTGCAACAGGCTGTTAAGCGCTATGAGCTGATTTTCCAGGCTACCAACGACGTGCTGTACGACCTGGACCTGGTGAATGCCAGTGTGGAGTGGAACGAAGCACTGTACACACAGTATGGCTACGGCCGTGACGAATTGAACGGGACGTTGGAATGGTGGACCAGCCATGTCCATCCGGACGATGCGTTTTTGCTGGAAAACAAAGTGAGTGAACTGTTCGAAAGCGGCACTCACAGCTGGCACTGCGACTACCGCTTCCGCCGGGCCGACGGCACGTACTGCTATGTGCGGGACCGTGGTTTGCTGCAGCGGGATACAGCCGGGCGGCCGGCGCGCATCATCGGATCGCTGCTGGACATTACCGCGCAAAAACAATTGGACCTTGCGAAGGACGAATTTATTTCGCTGGTTTCCCATCAGCTGCGCACACCGCTGACTATCATCCGCGTTTACGGTGAGATGCTGACCGGCGGGATGTCCGGTGCACTTAGCATCGAGCAGGCGCAGTGGGTGCGGAACATGACGAATTCCAGCAGCCGGCTGATTGATGTGGTCGGTGCGATTCTGAACGTGTCGCGCTTAGACCTGGGGCGCATTCGCATTACATCGTCGCCGCGGGACATGCGGGTGTTGGTGCAGGGGTGCATCAAGGAAGTGCTGCCGTTGGCCGAGGAGAAACAGGTGCTGGTTGGCTTCAGCCCGCCGCGACGTTTCCCGAAGGTCGGCCTGGATGAAACCATCTTCACGCAAATCGTGCATAACTTGCTGACGAACGCCATCCGCTATACCCGGCCGCAGCAAGGCCGTATCGACGTCAAACTGGAGACGCGCCGCGACGGGTATGTGCTAAGTGTGCACGACAACGGCATCGGCATCCCGCCCGACGCAGAAGAGCACATTTTTGAACGTTTCTACCGCGCCAAAAACGCCGTGGGCATGGAGGCCCAGGGCTCCGGCCTGGGACTGTACCTCATCAAAGTCATGTGCGACGCCTTCGGCGGCAAAGTCTGGTTCGAAACCGGCAAAGGCACGGTGTTTTATGTGCTAATTCCCAAGCGGGGCATGATTCCGACCGGGCAGTAGGCGCTGTGCCAGCACCGATAGGATTACAATAGGTAACTTACTACCATTATCGGCGCTAGAAACGACCCGTAGTACAGACACTGGATAAGCAAAAAGTTGCGCGGTTCGTGGTTGGGGGCTTTCGCGGCCAGGTAGGCGCATGTGGCCATGATACCTAGGGCTGCTGCTGTAACCGTCCGGGCAAGCGCCGACACCTCGCCTGTGACGATAAGTATAACTAGCGGGGGTACGAGAAGAAGGGCGGACGTGCCGGCAAGAAAGTTGTGCCACTTGGACATTCGACCGCCAGTATCGGGTACAAGCGTGCAAGCAACCTGGAAGACTGCCGAGGTAATAAATATGCCGTTAAACCACCAAGAAACGTTAAACATTGGCGTGAACCAATTGATGAAAAAAGTGACGAACAGTGTGAGTACTACCAGGAAAAGCACAAAGTAATAGATGACTGAAGCCGTGTTGGTAGCGGCACGCCGGCTAAACGTTTTGTGTCTGTCGAGCGGCCATTTGTAGACTACAAAGCCGAGTCCGGCTACTAACAAAAGAAAGGCCAAGAGCCCGACGTATCTCATTGCCCTTACTATAGCAAAAGAGCCAAGCCTTACGGCCTGACTCTTTTACTTTGGGGCGAAGGACGGGGCTTGAACCCGCGACATCCAGGACCACAACCTAGCGCTCTACCAGCTGAGCTACCTCCGCCACGCGGGCAGGAGACAAACCTACGGTTTTTCTCCTCGCGCGGGCAAAATGGAATACATTTTGTCCGGCTCTCTTTTCCCTTGGGCTTCAAAGGCTGCAGGGGAAGAGAACAGGGGTGATTATACGGGAAATGGGGGATTTTTACAACCTAGTCGTGGGGGCGGAAGCTGACTTCTATGGTTTCTTCGGATTTGGGGCGGTAGGCTTGGCGTTCGGCGTAGAGGCGGTAAGCTTTTTCGTCCGCGGGCGTGAGGGGTTTGCTGGTAAGGCTGCGCGGCCAGAGTTTGTAGGACTGCACCACATTAATTTCGATGGCATAGGTAAGCACCTGCGCCTGCAGGTACAGCCAGAACATTACCGACAGCACTAGGGCGAACTGGCCGTACAGGCCGCGTAAATTGTGCAGTTGGTGGGTGATTAAATAACCGCCTACCGTTTGCAGTACCAGCAGTCCCACCGAAGCTACGATTGCACCCAGTCGCACTTGCGCCCGCGAGCGTTTGCGCGACGGGCCCACCAGGAACACGTACATTAGAATCAAATACAGCAGTGCAATGTTGATGACGATGGGCACAAGTCGCGACAACCGCGAATGCCCGCCGAGCGCCGAAGTGGCGTAGCCCGCCAGCGCCGAGGTAAAAATCAGTCCCAGCCCGGCGCCAATCAGCAATGAAAAGCTCTTCACTGCCCCAGTAAAGAAGTTGCTTCGTTTGGCTTTCGGAACTTCCCAGGCATGGTCCAGCGCAGTGCGCACAGCGTTCGCAATACCGCGGGTACCATAGAACGCCGCGACGATACCAATTACCAATGCCGCCCCGGTCCGCGTGCTATGTACATTCGCCTGCAGTTGGTCGCCGATGATAGGCAGGTACGTGTTGATGTCCGCCAGCAGCCGGGTGCGCAGTTCACTGTCCTGTGAACTCACCAAGTCAATAACCGAAGTCGCCACTAGCAGCAGCGGAAACAACGAAAGAAATCCATAATACGTGATGAGTGCGGCCTGGTGCCCGGCATCGTCATCACCGTATTTTTTAATGACGGCGAACGGAAAACCAAGCACTCGGTGCTTCTGCTGGAACTGGTCAAAACGCAGTACCACCCGTTCAAAAACATTTCCCTTCGGTTGTACGTTCGCTTTCTCGCTCATGGTAATTACCACTAGTGTACCATCTAATGGCGCAGCAAACTGAGGGTGCTAGAAACCAAACTCTTCCGGAATTACGCTAAACACTGAAACGCTACGGTATTATCATCATCGACGAATTCTGATTGGACCATCCAATTGAACCCAGGTTGCCAATGTACTGCTGATTCTGAATGGTAATCCCGCTGCCGGCGCAGCCCAAATGGTCATACACATTCACCGCTAGGCCACTGCCAAAGCGGTTCTGGACCGAGTTCCAGCTGGCCAGGCCCTGGTCGGTGGTGCGGCAGGCGTAGGTTGGCCCATAGACGCTGTAAGCGTATTGCCATAACGCACCGCTTTTATTGTTGCCAGCCCAGGCGCAGAACAGTCCGTCTGAACAAACAATCCCGATGGCAGACGACGATGCTGGTTTGAGTGCCACGGTCGCCCCTACCGTCATGAGTAACACTAAAGCTATGGTTACAAATTTTTTCATGCCTGCCCCCTCGTTACGCTAACATTTCCAGTATACACCTTAAGGTGTATCCGTGAACGGGGAGCCCAGGTCGCCGCCAAGGTAGCCAGGCCGGCGTGTAACTGGACACACTGAACACACTAACTGGGCGATAGTAACGGGAAGACGCCGCGACTTACTGCTGAATCATGAATGAGGAGTCTTGGTCACCCCAGCCGTAGGCGAACAGGTTGACTGCCTGGCCGTTCTGAATAGTGAAAGCGCCGCCGCCATTAGCTAAGCTACAATTAAGGCGATTGTAAACGGTTAAAGACAAGCCACTGCCGTAGCGGTTATATGCCGAGTACCAGTTTAAAAGCGCTGAACCACCTATGTTGCGGCAGGTCCAGACAGGTCCGTAGACGCTATATGGGTAATCCCAGCGTGTACCTGAGGCGTTGCCGGCATACCAGGCGCAAAACAGCCCGTTGCCACAATCAGACCATGCGGCAGATGTTGACGCCGGCTTTAGCATCATAGCTCCGCCGACGGCCATGAGCAGCGCTACGGCCAATAATAGGTTTTTCTTCATATCCCACCCCTCCTAACATTAAATAATCCTTACAATTTGCGGTATACTCCTTCGTCTCGCTAAAGTCAATAGGCATAAGCGTTTTGCCCTGTGGCCTGTTGCATTCGAAAGCGGTGCGTACTATAACGTAGCTATGACTCCAGGAACATTGGCGGAGAAAGTGGGAGCCATGAAAGAAGCTGTGCGCATCGTCGTGCTGGCGGCGCTGGCCACTGTGGTAACCGTGGCGGCGCTTAGTCTTGCCGACCACGGCCAGCCATCCAAGTCGCCAGCCAAAAATACTGCTGCGACCATTCAGCCTGCGTCTCTGGCATGCAAACTGCTAACGCTGGAAGATGCCACTGCCGTCCTGGGGCGCGGCACCGCAGCAGTTCCAGGCCAACCCGAGATACATGGAGACGACGTTTCCATTACCACTTGCAACTACACGGTAGTTACCGGTAAGGGCGCTAACGATTCTAGGTCGATAACGCTGCTAGTGCGCCTACCTAAAAATGCCGAAGCCGCCAGGTACAACAAAGCTAACTTCGGTGTCCAGAAACCGGCTGGCGTACAAGATGTAGCGGGCATTGGCGACGCTGCCTATTGGGCTGCTTCCATCTCTCAGCTAAACGTACTGGTAGGCGACACCTGGTACATCATCGGCAATACCACTGGCCAGAGTGCGGGGCACGGCACGCTGGACACCTCAAGGGCGATATACAATCAAATTAAACAGAAGCTGGATTAATCTTGGTGCCCCGGGCTGGACTCGAACCAGCGACCTTAGGCTTAGAAGTCCTCTGCTCTATCCAACTGAGCTACCAGGGCGTGCACCAATCAAAAGGTAAAGTTCTATTCAAAATTGGTGCGGGTGCGGAGAGTCGAACTCCGATCACCAGTTTGGAAAACTGGGATAATAACCGCTATACGACACCCGCAAAGCTGCCTGGAGACAAACCTGCGGTTTTTCTCCACGCGCGGGCAAAATCGAATAGATTTTGTCCGGCTCTCTTTTCCCTTGGCTGCAAGGGCGGCATGGGAAAATTGTACCACCGAAGCGGCTAAAATAACAGGGGTATGGAAACGGCCGCGGATGGTGCGGCCGTTTCGCATTACTAACTGAATCGAAACTTATTTCTTTTTGCGGCCGGCTGGCTTGTTCTTGGAGGGTGTAGTGCCTTCCAGTCTGTAAGCCTTGACGGCAGCGGTGATGGCGGTGCGGCGCCGCATCAGCATCCAGTAGGCGGCAGCGACGACTGCAACAACTGCGATGGACAGGGTAGATGCTACAGCTGCGCCAGTGTGCGAAGTTTTAACCACGGCAGTTTTCTTGGTGGTCTGTGCGGCTTTGACTTCTGGGTTCAATGGAGCCGGAGTGTCGGCAGGTGCAGCGGTGTCAGCGGCAGCGCCGGTGCCCGTGCTGGTGGCTGCAGCCTTGGGAGCCGGTGCGTCGTATGTGAAGTAGGCTTCGCCCAGGTTTAGGTCGAAGTTGGTGACGGAAGTAGCGTCGGCGTGCTTCAGGTATGAGCTGCCGGAAACGTCGGCGATGACAGTGCCGGGGCTAGAAATGCTAAAGCTGACGCGTGCCAGTGCGTTGCGGCCGGTGACGGTGCCGTAAGCGTTGTGTGCGCCAGACGGAGTGGCAGCGGTGAACGGGCCGACACTGTAGTCGTAGCTAAGGCCATTAACTGGTTGGTCGAACGTCAGGACTACGTTAGCGCCGGTTACGGTGTCGCTGCCAGTGTCTTCGTAAACGACAAACGAGAAACTACCGTTGCTGCTGTGCACGCCGTCCATGCTGATGGTAGCGGTGCTAAGGGCGCTGGCGCTGACTGGAGCCAATGTGGCTGCCAGCAAGGTTACGCCGGAAACTAGTGATGCAAGTTTAAAGTTCTTCATGCTTATTTACTCCAGTTAGCGAATAGTAAGGTTGCGTCGTCATCATTCACGACACCGTTGTGGTCAACATCGCCGACCACATTCGTGCCGGTCTTGCCCCAGTTGGCGAACAGCAGGGTGGCGTCATCATCGTCGACTACGCCGTTGCCGGTTACGTCGCCGGTCTTGCCCGCGGGCGGGGTGGGTGCGGTAATGGTGCCAACTTGCGGCGCAATTTCATCCAGCGCTTGGTTAATGGTGCGGATGGCAATGCCGCTGGACTTCATGTAAGCCACTTCGGTCGTTAGGTTGGCGGGGGTCGTGCTGTAATCTTCAACGCCGGCAGTCGGGTCGGTAGGCAGCACGCGGTGGTACACCAGTACCAGCCAGGTTTTGTCGGCCTTGGCTTGGTCTACCCAGGCCTGCACCTGTGCGGGCGTAGTGCTGTCCAGGATGTTCTGCACTTTGATGTCGTAGGCGTTGAAGTTGTCTTTACTGTTAAAGCCGGCTTCAACCGAACGGTGCGAGCGGTAGTATTTG
>Ga0207674_10010398_pt1 | contig 10544 bp, 11 predicted proteins | sample KBSCornC72_FD_184303 | JGI IMG/M metagenome (GOLD analysis project Ga0207674, IMG submission 184303) | Corn rhizosphere microbial communities from Kellogg Biological Station, Michigan, USA - KBS Corn C7-2 (SPAdes) (version 2) | ecosystem: Host-associated > Plants > Roots > Rhizosphere > Soil ...
CCGGCAGCGACCCGGGGTGCCGGGGTTCGTGCTGGGCTATGCCGCGCACACCCCGGACCGGCTGCATGAAGCGGCGCGGCTCATCGCGCAGGGCATGTCCTAGAGCGCCGGATTCGGCGACGCGCCACCTTAGCGCCGGCCGACCAGGGAAGTCTGCCCCCTTTGTCCGAGTTGCGCGCCGGCTTAGATGGTTGATTCGGGTTATGCGGCTGATTGGGGGTACCCGCGTCCCCCGGATCAACCTCAGAGCCCCGATCCACCACGATAAACGGAGCAACCCCTCCGCCTGGGCGGGACGTGTGAGGAATCCGCGATAGTTGTGGTGCCAGGGAGGGCAGAGTTACGCCGTCTGCCTGGTGGGCGCTCTAACGGTTAGCGGGCTCCTTGGCCGCAGCAGCGGCGCGCTTGGCGTCGACTTTGCGGTGCCGCCGGGCGGTGGCGCGCAGCTGGCCGATCCGCGCCGTCCCGGCCAGCACGACGAGGAGCACGCCGCAGACCGCGGCGAGCAGCAGGGCCACGCCGAGCGGAAGGTGGCCATGCATGCCCAGGTAGGAGACGCTGACGTCGGTGTTGTTCTGCAGGATGAAGATCAGCAGGAGGAGCAGGATGACGGCGAAGAAACCCACCGCCACCCAGATCCCGCCGGTCCTGGTGCGCTTGATCCGGTGCTGAGGCAGCGGATGGGGGGCCGCCGCGGACGGCGCGGCCGGTTCCGGGGGCGGCGCTGCCTGCTGGGGCGGCGCGGGCTGCTGGGGCGAGGCGGCCTGCTGGGGCGGGACCTGCGGCGTGTTTTCCAGCGCGGGCTGGGCCGTTGGGGCTTCGCCCTGGGTCGGGGCGGGCTGCGGATCTGTGGTCATCTATTGCTCCCCCGCGTTTAGCTCGTTTGTGTCTCCTTTTCTTGCCCGGCCAACGAGATATTATGCGTGCCGCGCTCCGGGCATGGCGGCTTTGTTTACGCTTTCGGGTGCTATCACCCCCAAAAGCGCAGTCAAATCTCCAAGCTGCTTGGCTCGCCTGCCCGGGCGGGCTGCAGCTCGGACGCAACTGCGGGCTTCCGTCGCTCTGGCACCGCCCGTACCAGGCCACACGGCGTGAATGCCGCGTTCATGCTGCTCCAGCGCCATGCCGCTCATGAAAGTTGATCATGAGGATCGGTCCGCTGCCGGACGCCTGCTGGACGCCATGGATCCGGGATTTCACGGCGCTAGAACGCACTGGATCCGGGGTTTCATGACGTTCCGGCTGGTCCGGCGCACCCGGGCCGTGCGCTAGCCGCCTAGGTAGGCGAGGACGGCCAGGACGCGGCGGTTGTCGTCGTCGGAGGGCTGCAGGTCTAGCTTGAGGAAGATCGAGGCGGTGTGCTTGGCCACGGCGCGTTCGGTGATGACCAGGCGCTGGGCGATGGCGGCGTTGGACCGGCCCTCGGCCATCAGGGCGAGCACCTCGCGTTCGCGCGGGCTCAGCGCGGCCAGAGTGCCGTCACCGGTGTTGCGGGCGAGCAAGCGCGCGATCACCTCCGGATCCATCGCGGTGCCGCCCGCGGCCACCCGGCGGACCGCGTCGACGAACTGGCCGCTATCGAAGACCCGGTCCTTGAGCAGGTACCCGATGCCGCCGCTGCCGCTGGCCAGCAGCTCCCGGGCGTACAACTGCTCGACGTACTGGGAGAGCACCAGCACCGGCAGCCCGGGCACCTCGCGCCGGGCGGCCAGCGCGGCCCTGATGCCCTCGTCGGTGAAGGTGGGCGGGAGCCGGACGTCCACGATGGCCACGTCCGGCTGGTCCGCGGTCACCGCGGCCAGCAGGTCGGCCCCGTTGTCCACGGCCGCGGCGATCTGCAGGCCGTGGGCCTGCAGCATCCGGGTCAGGCCATCCCTCAGCAGGAAGAGGTCTTCGGCGATGACAACGCGCACGGGACCTCCATGGTGACCGCGGTCGGGCCGCCGGGTGGGCTGCTGATCGCGAGGACTCCGTCGAAGGCGGCCAGCCGCCGTTCGATCCCGCGCAGACCGGTACCCCGGGCCGGCTCGGCACCGCCATGACCATTGTCGGTGACGCCGACCCGCAGCATCCCGTCGGTGTGCCGGATGTCGACCCAGGTCTGCCTGGCCTCGGCGTGTTTGGACACGTTGGCCAGCAGCTCGCAGACCGCGAAGTAGGCGGCCGACTCGACCGGCGCGGGCGGGCGGCCGTTCAGGTCGCTGGCCAGGCTGATCCGCGCGGAGGCATCCAGGGCCAGCGCGCGGATCGCGTCGGCCAGGCCGCGGTCGGCCAGCACCGGCGGGTGGATGCCGCGGACCAGCGCGCGCAGCTCGGCCAGGGCCTTGACCGAGGCGTCCCTGGCCTCGAGCACCAGGGCGCGGGCCGCGTCCGGGTTGGAGTCGATGATCTGCCCGGCGGCGTCCAGGGTCATGCCCATGGCGACCAGCCTGGCCTGGGCTCCGTCGTGCAGGTCCCGCTCGATCCGGCGGATCTCGGCCGCCCCGGTGTCGAGGGCCTCGGTGCGGGTCTCGGTCAGCTGCTGGACGCGCAGCTCCAGTTCGGCCTCGCCGCCCGGGGCCAGGATGGAGCGGGCCACCAGGCCGTAGGCCCGGAGCAGCGCCGGGGCCGCCAGCACCCCGACCGAGGTGATGGCAAGGCCCAGCACGACCAGCGTCCTCGGGGTGTTGCCCGGGAAGGCGGGCGGCGGGATGAGCCGGGTGAACTCGGGCCCGATGAATTCGATCAGGCCGGTCGCGATGATCGCGGCGGGTGCCGCGGCCAGCGCGCAGGCGAGCAGGTTCGCCGCCGTCCAGCGCAGGTCCCGCCGGGTGACCGGATCCGTCGCCAGCCATCTGAGCCGTTCGGTGTAGGTGAGCTTCCCGGCGGGCGGGGGCGCGTACCGCTCGGCGATGGGCACGCCGCACCAGTCCCCGGCCAGCTGCCTGGTCAGCCGGGCCAGCCGCCTGGTGCCCAGCAGCGTGGCCGGCAGCGCGAACCGGATCAGGCTCAGCCCGGTGCCGATGGCCAGGAAAGCCAGCAGCACGCGCTCTTCGTGGGGGCCCCCGCTGCCCACGAACAGGATCCCGGCCCCCAGGGCGATCAGGAACACCGCGGCCACGAGCAGGATCAGCAGCCCGATTCCGGCCGCCATCAGCGCGGCGAACGCGACCCCGCGGGTGGCGGCCACGAGCCCGGCCTGCGGACCGAACCGCGGCCTGGCGCGCCGGGGTGAGGTGAGAACGGCCATCGGGCGCCTCCTTAACGTCCCCGCCAGTCTGCCCGACTGGGGCCGGCGCGGTCAGTGGCGCTGGGCCCCGAAACCTCGGGTGTACCTAGGTCTACCCGGGGTTCGGCGGGCCGGCCTGTGCACGGGTCACCGGCATCGGCATGGGTATGGTCGGAAACATGGCTCTCGCGCAGCGCACCGTTCTCATCCTGGCCGCGGACGACTTCGAAGACATGGAGCTGCTGTATCCGCTGTACCGGCTGGCCGAGGAGGACGTCGAGGTGACCGTGGCCGGGCTCGACGACCACCCGGTACACGGGAAGAAGGGCCACGGGCCGGTGCCGGTGGACACCACCGTGGAGCAGGTGGCGGAGGGTGATTTCGACGCCCTGGTCATCCCGGGCGGGTTTGCGCCGGACAAGCTGCGGCGCTCGCAGGCCGTGCTGGACCTGGTGCGGGCGTTCGACCGCGCGGACAAGCCGATCGCCTTCATCTGCCACGCGGGCTGGGTGCCGATCTCGGCCCGGATCCTCAAGGGCCGGCGGGCCACCAGCGTCGGCGCGATCCGCGACGACATGGTCAACGCGGGCGCGGACTGGGTGGACGAGGCCACCGTGGTGGACGGCAACCTCATCTCGGCCCGGACACCCGCCGACCTGGGGCCGTGGATGAAGGCCCTGCTTAAGGCGATAGAGCTCAAGGCGCCGGCCATTGGCTAGGAAGAGCCTGGTCGAGGACGAGGGCGTCCGCTCGGCCCGGCTCCTGGACGCGCAGGCCAAGGCGGCCGACCTGTTCGCCGCCATCGAGCCGCGCGGCATCATCGCGCCCGGCGTGCGCGAAACCGAGGCGAGCGACGCGGTCCGGGACCTGGCCGCCGAGATGTTCGGGGTGGACCGGCACTGGCACAAGCGGATCGTCCGGGCCGGGCCGAACACCCTGCAGCCGTACCGCAAGAACCCGCCGGACCGGACGATCGCAGCGGACGACATCGTGTTCCTGGATTTCGGGCCCATTTTCGAGCGGTGGGAGGCCGACTTCGGCCGGACCTACGTATTGGGCGACGACCCGGTCAAGCTGCGGTTGCGGGACGCGCTGCCGGTCATGTTCCGCGCGGGCCGCCAGTTCTTCGGGGCGCATGAGGACGTCACCGGCGAGCAGCTGTACGCGTACATGACCGGGCTGGCCGAAGCGGACGGGTGGACGTTCGGCGGCACCATCGCCGGTCATCTGGTGGGCCAGTTCCCGCACGAGAAGATCGCGGGCGAGGACGTCGAGTCCTACATCGCGCCGGGCAGCGACAAGCCGATGCGCCGGACGGACCGGAACGGCCAGGCCTGCCACTGGATCCTCGAGGTCCACCTGGTCGACCTCGACCGGCAGATCGGCGGGTTCTTCGAGGAGCTGCTCGACCTGGGCCCGGGCCCTGGCCCGGTTTAGGTCCAGTCCACGGAGGCGGCCCGGAAGTAGGTGAGGCCGTCCTGGGCCCACAGCCGGCCGTGCCGGGCGAGGCGGTCGCGGTGGCCGGCCCAGCCGGACGCTTCCGGGAGGCTCCAGGCCCGGTGGGCGACGCCGGGCAGGCGGGGCAGCAGGAGGAAGGACAGGTCGTCGAAGCCGGAGATGGTTTCGGCCCAGATCGCGGCTTCGACGCCGGCGATCTGGGCGGCCCGCCCGGGCCCGAGCGCATCGGCGGGCTCCCACCCGAACGAGTCGGCCAGGGTCTTGGGAGCGTAGATGCGCAGGCCGAGGCGGCCGTGCCGGTCCGCCTGCGCGGCATCGGCATCGGCTTCGGCCGGCGAGTCGGCGTAGGGGACGTCGAGGTAGCAGTGGGCCAGAGGTGAGGCGATCACCGGTACCGACGCCTCCGCCACCGTCTCGGCGTCGCGGCGCGACAGGGCCACCTCCGCCTCCACCTGCGCCCGGACGTGCGGCGGCGCCGACGCGGGAAGGTCGACACCGGTGAGCCAGAGCTGGACGACGTCGTCCGGGTCCAGGCCGGCCCGCGCCGACTCCTGCCAGCCCACTGGTTGCTTGCCGAGGATGCGGACCAGGCGGCGCAGCCGCCGGACGTACGACGCGTACACCTCATCCGGCATCCCGCGGGGTTCGTCCGCGCCGATGTGCAGGTACGGGCCGGGAAAGATCGCGGCCAGCCCGGCCAGGACCTGCTCCATCAGCTCGAAGGTCGCGGGCAGGTCCGGGTCGAGCCACACCGCGCGGCGGCGGTGGCCGGGCAGGAACTCGTACTCGACCTCGTTCCGGCCGGATCTCAGGTCCGGACGCAGCCGCAGCAGCGCGGCGGTGTGCCCGGGCGTGTCGATCTCGGGAACGATCGTGACGAAGCGGTCCGCGGCGTAGCCGACCAGGTCGCGGAGGTCTTCGTCGCGGTAGAAGGGGGCGCCGGGCTCCGGGCCGGCGGCCGGGCGGCCCAGGGCGAGCGGCCAGGCCTGGTCGTCGGTCAGGTGCAGGTGCAGCACGTTGAGCTTGTAGAGCTCCAGCAGGTCGATCACCCGGCGGATCTCCGCGACCGGGAAGAACGTGCGGGCCACGTCGAGGGACAGGCCGCGCCAGGCGTACCTCGGCGCGTCGGTGATCTGCGTGGCCGGGACCCGGATTTCGTTCGCACTCCGGGACGGCGCCGTGGCCATCAGCTGGATCAGCGTGGTCAGGCCGCGCGCGACGCCGACCGGTTCGGCCGCGCGCAGCACGACCTGGCCGTCCTCGATCACCAGCGAGTAGCGTTCACCGGCCGGGTCGCCGCCGTCCGGTGAGAGGCCGACCGACGCGGGCAGCCCGCCCGGTTCGTTCGTGGCGGCCAGCTCGATCGTGACGGACGGCTCATCCGGCACCCGATCGCCAGGCGCCGGCGTCAGGCGCAAACCCGTGCGCCGGGTTACCTGCTCGCAGAATCGCCCGACGAGCGGCGCGATAGCAGTACCGGCGTACGCGACCGTGGTGCCCGGCCGGACGGCGAACCCCTGGCCGTCCCCGGCCTCGAACCGCGCCGGAGCCGGTATGACCGCATGATCCATCGCGGCAGAGTCTACTGAGCTTCCTCCGCCAGTCCGAGCACGGCCGCCAGGGCGGTCACCGCCGCGTCGGCCGCGATCTTCGCGGTCAGCGCGTGGGTGTGCGCCCGGTCGATGTCGCCCAGGGCGATGCAGTCGAAGGCGACCTGGGCGTCGTGCGTGGCCGCCTGGAGCTCGCGGGACGCCTCCTGCAGGGCTGGGTTGCCGTTCTCGGTCTCTGCCTCGGTCATTACGGTCTACCTCCCGGTTTTCGATTGGCTCGGTCCTCGGGGGTGAGAAGCCTACCCAGCTGAGCCCGGGTCATGTTCACCGGGGGTGAGCCCGTCCCACACCCCGCTCCAGCCGCCGGCGAAGTCGTCGCGGGTCGCGGCGTCGGGGAAGCCACGCTGGGTCAGGACCAGCCGCGTGCCGGTACCTTCGGGTGCGAAGGTCAGTTCCACCTCGGTCGAGAAGCCCGGCTGACCTCCGAAGAGCGCGGTCATCGAGTAGGCGAGCCGGTGCGGCGGCTCGATCGCGGACAGCACCCGGTCCTCGGTGAACGCCTCGAGCCCGGGCGGATGGAAGATCACCCGCCACGAGCCCCCGGGCCGCGGGTCGAGGTGGGATTCGACGATCCAGTCCGGGCGGTTCTCCCCGTACATGCCGAGGAAGGCGTCATAGACGGCACACGGCGGGACCGGATACGTGCGTTCCATGGTCAGGTCGTAGTTCTCGGTCATACCAATGGCGACGGCCCGGGCGCGGGATATTCATCGGGCGGGCGTTCTGAGGTAGGTTCGGCAGGGTGTGCCGGCTGTTCGGCCTGACCGCGGGCACGAACCGGGTCAAGGCGATGTTCTGGCTGCTCGACGCCCCGGATTCGCTGGAGGCGCAGAGCCGCCGCAACGTGGACGGGACGGGTCTTGGCTATTTCGGCCCGGACGGCGGGATCGTGCTGGACAAGCAGCCCGAGCCGGCCTTCCGCGACCGGGACTTCCAGCGGGCCGCCCGGCAGGCCGAGTCATCCGCGTTCGTGGCCCACGTCCGGTGGGCGACGGCGGGCGGCCGGACGGTGCGTAACACCCACCCGTTCGGGATGAAGGGCCGCGTCATGGCCCACAACGGAGGCTTCGGCTCGCTCGCCCGGCTGGAAGCGGAGCTCGGCCCGTACGCCGACCTGGTGCTGGGCGACACCGACTCGGAGCGGTACTTCGCGCTGATCACCAAGGAAACCGACGCGCACGGCGGCGACGTCGGCGCGGGGATCGCGGCCGCGGCGTCGTGGATCGCGGCGCACCTGCCGGTCTCTTCCCTGAACGCGATCGTCGCGGCGCCGGGCGAGCTGTGGGCGCTGCGCTACCCGGACCAGCACGCGCTGCACGTCCTGGGCCGCCCGGAGGGCGAGGAGTTGCATGTGCGCAGCGCGACCTCTTCGGTGCACGTGCCCGACTTGGCGAACACGGCCTCGGTGGTGATCGCGTCGGAGAAGCTCGACGGGGAGAACGGCTGGCGGATGCTCGCACCGGGCGAAATCGTGCACGTGCGGCCGGACCTGGTCGTGGAGTCCTGGATTGCGGTCCCGGAGCCGCCCGCGCACCTGGTGCCGTTGCCGCCGGGCAACCCGAACATCGACACGTGAGCGGGTTTCTGGCCGGAAAATGACGAATGCCAGGCCGCTTGGCCTGGCATTTCTCGTTCGTAGCCCCGACCGGATTCGAACCGGCGTTACCGCCTTGAGAGGGCGGCGTCCTAGGCCTCTAGACGACGGGGCCGTGCTGTGATCTCCGTGCTGTGCTGGCGAGGCCAGCGCGGTACAGACTACCGCCTCGCGATCGGTCAGGCCAAGCGGCGGTCAGCTGCACCGGGCCCGGCATGAACGAGCGCGGACGCACCTACGTCCGCGCCGTCATGCTGAGCTGCTGGGGTACCAGGACTCGAACCTAGACTAACAGGGCCAGAACCTGTCGGGCTGCCAATTACCCCATACCCCAATGGCATGCGGCCCCTGGTCCGGGACCGCCCACGCAGTCTAGCGGACTCCGGACGCGCCGGCCAACCGGAAGGTCACAGCGAGCCGGTCTCGGCCAGGTCGGCGTCCCGGTCCAGGCGAAGCCACCTGGTGATCCCGGCCGAACGCAGGAACGGCACGTCGTGGCTGGCCACCAGGAGCGCACCGCGATAACCCTCGAGCGCCTGGGATAGCTGCCGGACCGAGGCCATGTCCAGGTTGTTGGTCGGCTCGTCGAGCAGCAGCAGCTGCGGCGCCGGCTGTGCGAGCAGCAGGGCCGCGAGGACGGCACGGAAGCGTTCGCCACCGGACAGCGTGCTGGCCAGCCGTTCGGCCCGGTCGCCGCGGAACAGGAACCGGGCCAGGCTGGCCCGGACCTCGTTCACCGACGCGGCCGGGGCCGCCGCCCGGACGTTGTCGACCACGCTCAGCGAGTCGTCGAGGATGTCAAGGCGCTGCGGCAGGTAGCCGGTGACCGCACTCAGTCGCACGGTGACGCCGGGGCGTATCGCCAGGCCCGCGATCGCGCGGAGCAGGGTGGTCTTGCCCGCGCCGTTCGGGCCGGTGAGGGCGATCCGCTCCGGCCCCCGGACGATGAGCTCGGCGAGCGTCGATACGGGGGCCGCGCCCAGCGTAGGAGGCGCGGGGAGCGCACCGGGCGCCGGGGACGCTGGGTGCCAGCGCGTTCCGTCCAGGCCGGTGACGGTCAGCACGGTACGCCCGGCCGGGACGGCCGTGCCCGGCAGATCGACCCGGATCTCCGCGTCGTCCCGGACCGCCTGCTCGGCCTCGTCCAGCCGGCCGCGGGCCGCCTCGAGCCGCCCGGCGTGCAGCCCGCGGGACCGGCCCGCGGTTTCCTGCGCGGCGCGCTTGCGGGCGTACGCCACGATCCTGGGCAGGCCGCCCGAGGCGGCGACCTTGCGGCCCATGCGATCGCGTCTGGCCTGCTTGACCTGCGCGTCGATCAGGTCGCGCTGCTCGCGCCTGACGTCCGCGGCGGCCGCGGTGACGGCGCGCTCGGCCGCCGCCTGCTCCGCCGAGAGCAGTTCCTCGTACGCGTCCAGGTTGCCGCCGTACATGCGGATCTCGCCGCCGGACAGGTCGGCGATCTGGTCCGTCAGGGCGAGCAGCTCACGGTCGTGGCTGACGATCACCATCACCCCGGTCCAGGACGCCACCGCGTCGTACAGCCGCTGGCGCGCGTCCAGGTCCAGGTTGTTAGTCGGCTCGTCCAGCAGCATGATGTCCGGGCGGCGCAGGAATAGCGCGGCCAGCGCGACACCGATGGTCTCCCCGCCGGATAGCCGCTCCACCCGGTCGTCGAGACCGACCCGGTCCAGGCCCAGGCGGTCCAGCCAGGCGCGGGCGCGCTCCTCGACGTCCCAGTCGTCCCCGATCACCGCGAAGACGTCCTCTCCCGTCTCACCCGCCTCGATGGCGTGCAGCGCGTCCCTGGCGGCGGTGATGCCGAGCAGGTCGGAAACGCTCTGGTGGGTGCCGAGGGTGATGGCCTGCGGCAGGTAGCCCACCTCGCCGTGGGTCCGTACCGCACCCGAACCGGGGCGCAACTCCCCCGCGATGAGCTTGAGCAGGGTGGACTTGCCCGAGCCGTTCACCCCGATCAGCCCGGTGCGCCCCGGGCCGAACGACACGGTCAGGCCGGACAGCACGGACGCTCCGTCGGGCCAGCTGAAACTGAGATCTGAACAGGCGATTGCTGCGGTCATGAGGCGCGGCTCCCAGCACGTAGGAAAGGTTTCCGGTACGTGTGGCGACACCACGCCGCGTGGGCTCCGAGCACTTGAGCTCAGGCAGAGGTCACGCGCCCAAGCGCGGTATCGCTGACCTCACAGCCTCAACGCACTCTCCCACCGCCGACAGCAGAGACGCGTCCATGCTAACCGGGCCGCTTCGGATGCGCCAAACCCCTTTTGGGCCGCCCTTCGGGGATGGGACTCCATGATCATGGGTAGTTTCGGTCGCTATCCGGTCGGAACTACCCATGATCATGAAAGACGTCCTGCCTGAGGCGAACGGGCTGGAACTACCCTTCCGGGTGGCTCGCGGAGCGCGGTTATTGGGACTGGTGCGGCTGATGGAGCGTTAGCGGAAACACCCTTCTGAAGCTCTTCCGGGAGGTCCAGGGGTGGAGTCCATGATCGTGAACAGTTTCGGGCATATAGCACCGCAAACTGTTCACGATCATGAGATCGCCCATCCGGGAGGCTAGCCCTGGGTGGACGGGCCGGGGGTGGCTTGGACTAGGCGGGCTGGACCGGTGGCGTGGAGGGGGCCGTCGGCGAAGGGGATGAAGCAGGAGTCA
>Ga0207674_10010402_pt1 | contig 10541 bp, 7 predicted proteins | sample KBSCornC72_FD_184303 | JGI IMG/M metagenome (GOLD analysis project Ga0207674, IMG submission 184303) | Corn rhizosphere microbial communities from Kellogg Biological Station, Michigan, USA - KBS Corn C7-2 (SPAdes) (version 2) | ecosystem: Host-associated > Plants > Roots > Rhizosphere > Soil ...
GCGACTCATGGGGATCGCTTCTTCCTGCCGTTCGGGTGATGGGGCTTGTTGGGGCGCGGCGGAGAGAGCCTGAGAAACAGGAGGCTTCTGTTCTTTTGTCTCAACATGACGTTGCACATCTTCTTTGAGGAGCCGACCACCGGGGCCGGTGGCTTCGACTTGTTCCGCGGAAAGGCCATTTTCTTCGAGGGCACGCTGGGCGGCGGGCATGATGCGTTTTTCAGAGGGTTTGGGTTCTGGCGCAGGACGTGCGGGATCGGCCGAGTCGCTCGCAGCGCGAGCGACGCTACCCGGCTCGGATTTCGCTCGTGGTTTTTCTTCAGTTTTTTTCTCAGTCGGTTTTTGTGGAGCTTTCGCCTGACCATCCTTTTCCAGATAACCGATTACTTCGCCGACTTTGGCGACTTCGCCTTTTTGTTTGAGCACCTGTGTGATTGTTCCGGCTTCGGGCGCGGGCAGTTCGACCGTGGCTTTTTCGCTTTCGAGAGTTACGACGGGTTCGTCTTTTTGAACGGCTTCGCCTTGTTTTTTAAGCCAGGCGCCGATTTCAACTTCAGTAATCGATTCGCCGACGATTGGGACTTTTAGTTCTAAGGGCATAAAACGTGATGCATAAAACGTGATGCGTGATGCGTGAATTAGGTTTATTACGCTATTTCAAAGCTCTTTTCGATCAGCTTTTGCTGTTCGTATTTGTGTTGGCGATGTGAGCCGGTGGCCGGAGAGGCGGATGCGTCGCGAGAGATGCTGCTGAATGAATGGCCAAAAATGTCTTGCCTTAAATTGATCCGCATGAAAGTGAGGGCGCCCATGTTTTCAGGTTCTTCTTGGACCCAAACCACCGGCGCTTCTTTTGGGTAAGGGGCGAGCGCGAGTTCCAAAAGATCGCGTCGAAGAGGATAGAGTTGTTCGAGGCGAATAATGGCGACATCATCGCGTTTCGATTCTGTGCGATAGGCATCAAGGTCGTAATAGATTTTGCCGATGCACAGAAGAATGCGCCTGACCTGTTTGCCGGAGGTAACGGCTGTGTCGGGCAGCACGCGTTGAAAACTTCCGCTGGCGCAATCTTCAAGGGACGAAACTGCCTTGCGATGTCGCAACAGACTTTTTGGCGTCATGACGACAAGCGGTTTGCGCCAGGCGCCAATCGCCTGGCGACGCAAGCAATGAAAGTATTGGGCCGGAGTCGTCGGATAGACGATTTGCATGTTGTCTTCAGCCGAGAGATGGAGAAAGCGTTCGAGGCGGGCGCTGGAATGTTCGGGTCCCTGGCCTTCGAAGCCGTGTGGCAAGAGCAAAACAAGGCCGCTGAGACGCTCCCATTTGTCCTCCGCACTGGCGATGAATTGATCCACGATGGGTTGGGCGACATTCCAGAAGTCGCCGAATTGAGCCTCCCAAAGGATAAGCCCATCAGGACAATCCAGGCTATAACCGTACTCGAATCCGAGGACAGCGACTTCGGAGAGCGGGCTGTTGAAGATTTGAATGGGAGCCGCATTTGAATCGAGGTGCTGCAGCGGCATATAGGTGTGGCCATCCTGATAGTCATGGAGAACGGCATGTCGCTGGCTGAAAGTGCCGCGCTCGGTGTCCTGTCCGGTGAGTCGTACGCGGTGGCCATCCGCAGTAACGCTGGCAAAAGCCAGGGCCTCGGCCGTGGACCAATCGAGTGGCTCTTTGCTGGCGGCCATTTCAGCGCGTGTTTCAAGAAGCTTTTTGATTTTTGGATGTGGGTGGAAGTCTTTGGGCAGACGGACCAGTCCTTCAAGCCAGGCGATCAATTTTTCGCGGGGAATCCCAGTTTGATCTGCGTCGTCCGTTGGCTCGGGACCGCCCTTGTATTTCGCCCACCCTCCGCGCAATGGATCGAGAGGAGAGCGACTCTGGGTTTCTTGAGATTCGGATAATTCTTTCTCGAGCGATTCGCGTCTTTTGGCGGAGATGTCATCTGCTTCCTGTTGAGTCACGCCGCCTAATTTGAGCAGATGCTCGAGGTACCCTTCTCGGACGGGTTTTCGTTTGGCGATGGTGCGATAGAGCAAAGGTTGCGTGAAGGCCGGTTCATCGCCTTCGTTGTGACCAAGCCTGCGATAGCCATACATGTTGATGACAACGTCGCGCGAGAATTCGAAACGAAAATCCATGGCGAGACGGACGACTTGCGCGACAGCTTCAGGGTCCTCGCCATTCACATGGAAGATTGGGATTTGAAGCATCTTCGCGACATCGGTCGCATAGGTGCTTGAGCGCGCTTCACTTGGACTTGTGGTAAACCCGATCTGATTATTCACCACGACGTGGAGTGTGCCGCCAACTTTGTAGGCGTTGAGTTGGCTAAGATTGAGTGTTTCTTGAATCATGCCTTCGCCTGCGAATGCTGCGTCACCGTGAATCAGCAAGGTCATGCCTTGCTTGCGTTCTTCGTCGCCCACCCGGTCCTGCTTCGCGCGAATGCGGCCCATGGCGACCGGATTTACAAATTCCAGGTGGCTCGGATTGAAACAAAGCGAGAGATGGATTTTTGCGCCGGTGGAAGTGGTCCAATCGGTGCTATGTCCGAGATGATACTTTACGTCACCACGGCCAGCCTGAGATTTCCAATCAGTATCCGCGAATTCGCGGAAAATTTGGCGCGGGCTTTTACCCATAATGTTGGCGAGAACGTTGAGTCGGCCACGATGCGCCATGCCGAAAACGATTTCCTTGATGCCCTGTTCGCCGGCTTTTTCGATCGCGAGATTCAGCAAAGGAATGAGACTTTCGGAGCCTTCGAGGGAGAAGCTTTTTGCGCCGACGAACTTTTTACGAATGAATTCCTCGAACGTCACGGCGTCGGTCAATCGCGTCAAGATGCGCAATTGTTCGTCGCGGGTGAGTTGAGTGCGATTCTCAGTCATCTCCATTCGACGTTGGAGCCAGCGGCGAACGCCGAGGTCATCGATGTGCATGTACTGCACGCCGATGGAACGGCAATACGTATTGCGAAGGCGTTCCAGCAGCGTGCCGAGCGTGAGCGGCCCGTCGTATTGAAAAGTTTCGCTTTGGACTGGAAGGTCCATATCGGCTTTGGTGAAGCCGAAAAATTCGGGCATAAGTTCTGGCGGAACTGGTTGAGGCAGGCCCAACGGGTCCACCTGGGCGATGCGATGACCGCGAACCCGGTAGAGTCGGATCAACAGGTAAATGCGATCCTGCAGAGCGGCGCTGGTTGCTGAAGGGACCGTCCCGCGAGCGGGACGGGGCTCCATACTTGTTGGTGGGTTGAAAATGCTGAAGGGTTTGAATGACGGCGTGAATCGAGGTTTGGGAAAACGGAGTTCACCATCTCCAAGCTCTGAAAAATAACGCTGCCAGTCAGCAGGAACGGATGAGGGATCGCGGACAAAACTTTCGTAGATGCCTTCGACAAATGTGAGGTTAGCCGGAGTCGGCAGGGCGGGAGAACCGTTTTGAGTCTTTTCACTCATTATTGACCGTCTTTCACGAAATATTAACAAGAAAGCGGCAGAGGACAGCCGCACTCCAAGACCTCGCGGAAAGAGTGTCGCGCAATCCGTCACGACCGCGTCTTGGAGTGCGGCTGTCCTCTGCCGCTTTCAACCCGCCTCCAATCGCGGCTCGATGCCCATTGATCATAACTTTTTGAAATCTTCGTCGTCCTTCCAGGTCAATTTGCTTTCGCCACTTTTTTAACCTGCAGCGATGAAATCACTTCCCGAACACCATCGGTTTCCATTGCCAGCAAAACCGCTTTGCCGATGTCTTCAGGTGACGAAACCGAACCTGAAAGCGTGACGACACCGCTGGTGGTATTCACCGAAATGCTCATGGCGGATAAATCCCGATTTGCGACGAGCTTGCCTTTAATGGTGGCGGTGATTCGAGCGTCGGCGGTATTGTCTGCGATGGCCTGGCCGACTTCGCGAGCTTTGCGGCGGACGACCTGGCCGGTGCGCGCAAGATCCTCTTTGATGTCGTCAGAGCGCAGGTCGAGCATCTTGAGTTTCTCCTGGAGCACGTCGCGGGCAGATTTGGTGGAGCTTTCGATTTGGTCGCTGGTCTTGTGGACGGCGGATTTTCCCTGCGTCGAGCTATAAAACCATACGGCGCTGGCTCCGACTGCGATTCCGACCAGCAAGGCTAGAAAGATTTTCATGCTCCAAGTGTCACGTTATTCCGCGGTTGGTCAAAGTCAAATGATGTGACCATTTGAGGAATGACAGATTTTATGCAACTTTACTCTGAGCCGTGTGTTTGATTAACAGATGTCCGATAGAACCAAAGTTCCAATGGTGGGTGTAAAATTATTTGGAAATCGGGAAATAACTTTGAATAAGTTCCAGCGAACTTGTGTCAGAGTAACATAAGGCCATAGTGAGAGCAGAATTCTTATAGGCCTTGAAAGTCGAACTAATAGTTACGAATAAGTAGTTGACAAGCATTAGATTCGATGATTTATTGGCGACAGATTACGCCACTTGAATTTCGGGCAGCAGATGGCAGCTAGTTAGATTGTTCTTTGTCAGCCCAAACAGATTTCGGTCCTGATTCGGGTACAGATTGGGGCCGATGTTCTCCGTAATCCTACGTTTGTACTTAATTCGAAAATTCCCCGGGCCTTTCGGTCACCCCCTGACTGTCTGGCCCGGTTTTTTTGTACGCGAGGGGTTGTATATTATACGTTACAAACTGAGTGCTTGCTGACGTAACGTGACAAACTGGGCCATCAAGCATGAGTCTGCCTCCTTATCTCGGCGGCTACTGGCTTCCTCAGCAGGCAATGTATTCGGGTAAAGACTTCAGGCGGAAATCCCATGGCGAGTTTGAGTTGGTAATCGCGTTCAAGAATGTTCCGGTTCCGTTCCCATTTGCGGAAGGTTTTCCAATCGACGAATCCCTTTAGCCAGGCAAAGTGACCGTGGACAGGCACTGGGTAATCGCTGCCGTGGACTATACGACTGACGAGCGGCTCTCGGAGGCATTCGGGAATATGGCGTCCACGTATAGGAACATTGAAAGCGCTGGTATCGCCATAGAGATTCTCAAACCGTTTGGTCATCCCGACGAAGATGTGAAAATATTCGGGGTCGAAGAGTCCGCTTTTGGTGCCACAGTGGGCGGCGATGGTGGTGACGCCACATTCGAGCGGCAGAGCAAGGACGCGGGGATCGGCGTATTCAGCGCGCACGACGGGGAGGGTGTGTTCGCCGCCGGTGTGGGCGAGAAGTGGTAACCTGGCTTCGGCCATGCGTTCCCAAAATTTGGTGTAGCGGCGTTCGTTGCAGTTGATGTTATGGCAGTTGGGGAGAATTTTCATGATGGCTGCGCCTCCGGCAAGGCAGCGGTCAAGTTCTTCAAGTGCATTGGGCCGCCCGGGATGGATTGAAACGGCAGGGATGAATTCAGGAAATTTCTTTGCGAGGTCGAGCACGTAGTCGTTCGGCACATAATGGGAGCCGACGTTCTCCATTTTCTTTCCTTGATCATCATAGACTTCGTCCTGGGCGAGAATCACGATACCGCCGAGGGAGGAGCCGCGGACCAAATCGAGGAGTCGCTGGACATAAAGAGTTTCCAAATCACCTTTAAGGGCGCCGAATGGCAGGCCGATGTGCTTGAGCATCATTCCAGCCATCGGGCGATGCCAGCCGCGAACGTGAAGCCAGCAGCCGCTATTGCCCGAGCCATTGCCGACGACGTGGACGTGCATGTCGATGGGTTTGATTGGCGCTGGTGTTTGTGGTTGGTCGGCAGCCATAGAGGAGTTGTATAGGGTTGGGGAAAGAAATCGAAGAAAGTTTTGTTTTGGCGCGTCAGGTATTAGTCCATAACCTGACCTGAACTGACATGAAATTCGATTTCGAAAAAACTCTTGGAATACGTTCTTTTTGGCTTTTGGTTGTGTGCATTGTCGCAGCAGCGACGGTTGGCAAAGCCGCCAATGTATTTGATGATTTTGTGCGGGTGACGGAGCCGTTGACGGCTGAGCAGGAAATCAAAAGTTTTCATCTGCCTGCAGGTTTTGAGATGCAGTTAGTGGCGTCGGAGCCTCAGATTAGCAAACCGATGAATATGGCATTTGATGCGCAGGGAAGGCTCTGGATTACCCAATCGAGAGAGTATCCGTATGCTGCGCCGCTGGACAAACCTGCGCGGGACAAAATCATGGTGCTTTCGGATTTCGATTCTGACGGAAAAGCACGAAAGGTGATCACCTTCGCGGAAGGATTGAATATTCCGATAGGACTCTTGCCGTATAAGAGTGGCGTAATCGCGTTCAGTATTCCGAATATCTACTACTTTCAGGATACCAATGCCGATGGAAAGGCAGACACGAAGGAGTTGATTCTGGGGCGTTTTGGATTTGATCGCGATGTGCACGGGTTGACCAGCAATTTCCGCCGTGGATATGACGGATGGATTTATGCGGATCACGGTTATAACAATGAGACGACGCTGACGGCGAAGGATGGCAGCACTATTACGATGCAATCGGGCAATTGCTATCGATTCAGGCCGGATGGCTCGCGGGTGGAACAGATTACGCATGGACAGGTGAATCCGTTCGGCTTGATGTTCGATTCGCTTGGGGATTTGTGGTCGGCAGATTGCCATAGTTCACCTGTGTACCAGCTTTTGCGGGGAGCTTATTATCCGAGCTTTGGAAAGCCGCATGATGGCCTGGGATTCGCGCCGAATATTTGCGATCATAGTCATGGTTCAACAGCAATTTCCGGTATGGTAATTTACGAGGACGAGCGGTGGCCGGCGGAGTATCGGGAGAACACGTTCGTTGGGAACGTGGTGACGTGCCGGATTAACCGGGATCGATTGGAGGAGCATGGTTCGACGCGGATCGCCCGAGAAGCGCCGGATTTTTTGATTTGCGATGACCCGTGGTTCCGGCCTGTAAACCTGCAGCTCGGGCCGGATGGAGCGATGTATGTGGCCGATTTTTACAATCGGATTATCGGGCATTACGAAGTTCCGCTGGACCATCCGGGGCGTGATCGGGAGCGCGGGCGGATCTGGCGAATTGTTTATCGAGGGACAAACGGCGTCAGTGCGAAGGCTTCGAATCCGGTAAATTGTGATTTTTCGCGCGAATCGGTGAAAGAACTGATCCAGGAGCTTGCCGGTTTCAACATCACGCGCCGAATGTTTGCAATGAATGAATTGGTCGATCGCGTGGGCGAGGCTGCTATTAAGCCAGTGCAAAAGCTGATGCGGGACAAGAAAGCGGCTTCTTCGCAAAAGATGCATGGTTTGTGGATATTGCATCGGTTGAATGCGCTGGATGAAAAAATTCTTGTCGAGGCCGCGCAGGAAAAAGACCGAGGCGTGCGGGTGCATGCAATGCACGTGCTTTCGGAAACCGCGAAATGGAGCCGAACCGAGCGAGCATTGGCCGTAGCTGGATTGCATGACCCTGATCCATATGTGCAACGCGCCGCTGCCGATGCCCTCGGTCAACATCCAGATTTCAGCGAAATCAAGCCGTTGCTGAAAGCGCGTGAAGCGGTTGGGTATGACGACGGACAACTCTTGTATACGGTGCGAATGGCGTTAAGAAATCAGATTCTGCCGGAAGGCAATCTTGCGAAATTGGACCAGGAGCACCTGAATGAAAAGGATTCGAAAGCCATTGCGGACGTGGCGCTGGGAGTGAAAACGGCAGATGCGGGACGGTTTCTATTGAAACATCTTGAGACTTATTCGGAGCCGCGAGAGAAGTTGACGGCATACTTGCAACATGGAGCGCGTTACGCGCCGGGAAGCGAGGTGGGGCAATTAGCGGGCTTCATACAGAAACATTTTGCGAATGATGTGGATTTTCAAATGGCGATGTTCAAATCGGTGCAGGCAGGCGCAGGGCAAAAGGGCAATGAACTGGCGCCTGCAGTGCGAGACTGGGCTTCGGAATTGGATGAGCGACTGTTTGAATCGTCGAACAGCAAAAACCTGGAATGGCACAATTTGCCAATGAAAGGCCATGAATCTCCGAACCCATGGATTATTGAAAAACGGCGCTCGTCAGATGGCAATGAAGAAGCGGAATTTCTGTGCAGTTTGACACCGGGCGGAGAAAAGAACACCGGTGTGCTTCGATCGAAGACATTTACGATTCCGCAGACGCTGAGTTTTTATATGGCGGGACATGACGGTACGCCGGCGAAGGTGCAGCAAAAGAAAAACTGCATTCGGTTGGTGGATGCGAAGACGCTTGAGATTTTGATACAAACCGGTCCACCGCGAAATGATGTGGCCCAGCAGTTCAACTGGGACCTGGCGAAATGGTCGGGCAAGCAAGGCGTCATCGAGATTGTAGATGGGGACTCCGGAAGTGCGTATGCGTGGCTGGCGGTTGGGCGGTTTGAGCCGGCGGACGTGTCGGTCCCGAAAGTGAGTCCGAGAAAAGCGGATGAATGGCAAGAGTCGGCCGCGGAGATTGCAGGCGAGTTGCACTTCACAAAGTATGAGTCAAGGCTGGCAGCGTTGCTGGATGATGAAACGGCCGATGAAGATGCGAGGGCGGTAGCGGCGAAGTCCCTCTGGCAGATTTCTAGCTCGAAGCATTTGGATGAATTTCGCAAAGTAGTATTGAGTTCGGCTGAATCGAAAAAGCTTCGAGGGAAAGTGGGAGAAGTGTTGGGACAGATGAATAGCCCGGAAGCGAAAGCGATTATTGTGGAGGCTTTGCGGACTGCGCCAACGGGGCTGCAAACTGAATTGGCGCTGGCGTTGGCGAGCAATCGCGAAGGCGCAGAGGCGTTGCTGGATGCGGTGAGTGAAGGGAAGGCGTCGGCACGGTTGTTGCAACAGAGAAAGGTGAAAGACCATTTGACCGCGGCCAAACCGGAAAATCTGGTGGAACGATTGCAGAAATTGACGGCGAACCTCACGACCGCCAATGAAGAACGGGACAAGCTGATTGCAGAGCGCCGGGCCGCGTTCAATCCGATGACAACTTCAGTCACAAAAGGCGCCGAAGCATTCAAGCAATTTTGCGTGGTTTGCCATACGTTGGATGGGCAGGGCGCCTTGATCGGGCCGCAGTTGGACGGGGTTGGAGGGCGCGGGGTGGAGCGACTGATGGAAGATGTGTTGGATCCGAATCGGAATGTGGATCGCGCATTTCGAACGACGCTGCTCGAGATGAATGACGGAGACGTGCAGAGCGGGCTGTATCGACGGGATGAAGGGGAAATGGTGATTATTGCGCAGTCGAATGGAAAGGAGATTTCGGTACCGAGGAAAGATATTAAGGAACGGAGGACGTCGGAGACGTCGCTGATGCCGGATAATTTTGGGGATGCGATTCCGAAGGAGGATTTTAATAATTTGATTGCGTTTTTGTTGTCGAAGAATGTGAAGCCGCCGACAACCAGCGCCAAATGAGTTAAATAGAGGAAATGCTGATTCGGTATTTAAGCAATTTATCGAATGGGCGGCTGATTCTGTGGTGTTATTTCATTTGGTACGCCGTAGTGTTGGTGCGGTATTTTGATTCTTCAGTGAGGCTTTGGCTGACTTCGTGCGGGTTGAGTTTGATCATTGGGTTTGCGTTGTTCATCAGCACGACGGCAGCAAGTAAAAATAAGGTAAAGCTGGAGTTCTGGCAGGCGGCTCGACTGTTCATAATGCCGTTTTGTGTTTCGAGTTTTTCGGCGTTGGTGAAGGGCAAGAATTTCGTTTTAATTTTTTCGCCTAAGCCGATGGAGATAGGGATTGCGGCGGCGTTGTGTGCGACATTGTGCATTTTAGTACTCCTGCTCAGACGGCGAAAACAGATAACGAGTAGGGCGAGCGTCCCCGCGAGCCGTTCGGACCGCGATACTGACACTGCATCGGCTCGCGAGAACGCTCGCCCCACCATCCAGTGAAAAACAGTCAGCCACCCAGCGCGGCAAGCATGGTGGCGTTATCGATGTAAGGTTCGAAGCGAATTACCTGGCCTTCATTGAAGGTCCAGACGTGAACGATGGGGACGTCGAATTCGAGTTTGGTTTTGCGAGCTTTGCCGACGGTGCGACCGATGACGGCGATTTTGTCGCCCGCGTCGATGAGGCGCTCGACGTGAACTTGTGAATCGATATGTTCGGCCAGGGTGCCAAGGAATTTTTTGACGCCATCGTGGCCGAGGTAGTTGCCGCCCCAGGGGAGTTCGGTTGATTGGATGATTTCGATGTCTTGCGACATTAGCATGAGGATGGAGCGGATGTCGCGTTTTTGTTGGGCTGCGTAAAGTTCTTGAATTTTTTCCAAGTCGCGTTCCATAAATCAATTTACCCGAACGACTAGCTCACCAGAATGTAGCAGCCGACGTAAGGAGGCTCTAACTGGATCCCCGCCAACGCAACAAGGAAATATGAGCCTCCTTACGTCGGCTGCTACGACGGGTACAGATTTGCATCCTACTCAGCCCATTCAGCACGGCCCGGTTCGCGGGCGCCGGCGCCTTTGCGTTTGGCGATGTTGTCGCCGAGGTCGGCGCGGGCTTTTTCGGCTTCGGCTTCGAGCTGATTGACGATTGC
>Ga0207674_10010403_pt1 | contig 10540 bp, 8 predicted proteins | sample KBSCornC72_FD_184303 | JGI IMG/M metagenome (GOLD analysis project Ga0207674, IMG submission 184303) | Corn rhizosphere microbial communities from Kellogg Biological Station, Michigan, USA - KBS Corn C7-2 (SPAdes) (version 2) | ecosystem: Host-associated > Plants > Roots > Rhizosphere > Soil ...
GGTAGACGAGCAGGCCGTTCATCACCTGCACGGCCTTCTCTGGATCGTCGACGGCCACATGCATGTGCATGCCGAAGATCAGCTCGCGCCTCGCGATGTACTGCAGTTGGTCGACGAGGGTGCGATACCGGTCGCGCGCCGTGATCCGCTGGCGCTCGAACAGCGAGAACGGATGCGTGCCGGCAGAGCCGAAGCGGCAACCCTCTGCCCGGGCAATCTCCGCGACGTAGCCGCGGAGCTGCGCGAGCGAGCGCATCACGTCCGCCGCGGTGCGGCAGACGGGCGTCGTCACCTCGAGCACGGACTGCATCAGCTCCGCGTGGAGGCGGTCCTGATGCTCGCCTTCCTCGACGGCGGCGAGCACGGAGTCGATGTGCTGCACGAGGTCCCAGGTCTCGGGATCGAGCAGCATGTACTCCTCCTCGACGCCGAGCGTGTACGGGTCGCCCTGGCCGAACTTGTGGTCGAGGACGCTCGCGTGCTCGGCGCTCGCCCCGGTGGAGCCCTTGCCCGTGATCGACGGCGGGAAGATCTGCTTCACGACGGCAGTATCACCGCTTCCGCCTCGATCTCCACGAGCCAGCGCGGATCGAGGAGCTGCGTGACGATGCCCGTCGTCGCCGGCCGCGCCCGCGCGAATCCCTCGCCGTGCGCCCGGCCGACGTCGTCGATGAACGCAGCGTCGGTGACGTAGATCCGCGTGCGCACCACGTCGTCGAGGCTCGAGCCCGCATCGTGAAGCGCGCGCTCGATGATCGCGAGGCAGACCTTCGCCTGGTCGTACGGCGCCGCGGGTGGATCGGCGTCGCCGGGCATGATCGGCGCCGTTCCGGAGACCCAGACGTGGTCGCCGATGCGCACCGCGCGCGAGTAGCCGACGCGCTGCTCGAAGGCGGCGCCCGAGGAGATGAGTTGACGATTCATCCCGCTAGTCTCGCGACCGTGGACTCGCTGCGCCAGGTGGAAGGATGGCCGTGCGAGCACGCGGCCGTCGCCGTGCTGGGCGCAGCCGAGGCATCGGTGGGCGATCGCGCCCGGCGGTTCCCGTGGGCGTCGGTCACGAAGCTGGCGACCGCGGTCGCGTTTCTCGTCGCGGCGGAGGAAGGCATCGTCGATCTCGACGAGGCGGCCGGTCCTCCCGGGTCGACGTTCCGGCACCTGATGGCGCATGCGTCGGGCCTGCCGTTCGACCGCGGCGCGCCGATCGCGCGGCCGGGCGCGCGGCGCATCTACTCGAACTACGGCTTCGAGGTGGCTGCGGCGTTCGTCGAGAAACGCGCCGGAATGCCGTTCACGGACTACTTCGCACATGTGTGGGAGGGAACGACGGCGGTGATGTCCGGCTCGGCCGGCTCGGGCGCGGAGGGGACGCTCGACGACCTGCTCGCGGTCGCGCGCGAGTTGCGCGAGCCGACGCGCATCGCCGGCGAGACGCTGAAGGAAGCGTGCACCGTGCAGTTCCCGGGGCTCGTCGGCGTTGTGCCCGGCTTCGGGCGGCAGGAGCCGAACGACTGGGGGCTCGGCGTCGAGCTGCGCGATCACAAGTCTCCGCACTGGACGGGCGAGCGGAACTCGCCGCGGACGTTCGGCCACTTCGGTCGCTCCGGGACGTTCCTGTGGGTCGACCCCGAGCCGAACCTCGCGCTCGCGTGCCTCACCGACCTGGCGTTCGGCGACTGGGCGGCCGAGGCGTGGCCGCGCCTCGCCGACTCAGTCCTGCAGGAAGCCCAGCAGTAGCCGGTTGAGCTCGTCCGGCTGGTCGATGCCGACCAGGTGGCCGGCGCCGGGAACGACGGCGAGCTCCGAGTCCGGGATGTGCTCCGCGAGGTGGTGCGCGATCGCGCGGAAGTCGGGCTTGTCGTTCTCACCGACCACGACGAGGGTCGGGATCTCGAGCGACTCGAGCGGCGCCATCTCCGGCCACACCACGTCCGGCTCCTCGTGCGCGGACTGCAGCTCGATCGCCCGGCGCTGTTGCGGCCGCACCTCGTCGTGGTGCTCGGGCAGGACCCAGAAGTCGAGGTTCACCTGGGTCGCGAGGTCGAAGTCGCCTGCTTCCCACGCCGCCTCCTCGGCCGCCCAGTAGTCGCGCATCTCCTCCGACCAGTCCCACGTCGGCAGGCCCGGCGCGATCACCACCAGGCGCGTGATCAGCTCCTGCTTCGCGAGCGCCGTGCGCAACGCGACCGCACCGCCGAACGAGTTCCCGACGAGCGCCCCCGGCAGGTGGGCCGCGACCGCGTCGACGAACGAGAACGGCTCCGTCGGCAGCGGCGTCTCGCCCCAGCCGGGCAGGTCCGGCGTCACCACCTCGTGCTCGCCCGACAGCGCCGCGACCTGCCGCTTCCAGAGGCGCGAGTCGCCGAGGGCGGAGTGGAGCATGACGACCTTCACCCGCGGGACCCTAGCCTGCCCAAGATGGGCCGAATGGCTCATGTGGACGTCCGGCACGGGGTCGATGATCCCCGCATGGACGATCCAGGCGTGCTGCACCGGATCGAGGACGACCTCTCGGAGACGTGGCTCGAGGAGTTCGCGGCCGACGGCGTGCAGGCGCTCGAGGCGTACCTCGCGAAGCACCTCGCCTTCCAGTCGTTCCTCGACGAGTCGAAGTAACGGAAGAGGGGGCGGGGAGGCCTAAGCCTCCGCCAGCCCCAGCATCTTCTCGAGCGCGCCCTTCGGGTAGGCCCCGACGGCAGACGCCTGGGGAACGCCGTTCTCGAACAGGACCATGAACGGGATCGACGAAACGCCGTACCGCTGCGCGAGATCCTGCTGCTCGTCGATGTTCACCTTCACGATCTTGACCTGGTGCTCGTCCGCGATCCGGTCGAGGACCGGAGACACCGCGTGGCACGGTCCGCACCACTCGGCCCAGAAGTCGACGATCACCTTGCCGTCGGACTGGATGACCTCGGTCTCGAACGTGTCGGTCGTTGCGATGGTTGCCAAACGAGTTCCTTTCGATTGAGTCTTGCACTGGTTGCAAACGCGCGGGCGGGGTCGTTTGTTCCCGCTCGCTACTCTCAGCACGCATGTTCACGCCGCTACCGGACAAGCCCGATCATCCCGCACTCGAGCTGGAGATGCTCGAGGTCTGGGAGCGCGAGCAGACGTTCGAGCGCCTCCGGGAGCGCAATCACGGCGGCCCCACGTGGTCGTTCGTCGACGGCCCGGTGACCGCCAATCGGCCAGCGCTCGGCGTCCATACCGCGTGGGGCCGCACGCTGAAGGACGTCTTCCAGCGCTACAAGGCGCTTCGGGGATTCGACCAGCGCTACCAGAACGGCTTCGACTGCCAGGGTCTCTGGATCGAGGTCGGCGTCGAGCGCTCGTTGGGGCTCAACTCGAAGCGCGAGATCGAGGAATACGGGCTCGAGGAGTTCGCACGACGCTGCCGCGAGGTCGTCGTCGGGTCGTCGGAAGCACTGACGCGCGGTTCGATCCGGCTCGGCCAATGGATGGACTGGGGCCGTGACTACTTCACCTTCAGCGACACGAACATCGAGTACATCTGGAAGTTCCTGAAGATCGTCCAGGAGCGCGGCTGGCTGTACCTCGGCCATCGTTCGACCGAGTGGTGTCCGCGCTGCGGCACATCGCTTTCACAGCACGAGCTCACGCAGGCAGGCGTCTATCAGGATCGCGCCGACCCGTCGCTCTTCGTGCGTTTCCCGCTGCTCGATCGGCCCGGTGAGTCCGTGGTCGTGTGGACGACGACGCCGTGGACGCTGCCGGCGAACGTCGCTGCGGCCGTTCATCCGGCCGAGGAGTACGGCCGTCGCGAGAACGGCGAATGGGTCGCGACGAGCCTCTTCCCGGATGATCGGTTCGTCGAGCGCAAGCGCGGCAGCGAGCTCGTCGGGTGGCGCTACCGCGGGCCGTTCGACGACCTGCCGCCCGGCTCGCAGGTCGACCATCGCGTCATCCCGTGGGAGGACGTGACGATGGATCAGGGCACCGGCATCGTCCACATCGCGCCGGGCGCGGGCGGCGAGGACTTCGAGCTCTCGAAGGTGCACGACTTGCCGGTCCTCACGCCCGTTGACGAATCCGGGCGGTTCTACGACGACTACGGGTGGCTGCACGGCGTCTCGACCACGGAGGCCGCCGATCAGATCATCGGGCGCCTCGGCGAGACGGGCTTCCTCGTCGAGGCCGGGCTGTACACGCACGCCTATCCGCACTGTTGGCGCTGCGACACGCCGCTGATCTTCCGCTTGTCGGACGACTGGTTCATCTCGGTCGAGGCCATCCGACCGAAGCTGCTCGAGGAGAACGATCGAGTTCAGTGGGTGCCGGCGTACATGGGCAAGCGCATGGACGACTGGCTCCGCAACATGGGCGACTGGAACATCTCCCGTCGCCGCTACTACGGCCTCCCGCTGCCCTTCTATCCGTGCGGCTGTGGACACCTGAACGTGATCGGGTCGCGGGGCGAACTCGCGGAGCGAGCCATTGAAGGGCTCGACCAGCTCGAGGAGCTTCGGCGGCCGTGGATCGACCGCGTGCCGATCCGCTGTGAGAGCTGTGGGGAGGCCGTGACGCGCATCCCGGAGGTCGGCGATGTCTGGCTCGACGCGGGCATCGTTCCCTTTGCCACGCTCGGCTGGGAGAACCCGGAGCGGATTCCCGAGGGCTACGGCACCGGTGCCGCCCGGGGGTTGACCAAAGCTGATCTGCCCGACCACGCGTACTGGGAGAAGTGGTTCCCCGCGGACTGGGTCAGTGAGATGCGCGAGCAGATCCGGCTTTGGTTCTACTCGCAGTTCTTCATGTCGTGCGTGCTCGTCGGCCGCTCGCCGTACGCCCGCGTGCTCGGCTACGAGAAGATGCTCGACGAGACGGGACGCGAGATGCACGCGTCGTGGGGCAACACGATCGCCGCCGAGGACGCGTTCGCGCAGATGGGCGCAGACGTCATGCGCTGGCAGTTCTGCTCGCAACCGCCCGATCGCAACCTGCTGTTCGGCTTCGGGCCGGCGCACGAGATCAAACGACGCCTCCTCACCTTCTGGAACTCGGTCAAGTTCCTGACCGACTACGGGAACATCGAGGGATTCGCACCTGGCTGGGAGCAGCTCGAGCCGACCGACGTGGACCTCAGACCGCTCGACCGGTGGCTCGTCGAACGGACGAAGCAACTCGTGGCCGACTCGACCGCCGCCTACGAGGCGACGCTGACCGTCGATGTCGTGCGAGCCTTCGACGCCTTCGTCGACGACGTGTCGAACTGGTACATCCGCAGGTCGCGCCGCCGTTTCTACTCGTTCGACGAAGCGGCGTTTCGAACGCTCTGGTACGCGCTCGTGCAATCGCTGCAAGTAGTGGCGCCGTTGATGCCGTTTCTCACCGACCACCTGTGGCGGAACCTCGTCCAGGGTGGCCCGGCATCCGTGCATCTCGCGGGCTGGCCCGATCTCGCCGAGCCTGACACAGCGCTGCTCGAGGAGATCGCGGAGGTTCGCCGCGTGGTCGAGCTTGGCCGGCAAGCCCGCTCGGCGTCGCGGCTCAAGCTGCGCCAGCCGTTGCGCCGGCTGGTCACGGAGGGTGCGCCGCTCGCTGCCTCCCACGCCGACGAGATCGCCGACGAGCTGCGCGTGAAGGAGGTCGTCTTCGGCGAGGTCGAGGCGTCCGAGCTGCGCGTGAAGCCGAACCTGCCGGTGCTCGGGCCGAAGCTCGGCGCGAAGCTCGGCGCGATCCGCGAGCAGCTCGCGCGCGGGGAGTTCGAGGAGCTCGACGGCGGGCGGTTCCAGGTGGACGGCCACGTCCTCGAGCCCGACGAGGTGCTGGTCGAGCGCGTCGGTCGCGACGGCTGGGCGGTCGCGAGCGACGCCGGCGTCACGGTCGCGCTCGAGACGGCCCTCGACGACGAGCTGATGCTCGAGGCCAAGCTCCTCGATCGCGTGCACGAGGTGAACGTGCTCCGCCGCGAGACGGGGCTCGCGATCACCGACCGCATCAAGCTGTGGCTGCCCGACGCCGACCTGATCGAGCGCTATCGCGAACGGCTGATGAGCGAGACGCTCGCGGTCTCGGTCGAGCTCGGCGACCTGCGCATCGAGCGCGCGTGACTACCGCTGCGTTTCGGCGAGCGCGAGCTCGCGCCAGAGCTCGACCGGCAGCCGGAACTCGACGTCCTCGTCGACGAGACGGTACGCCTCGATGTCGTCGACACCGCGGGCGCGGAACCAGTCGCACACGCCCTCGACGAGCTTTTCCGGTGCGGACGCGCCGCTCGTCACGCCGACGACGGTGACGCCGTCCATCCACGTCTCGTCGATCTCGCTCTCGTCGTCGATCAGGTGCGCGGCGACGCCTCCTGCGCGCGCGACCTCGACGAGCCGGTTGGAGTTCGACGAATTGCGAGAGCCGATCACAAGCAGCAGCTCGATCTCGGACAGCATCTCCTTCACCGCCCACTGGCGGTTGGAGGTCGCGTAACAGATGTCCTCGCGCTTCGGGGCGTGGATGTCCGGGAAGCGGGCGCGAAGCGCGGTGATGATCTCGCCGGTCTCGTCGACCGACAGCGTCGTCTGCGTCACATAGGCGACCTTCGTGTCGACCTCGAGCCGGGCGACGTCGGCGACCGACTCGACGAGGACGATCGAGTCCGGCGCCTCGCCCATCGTCCCGACCACCTCCTCGTGGCCGGCGTGGCCGATCAGCACGACCGTGTAGCCCTCGGCCGCGTACCGCCGCGCCTGAACATGCACCTTGGTCACGAGCGGGCAGGTGGCGTCGATCGTCTGCAGCCGGCGCTCGGCGGCGTTCGCGTGCACCGACGGCGCGACTCCGTGGGCGGAGAAAACGACGGTCGCGCCTTCCGGAACCTCGGTCTCTTCGTCGACGAACACCGCGCCGCGCGCCTCCAGGTCGCGAACGACGTGGAGGTTGTGGACGATCTGCTTGCGGACGTAGACGGGCGGCCCGTAGAGGTCGAGCGCCTTCTCGACCGTGTCGACCGCGCGCTCGACGCCGGCGCAGTAGCCGCGCGGGGATGCCAGGAGGACCTTCCGCACCATCGGCGGTCAGGGTAGCCGCACAGGTGTCAGACACTCTTGGTGTCTGACACCCAAACGACAAGGCCCGCTGCTCCGGGGGGTCGTCGCAGCGGGCCTCGCGTGATCGCTCACCGCGGCAGATGGCCAGGAGCGCGCGCCGCGGTTCGCATCGCCCAGTGGCGTTGACGCTACTCCACGTGCGGCCGGGCGGGAAATAGGCCGAGCGGCCCATCTTTACAAGCAGGGCGCGTACGGCTCCCGCGGAATACCATGCGACCGCGATCAGAGGAGCCTCGTGAGCGACGCAACCCAGACGGTGGTGCTGAACGGCGTGCCGTTGGTGCTGTTGACGGCCGCCTACACGGCCGTCACCGCCGCGGTGCTGCCGGCGCTGTGGCGCGACCGGCGCGCAGCCCATCCGCTCGACTGGTCGGTCGTCCTGGTCTTCCCCGCGATCGCGTTCTCGGCCGGGGTGCTCGGGGTGCTGGCCTTCCTCGACCGGCGTCCGCTGGGTGGTCACATCTGGCTGTCGCTCGCCGCGTCGCTCGCGGCGTTCCTGCCTGTTCTGCCGATCCTCGTCCGCTGGCGCGAACGCGCGTTCCTCGCCCGCGGTGTCAGCCGGTCGCTCGTTGCCGAAGAGCGCGCGTCGTCACGCGACCGCGAGCTCGCCGCGGTGTCGGAGATCTCGGTGGCGCTCTCGCGCGCGCGCCGGCCGCTCGATGTCGCGCGGCCGCTCGCCGCGCACGTGGCGCGGCTGCTCCGGGTCGGCTTCGTCGGCGTCGTGCTGGTCGATCAGGACGGGAGAGAGGCACGTGGCGTGTACGCGGAGCTGTCGGGCAAGCCGGCGGCGTGGTGGGAAGAGACGACGGTCGACTTGCGTGGTGAGCCGTCGGGGATCGCGCGCGCGTACTTCGACGAGGCGCCGGTCACCGTCTACGACATCCCGGAGTCGGCGCTCGTCAGCCCGCGGCTGGCGACCATCGTCGGAGCGCGCAGCGGCGCGTGGGTGCCGATGATCACCGAGGAGCGGGTCGTCGGCGTGCTCGCCCTCGCAACGACCGACGCGCCACGCGAGTTCGTGGCGGAAGAGCTGTCGGTCTTGCAGGCCGTCGCGGCGGAGGCGGCGCTGGCGTTCGAGCGCCTTCGCTCTGCCGCGGCCCTGGCGGACGCGCTCGAGCGTGAGAAGCGCGCCGCGGAGATCGTGCGCCGGCTTCGCGCCGAGCTCGACCCCGACGCGGTCGTTCGCGTCTCGCGCGAGCAGCTCACCGCCGCGCTCGCGCTCGACTCGATCACGGTCGACGCCTCAGGCGAGGAGGCACAGGTCGACGTCGGGCGTGCGACGCCGCTCACAGACGACGAGCAGGCGCTCGTCGAGATGGTCACCTACGAGATCGGTGCTGCCGTGCGCACTGCGGGTCTGCTCGCGGAGAGCTCCCGCCAGGCGCGTGTGCAGCGCGGCTTCTACCGCATCGCATCCCTGCTCGGGGAGCCCGTGTCACCGGCCGAGGCCTATGACGCGGCGGCGCAGGCCGCGACCGACGCGCTCGGCGGGGACTTCGCAGCGGTGCTCGCGCGCGGGGCCGGTGTCACGGTCGTCGTCGGCGGCCACGATCTTCGGCCCGAGGTCCGCGAGCTGCCGATCCCGGAGGCGCTCACCGACGCCGCGGAGGACGGGCACATGCTCGCGGCGCCGCAGCTCGAGAACGACGATCGGTTCGGCGACGAATGGCGTCGAGCGTCGTTCAGGTCGCTGCTGGCGATCCCCGTGCACGGAGAGCAAGCGGAGCTCGTCGTGGTCTTCTTCGACGAGCCGCACACGTTCTCGCATGACGATCTCGAGCTTGCGCAACAGGTCGCGCGCGCGTCGCGCGGCGCCTTCGAGCGCAGCCGTCTCTTCGACGCCGAGCGCACGGCGCGTTCCCTCGCGCAGCAGCTGGCGCGCACCGGGAGCTTGCTGGCGACCGAGCTCGACCCGGCCGCTGTGGTCGACGCGGTGGTCGCAGAGGCGTGCGAGCTGCTGCGCGTGGACGCGGCGACGCTCATGTCGCTCGACGACCGCGATCTGGTGATCACTGCGGCGGTGGGCGACAGCGCCGACGGCGTGATCGGCACCCGGTCGCCGCTCGGGGCGAGCGCGCCGGGAGACGTCGTTCGCTCCCGCGCGCCCGCGATGTACGACGACGCGTCGCAGAACGACAGCCTGCGCGAACGCGACGCCTTCCTCACAGCCGGCCACGCTGCGTACCTCGGTGTTCCGCTGAGCGCGCCCGACGGTGGGCTCTACGGCGTGCTGTCCGTCTACGGCCGAGAGCCGCGGGTCTGGCGTGAAGAAGAGGTACAGGCGCTCGCTGCGCTCGCGGCGAACGCGTCCGCGGCGCTGACGAACGCCGAGCTGTACCAGCGCGTCGCCGTCGAGCGCGAGCAGAGCGTTGCGATCCTCGCGAACATCGCGGACGGGATCGTCGCCGTCGACCGAGACGGGCACGTGGTGCTGTGGAACCGCTCGGCCGAGGAGATCACCGCGGTCCCCGCGAGCGAGGCCGTGGGCCGCACTCCCTTCCAGGTGCTGCAGCGCGAGCTCGAGTCGGAGACCGGCGGCACCAACCGCCTCGTCGCGATCAAGCGCGGGCAGGACGACGTGTGGCTGTCGCTCTCGGAGACCGTGATGCGCGACCCGACAGGCTCGGTCGCAGGCCGCATCTTCGCGTTCCGCGACATCTCGTCCGAGCACGAGCTCGAGCAGATGAAGACCGACTTCGTCTCGACGGTGTCGGTCGAGCTGCGCACACCGCTGACGTCGATCTACGGCTTTGCACAGACGCTGCTGCGCGAGGACGTCAGCTTCTCCGACGTCGAGCGGCGCACGTTCCTCGAGTTCATCGCCCGCGAGTCGGCAGGGCTCACGACGATCGTGGACGCGCTGCTCAACGCGGCGCGGCTCGACAGGGGCGACCTGACAGTGACCCTCGCGCCGACAGATGTCGTCGATGTCGTCCATACCGTGGTTGCGACGGCCTCGGGCCACGCGAACGGCCACCAGTTCGTCGCAGAGGTCGACGGCGGTCCGGCGCGCGCGAACGCCGATCCGGACAAGTTGCGCCAGGTGCTCGACCAGCTCGTTGCGAACGCGGTCAAGTTCTCGCCCGGCGGCGGCACGGTGACCGTGTCGGTCGAGCGCCGCTCGGACGCGATCCAGATCGCCGTCGCGGACGAAGGCGTCGGCATTCCTGCCGGCGACGTCGACCGAATCTTCTCCAAGTTCACGAAAGTGGCGGCTGGGCCGGGCACCGGGCTCGGGCTGTTCATCGCGCGCGGGCTCGTGCGCGAGATGGGAGGACGGATGTGGGTGGAATCGACCGACGGGGTCGGCGCGCGGTTCGTGTTCGCGCTCGCGCTCGCCGAGGATGTGTGAGATTGCCCGGATGCAAGGCATAAGGGAGGAACCAATGCCGAGCGGATCGACACGGGTGCTCGTGATCGACGACGAAGCTCCCATCCGGCTGCTGTGCCGCGTGAACCTCGAGGCGGAGGGAATG
>Ga0207674_10010405_pt1 | contig 10539 bp, 7 predicted proteins | sample KBSCornC72_FD_184303 | JGI IMG/M metagenome (GOLD analysis project Ga0207674, IMG submission 184303) | Corn rhizosphere microbial communities from Kellogg Biological Station, Michigan, USA - KBS Corn C7-2 (SPAdes) (version 2) | ecosystem: Host-associated > Plants > Roots > Rhizosphere > Soil ...
TGAACTGCCGGGCCTCGGACGGTGAGGACCCGTAGTACACGCCTCTGCCTTCCAGGGCGGATAGCGCCGGCTCCTCGATCGCGAGCTCCGCGCGCGCGAGATCCGCGCACGCGTTCGGTTCATGGGTGGAGACCTCATCCGCTCGACGACCGGCCCTTCGCAGGCCGAGTGGTTCCGTTACATGGCGAACAGCATGGGCGATCTGCTCGATGCCTGGTCCGTGCACGTGTACTGGGACTTCTGGGACCCGGGCAAGATCGACGTGCGGCTGCTGAACGAGGTCCGCGCAACCTTCAGCGCCATTCCGGAGCAGCAGCGCCGTCCGCTCTACGTCACTGAGTTCGGCATCCGCGGAATCGCCTCGTTCGAGGGAGAGGACACCTACCAGCCGGGCTTCTGGCCCGACGGAACGCCGATGGCCGCCACGAACGCCGCAGCGTTCCAGCAGGCGTGGTTCAACATCCGAGCGACACAGCTCGGGTACAGCGGAACAGTCAGATGGGACGTGTATCCGGCGAAGTACGACGCCGGGACCCAGGATCACTCGACGCTCGGCCCCGCGGCAGATGGCTGGCCGGAGCGGCCCTCGTATCGCGCCCTGCAGTTGATGGCGACGACGACGGAGCCGCGAGGAGGCGACATCGTCGACGTGGTGCCCTCTCCCGACGCAGACGCCTCGAAACTGCTGACGGCGTACATCTCGCCAGCGAAGAACATCACGATCTTCGGGCTTGACACCGACGGCGGCGTCGTCGCGACGACGTCAAGCGCGACCGTGCCGTACAGCATCGGCGGACTTCCTCCGAACGCGTTCTTCAGGCTCATCGTCTGGAACGGCGACGGAACCGGCGTCAACGTCGACGAGGGGTTCTTCGCGACCACGCCGCAGGGAACACTCGACTTCACTGCGCCGCTCGACTCCGTCTTCGCGCTGACGAACACGCCCGTCATGCAGGTGCCCCGATGAGTGGGTTCGACCTCACGCCGATCACGCGATCACAACTCCTCCGGAGAGCGGCCGTCGCGGCCGCAGCGACGGCCGTCGGCGGCACGTCGGCCCCGTACGCGTTCGCCGGCCCGCTGCGCTACACGCGGCGCTGGCTCGCAGGCGACCTCTCGATCGTGCAGTGGTCGCACGTCATTCCGGCGTACAACACCTGGTTCAGGACGTGGGCCCGTGAATGGGGCGATGCCAACGACGTCGAGGTCACCGTCGACTTCGAGCCGTACACGGAACTTCCGGCTCTCGCTGCGGCGGAGGTGAAGAGGCAGCGCGGGCACGACGTCTTCGGATTCCTGTCGCCACCCGCCCAGTACGAGGATCAGGTGATGGACCATCGGGCGATCGTGGAGCAGGTGGAGAAGCAGGTCGGTCCGTACGGCGAGATCGGGAGGCGAAGCACCTACAACCCGAAGACGAAGCGCTACTTCGGCGTCTCCGACTACTACGTCCCCGCACCGCTGATCTGGCGGCACGACCTCTGGAACGACCTCGGGCACTCACCGGCGACCTGGGAACACGTGCGCGACGCCGCGGAGACACTGAAGGCCGCCGGGCACCCGCTCGGGATCGGACAGGCGAGCGAGCCCGACTCCAACACCGCGTTGGTCTCGCTCCTCATGTGCTTCGGGGCGTTCATGCAGGACGAGTCCGGCGCTCTCGCGATCGACAGCGAGCAGACGGTCGAGGCAGTTCGGTTCCTGGCGGACGTGCAGGCGCGGGGAGGCGAGAACGCCGTCTACGCCTGGAATGCAACCTCGAACAATCAGTTCGTCCTGTCCGGGAAGGGATCGCTGGCGATGAACGCGGTCTCCCTCATTCGACGGGCTGACGATCTCGCGCTGCCGTTCGCACGTGAGCTCTGGATCTGGCCGATCCCGGGCGGGCCAGGCGGGAGGCTGTCGCAGGGTCAGTACACAGCCGTGTACTCAGTCTGGAAGTTCGCCAGGAATCGGGACGCTGCCCGGAGGTTCGTCGCCGACGTCTGCCTCGCTGCGAGCAAGGCGGCCCCGGCCTCCAGGTTCTTCAACTACCCGAGCTTCCCCGGCGCCTACCCGCTCACGGACATCTACAAGGCCGCGGCCGCGGACACGACCGCGCCCAGGGGCAAGTACTCGATCCTCACCACCGTCGCGTCGCAGTACACGCGCAACCTCGGCTATCCCGGGTACGCGAACGCCGCCGTGCAAGAGACACTCGACCGGTATCTCGTGCCGCGGATGTTCGCGCAGGTCTCGCAGGGCGCGATGAGCGCCGAGGACTCGGTTCACGCCACCGCTGCGCAGATGAAGCGGATCTGGGCGAGGTGGCGCGCTGCGGGGAAGATCTAGGAGACGACGCTCAGTCTTCGAGCGCCGCCAGCTCGCGGCGGTAGCGCTCGAGCTTCTCGCGCTCGGCCGCGACGACCGCCTGGGGCGCGTTCGCGACGAAGCGCTCGTTCGCGAGCATCGCCTCCGCGCGCGCGACCTCTTTCCGCAACCGCTCGACCTCGGCGTCGCGGTTGCCGTCCCGCTGGACGCGCTCCGGACGGACGACGGCGGTGAAGATGCGGCGCTCGGCGTCCGAGCCGAGCTCGACCTGAACGCCGCTCCGTCGGAAGATCTGCGCAGCCTCCTGCACGCGGTCGAGCGAGGTCGCGTCCGCTGCGAAGCGGTCGTCGGAGTCCGGCCAGGGCGAGACGATCAACCGCGCCGAGCGGCTCGGCAGGTTCGACCAGATCTCCTCGGTGACGTGTGGCAGCATCGGGTGGAGGAGCGCGAGGAGCCGCTCGAGCGCGCCGAGCGCCGTCGCGATCGCCGCTTCGTCGCGGTCGTAGAGGCGAGGCTTGATCGCCTCCGCGTACCAGTCGCAGAAGTCGTCGAAGGTCAGGTGGTAGAGCGTCGCCGTCGACTCGGCGAAGTCGAAGCGCACCCATGCGTCCTCGAGCTCGGCCCGGGCTGCGTCGATGCGCGCGAGGATCCAGCGCTCCTCGAGGTCACGCGGCTCGAGCGCCGGTGAGACGCCCTCGGCGTTCTGGAGGATCAGGCGCGCGACGTTCCAGAGCTTGATCGCGAGCTTGCGCCCTTCCTCGATCGCGCCGTACGAGAAGCGCACGTCCTGAGTTGAGGAGATCTTGAAAAGGCCGTACCGCGTTGCGTCGGCTCCGTACTCCTCGATCGGCTCCATCGGGTCGATCCCGGTCCCTAGGCTCTTCGACATCCGGCGCCCGTCGACGGCGAGCACGGTCGAGTGGATGATCGAGTCGGTGAACGGGACGTCCCCGAGCACCTCGAGGCCGGTCCAGATCATCCGGTTGACCCAGAGGCGGATGATCTCGCGAGCAGTCGAGTTGACGTCGCCCGGGTAGTAGCGCGCGAGCTCGGGCGTCTCGTCCGGCCAGCCGAGCGTCGCGTACGGCCAGAGCGCCGACGAGAACCACGTGTCCAGGACGTCCGACTCGCGCTCGAGCTCCGTCGCGCCGCACTCGGCACACGCCGAGGGCTCGTCCACCGTCACGGTGAGGTGGCCGTCGGGGCACGTCCAGATCGGCAGCTGGTGCCCCCACCACAGCTGGCGCGAGATGCACCAGTCCGGCGTCTCTTCGAGCGACGCGATCGCAAACCGGTGCTGGGACTCGGGGTGGTAGCGGACGCGGCGCTCCTTCAGTACGTCGATGGCAGGCGCTGCCGGCTCCTTCATCGCGCACCACCACTGCAGGGAGATGAGCGGCTCGATGCGCGAGTGGCAGCGCTCGCACGTGCCGACCGAGTGCCGGTACGGCTCGCGCTTCTCGACGAGACCGCGCTCCTCGGCCCATGCGAGCAGGCGTGCGCCCGCCTCATCCTGCGTGAGGCCGACGAGGTCGCCCGCCTGCTCGTTCATCCGTCCGTCCGGCCCGACGACCACCGGCTCGGGCAGCCCGTGGTCGCGGCCGATGTCGAAGTCGAGCGGGTCGTGCCCGGGCGTGACCTTCAGCGCTCCCGTTCCGAACTCACGGTCGATCCTCGTGTCGCCGATCACGGGCACTCGCTGCTCGGTGTACGGGACGATGACGTCGCGGCCGATCGCCTCGCTGTAGCGAGGGTCATCCGGATGGACCGCGACGCCGACGTCGGCGAGGATCGTGGCCGGCCGCACGGTCGCGACCGAGACGCCGTCACGACCGTCGCCGTCCGCGAACGGATAGCGGATCGTGAAGAGCGTGTCGTCCATCTCCTCGTGCACGACCTCCAGATCCGAGATTGCCGTCTGGTGGAACGGACACCAGTTGACGATCCGGTTCGCGCGGTAGATCCAGCCCCGATCCCAGAGCCGGACGAAGAACGTCATGACCGCACGGACGTAGTCGTCGTCCATCGTGAACCGCTCGCGCGAGTAGTCGAGCGAGCACCCGAGCCGGCGGTACTGCCCCATGATCGTGCGGCCCGTCTTCTCCAGCCACTCCCAGGTCAATTCGACAAACGCCTCGCGCCCGACGTCCTGGCGGGTGCGCCCTTCCCGCGCGAGCTCCTTCTCGACGACGTTCTGCGTCGCGATCCCTGCATGGTCGTAGCCCGGCTGCCAGAGCGTGTCGAAGCCGCGCATGCGGTGCCAGCGGGTGAGAACGTCCTGGATCGAGCCGTTCAGGGCGTGTCCGATGTGCAGGTCGCCCGTGACGTTCGGCGGCGGGACGCAGATGACGTACGTCTCGTCGCTGCGAGCGCCCGCTCCGGCCGCGTACAGGCCCTCGCCTTCCCAGGCCCCTTGCCAGCGAGCCTCGACGGCCGTGGGGTCGTACCGCGATTCCATCGGGCGGCAGTCTAGGGTGGAGTCGCTGCGACGCTCGCCGGCTACGCGCGCGGGCGCCGCCCGGCTACCGGGGACAGCGAGGGGCCTTTGCCGTCGCGACGCATGCCCTCAGCGTAGCGCTCTCAACCGTCGAGGACCAGGATCGTGCTCGTGCCGTGCGCGCACAGCCTTCCCTGACCGTCTTCGATGCGCGCCTCGGTCGTCGCCACGCGCCTCCCCGGATGGATGATCGACCCGGTGCACCGGACAACCCCGGTCTCCGACGTGAGCGCACGCGTGAAGTTCGACTTCACCTCCAGCGTCGTCCAGCCTACGGGCTCACTGAGCGTCGTCACGAACGCGAGACCCATCGCCGAGTCCATGAGCGTCATCGCGAGACCGGCGTGGACGATCCCGATCGGGTTGTAGTGGTACTCGGCCGGCTCGCATTCGAAGACCGCGTGCCCGCGCTCCGCCTCCACCAGCCGGAAGCCGAGCGTCTCGGCGATCGGCGGCGGCGGCAGCTCGCCCCTCGCCATCATCTGCATGAGCTCGAGACCCGAGCGATCCGCCATCGTGTCCCGCAGCGCGAACGGGTCCTCCCAGCTGTACGTGCGCGTGCGCTCGCTCATCGGCCAACCGCGTAGCCCTGCATGCCTCGCGGATTCGCACCCGCGCGGAGGAGGCCGTCAGGCTCGCGCGCGACGGCCGAGACGCGGCCGGCAGACCACGCCGGCCACACGGACACGTCGTGACCACGACGCTGCAGGTCGGCGATCGTTCGCGAGCCGAAGCGCGACTCGACGGCGAGCGACCTCGAGGCGAACGCGCGCGGGTAGAACGACGAGATGAGGTGGTCCGAGTGGAACTCGGGGGCGTCGATCGCCGCCTGCAGGTCGAGCCCGAGGTCGACGTGGCGCACGAACGCGTGCAAGGCCCACTGCTCCTGCTGGTCGCCGCCGGGGGTCCCCCAGGCGAGATAGGGCTTGCCGTCGCGCAGCGCCAGCCCCGGGCACAGCGTCGTGCGCGGTCGCTTCCCCGGCTCGAGCGACGACGGGAGCCCTTCCTCGAGCCAGAACATCTGCGCACGCGTCCCGAGCGGCCACCCGAGCGCCGGAATCACGGGGGAGCTCTGGAGCCAACCGCCGCTCGGGGTCGCTGAGAGCATGTTTCCGAAGCGGTCGGCGACGTCGAGATGGACGGTGCCGCGCCCGGGCTCACCCGAGCCGACGGTCGCCTCGGCTGCGTGCAGGCTCGGCAAGCGGCCGAGACCCGGGACGTACTCCTCCGACGCGTCCTCGCCGACGAGGGCGCGCCGCTCGTCGTTGTACGCGGCGGAGAGCAGCGTTTCGAGCGGGACGTCGGCGGAGTCGCCGTACAGCGCGTCGCGGTCGGCGAACGCGAGCTTCGCGCACTCGACGACGACGTGGACGAACTCCGGCGCGGAGAGCTCCGCGAGGTCGAAGCCCTTGAGCAGCGCGAGCTGCTGGAGGCCGACCGGGCCGGAAGCCCACGGCAGCGTCTTGCAGACCGTGAGCTCGCGGTACTCGAGCGTCGCAACCGGCTCGACCGTCGCGCGCCAGGCAGCCATGTCGGCGCCGGTCAACAGACCTCCCTCCGCCGCCACGAAGCGGTCGATCTCCTCGGCCACGGATCCCTCGTACCAGGCGCGTCGCGCCTTCTCGATCTCCTCCTCGCGCGAGCCGCCGCTGCTCTCGGCGACGACGCGGCGATAGGTCTCCGCGAGCGCCGGGTTGCGGAAGAGCGCGCCGGATTCCGGTGCCGGCAGGTACAACTCGCGCGAGCCGGGCCAGCTCGCGACGAGCTCCTCGTTCAGCTCGATCGTCGCGCGGATGCGCTCGTGGAGCGGGAACCCGTCCTCTGCATAGCCGATCGCGAACTCGAGGACGTCCTCGAGCCGCCAGGTGCCGTAGTCGCGCAGGAGCAGCAGCCAGCCGCCGAACGCGCCGGGCACGCATGCGGCGAGGACACCGGTGCCCGGAACGAGCTCGTGCCCGAGCTCGTGGAAGCGCTCGCTGGTCGCCGCGGCCGGGGCGACACCCTGCCCGCAGAGCGCGAGCGGCTCCCCGCTCTCGACCGACCAGAACACCGCCGGGACCTCGCCGCCCGGCCCGTTCAGGTGCGGCTCGACGACCTGCAGGACGAACCCGGTCGCAACGGCTGCGTCGAAGGCGTTGCCCCCACGCTCGAGCACCGCCATCCCCGTCTGGGACGCGAGCCAGTGCGTCGACGCGACCATGCCGAACGTGCCGCGCAGCTCCGGACGAGTCGTGAACGTCACGCTCGGCAGCCTACGGAAGGCGCAGTCGCGCCCGTGCCGGTTGGACGGGCCGTCAGGGACGGACGACGAAGTACGCGTTGAACGGATCGTGCTCGAGGAGATGCACGTCGACCGACGAGAACCCGGCCTCGCCGAGAAGCTCGCGCGCCATCTCCTCGCCCCACATCGCGCCGAGCCCGTCGCCGCCCTGGGCGAGGGAGACGGTCATGCAGTGCATGCACGAGATCATGTAGAGGAGCGGCCCACCGGGGTGATCGAGGTTCTGGTGGACGTGGCTCGAGCCCTGGATGTCCTGCATGAGATAGACGCCGTCCGGCCTCAGCGTTCGCCGGATCCCCGTCAGCAAGGCGAGGGGCTTCGCCTGGTCGTGCACCGCGTCGAAGGTCGTGACGTAGTCGCACGCGTCGGGTTCGGCGTGGCGGTCGAACGTGCTCAGGTCGCGCGCCTCGAAGCGCACGTTCTCGAGGCCGCCCGCCGCAGCCTCGGCGGACGCGTACGCGATCGCATCGGCTGACAGGTCGTATCCCTGAAACGTCGAGGCGGGGAAGCGCTCGGCGAGGAGCAGAAGCGCCCGGCCACGCCCACAACCGAGATCGACCAGCGACGAGCCCTCCTCGAGGCGCTCGGCCATGCCCGGGACGAGCGGGAGGATGTGTGACATCAGTACCGACAGGACGGTCTGCGCGCTCTCCTCGGCCATGACCTCGTGGAATCGCACGAAGCGCTCGTAGGGCACGCCGCCGCCCGTCTCGAAGCACTCGACGATGTCGTCCTCGACGATCGAGAGCGTCGGGATCCACTGCGCCTCGACGGCGAGATTGTCGGGCGAGGCGGCTCGCGTCAGCCACGCGGCGTGCTCCGCGGGAAGCGAGTAGCGACCCGTGTCCGGATCGAGCTCGACGATGCGGCCCGTGGCCATCCCGCCGAGCCATTCCCTCACGTAGCGCTCGTTCAGCCCTGCGGCCGCGGCCAGCTCGTCGCTCGTCACGCCGTCGCGCTCCGCCAGCGCGTCGAACAGCGCGGTCCGATGGCCGACGGAGGTCAGCACCATGAGCGCGGCGCCGTTCAGCATGTCGAGCATCCGCCCTGCGAACGCCTCGGCGCGCTGGGAGTCGTACGTCGTCTCGGGCACGGGCACCTCCTCGGCAGAGCCGCCTCTAGTCTTCCACCCCGTGCTGACCTGTGCGCAATGTGGCCAGGAGAACCCGGGCGGCGCGAGGTTCTGCAACGCCTGCGGCTCCGCCCTGGTCGAACCCGGGCACGTCGGAGAGGAGCGCCGGCTGGTGTCGGTGCTCTTCGTGGATCTCGTCGGTTTCACGTCCCGCTCGGAGAAACTCGACCCCGAGGACGTCCGCGCGTTCCTCGTTCCGTACTACGAGCGGGTCCGCGGCGAGCTCGAGAGCCACGGCGGCAGGGTCGAGAAGTTCGTCGGCGACGCGGTCATGGGTGTCTTCGGCGCCCCCGTGACGTACGGGGACGACGCCGAGCGCGCCGTCCGCGCCGCGTTCGCCGTCCGCGACTGGGCCGAACAGGAAGGGCTCCAGCTGCGCGTGGCCGTGAACACGGGCGAGGCCATCGTCGCTCTGAACGCCAGCCCCGAGCGCGGTGAGACCTTCGTCGCTGGAGACGTCGTCAACACCGCCGCCCGTCTTCAGTCGGCGTCGCCGGTCGGGGCGGTGCTCGTCGGTGAGGAGACGTACGTCGGAACGCGCGGCTCCATCGAGTACCGCCCGGCGCAGCCGATCGTCGCGAAGGGAAAGGAGGCTCCGGTACAGGCGTGGCTCGCTCTTCGTGCCACCGCCGCCATCGGGGAGCGACCTGCCGCGCAGGTGCCGATGATCGGGCGCGAACGCGAGCTCGGCGTGCTCACCGGCGTCTGGGAACGCGTCGTCGACGAGGGGAGGAGCCACTTCGTCACGGTCTTCGGCCCGGCCGGGATCGGCAAGTCGAGGATCGCGCTCGAGCTTGCGCAGCTCGTGGCGGGACAGGGAGGTCGTGTCATCCGCGGCCGCTCGACGCCGTACGGTGCGTCGAGCCCGTACGGCGCGTTCGCTCAGCAGGTCAAGCAGACCGCGCGCATCTTCGACAGCGACGACGCCGCCGACGCCCGAGAGAAGCTCGCCGATGCGGTCGCCTCGCTCGCGGGACCCGCGGCGGCCGAGGAGCACGCGCCGAATCTCGCAGTTCTCCTGGGCCTCGACGACGAGCGCGAAGCCGCCGACCGCGAGCAGCTCTTCTTCTCGGCGCGCGTTCTCGTGGAGTCGCTCGCGCTCCATGGCCCCACGCTGCTCGTGTTCGAGGACATCCACTGGGCAGACGCGAGCCTGCTCGACCTGCTCGAGACGTTCGGCGCGCGCGTGCGCGACGTGCCGGTGCTCTTCCTCGCCCTTGCGCGCCCAGAGCTGCTCGGCGAGCGGCCGGGCTGGGGCGGCGGGCTCCCCGCGTACAACGCTCTCCAGCTCGAGCCGCTCGCGAACGCTGCGGGCCGCGAGCTCGCAACGGAGCTCCTCGGTCGCGTCGAGGCCACGGTACGGGCGGAGCAGGTCGCGGAGACGGCCGAGGGCAACCCGCTGTTCATCGAGGAGCTCGCCAGGTGCCTCGGCGAGCAGCAGGCGACCGGGCTCGACGAGCTGCCGACGAGCATCCGCGCGATCATCGCCGCCAGACTCGACGCGCTACCCGCCGCGGAGCGCGCGGTTCTGGTCGACGCTTCCGTCGTTGGCCGGGTGTTCTGGCGTGGCGCCCTGACCGAGATCGAGGAGCGGGCGGACCTGTCGCAGGTGCTCGGCTCGCTCGAGGCCCGCGACCTCATCCAGCGCGAGGCGGTGTCGCGGATCCGAGGCGATCAGCAGTTCGGCTTCAAGCACGGGCTCATCCACGACGTCGCCTACTCCACACTCCCCCGCGCCGCGCGACGCGCGAAGCACGCCGCGGTGGCGCGCTACCTCGAGACGACGACGGACGTGGGGCAGTCGCACGAGGCGCTCGGTCACCACTGGCGAGCCGCGGGAGAGGACGACCGCGCGGTCGAGCACCTCACGGCCGCCGCCGACCAGGCGGGGCGTGGCTGGGCAAAGCAGCGGGCCGTCGTCCTCTACCGCGAGGCACTCGAGATCCTCGCGGACGAGGACGCGCGACGACGCGACCTCACGCGGAAGCTGGCGGTGGCGCTCCAGGCCGCGTACCACCTCGGCGACGTCCAGGGCGTGCCTGGCGGGTGAGCCGAGCTAGACCGGGGCTTCGGTGAGCGGAAAGTCCGCGGGCGAGACGTCGCCTGCGATTTCGTAGATCGTCGTCACGACGTGGTCGCCGAGCCGGTTCGCGTGCTCGCGAACCATCTCCTCGTTCGGCGCCTCGTAGATGCAGAACGACTTCGGGACTCCGTCCGAGCCGACGACGACGTGGCTGTGCTCCCAGACGATCTCGGGATAGTGGTAGTGCCCGATCGCCTTCGAGCGCGTCGCGACGGTCGGAAGGCCGTCCATGTCCA
>Ga0207674_10010406_pt1 | contig 10539 bp, 8 predicted proteins | sample KBSCornC72_FD_184303 | JGI IMG/M metagenome (GOLD analysis project Ga0207674, IMG submission 184303) | Corn rhizosphere microbial communities from Kellogg Biological Station, Michigan, USA - KBS Corn C7-2 (SPAdes) (version 2) | ecosystem: Host-associated > Plants > Roots > Rhizosphere > Soil ...
ACAACGCCGTCGAGAGTTTGGCCATCATTCGACACGTAAAAGAATTCATTCCCATTTTCAATAAAGGCGCGGCTGACTTCGGACAATGTCGCGCTCGGATTGAGAATTGGTTGAGGGACGGGCTCCATTAGCTCCTTGAGCGGAGTTTTTTTGAGAACCTGGAAAGCCTGCGGTTCGCCGCGCCAGGCATCGACCGCTCTACGGTTGAGGGCCTGCGCCAAAGCGTCTTTCAGCGGTGCCAATGTTTCTGAGATTTGAGTGAAAACATTTTTGCCCATGACGACGACTTCAACCGGAGTGCGAGCGCGGACGGTTGCGACTCGCGGTTCGTTACTGAGCAATGCTTTTTCACCGAAGAATGAACCCGCCCCGAGCACAGCCACCACTTCGCCTTTGGGATCTTTCGGAGTCGCTCTGATAACTTCCACTTCGCCTTTTTCGATAACGTAGAAATTGGTCGGCGGATCACCTGGATTGATGATAACGTCGCCAGCTTCATAGTGCGCGTGACTGACGCGATCGGTGGTGCTGGTGCGAATGTGAGCCAGATCGCGCGGGAAAAACAGCAGCCACGCCCAATCGAAACCAACCTGAAATTTTCGCGCAAAAGTCGGGAGCTTGAAAAGATAAATGCCGCGCCAGGCAAACCACGCGATGAAGCCGGAGAGGTGAAGGCCAAAGAGCTCCGCGACCGCAGAATGCCCGCCAATGGAACAAAGTTCGCCGAGTTGTTTGAAGGTGAAGGGCGTGGTCGGTTCGCCTCGGAGGACGCGAATGATATTCTGGGCACATTGGCGGCCTTCGCGTTCAGCAAATTGGCCGGTAGTCGGCGAGGGCTGGCCGTCGTGCGCGTTGATAATAACGGCGCAATCGCCGACAGCCCAGGCATTGGCCGCGCCACGCAGGCGCATGTCCGGATCAGTTAGCAAGCGGCCTTTTTCCTTCGGAATTTGCATCCGTTGGAGAGCGGGCGCGGGCGCGTTGCCGATGGTGCAGATGATCGTGCCGCCTTTAATGAACTGGCCGCCTTGAAGGCCGACGCCTTCGGGAGTGGCGAGCGCGACGCGAGCGTTAAGCATGATTTCCACTCCGGCCTTTTCCATTTTCTTGCGGGCGAAGTCCCGCAGATTGCTGCTGATTTCCGGCAGGATCTGGTCGCGAGAGTGAATGAGGATGACGCGGACATCTTCGCTCTTGAAATTGTGGAAGTAACGAGCGCTGCTCCGGAGCAAATCGTTTATTTCGCCGGCCGCTTCTGCGCCGCTGAAACCTGCGCCAACTACAATGAAGGTCAAATGCCATTTTCGCCGGTCCGGGTCGGCGCAGACTTCAGCCTTTTCCATTTGCTCCATGATATGAGAGCGAAGGGCCGCGGCATCGCCGACACTTTTGAGTGGGAACGCATGGTCGGCCATTCCTGGCACAACATTCAAATTTGTGGCGCTACCGCAAGCGATGACCACATGGTCGTAAGGCATGCGGGACGGATGGCCATCCCCCGATTGGTGTTCGACTTCGTTTTTCGCCAAATCGATGTTGAGTACAGCTTCAGTGCGGCAGAGAACACCCGGAAGGAGTTGCCTGAGCGGCACGACAACATCCAATGGGCTAAGCGAAGAGCCGACCGCTTCGGCGAGCAGCGGGCTGAAGACGAGATGATTTTCTTCATTGAAAAGGACGATCTCGGCTTCGTCCTGAGAAAGCTTCTTACGCAGAGTTTCGGCGCATTTGACGCCGCCAAAACCGCCCCCGATGATGATGATGCGCGATTTACCCTTAGCCATAGTTACCTGGATTTCCGTTTCGGAGTCGTCGCGCGCCCGCACACCAACTCATCCAGTTCTAACTTCACTATATCGCCAATCGATTGAATATCCACATCTGCCGGCGGATATTTGGCCAGAATTTTTGGGTCAAGCGCATAGTGCCCCTGGCGCACAAAGACGGTCGTGACGCGAGTGCGCCATATTTTTTTGACGGTTGTGAGAATGCGCAGCTTGTCGTCAATGAGAACGTAATGAAGCGCCGGATGACGGTGTTCGACATCTCTAAGTTCCTTCTCTTTGTGTACGTAAATCATCGCCTTGCCTTCGACTGCCTCGAGCAAGCTCGAACGTTCCACTTTGCGAGGCTGGAAAACCACATCCCCGTCAGAAAGTAGTGCAGTTGGTCCCCACTTTTGGACATGATTGATGGCATCCAGTGAGCCGGGATACAGTCGATTCGCGAAGGAATAATTAATCAAAAAGCGCGAAAGCTCGAGGAGATGCAAATCATGCGGATATTCGCGGCGATAGCGTTGCAATGCGCCGAGGTAGTCAGCATAACCGAGTGAAGAACGCAAGCGCTCGAAAATCTCCCAGTATCTTTTATTCCGCTGCGCGCCAACTTCGCGTTCAAGATAGTTGCGAATGTCCGCGGTGACAGCGTCATTGTTCAGCAACGTGTTGTCCACGTCGAAGAGGAAGACGAATTTCGCCTTGGGTGATCTGCGGGCCATCAGTTCGTTGGGTTCCAAACGTATTTGCCGTCTTGATCGATGTAGCCGAACTTGCGGCTGACTTTTACTCGCGCGATGCCATTCCCGAAAGGCCAGGCGTCGTCGAACTGCGGATTGATGACGAATTTGCCATTCCGGTCCACATAACCCCAGCGACCACCAAGGCGACCGCCCAGCTTGACCCGAGCGAGATCATCTTTGAAGTCGGCAGCGTCGTCGAATTGCGGACTGACCACGAGCTTGCCCGTCTGGTCGATGAATCCCCATCGGCGACCGAGTTGGGCTGGAGCCAGGCCTTTGACGAATGCGCCGACATCATCGAATTGCGGAGTAATGACAATCTTGCCGTTTTTGTCGATGAAGCCCCAGCGGCGGTCCAATCGAAATGCCGCGAGACCATCGGAAAAGTGCGCCGCCTTTTCAAACTGAGGTGTGATGACCATCTTTCCAGTGGTATTGATGTAGCCGAAACGATTGCCGAGTTCGACCGTAGCGAGACCGGAAGAAAATTGGCCTGCACTTTCGAACTGCGGGTTGACGATGATTGCCCCGGATTTATCGATGTATCCAAATCGGCGCTTGAGTTTTACTGCGGCGCGCTCTTCGGCGAAAGGCATCGCATCGTCATATTGCGGATTGATGACATATTTGCCGTCCGTATTGATGTACCCCCAGCGCCCGGTCAACTCGACCGCTGCGAGTCCATCTCTGAACGAGGTGGCGCTGTCAAACTGAGGGTTGATGACGATTTTGCCGGAGGGGTCGATGTATCCCCATTTGCCGATGCGAACGGCAGCGAGATCGGATGTGAACGGTTCGGCGCGTTCGAATTGGGGAGTAATGACGCGGCTTCCGGCTTTGTCGATATAACCCCAGCGATCGTGCTCGATAACGGGAAACAGGTTGGCTGCATTGCAAAAGGCCACTGAGAAGGCCAATGCCGCTACAGTAAGGAGCGTGAGACCGCTGCATAGTTTCATAGTGAGCGCGAGTCTAGTCTCGGGCAGTAACGCGTCAAGGGTGCTGTTCGGACAAGTCCGACCCGTCGAACAAGTCGGATATGGCAGCTAACCTCGGAGACTGCGCCGTTCTGCACATTTGTATTTACCATCGAGATTGTGTGATCGACACTTCCGCCATGTTCTCACTGCAACGGTTATTAGGCAAAGAAGACAAATTTTTCACCTTGCTCGAGGCGAGCGCACAGGAGGCGCGTACGAGTGTGCAGGCGTTGGTGAAGGCCAGCAAAGCGCTGGACCAACCAGTGGTCATGGATGAATTTGCGCATTCTCGGCGCAAAGACAAACAGATCACTAATGAAATCAGGGAGGCCGTTTACTCAACATTTGTGACGGCTCTGGAGCGAGAAGACATTGAGGATTTATCGAATGCGCTCTACAAAATTCCAAAAACCGTGGAAAAATTTACGGAGCGCATATTGCTCGCTCCGCAGCATGTTCGCGGAATCGATTTTTCGACGCAAATCGGATTGCTCGAACGGGCAACCGATCACGTCTGTGAAATGGTCAAGAGTCTGAGGGAAGGCATGGACCTCGAAAAAATCAAGAACCTGAATGACAAGCTTCAATATCTCGAAGGTGAAGCCGATAAGCACATGATGTCGCTCTACAAGGATCTATACAGCGGGAAACATGAGGCCGTACAGGTGATCGCGTTGAAGGACCTTTATGAGTTGCTCGAAAAAATAATTGACCGGTGCCGCGATGCCGGAAATGTGCTGGCGCATATCGTTTTGAAGAATTCCTGACGCCAGCATGACTTTGCTTTTCACCGTCATTCTGGTTGCCCTCGTTTTCGAGTACATCAACGGCTTTCACGATACGGCCAATTCGATCGCGACCGTTGTCTCGACCAAAGTCCTCACGCCGCGCCAGGCGGTATTGCTCGCAGCGTGCACGAACCTCCTGGGCGCAATGTGGGGAACGGCCGTGGCGAAAACGATATCGTCGGGGTTGGTGGATACGAAGTTGGTAACAATGGGTTCGAATATCATTATCTGCGCATTGCTCGGAGCGATTCTCTGGAATTTGTTGACGTGGTGGTTTGGGTTGCCTTCGAGTTCGAGTCACGCATTGATTGGAGGATTGTGTGGCTCAGCCCTGGCGGCATCAGGAGGCAACTGGCACGTGATTATCTGGTCGCAACCGAGCAAAGATCATTGGTGGTTAGGGAAAGGACTTTTGTGGAAAGTCATCGCTCCGATGGTGACGTCGCCTCTCGCTGGCCTGGTCCTGGGATTCATTTTCATGGCATTGCTTTATCTGGCCTTGCAGAACGCGCGGCCAACGCGTGTGAATCGCTTTTTTGGAAAAGCGCAAATGTTCAGCGCCGGTGCAATGGGCTTCATGCACGGCACAAATGACGCGCAGAAAACGATGGGTATTATTGCCCTGACGTTGCTGGCTGCCACGAAAGCCGGACAGCTTGAAAATCTGCCCGACTGGCTCAGCTTTCTGCATACGCCAGAGCCCGCAGCAGGTAAAGAGATGGAAATTCGCCTTTGGATTAAAGTTGTATGCGCATTGACCATGGCTGCGGGAACAGCAGTTGGGGGGTGGCGGATCATCAAAACACTTGGCCATAAGATGGTGAAGTTGCATCCGATCAATGGCTTTGCCGCCGAAGCGAGTTCGGCGACAGTCATCCTGGCCGCGACGCATCTTGGAATTCCGGTCAGCACGACGCACAATATATCGGCGGCGATTATGGGTGTCGGCGCAGCGCGGCGTCTCAATGCAATCAAATGGACGGTGGTCGAACGAATGGTGTGGGCGTGGATATTGACAATTCCGGTGACCGGGGCATTGGCGTATATATTTGTGCGGATGTTGCGAGCAATGGAATAAGAGGAGGTTGCTTCCGGTATGTTCGGAAAATGGAAGCTTGAGCGCGTTTCGCTGATTTGCGTGCTCCTCGCGCTCGGTGTTGCGGCGGTTTACCTGCCAGCCGTTTTTCTGGAGTTCATTAATTACGACGACCCATATTACGTAACCGAAAACTCCCACATCCGCGTGGGACTTTCCGGGACGACCCTGGTATGGGCCATGACGCATACGTGTGTGGGACACTGGCAACCGTTAACGTTGCTATCGCACGCGCTGGATTGCCAGGTTTATGGCCTCAATCCCGCAGGCCACCATTTGACGAGCGTTATACTTCATGCGGCAAATACGATTGTCTTATTTCTTCTGCTGCAGCTGCTAACTGGATCAACCACACGCAGCGCGGTAGTTGCTGCGCTGTTCTCGTTCCATCCTTTACGCGTCGAATCGGTCGCATGGATTTCAGAGCGCAAAGATGTGTTCAGCGCGTTTTTTGGGCTGCTTTCGTTATGGGCTTATGTCGTGTACGCGAAGTTACGGGAGGGACAAGCCCAATCAGCCAGCGCTCGGCAAGCAACTCGGTTTTATATATTAGCTGTGGTTCTCCTTGCGCTCGGTCTGATGAGCAAGGCGATGCTGGTGACATGGCCATGCGTGATGCTACTTTTGGATTACTGGCCTTTGAATCGAATGGGACAGCTTTCACGTGCGGAATTCTCGTTCTCACGTTTTCGTCAATTGATTTTGGAAAAGATTCCGTTCTTTGTGTTGTCGGGGGCTTCTTGTGTAGCAACATTTTTGGCGGCTCGTGCCGATGCGGCCTATGCTCCGTTGCAGGACATTTCGATCAGAACGCGCATTCTGAATGCTTTGATTGCCTATGGCCGCTACATTGGGAAGTCCATCTGGCCGCTGAATTTGTCGCCGATCTATCCATATCTTGAAGACTGGCCACGCTGGGAAATCGTGCTCGCGCCGTTATTGCTCGTAGTGCTGACGGCTTTGGCAATTTGGAAACGAAATCAGCGTCCATATTGGTCCGTGGGCTGGGCGTGGTTTCTGGGCGTGCTGGTGCCGGTCATCGGCCTGGTGCAAGTGGGCAGTCAATCGATGGCGGATCGTTACACTTATATTCCGACTATTGGCTTGCTCATCGCAGTGGTCTGGACCGTTGCGGATGTGGCGGCAAGCCATATGTGGCGTCGGAGGCTGACAGTAACGGTGACAACTGCGGTACTTGTCGGGTGCGCGCTGCTGACCCAAAGACAATTGATGTTTTGGCAAAACACGGAAACTCTTTTCCGTCACGCAATTGCAATTTCGTCCGATAATTTTATCGCATGGAACAACCTAGGCTTCTATTTCGCGGACTTTCATGAATCAAAACAGGCAGAGCAGTGCCTTCGTGCCGCGCTTGCATTCAAACCTGGCAATTTCTATTCGCTGGAAAAACTTGCTTCAGTTTTCATCGATGAGGGGCGATATGCCGAAGCCGAGACGGGCGCGCGAAAGGCGTTGGAAGTGAATCCACGAATGTCGGCGGCTCACCGAACGCTCGGCCTGGCATTGATGAAGCAAGGGAAGGCAGCCGAGGCCATCAAAGAATATGAGGAAGCGCTTCATCTCGATCCGGACAATGCCACAGCACACTACAATCTCGGCAATGCCTTGGCCCGGCTCGAGCAATTCGATAAAGCTCGCGAACAATTTCAAGAAACCGTGAGGCTCGATCCGACAAATGCGGATGCCCACAATAATCTTGCCTACATGCTTGTGCGCGAAGGCAAACTCGGCGACGCAACATCAGAGTTCAAAGCCGCGCTTCGTTTCAAACCAGATTCATGGCACGCGCGCCATGGTCTGGGTGACACACTCGTCCGACAGGGCAAACTTAAAGAGGCAGCCGATGAATTTCTCCAAGTCCTGAAAATTCAGCCAACCTATTCCGGCGCGCTTAATCAGCTGAATCGCATCGGCTGGATTTTGGCGTCTCATCCCGCGCCACAGGTCCGAGACGGGAAGAAAGCTTTGGAACTGGCAGAGAGGCTATGCGAATTGACGGCATACAGGAATGCAACGATGATTGAGACTCTCGCAGCGGCCCAGGCCGAGTCAGGCCGTTTTGCGGAAGCGACCAATTCGATTGAACGCGCGAAGATGCTGGCATTGGAAGCGGGACAAAAGGACGTCGCGCAGAAGGCGCAAGAGTTGGCCGAACTCTTTCGCGCCGGCCAGCCTTACCGCGAGAAGGCAGGTTCGGGGCCCCGATAGAGTTCAAACCGTTTCGGAGCTTGCGAGAGTGCGTAGTTGTCCTATCCTCTTGCAATCACACTATGCGCGACTCTCGATTCGAACAATTCGTTTTCTTTTCTGTCGCCTGTTTGTTGGTTTTGCTCTGCGGATGCTCCGAAGGAGTCAATCCTGCAATCGTCGGAAAATGGAAGATCAAAGACAGCGATCACGTGATTGAAATTCGTAGGGACGGCAAGTGGGTTGAAGCGGTGGATAAGGATGCCCAGGTCACCAGTTCCACCTGGGAATGGGAGGACACAAATCATATCCGGCTCACGATGAACAGCAAACTTGTTGGAAAGGCATCCGGTGTCATGAAGGTCAGCTTGAATGGCGATACACTGATTCTCAAAGACGAAGACGGCGCGACGGAATATACGAGAGTGAAGTAATTCAGGAGTGGTTGGTGCGTGAACGCGATCAATTTTATTGTGCCTTATCGCTACGAAGGCATCTGGGTCTTTGATGATCCGCGAGTCGGTTTGGACAAGGAACCTTTTGTTTCGGGCGCTGACAAAATGATTGATGTGCTTGTTGCGGACATTCCAAACGCGGACAAGGGTTTCCGACTCCTCTTCTCAGCAACTCCGTTTCCTGGTCACACTGTGAAGTTGGAATGGCGCCGAGAAGAGTATGGAGGGAATTGGTATTTTTCTCCCAAATTCGAAATGGAAGGCTGGCTATGCCCGGCACTGTTCAAGTATTTCGACTCAGCCCCAAAGGAAATCTACGTCAAAGTGGAACCGCGGACGAAATAAACCGTTCAGGTGCCCGCCTGACGAACCACTATCTTCAGCGACTCAGCGGTCGGATGAGCAGCGAGCTTTATCGCGGCAGATGTTTGGTTTAACGGGAACTGATGCGTGATCAGCCGGTTCACATTCAACCTTCTTCTAAAAACCAATCGTGCGACTTCGTTTTGCAGGAGGACGTCTGCGGAATAGCTTCCAATCAGGTCTTTCTCATCGACACAAATGGTTGCGAGATCCAATCGCGCCTGCTCACCGCGCCGTGTGTGCGAGAAGAGGAGAACTTGTCCGCCACCGCGCAGCAACTGTTGAGCTTCGCGGACCACGTCATCGGACGGTACTGCAATGACGGCTGCGTCGAGGCCTCGGCCCCGGGTGACTCGATCGACTTGGCTGGAGAGTCCTTTTTGTCCTCTGGACGGGTTGCAAAGCCATTTTGCACCGAACTCACGTGCCAGGTTCAAGCGCGAGTCCAGCAAGTCGCTTGCGATGATATTTGCGCCGTGCAGCGCAAGCAAGCGCGTGAACATCAGTCCAATCGGTCCCTGCCCCGCAACCAGCACAACGTCTCCGCGCAGAAGGTTGAGCCGCTTGACGGCTTTGAGGACAGTATTGACCGGTTCGAGCATCGCACCTTCGAGGAAGGAATTGCGTTTCGGAATTTTTACCACACCGGCAAATACAAAAGGCATGACCCGCACATATTCGGCGTAACCGCCGCCGGCCGGTTCAAAGCCAGCGTTGATGCCTGTGCGCTTATATTGTTCACACTGCGCAAACGCATGGTGGCGGCACGCATGACATTTGAGGCAGGGGACATGATGATGCAGAGCAACACGGTCCCCAATTCTGAATTTCGTAACTTTGGGTCCGACTCGAACAATAGTGCCGGCGGTTTCGTGACCAAAAATGCGCGGTGGTGGGACAGTACCGTAATGGATCTTTTTTATGTCAGTTGGACAGACGCCGCAGGCGGCAACTTTGACAAGCAGTTCACGCGGCCCGATCTTTGGCACCGGCAAGGTTTCGACGCGCAGGTCGTTCGCGCCGCGATAAACCACCGCCTGCATTGTTTTCGGAATTGGCGTCATGACGCGGTGTGATTATGACGCAGAAGGCCAGAAGGGCACGTGTTTTTTGATCACCCCAATTTGCATTTCCTCAAAGAGACCTAAATGCCAGACTTTGATGCGAATTATGGCCGACGAAACGCTTTCTTCTCCTGACTCGCCGAAAACGGCCGTGGCACCCGGAAGCTCGAAAATTGAATTCCGAGGAATCACTCCCGGCGCAGTGGTGATTTTCCTGCTCGCCTTAATCGCATATTGGCCGGTGCTGCGCGGAGAATTCATCTGGGACGATCCGTTGCTCGTCGAGAAGAACCCGCTCGTAACTCACGCGCTCAATTTGCGTTCTGTTTGGTTTCAAACGGATTTTCCATTAACTGTCGTTGCGTTTTGGTTGCAATGGCTCGCCTGGGGCAAAAGTGCCGCTGGCTATCACATAGTCAATGTCTTGTTACACGCCATCAATGCAGTGTTGGTTTGGCGCGTGTTGGTGCGGCTAAACGTCCGCGGGGCCTGGCTTGCGGGTGCGATATTCGCGGTGCATCCCGTTTGCGCTGCTTCGGTTGCATGGATTTCCGAATTAAAAAATACTCTGTCGCTGCCCTTCTTTCTCTTAAGCATTTGGTTTTACTTGCGGCAATGGCCGCAAGGTAATCCTGAAAATCATGCATCACGCATCACGCATCACGTGTGGCACGCGCTTTCCCTCATCGCTTTCCTGTTCGCTCTTCTCGCCAAGACTTCGACCGTCATGCTTCCGATTGTTCTCCTCGGTTGCGCATGGTGGCAACGCGGACGTATCACAAAGCAAGATTGGTTGCGAGCCAGCCCATTTTTCGTTTTGTCGCTAGTATTTGGCCTGCTGACCATCTGGTTTCAAACGCATCAAACCTTCACAACCGGTCGGGTGCAAACCGAAAACTTCTGGGGACGACTGGCTGGCGCAGGTTGGGCAATCTGGTTTTATCTCGCCAAGGCTGTTTTGCCGGTGAAGCTCAACCTGATCTATCCGCGCTGGCAAATAGATGCGACCGCATTGCTTTCCTACGCACCACTTCTCATTTTGTGCGTCTTCATTTTCCTGCTTT
>Ga0207674_10010407_pt1 | contig 10539 bp, 8 predicted proteins | sample KBSCornC72_FD_184303 | JGI IMG/M metagenome (GOLD analysis project Ga0207674, IMG submission 184303) | Corn rhizosphere microbial communities from Kellogg Biological Station, Michigan, USA - KBS Corn C7-2 (SPAdes) (version 2) | ecosystem: Host-associated > Plants > Roots > Rhizosphere > Soil ...
ATGATCCCGTCGCGGCCAAACGGAGTGCTGAACCACGGGATTCCCGCGTACGGATAGGGGCCGAACGACGTCGATGTCATCATCATCCGCAAGTCGGCTGACGACCGTCGAAGCCAGCGATCGAACCCGCCATTCGACGTGACGACGTCGCAGTGGTCATCACCGGCCGACGATCGGCTCGTCGCCATCAGCTCGAATACCGTCGGCGAGCGACTCTCCTCACCGATTTCACACGTGGCGGCGACTTCAATCTCGGTGAATTCGTGCGGCTGGAGGGGGATGAGAAAGAACCACGAGTTCTCGTCCGCGCGGTCCGGTTGGCGACCGCATTGGACGCGTGTGCGGCGTTCAACCCCGTCGAGACCGCGGTACCGGAGGATCACTGAAGTGCCGGCGGAGGTGTTGGCGAGCCTGTGGCCACGGTCCGCTCGTCGTGTCCCGCGCACTTCGAAGACATCGGCGAAATCGGAATCGAATCGAACCGTGAGCGGCACTTCAATTGAGTGCAGGTCGTGGTTGGCGACGCGGATCCGTTCGATCGATCCGCCATTGGACAGCACCCGCGACCGGAATACGTGCAGCGCGCCGCGACTCAAGATCACCTTCCCGTCACGCACGACATCCGGGTTTGTCAGATCGGCGGTGAACGAGCTGTTGTCTTCCGCCACCGTCGAACTGAGCAACAGCGGTTCGCGGCGGCCGAGCCGCAGCTCGAAGCACGAAAGAAACCGGGTGCCGGCGTGGTACAGCCCGTAGGGGCTCCCCGGGCCAGGAATGATGTCGCCATGCGGATCGTAGACCGCGAAGGTGTCGTCCTGCTTGAGAACGCGAACCGTTGCGGCGCGGCGCTCCGCCTCGCTGACGATCGCAAACTGCTCCTCCAGCTTCAACATCTCGGTCATCACCCCACCCCGGTCAGGGCGTGCCCCGACGACCGGCGCTCGAGCAGTTGCTCGTAGAGCGCGACGTGATTCTGCGCCATCCGGGTCGCGTTGAAGCGGCGCTCGAATATCGCCCGGCATCGGTACCGATCCAAACGGTGAACATTCTGTGTGGCAACAATCGCGTCCTCGACAGAATCGACGATGAATCCTGTCACGCCGTCGTCGATCACCTCCGGCACGGAGCCACCACGAAATGCGACGACCGGCACGCCGCACGCGAGCGCTTCGATCATGACAAGACCGAACGGTTCCGGCCAGTCGATCGGAAAGAGCAAAGCGGTCGCCTGACCGAGAAACGCCCCTTTCTCCTGTTCATTAATCTCTCCGATGAACTCCACCAGCGGATGGTCGAGAAGCGGACGAATCTCGTGCTCGAAGTAGTCGCGATCCGCCGGATCGATCTTGGCGGCGATCCGTAACCGCTGGCCCAGGGCCGTTGCGATCGCAATCGCGCGGTCGACTCGCTTTTCGCGGGCAATCCGTCCGAGAAACGCCAAGTACTTGCCGGGCCCGGGATCGAAGCCAAGGAGATCGACCGGCAGACCGTGATGGATCGTCTCGATCCAGCCTGCTTCGGGCAGCGGTTCGCGTTGAGCGTCGGAAATGGAGACGAGGGGGACATCGTGGAACTCGGCGAAGAGCGGCGCCAATTCCGGCATGTCGAGACGCCCATGCATGGTCGTGACGTGGGCGACCGACAGACGCCGCACTACCGGCAGATGGAACTGCGAGATGTGAAAGTGGATGACGTCGAATTCGTGAGCGCGTTGAGCAACCTCCTCGAGCATCAGCACGTGTGGTGCAAGCGGGTCCCGGCAGCTGGCGTCGAGCCGCAGGGCGTTCGGCCATACGGGGATCAGACGTGCCTGTGTTTCGGAATCGCCGCTGGCAAAGAGGGTGACCTCATGGCCGAGCCTGACGAGCTCGTCTGTCAGGAATGCGACAACTCGCTCAGTACCGCCGTACAGACGCGGGGGAACGCTTTCAAATAACGGTGAAACTTGCGCAATTCTCACAGCTGTGTGGTGTCGGGTGTACCGGTAACGCTCTATACATTCGCCGTGCCCCGCCGAGGCCCGAGAACATGTTTTGACACCGAACGAATCGACCCGTACCGTGAGACCATACGCTCGGCTGAGTTGCGAAGGGGTACACGGCTGAGTTTTGGATGGTGTCTCCGAATCGTCGCCCTCGTGGCGGTGGTGACGGCTCCCCTGTTCGCGCAGGAACAGCAACCGTCCCGCGCTCAGTCGTCGCCCGCCTCATCGTGGCAACCAGCGCGCTTGTCGGACGGGCAGCCGGACGTCCAAGGCGTCTGGGGCGCTGTTCTTGCCGGCGCGTTCTCGCTCACCAATCCGATGACCGGCGGAGACGATTTCGCACAGCGATTGGGCGGACCGCCAATCCGTCGTCCGAGCCGGATCGTCGATCCGGCTGATGGTCGAGTGCCATATCAGCCCTGGGCCGCGGCGCTGCAGGAGCACCAGGCGTCCGCGTGGGAACACGCGACGCGGCCATGGGAAATCGACACGCAGAGCCGTTGTCTGCTCTCGATCGCGCCACGGCTCGCCCTGTTACCGACGCCGTTCCGCATCATCCAGGCACCGGCGTCGGTGGTGTTCATCTGGGACGACTATCATGCGTACCGAGTCGTTCCGCTCGACGGTCGGCCGCATATCGGAGCGACCGCGAAGCTGTGGATGGGAGACGCGCGCGGACACTGGGAAGGCAACACACTGGTCATCGATACCACGAACGTGAACGGCAAGGGGCGGCTGAGCGTCGTCGGCGATTTCCTCAGCGCGCAGGCGCACATCACAGAGCGCCTGACGTTTGCCGATGCCGACACCATGACCTACGAAACGACGATCGACGATCCGGCCGTCTTCACCCGTCCGTGGACGATGCGCGCCGTTGAGAAGCGCAAGGCCGAGTACGAGTTCTGGGAAAACGCCTGCCACGAGGGCGAGCGGAGCGTCGAAGGCATGTTGCTGGCCAAGTAAGCCAGCTATGGAGGGACACGTGGCCAAGCAGAATCTGAAGCAACGGCGGGCGATCATTGCGGGTCTGGGCGCGATGGCAGCCGGTACGCTGGCCGCCCGGCCATCGGAAGCGCAAAGCGCATCATCAGAGTCGTTCACGCCGACGCTGCACGCTCAGGACGAATGGATGTCGGCGATAAAGGGTCAGCACCGCATCGTCCTCGACGTGACATCCCCAACTGGCGTGCCGGACGCGATCCGATTCGCAAACAATCTGCTCGTCGGACACAAGAATGGTTGGGGCGTCGAGGAGTCGGATGTCGCCGTTCTCGTCTGCTTTCGCCACGGCGCCACGCCGTTCGGCTATACCGATGCCATCTGGTCGAAGTACGGCAAGACCATCGACCCCAAGGCAACGCCACCGCCCGCCGCGAATCCGTACAACTCGGGTGAACAGACGCAGCTCGCCGCTCTCGCCAAACGCGGCGTGCAGTTCATGGTGTGCGGGACCGCCAGCCGAGGATTGGCGGGCCGCATTGCCGGAGCAGGTGGCGATGTCGAGGCGGTTCTCAAGGAAATGGGCGCGAACCTGGTTCCGAGCGCGCGTATCGTGCCGGCCGGCGTCGTTGCCGTGGTGCACGCACAGGAGCGTCGGTTCGCCTTGATATCGGTCGGATAAACAACCTTATGTCCCAGCGAGGCGGAGGGATCAGGGATCAGGGATCCGGGATCAGGGATCCGGGATCGGGGGTCAAAGGTTAGGGACGAGGGCGATCACGCAGATGCCACTGACGCGGCTGTCGCGCCGCGTCAGCGCGATGAAGTCGTCGTTTGCGCGGCCACGAACTGCCACTGCAGACGCCCGCGCTCGATGACGCCGTCCACGTCGTCGGGCAATAGGTATCGGCCCTTCACCAGCTCTCCGGCCGCGGCGCGCAGCCTCGCGAGGTAGTCGTCCTCGTTGCGATACCGCTCCTGGATCGACCGGCGCGGGTCCTTCCGCGCTTCGCGATGCGCCCGGGTTCGCGCGAATGGAATATAGGAACCGAGCAGGTTCACGATTTCGCCGCTGCCACCGATGGACGGTGAGCGGAAATTCCAGCCGGTATTGGTGGCGACGGGAACGCTCACGTCAGGGGCACGTATGCCGGCGACGTCATTACCATCGGCATCGACCTGCGGGACCAGGTGCGGCAGCATCTCCACTTTGCCGCCTCGGATCTGACCCGGGCCGGGAATGATGCGAGGATCCGCGACGCCGGGGATTGCGGGGAACTTCACCGACGCGATAGGCGTGAGCGTCCCGTCGGCAAGCTTTGGATAGCGGCTCTCGGGAGGCGCAGCGCCCTGACGCACCCATCCGTCGAGCCCCCGCAGCAGCGCGCGCATGATTTCGCGCTGCGGCACGGTGTTCCGCAATTGCTGTCCCCGCGCGCGGACCGGTGGAAACGGCGCCTCCGAGTGTTGCGTACTGGAGAGCAGATAGATTCGGACGTTGCCGGGAATCCGCAGATCTCTCGTGCCGTCGGCGCTCGTATGAATCAACGCCGCGGCGCGGCCGCCGCCCCAGTACTCGACAGCGGTGTTGGTCAAGAAAATCTTGGGGATGTGGGCGGGCTTATAGAGCTGCAGCAGCGAGCCGCGTTCGCCATGAAATTCCTGTTCGTCGGTGGTGAACGGGAAGCGCGTCGGCGTGAGAAGCACCGACGCGCTGATCGGCATTCCGAATCGCTGGTTGAAGGTGCCGCGCGCCGAGCCCGCAATGTGCGCCCACACAGCGTCGAACACCCGGCGATCCTGCTCGTCTGCGTTGAAGCCGTCGTAGAGGAATTGACGCAAAAAGCGACCGTCCTGCGATTCACCCTGGACGTACACCGTCGTGCCGCGCACGGGAAGGTCGGTGCGGTATCTGAATGCTGACGCCGCGTCGCGTATCGCCGCGAGTCCCACGCCTGCGACGCGTGCGCCGGTGGCTTTGAAGGTGACGGCATACAGACGGCCGGGGTCGAATCCTCCATCAAGCGCCAGGCGCGGCGCGCCTGGGCGTCCCGTCACAAAATGCCATTTCGTGCGCGCGATCGGCGTCGGCTTGTCCCAGTAATGATCTCGAACGGTCAACACGCTCGCCGCATCCGCAGGATTGGCGGGAGCGTAGAGCGGGACGTCATCGAGCTCCGTTTCGTTCTGCCTGGAGTCGAGGATGAACGGCACGGTGATCGGCTCGATCAATCCATCGATCTTCGGCGCCTCGACGCGCAGTATTCCAGGCGCCAGGTCGAATTCCCACCCGACGAACACCAGCGTGTAGCCCTCGCGCATCAAGTACCCGTTGCCGAACTCCTCGGTCGTGGTTGGATTCCTGGATGACGCGGCGCTGTTGAACTTGTTGAGCAGAAGAATGTTGCCGCGGTTGACGACCTCGAACAGCAGCACGCCATTGCCTCTTGCTGGATCGACGGGCTTGAGCACCATCACATCGGATGTGAAGTGGACACGTTTGTCGGCGGCCGGCGTCGCGCGATCGATGTCGGTGATGCGCGCGTTGTGCGGTTCTTTCGGATCGACGGCGAAGTCGATGGTGCCCGTCAGCTTTTCATAGGGGCCTGTTTTCCCGAACGCCTGGCCGTTTGCAACGGTCACACGGCTCGTGACGTTCACTTTTGTCACCTCCGAGAAGGTGAAGGTCGGAACAGCCACCATACAGATGAGCGCGCTTGCGGTTCGCAACACGATACGGTTCACGGGATCACGCCTTTCGACGGGCAAGATACAGGGCGCCAAGGCCGCACGCAATCATCACGGCGCCCCAATACAGGTTGACGTTCAAACCGAGCACGGTCGCTCCGGCCATCAGTCCTTGCGTCGCGAGGATCACACCGTCCAGCGTGAGCAGCAGACCAATCGGATACCGCAGGTCGAGACGCATGTCAGTTCAATGGCGACCCTGGCAGGTGTTCGAGGTCCTTGTTGTTCTCACAGATCGTTTCGAGCAACTCTCCGTTGGTCATCAAACGAAACTGTTCGGTCACCATCCACGGCCTCGTGTAGGCCATCGGGTCATCGATCGTGACCTGCACTTCAAGCGTGCCGGCGTTTCGTCGACGAAATCGCTCGGTGACGTGCAGCGCGTCGGTCGTCGGGTTGCCTGCCTTGTCCAGCCATGTCTTTCCGTTGAAGCCTCTACTCTCCACGACCAACGTGTCGCCATCCCACTTGCCGATGGAAAACCCCAGCCATGACGGATTGAGATCGGCGGCGAATTCACGGCCGTCGGTAAAAATCTGCCGCCACAAGGTCATCGCTTCGTGAAGGATCACGATCTGGCTCGGCGTCTGGATGATCTTCCACGGCGGCGGGGCCGCCGCGACCTTCGGGATGCCCGGAGGCAGGCAGTTGGCGTCCGACTCCTCGCGTGCATGCGCCCCGCCCGCACGGGAGTCGACCAGAGCTTTCGCCCACGGTTGATACGGAATCTCCTCCGGCTTCATGTCGGCGGCGAGGTTGTTCAGATACTTCGTTGAGACCGTCTCCCAGATGCCCGAGAGATCCGGGTGGCCGTCGGACGCCCGCGGCGCTGGCGCGGTCAAATTCGGTTTACCGTCTGGCCCAGCCGGAACGGGCAGCGGCGGGACCTTGACCCATTGCGCCGATGCGGGCGCAACGACGATGACGATCGCCAGAACGAAGAGCAGGACAGCCTGGTATCGTTTGCCAATATCCATCACATCACCAGAAAAGAATGTTCAAGGCCACGCCCTCGGCCTTTGGCGTCGTCACCAGCCTGATGGCGGCCGTACAGCCGAAGCAGGTCGTCCACGCGACGATCGCGCCGCACCCGGGTTTGGTTGCAACGTGAGACCGAGCGCGACAATGCCGGGCACGATCACGAGAAACGGGACCACCATCTTCGGCACGGCGGCGATGACTGGAGTCCGCCGGGCGGCATTCATCGAATCGGCCGAAGCGCCGGACGGCCGGCACCGTTGCCGTCCGCCCGAGGCCAATGTCGAAGTCGTGTATGGACTATCGCGTCGACGTTGGCGCGCCTCCTGAGGATGTTCGATACTCCTTCGTAAAGCCGTTCCGGCCGTTCTTCACGGTGAAGCTTCCGTCGCTGCGCGCCGTCACCTTGATGTGGGCGCCGCCATCTTCCTTGGTGAAGTTCGCGATGAAGTTGTCTGGCGACTGGACGTCCTTCGCGACGAACTCCGAGTAGTGAAGCTGCCAGAAGTCTTCGAGCCCCGGTGAGCTCTTCACGATCTGGAACGTCCCGGGCGTACCGCCCTTGGTCGGGTTGTTGTTCATCACCGCCACTCGTGGGCGCACCGCATGCACCATCGCTTCGGCGCCTGCCCAGTCGCCGCCGTGGCGTGTCGTGCGATAGAGCTGGAACGTGCCCAACAGGTTCGCGGGGCACACCAGCTGCAGTTCCTGATTCCACGTCAGGTCGGCGAGGTCGAGATAGCGGAACTTGCCGAAGTCGATCGTCATGCCGATGCTCTCGAAGTTGTTCGGCGTGTTGTCCTGCTCGCGCTCTTTGGCGCCGGCACAGAGCGGGTTCGCCGTTCGCCGCACGCCCGGCACGGGGTTCGTCGTCACCTCGCCGGCGGAGGACACGATGTTCACGTCAAGGCCGGCGACCGGAATCTTCATCCCCGGCTTGGGCACTGTGACGTGCATCTTCGCGCGCACCGGCAGGTAGGAGTTGAAGCCAGCGGCACGGTTGCCCGCGAGCTCGTCGGCGAATTCGCCGGGATCGTAGACGCGGCGAATCGGCACCTTATCGGCGAGCGCAGCGACGCCGCCGACGTGATCGCCGTGGTAGTGGCTGACGACCAGGTAGTCGACGCGTTCAACGCCCGCATCCTTCATTGCCGCCACAATGCGATCCGCATCGCGTCCTGGCGGGTTCGTCAGATTCCCCGCATCGATCAGCAGCGTCTCCCGCGCGCCGAGAATCCCGTTGGTCGGCGACACGAGCAGGACGGATTGTCCGCCCTCGGTATCGACGAAGTAGATCTCCAGAACGCCGGGCGGCTGGACGGGTGTCCGTACGACCGGCGGTGTCTGTGTCTGCCCGTGAGCGGTCGCGGCGATGAGTGCGACCGTCGCCGCGATTGCCAGCGCTAGCCTGCGCATCGTCTCCTCCATCAATACGTGAATCGGAACCCTACCTGCGCCATCCGCGGCTGATACGCCACGTTCGTGTTCGATGACGGCTGTCCGTAGAGTCTATTGCTTTCGACGGTCGTGTAGGACCCGTAATTCGCATGGTTGAACAGATTGAATAATTCGACGATGCCGTCCACACCCGAACGACCGTTCAGCGCAAAGTGTTTCTGCAGTCGGATGTCGACGCGATGAATAGGCATGCCGACAATGCCGTTGCGCGGTGTGACTCCACCACCGGCGCTCGCCGGACGCGGCCGGGCGCTGCCGACCGTGCCGCCGGTATCGAGCGCGTCGCCGCCATAGGTCGTCGCGAACCGCTGTCCCGATCCGTAGAAGTACAGGCCGCTCAACTGAAGACCATATGCGGCCTGCCAGATCCCGTTGAAGACGGCCCGATGGCGCTGATCGGTCGCCGCCAACCCGTACTCTTCGCCGAGCGGAGTCTTGACGGCGAACGCAACGGGATTCATCACGCCGCTCCACGGCGCCGGCTGTCCGTCTTCGTACTTCGACAGCGTATACGTCGCCGACGCCTGCCAGCGGTGACTCATGCGCTTGGTGACTGACGTCTCCAGGCCATGGTAGTTGCTGCGTCCGGCGAAGATGTCCATCGGCACCTGTCCCCATTCCGGGTACGGACGATGGCTGATGTCGGTGAAGGGATAGTTCAGGCCGGTGTCCGGGTTGAAACTCAGATTGATGTTGTATCCGGTGACCCGGTCCTTTCGCTGACCGTTGAATGAATAATCGGCGGTGACGCCCATGTCAGCGCCGATCTGCCGTTGCACACCAATAGACGCTTGGTAGCTGTACGGGTATTCCGCGTTTGGCGGAGCAATCGTCTGTCCAAGCGCGCGGCGGATACAACCGGGAACGAACCGCACATTGCAGAACGCCTGTTCGAGGTCCTCTACCTTGGGTAGCGGTCCGTTCCACGGGTTCACGGCGAAGTCCGGCCGGCCGTCGTACAGCGCCGACAGCACTCGCTGCGTGTTGGCGAAGCGAATCGGGTGCGCCACCTGATTGACCAGCTCCGAGTAGTACTTGCCGCCGCCGCCGCGAACGACGGTCCTGCTGTTCAGCGTGTAGGCGAAGCCGACACGAGGCGCGACGTTGTCGGTATCGAGCGGCCGATTGCCCGGCAGAAACGGCGGCACCGACATCTTGTTGGCGAACGTGTCAGTTTCAATGTCGTAGCGAACACCAATGTTCATGGTGAGGCGCGACGTGATCTGGTAGTCATCCTGGAGCCAGGCCCCAACGATGTTGCGCGGGCTGTGCAGGAGACAGCTGCCGAAGGAGGTGCGGAACTCGCGCGAGAGCGGCGACAGCGCCCCGATGTTCCACGTGTTCGGGTCGTTCCACACCGGGAACAGCTGCTCGAGGTTTGCAGGTGCCGGCCCGTTGTCGGCGATCAGGTTGCCGCGCAGGAAATTACACCAGTCGTGCCACGTGAGGTAATTGAGATACTCGCCTCCGGCCTTCACGTCATGTCGGCCGGCCAGATTGCGCGAGAACGACAGGTCGTCGCGGAACGTGTAGACCTTCTGGCCAATGTGCTGCGGGAAGTTGGTGCCGCCGCCGATGTTGAAGCCGCGCAGCGTGATCACCGGTATCAGCTGCCGCTCATTCGCAACCGGGCTGCGCGCCGCCGCCAGGCCCGTCGTCGCATGCCATTTGATGTTCGTATCCTGCAGCCAGCGGTTCCCCGCGTAGCCCACCTTCAGCTCGTTCATCGTCCGATTGTTGATGACGCGCGTCAGCGTCCCCTGAATGGCTTCGGCGTACTTGTTGAAACTGAGCTGATTGGCGGGGTGATTCGTCGCGCCGCCGACGGTGGGCGTTGAGCCCTGAACGGCAAGCGGGTCGATGGGCTGGAAGTCTCGCCAGACATACCCCGAGACGCTCAATCGCATCTTGCTGGACAGCTGCGCGTCGACACGCGCCATCGGCTTGTGCTGCCGGCGCACCGACGTCAGATCGACGTTGAAACTCGGGTACGGCGTGTTGTGTGTCACCGTGGATGGCTCGCGCTCGAACTCGTAGTTGAAGAAGTAATGCATCCTGTCGCGGCGGATTGGACCGCCGATCGATGTGCTGGCCTGTTGATTCGAGTACGGCAGCACGCGATGCTGGATGAAGTCCTCGGCGTTCATCCGTTGATCGCGGAAGTAGGCCGAGACCGTGCCCGTCAGCTCGTTGGTGCCCGACTTGGTAATGACGTTCACCTGCGCCCCCGACGAGCGTCCCTGCGTCGCGTCGAACCGGTTCGAGATGAACTGGAACTCGGCGATCGCGTCGCGGCCGAAGCTTGGTTGGCGGTTTTGGCCTCCGCAGCAGTTGTTGGTCACCTGAAGACCGTCGATGTTCAGCTGGACGGTGCCGAGCGCCGTCGTCACCGGCAAACCGCCGGCGTCGGTGTGGTTCGCGCGTGCGCCTGG
>Ga0207674_10010408_pt1 | contig 10539 bp, 7 predicted proteins | sample KBSCornC72_FD_184303 | JGI IMG/M metagenome (GOLD analysis project Ga0207674, IMG submission 184303) | Corn rhizosphere microbial communities from Kellogg Biological Station, Michigan, USA - KBS Corn C7-2 (SPAdes) (version 2) | ecosystem: Host-associated > Plants > Roots > Rhizosphere > Soil ...
GCGGCCGTATCTCGCCTTCAGCATCACCGATTTCTGGCATCGCTGGCACATTACTCTGTCGCGCTGGCTGCGCGACTACCTGTACATTCCGCTCGGCGGCAATCGTCACGGCGCGCTGATGACCTATCGCAATCTGATGCTCACTATGCTGCTGGGAGGGTTGTGGCACGGAGCCAGTTGGAATTTCGTCATCTGGGGCGGCTATCACGGCGCGCTGCTTGGCCTGGAGCGCATGCTCGGACGCAAGCAGTTCCAGGAGCGGCCGCATTGGCTTCTGTATCCGTTTCGCGCGGCGATCACATTTGTTCTGGTCTGCATCGGCTGGGTATTCTTCCGAGCGGCGACGTTGAGCGACAGCGCTTATGTCATCCGCCAGATGTTCTCGATGCATGGGAAGGGCAGCCTGATCCCGGCATGGCTTGGGGTTTTGCTGGCCGTGTCGCTGGTGATCGCCCTGCTCGAAGAACGAACCGCGTGGATCGAGCGGCTGGCGAAGGGTCCCGCCTGGGCCTACGTCGCGGCTGTGGTCGCCTTACTGTTTTGTGTCGAGTTAATCGGCGTCACGGAAAAAGCAATTCCGTTTGTCTACTTCCAGTTTTGATCGGCAACATTCCGGCTCAACGTGGTGTCTATCACCGCATGTTCGAGCAATCTCTTCTTACCAATCCAGCCGGCACAAGAAAAACCGCGACGTTTGCGGCATCTTTAACGGCACAAATCCTGGTGGCCGGTGTCTTAGTAGTAGCGCCGTTGTTTTATCACGACGCGCTGCCGGCCTTTCGAGTACCGGCTTACGTTCCGACGCTGACGCTATGGCGTCCGCCCGAGACGCCAGTCGCCGACGCTTCGACGACTGCCCGATCCAGCGGGCTCGCGACACCCAAACCATTTCAATCGCTGGTCGTCCTGCACTCGGATTATCCGCAGACTACCTTTGCGATTGTCGATTACGATGCACCTGCGATGCCGGCCACGTCGGCTATTTCTGCGCTGCCGATCGGCGGTTCTTCGGATTTGCCGCGGCTTGAGAGGCCCGCGGCAGCCGCGGTTAAGACGGAAGCCCTCACACCGGTTTCGGAAACACCCGTTCGCGTCGGCGGCAATGTGCAGGCCGCGAAACTCACCAAACAGGTGGTACCTGTCTATCCTCAACTCGCGCGCCAAATGCGTATTTCAGGCACAGTTCAACTGCTCGGCATCATTGCCAGGGACGGGACCATTCAGAAATTACAGGTGCTCAATGGACATCCGTTGCTGCGGCAGGCGGCGATCGATGCGGTAAGCCAGTGGATCTATCGACCGACGATTCTTAATGGCCAGCCGGTGGAAGTCGAGGCGCCTATCGACGTGATATTTACTTTACGGTGATGCGTTTCCATTTCTTACCGGCGCGGACTGTGTTGACACCCGAAGTGAGCGTATGCCCAGGACTCCTGATACGGAGACCGTTGACTTCGACAGCATCGGCTTTTACCAATCGGTCACCTTCCGTCCGAGAGCTGGCCAGCCCTGCCATAAAGAGCGCTTGGCCGATTCGTTCATGAGTGGACAAAGTAACCTCTTCCATGTCGGCAGGCTCGGCGCCCTGCTGCACCTCGCGCGCAAAATCGTCGGCGGCACGATCTGCATCCGCAGCGGAGTGGAAATCAGCCACAATGCGATGCGCGAGATCCTTCTTCACCTGCATGGGTTCGCGCGTTTTTAACGCCGCGATCCCTAGCAACGAAACATCCGTCAGTAGCTCCCAGTAACTCCACATCAGATCGTCGCTGATGCTCATGACTTTGCGGAACATCACCTTGGGCGGCTCAGTGATGCCGATGTAGTTGCCCTTGGATTTCGACATCTTCTCGACGCCGTCCGTGCCCACCAGCAATGGCACCGTAGCCACGATCTGCGGGGGCTGGCCGGAGTCGCGCTGCAGTTCGCGCCCCACCAACAAGTTGAACCTTTGATCCGTGCCCCCGAGTTCCACGTCGCACTTGAGCATCACTGAGTCGTAGCCCTGGGCCAGCGGATACATTAACTCATGCATCGAAATCGGCGTACCTTCTTTGAGCCTCTTGGTGAATTCATCGCGCTCCAGAATCCGCGCTACCGTGTACTTTGCGCTCAGCCGGATGACATCCTCAAATTTCATCGGCTCCAGCCACTCGCTATTGAAGCGCAGCTCGGTTTTCTGCGGATCCAAAATCTTGAACACCTGAGCTTTATACGTTTCGGCATTCACTTGGATCTGCTCGCGGGTCATAGGCGGACGGGTAATATTGCGCCCAGTGGGATCCCCGATCAGTCCGGTCATATCTCCAATGAGAAAAATAACGGTGTGCCCCAGGTCCTGAAAATGCTTCATTTTGCGCAGCAGGACCGTGTGGCCCAGGTGCAGATCGGGCGCTGTCGGATCGAAGCCGGCCTTGATGCGCAAAGGACGGCCCAGCTTGAGCCGCTCCACCAGATCCTCCTCGCGGATGATCTCGGAAAAGCCCTTTTTCAGGTACGTAAGTTGTTCGGATACGGGAAGCACTCCTTAACATTGTAGATTGGAAGGGTGCGGATTCTTATTGTTATGGTTCTTATGGCTACTTTGATGACCGCAGCTTCGAGTCAGGCGGTCTACGATCGCTTTTTCGACGATTACTATTTCCCCTTCAGCCCCACCAGCGCGACCTCGGCGGGCGTCCATAAATACGACGACAAGCTGGAGGATTATTCCCAGGCTGGCATCGCGAAACGGGTAGCGGCACTCAAGAAGTTCGAGGCCGAATTCGCCAAGCTGCCAGAGTCGGCGGACCGCGACCTGGTGCTGAATACCATCCGTGCCGGGCTGTTGGAACTGGAGACAGTCCGCGGCTGGGAGCGCAATCCGGACAACTATTCCAGCGGCATCACCAATAGCGCGTTCGTGATCATGAGCCGTACGTTCGCACCGCCAGAGGCTCGTCTCAAGTCGCTCACCGCCCGCGAGCGATTGATGCCGAAGGTTCTCATGGAAGCGCGTGCGAATCTCAAGAATCCGCCCAAGATCTTTACCGAGATCGCCATTGAGCAGATGTCCGGCAACATCTCCTTTTTTGAAAACGATGTTCCGCTGGCGTTCAAAGCCGTAACCGATCCGAAGCTTCTGGCCGAGTTCCATGTGGCCAACAAAGCCGTCATCGCGGCGCTAAAAGACTACGAGCAGTGGATGAAGAACGATCTGTTGCCGCGATCGCAAGGCGATTTCCGCCTGGGCGCGTCCACCTATACAAAGAAACTTCAATATGAGGAGATGGTAGACATCCCGCTGGATCGTCTGCTGGAAATCGGCTATGCCGATCTCCGTGCGAACCAGAAAAAATTCGCCGAGACCGCCGCCCGGATCGATCCCAAGAAGACGCCCAAGCAGATCCTGGACGAGATGGAAAGGGATCACCCGCCCGCCGGCAAACTGCTGGACGCGTTTCGCGACACCCTGGGCGGGTTAACGAAATTTATCGAAGATCACAAGATCGTCACCATTCCGTCTCCCGTCCCGCCGATTCTGGAAGAAACGCCGCCCTTTATGCGCGCGCTGACCTTCGCGTCCATGGATACGCCTGGTCCGTTCGAGAACGTCGCCAAGGAAGCCTTCTTCAACGTGACCCTGCCCGAAAAAAACTGGCCGGCGGACCGTGTGGAGGATTTCATGGGCGCGTTCAATCGCGGCACCATCCTCAGCACTGCAATTCATGAGGCCTATCCTGGCCACTATGTGCAGTTCCTGTGGATGCAGCACGTCGATTCGAAAGTCCGCAAACTGCTGGGCGCGAATTCCAACGCCGAAGGCTGGGCGCACTACTCCGAGCAGATGATGCTCGACGAGGGCTACACCAACGGCGATCCCAAGATGCGCCTGGGGCAGTTGCAGGACGCGCTGCTCAGAAACGCCCGCTACATTGTCGGCATCGAGATGCACACCGGCAAGCGTACCTTCGACCAGGGAATCGAGTTTTTCGAGAAGGAAGGCTATCAGACTCACGAGACCGCCCTTCGCGAAACCAAGCGCGGCACTTCCGATCCGACGTATCTTTACTACACGCTCGGCAAGCTGCAAATCATGAAGCTGCGTGACGATTACCGCAAGAAGATGGGCTCGTCCTATTCGCTGGAAGAGTTCCACGATAGCTTCATGAAGCAGGGTTTCCCGCCCATCAAGATCGTACGCAAGGCGCTGCTGGGGGATGACTCTCCCACCTTGTGACGGTCCTTGGTGTAACCTCGATCACGAACATCCTGCTGGCGAGCGTCGTGTTCTTTCTGGCCGGCCGCATGAGCCAGACTCCGAAGGGGCGGTTTTGAAAATCAGAGTGCCGGGAACAGCAAGGATGTTCCGCTGGAAATTCGCGAACTGATAGCCAGATACGGTCCTTATCGAGGAGGGAATGACGTTCTCTGGTCTTTAAACCGCATTTCTGTCAGAGTCCCGAAAATTGGGTCACGTCAGTTGTTAGCTTTCCGCTCGGCGATCAACGGGGTCAAGGCCTCTTGCACCTACTCCAGCCGGAATGCATTCATTCCGGACGTGCGGATTACCCCAACTGTTTGCCGTCTTTGCTCGGCAATGCGACCAGTTAGACTGGTGGCAGGTGCGCATCTTTATCTCCGCCGGCGAAGCTTCCGGGGATCTGTACGCCTCCAGCCTGGTCGAAGCGCTGAAGGCCCGGCATCCTGAAGCCGAGTTTTTCGGATGCGCCGGTCCGCGCATGCAGGCCGCCGGAGTTCGCGCGGTGGTCGATCAGCGTTCGCTCGCCGTGGTCGGCATCATTGAAGTGATTCCCCATATCCCCCGCATCCTGGGCGAAATGAAGAAGCTGGAGCGTGCCTGTGCGGCCGAGCCGCCCGATGTCGCCATCCTGACCGATTCCCCCAGCTTCCATCTGCCCCTGGCCCGCAAGCTCCATAAGCAGGGCGTGCCGATTGTTTACTTAGTCGCTCCGCAAGCCTGGGCCTGGAAAACCGGCCGGGTGAAAACTATGCGAGCCACGCTTCAGCGCCTTCTCTGTATCTTCCCCTTCGAGGAAGACTTTTTTCGCGGCCATGGCGTGCCCGCCGAATACATCGGCCATCCCTTATCGCGCCTGGCGAAGCCCAAACTCACCCGCGCCGAGTTCTGTTCGAAGCTGGGAGTCCCGGAAGTCTCACGGATTGTGGCCGTCCTTCCAGGCAGCCGGCAGGGCGAGGTGGCTCGCCACCTCCCGATCGTCCTGGATGCGGCGAAACGCCTGAAGGACCGGCATTCAGTGACGTTTGTGCTGGCCCTCCCGGCTGGCTTCGGCCTAGAAAATACAAGATTTTGGAAACCGGTTCAGGCCGCAGACATCAAAGTTATTGAAGGGCATACCTGGGATACGCTAGCCCAAGCAGAGTTGGCGCTGGCCGCGAGCGGAACCGTCACCATCGAAGCTGCGATGTTGGGGACTCCGATGGTGACCTTTTACCGGGTAAACGCGTTAAGTTGGTATTTGCAGCGATGGCGCGTGCGGACGCCATTCCTGACGATGGTGAACCTGGTGGCGAACCGGCTGGTAGTGCCCGAGCTGATCCAGGAAGAGATGACCGCGGAACGGATATCGGCCGCGGCTTTGCCGTTGTTAGAGGATGCGGAAGTTCGGCAGACGATGTGCGCAGGTTTGTTGGAAGTGAAGACGATGCTGGGGAGCGAGCGGGATCCGATGGAAACCGCGGCAGACTGGGTGGAGAAAGCCTGGGTAACGAGTGGAGAACGAGTTCATGCTAAGTAGGATTATTTGTTCGGTTGCATTAGCCTCGGGTACACTTCTCGCGCAAGGGCAGGGCCAGTCGCAGCGTCCGCGGGTGGACGTGGAAAGCTACGCCATCGATGCGCAGGTGGATCCCAGCGCGCAAACCATTCGGGCGACGGCCAAGGTGCGCTTCACTCCGCTCGACGACCTCAGCACCGTATCTTTTGAACTGAACAATGCGTTGAACCTGGAAACCGTAACGGACGATACCGGCCGCCAGGTGCCTGCATCTCGCACGGCTCAGGACATGAGCGTGCGTCTCAGCCTGGCCGCGACGCTGTTGAAGGGCAAGCCGGCCACGCTGACGTTCGTCTACGGCGGCAAGCTGACCGGAACCGAAGAATCGCCTGTCTGGGGCATCAAGTTCGCGGCTATCCATCCCGATTTCGCCTATCTGATGTATCCGGCCCGGTGGTTTCCCGTGAACGACTACACCACGGACCGCTTCACCACCGATCTGCGCGTGACTGTGCCCTCAGGCTTCAAAGTGATCGCCAGCGGACTTGAATCGGCGGATGCGGCCGCGGATGGCAAGACCACGGTTCGGTTTCAGACAGCCATTCCGTCCTTCCCGGCCAGTTTCGCGGTCGTGCAAGGAGACCCCACCACCATCGCCTCTGGAGGCATCCAGACGGCTCTATATTTCCGGGAGCGGAAAGACATGGCCGGCGCTTACGGCCAGGAGATCGGCCGCGCGGTGGAGTTCTTGAGCGGCGTGTACGGTTCGCTGCCCAATCGTAATCTGACGGTGGTCGAAACCGAGGCTGGCACTCCCAACGGGTATGCGTCACCTGGAATTCTGTTCCTATCGCCCCGCGCGATCGGCAACGAAGTGAACTCGAAGCTTCTGGCGAATCAAATCTCACGCCAGTGGTGGGGCGGCCAGGTATCGGCGGCCACTCGAAATCACTTGTGGATCGAGAATGGGATGGCGCGCTACGCCGAGTTGCTTTACACCGAAAACGTGAGCGGCGCCGGAGCCTTGGAAGCGCAGGTGCATGACACCTACGTGGAAGCGCTGACGGTGGAACAGCCTCCGTTGATGCAATCGGCCCGCCTGGAAGATTATTCCCCTGAGTTCTGGGCCGCGACCGCCGGCAAAGGCGCGGCCGTGCTGCACATGCTGCGTTCGATTATCGGTGACGAGAACTTCTTCCGGCTTCTGAAAACCATCCCGGAGCGCTACGCAGGGAAATCGATCAACACCGCGGATTTTCAGAAGGTCACGGAGGAGATCTCCGGTCAGAGCCTGAATTACTTCTTCCTGCAGTGGATCGAATCCAGCGGCGCGCCGGAATTCAAGATGGAATACACCATGTTCCGGACCTCCAAGGGATTCCGCGTGAACGGTAAGATTTCGCAGGATCTGGATACGTTCCGGATGCCTGTGATGCTGCGCATCGACACCGAGGGTAATCCCGAAGAGAAGAAAGTGGACGTGGCTGGGACCTCAACCGACTTCGCCGTCGAGACGTTCGGTAAGCCCAAGAACGTGGTTCTGGATCCCAAGGGTCAGCTTCTGCGCTACGACAATGACATGCGTGTCGCGGTAGCGATCAAGCGCGGCGAACAATTCTTCGAGGTAGCCGAGTACATCGAAGCCCTGAACGAATATAAGAAGGCGCTGGATGTGAAGCGCAATAGCTCGCTGGCTCACTACCGTACCGCCGATGCGTATTTCGTCCAGGGCAACTATCAGGCCGCGGCCAACGAGTATCGCGAGGCGCTCTCCGGCGACCTCGACCCCAAGTGGACCGAAGTATGGGCCCACATCAACCTGGGCAAGATCTACGACATCACCGATCAGCGCGACCGTGCCGTCAACGAATACAAGCTCGCGCAGCGCACCAAAGACAACACCCAGGGCGCACTCGAAGAAGCCCAGAAGTTCATCACAGCTAAGTTCGAGCGGCCTAGAAATACGAACTAGGTCGAGGACTTCAACCGCGCGATCGCCCGGTCGTGGATGCGGCTAAAAAACAAAAACGCGCAAATCGCGCCGATCCCAGCCATGCACATATCCTCCTGCGTATCCCACGGATCGCCCTGCGTTCCCAGGAACGCGTCGGCCGAGGATCCCATAGTCACCGCAGTGACCCACTCAAACAATTCGTAGAGCGCGCTGACTCCCAGACATCCGAAGATAACCACTGCGATCAGCCAGGGTCCCGGCTTCACAATCTTCTTGCGCAGAAATACTTCCCGGGCGGCGATGGCCGGCACGAATCCTTGCGCGAAATGGCCGATGCGATCGTAGTGATTCCGGGTGAAGTGAAAGGTACTCTCCATCCAAAATCCCAGAGGCACGCGAGCGTAGGTGTAGTGCCCGCCCGCCATCAGGATCAGGGAGTGAATGAAAATCAGAACGTAAAGCAGATTCGTCAGCGGGAAACGCCGGTACGAAACGGCCAACACTGCCACCGCGATGATCGCGGGGAAGACTTCCAGAACCCAGGTGAACGGATCGTACGCATCGATGGCCGACACCACCAGCGCGATCACCCACAACGTTAGAAGAACAGCTTGAACCGGCTCAATGCCCTTGGGCTTCAAGATACCGCTCCGCTTCGATGGCGGCCATGCATCCTGCACCAGAAGCCGTGATCGCTTGGCGATACGTACGGTCCTGAACGTCCCCCGCGTGGAACACACCCGGAATATTCGTGCGAGCTCCACCATGCGAAATGATGTAGCCGTCCGGATCCAGGTCGATCTGGCCCTTGAACGCCTTGGTATTCGGGATGTGTCCGATGGCGACGAAGAACCCGCTGACGTCCTGCTCCCAAATCCTGTTGGTCTTCAGGTCGCGCAGCTTGACCTTGGTGACGACGTTCTTATTGATGTCGTAAATGTCTTCGACCACCGTGCTCGGCAGCCATTTGATCTTTGGATTGGCGCGCGCCCGGTCCAGCATAATCTTCGACGCGCGAAATTCCTCGCGGCGATGGACCAGCGTAATCTCAGCGCCGAAGCGCGTCAGGAAGTTGGCTTCCTCCATAGCGGAATCGCCGCCGCCGATGACCATGATCTTGCCATCCCGGTGAAACGCTCCATCACACGTCGCGCAGGAAGAAACGCCATGGCCGATCAGCTTTTGTTCATTCGGCAGGCCCAGCCACCGCGCCGAAGCACCCGTCGCGATGATCAGCGAGCGCGACTCGATCCAGGTCCCATCCACGTTGACTCGAAACGGCGACTTCGACAGGTCGGCTTCCGTCACGGTGCCCCACATGTATTCCGCTCCGAAGCGCTCCGCCTGCTTCTTCATGTTCTCCACTAGCTCGGGTCCGTTAATCCCTTCCGGAAAGCCCGGGAAGTTCTCGACATCGGTAGTCACCGAGAGCTGGCCGCCGGGTTCGTGGCCGACCACGACCAGTGGCTTCAGCCCCGCCCGCGCGGTGTAAATCGCCGCTGTATTTCCGGCGCAGCCGGATCCCAGAATAATAACGTTGTGCATTCGACTTATAGTATCAAGCGGTTATGCCCGACCTATATGTGGTGCGCCAGAGGCTTGGGCGATTCTTCCGGCCGCATCTGCTTGGAGGGCAGTGGCATTCGCTGCAGGAAATAGGCGATGAACGCCGAGCCCAGCGCCAGTACGGCGCTTCCGTAAAAGACCGCGTTCCAGGACCCTGAACGCTCGAAGAGCAGCGCCGCGATCCCGCCGCCGACGATGGACGCGACGCCCTTGGTGCTGTACATAAAGCTGTAGTTGGAGCTGGCGTTCTTAGCACCGAAGAAATCAGCCGTGACCGAAGGGAAGATGGAGTACACTTCGCCCCAGGTGAAAAATACCAACGCAAGGGAAATGATGAACAAGGGACCGGAGAGCTTTCCGACGGTCAATACGCTAGCCAGGAAAAGCGATTGCAGCAGAAACGCGATGACCATGGTTCTCTCGCGTCCAAGATGGTCGGATACCCAGCCCCAGAAAAATCGTCCAGCGCCATTAGCGATGGCATTGAGCGAAAGTGCCGTCGTGATGAAGCCGGCTCCGATGCCCATGCTCTTCCCGACGGCCGATGCGTTGGCCGTGACCATGAGCCCGCCCACGCCCATCATCAGCATGGCCAGATACAGCACGTAAAAATGCGGAGTTCGCAGCATCTCCGGCGAAGTGAAGTTGTCGCCTCGACTGCGGGCCTTGGGCTTTGCAACGGACGCGGCCACGGCGGGAGGCACACCGGCGCTGCCTACCACCTGAGCCGCAATCACGATCAACAGCCCTTGCACAATTCCCGTATATAAGAATGCCGCTCTATAATCCTGCACTCGAATGATGTAGGACATCACCGGAATGAACAGACTGGCTCCAGCGCCGAATCCTGCAGCAATTGTGCCCGCCGCCAGCCCGCGCTTATCCGGGAACCACTTCAATGCGACGCCGATGCATCCGCAATACACCATGGCCGCGCCGACGCCTGCCAGCGCATACGATGCATACAACGCCGTCAAGGATTGCGCTTGACCCAGGCCCGCCCAGCCGAGCCCGCACATGAAGCCGGCGATGGTCATCAGCATCCGCGGACCGCGCTTGTCGATCATCCAGCCGCACAGCGACATGGCCCAGGTTTCGAGCGTGATGAACAGCGTCCAGCCCCATTGCACCTCGGATAGTTTCCAGCCGGTGGCTTTGGTCAGCGGGCCGGTGAAGAGCGTCCAGCCGTACTGCAGGTTCGCGATCATGATCATCGCGGTGACGGCCGCGCCCAGTCTGATCCAGCGGTTCAAGCTCGTGCACTCCTTGCCGCCGCCGGGC
>Ga0207674_10010410_pt1 | contig 10537 bp, 9 predicted proteins | sample KBSCornC72_FD_184303 | JGI IMG/M metagenome (GOLD analysis project Ga0207674, IMG submission 184303) | Corn rhizosphere microbial communities from Kellogg Biological Station, Michigan, USA - KBS Corn C7-2 (SPAdes) (version 2) | ecosystem: Host-associated > Plants > Roots > Rhizosphere > Soil ...
GCGATTGCGCCAATCGCCGAGCTCGGCCCCTTGTCGAACAGCGAGGTCCAGGTCTGGCCGGCGTCGTCGGTCTTCCACACGCCGCCGCCGGAAGCGCCGAAAACGAAGCTCTCGGGCTTGCCCGGCACGCCCTCGATCATCTCGGCCCAGCCGGCGCGGAACGGACCGAGCAGCCGCCAGTGAAGCGTCGAATAAAGCGCCGGGTCGATGGGCGCTGCTGCTGCTTGCGGCGCGATTGCAGAAGAGAGAAGCAAAGCGGCAACGGCGGTGCGGATGCGGGACACGGCGGCTCCTCGAACGGCAGATGGTGCAGCGAAACGCTAGGCTGACGAAGGCGCCGCTGCAATCGCGTGCGGCGGGCAGTTCCAATCCGTTGCCGCCCATGCAACAACAGCGGTTCAGCAGGGGGCGCTGATGAGTGGGGACAGCAAGCTCACCGAACTAGAATATGTCGAGCTCCTGAAGCCAATGGCGACGGAGCTCAGCGCAATGGCGCGCTGGGTGTCGGAGACCAACCAGCGCGTGGTCGTGGTGTTCGAAGGCCGCGACACCGCCGGCAAGGGCGGATCGATCGACATGTTCGCGCGCCTTTTGAATCCGCGCCAGTGCCGCGTGGTCGCGCTTCCCAGCCCGAGCGAGCGCGAGAAGACCCAATGGTATTTCCAGCGCTATATCGAGCACCTCCCCGCCGCCGGCGAGATCGCGCTGTTCGACCGCAGCTGGTACAACCGCGCCGGCGTCGAGAGAGTGATGGGCTTCTGCACGCCCGACCAGACGCAGGATTTCCTCAACGGGGCGCCGGAGTTCGAGCGCCATCTGATCGACGATGGCATGCTGCTGTTCAAATATTGGCTGTGCTGCGACCAGAAGGTCCAAGAGCAACGGTTCGAGAACCGGCTCAACAACCCGGTGCGGCGGTGGAAGCTGTCGCCGATCGATATCAAGGCGCGCGAGCATTACGACGATTACACCGAGGCGCGCGAGCTGATGCTGTCGGCGACGCACACCGATTTTGCGCCATGGACGCTGATCGATTTCAACGACCAGCCGGTGGGCCGCCTGACGCTGCTGCGCGACCTGCTCGACCGCGTGCCCGACACCGAGCTGCCGCTCGCCGACATCCCATGGCCGCCGCTCGGCCGCAAACCATCGAAGGAACATTACGGCGTGCTCCAGCCGATCCCGAGCTACGAGATCGAACGGAAACAGCCGGACAAGTGATGACCTGAGTTGATACCGCGCGGGGGCGCGCTTGATTAAGAGGGGGTTCGACGATGCGTGCAGGAAAGCTGCTGGTACAAATCACTGCTTACTATCTCATCATTGCGCTGGTGATCTTCGTCGCATTGAAAATCTGGCCCGGTCTGCGCGGCTATCTGCCGATCGGCGGGGTCGAGCAATTGATCTCGCAGCCCGCGAAAAACCCGCTCCAGGCGAGCGAAGCGGTGCGCGCAGCGCACGTCGCCAATTTCGGGCAAAGCGTGTTCTGGCTGGTGGTCGCGATCATCGCCGCGATCGTCGTCTCCTTGCCCGTGAGCTGGGTTTACATGGCGGTGCGCGGCGGCGAGGAATATGACCAGAGCCTGGTCAACACGATCATCGTCCTGCCGATGGTGGTCACCGGTATCGTCATCATCGTCCAGAATTCGCTCGCGCTCGCTTTCTCGCTCGCGGGCATTGCCGGCGCGGTGCGGTTCAGGAATTCGTTGAAGAGCTCGGGGGACGCCCTGTTCATCCTGCTCGCGGTCGGCACGGGGCTTGCCGCGGGCATCGGCGCAATCGAGCTGGCCGCGGTCATCAGCATCGCCTTCAACTATTGCTTCGCGATGCTGTGGATCACCGAATATGGCGAGCGCGCGGGAATGAAGCGGTTTCTCGCGGACTATGACGGCGTCGACCATGCGGCACCGCCGGAGCCCGAAAAGAAGAAGAAATGAGCTAGTTGACGCAGCTCTTGAAGATCTTCCCGCTATCGACGTCGGCGAAGAAGCCCTGGAGGTAATTGACTGCTCGCGCCTGCTCGCGCGGTTGCAGTCCGGGAATGGTCGCAAAGACGCCGAGGAACTCGGCGCGGCGCGGTGAGATTTGGGCGGCGAACGCCCGGGCCTGAGCGACGTGGGCGCAATAGCCGCGATAATTGCGCTGGCGGACGTTGCTGACTGGGACACCCTCGGGCGGATCCGAATAAGGTGCGTCGACCAGGCCGGAATAATCGAAGTCGTAAGGCACCGGGATCATTGGCGTGCCGGGAGCCGCGGTCAGCAGCCGCCCGTTGTGGCAGCATTCGTCGCCTTGCGGGCCGGCGCGCATCGACCAGTCGTAATTGCTGATCATATATTCGAACACGGCGAAACGGCCGCCGCCGAGCGCATCGATTTGCGACAGCGGCACCATCGCGCCCATGTGCGCAACCGACATGTCGTTGCGCTTGGCGACGTCGCTGAAATCTTCGAGGAAGAAGCCGACCCGCGATACGTAGGGGCGGCCGCTGTCGTCGAGATAATCGATGTTGGCGAGCCGTGCGCGGAAGCTCAGCGGGCTCATCAGATTGTAGAGCCGGTAGGCCGAATATTCGAGCAGCACCTTCTGCTGGAAATCGGCCGAGCGCTTGCAATGGGTGACGAGCTTCAGCTTGCGCTGGTGATCGAACAGCGACCCGGCGGGCGCGGGCCTTGTCAGCTCGACCCGCAGCGGCGGGAAGTCGCAAATATCGCTGGTCTTGCGGGTGATCCCGCGCGGCGTCAGCGTAATCGGGTAAGCGACGCCGTCGACGGTCATCGTGCCCGGACGCGCGACTTCCGCACGGTTCGAAACGAGCGAGGCCATCGGGCCCTGGATGGTGACGTGGATCGGCGCGTCGCTGGCGAACAGGGGCGTGGGCGGCGCCGCCTCGGCCGCTGCCGAAGTGCCACTCGCAAGCGCTGTCGCTGCCAGGAAAATCCAGGTCCTCATTGCCCCCCCTCCTTCTTGTCAGGGCGACCGTGGCACCGTGTGCGGTATCATCTGGTCGCCGATGATCTCGAGCCAGCTCAATGGCCCGCCATAATATCGCGAATTGCCGGTATCGATGCGGGCGAGCCGGCCGCCATTGGTGATCTGGATGCCCTTGAGGCTGGGCGTGTGCCCGACCACCAGCCGCTGCGCGCCATAAGCGGCGAGCACCGAGCCGAGCTCCTGCTCCTGGGTCATTGGTGGCAGCGGCGGCTTCATCGCCGCGCGCGCCTGCTGCGCATCGGGATCGGTTGCAACCAGGCCGCGGTACCACATCGGTCCAAGCGGGTCGCTTAGCACCGAGTTCGGGCTGTCGTCGGCTGCGGCCATGGCCGCAGCGACGCGCTGGTTGACCGCAGCGAGCGGTTGCCTCGCATATTCGGCGCTGATCCCGCCGTGAGCAAACAGGGTGCCATCGATCTTGACGATCGCCGGGTTTGCCGTCGCCCATTTGCCGAGATCGCCCGACGGGCTCCAGGCGAGCTTGTGCTCGACCCAGCCGAGCGGGTGCTCCGCCATCCATTTGGCGTGGACCTGATCGGGAGTGATGTTCGGATCCTGTGACTTGTAGAAGGCCTCGAGCTTGACCCGGTTGCCTTCGTAGACCCGGTCGCGGCGCGCGGCAGACCCGCTATCGACGAACGCTGCATATTCACCGGCCGTAGTGTAGCGGTTGTCGCCCAGCAGGTTCATCGCCTCGTGGTTGCCGAGGACGACGATGACCTTGCCGCCCTTGCGCGGCGCTTCGCGCTGGAGTTGCTGCAGGTTGCGGATGATCTTGAGCGAATCGGGTTCGCGGTCGGTGACGTCGCCCATCTGGACGAGGATGGTCTTGCCGCCGGCCCAGTGGCCGCTGCGGTCAATCACCCCGGCGCCGCGCGCGATGTCCTGCCATGCGCTGAAATCGCCGTGGAGGTCGCCGACCGCGACGATGCGCTGCGGTGCTGCGGTGGCGGCCGAGGCGAGCGACGCCAGCACCGCAAGCGCCGTGCAGGCGATGCGGACAATCCGCTTGGGGCGGCCCGCGGTCGAGCCCTCCGGCATGCCCTTAATCTCGCACCGGCGCGGTCATTCGGCAATGATGTTAACTTCGCCCTTTTCTGAACAGCCGTTCAGCAAGCATGGTTCATGTCGTGTTTCGCTTGAAGTCCCCTCGGGCATCCACGATATATTTGCGGTAGCGAACGGGCCCTTCGCCCGCGCGAGAGGAGATAGAATGGCCAACTGGCAAGACCCGCAAGGGACGAGAGGAACGGCTGGCGGCGTGAACGCCGCGACAATCAGCGTTCCGCGCGCCGCCCGCGATGTGGGCCTCCGGTCCTACATGCTGTCGGTATATAATTACATGGCGTCCGGCGTGCTGCTGACCGGCATCGTCGCAATGCTGTTCGCGCCTTATGCGCGCGGTGTGCTCGTCAACCAGGCCGGCACCGGAATGAGCGGGCTCGGCTGGATCGTGACGCTCGCGCCGCTCGGCTTCGTGTTCGCGATGAGCTTTGGCGTGCAGCGCATGGCGAGCTCGACCCTGCAATTCCTGTTCTGGGGATTCGCGGCGGTCATGGGACTGTCGATGTCGACCATCTTCCTGGCATATACCGGGGCGTCGATCGCGCAGACCTTCTTCGCGACGGCCGCGGCGTTCCTGGGCCTCAGCCTCTATGGCTACACGACCAAGAAGGACCTGTCGGGCTTCGGCACATTCCTGATCATGGGCGTGATCGGCCTGCTGGTGGCGATGCTGATCAACATGTTCCTGCAATCGCCGGGCCTCAACCTTGCGATCAGCGCGATCGGCGTGCTGATTTTCGCAGGGCTGACCGCTTATGACACGCAGCGGGTCAAGAGCATGTATTTCGCGGTTGCCGGTCACGGCGAAGCGATGGCGAAGAGCGCGGTGATGGGCGCGCTTCAGCTCTACCTCGATTTCATCAACATGTTCCTGTTCCTGCTCAGGTTCATGGGCGACCGCCGGTAGCTCCCGGCGGCCCATGAACCTCATGGGCGACCGCCGCTAACCGGCGCAGCAGACAAAAGAAGAGGGCCGCTGGAGCGATCCAGCGGCCCTTTTTGTTCGGTGAGCAATCCCGGTCCTGCCTTTGGGTTCAAGCGGAAGAAGGCAGGACCGGTCTTGTGCAAGCACCCGGGGGGTAAGGCTGGGTGCGAGAAACGGTTTAACCGAGTCGGTGTTAAGCCCGATCGAAGGAAAGTGGTTAGCAGCGCGGCAATCTATTGGTCCGCTCTACGCGGGCTGCGGCTGGGCAGCCTCGATCTGCGCAATCGCTTCCTCGTCAATCGCGGTGGCACGCTTGTAGGCGTCGCGCTGTTGCAGCCGCTCGGCATAGCCAACGAAGCTGTCGCGCTTGTCGAGCATACCGAATTGCATCGGGAACATGATCTGCGAGCCGACATAGACGTCGGCGGCGGTGAAGCGGTCGCCGCAGACGTAATCGCGCAGCGACAGCATCTCGTCCACCGCGGCGATCGCCCGCTCGAAATTGCCATAGCCGAACATCCGCTCGCGCTCCGGCGGCACCTGCCAGCCCATCGCCTGGTTCGAGATCGCCGCTTCGAGCGGACCGGCGGCGTAAAAGAGCCAGCGATAGTAATCGGCCTTCTCGTCCCCGCGTGGGCCGAGCTCCGCCTCCGGGAAAACGTCGGCGAGATAGGCGCAAATCGCCGCGCACTCGGTGAGAATCCGCCCGTGATGCTTGATCGCGGGGACCTTCCCAAGCGGATGTACCGCGAGATAGCGCTCGCTCTTCATCGCTTCGTACGGGATGATCTCGGTGTCGTACGGCTGGCCGACTTCCTCAAGCATCCAGCGGACGATGCGGCCGCGCGATTGCGGGTTGGTATAGAAAATGAGGTCGGCCATGGTGCGACTCCGCGATTGGAACAAAGGGCGAACTACGCTTGTTCGCGCACCGGCTCAAGCGCCCTGAGATTGTCAGCTGCAGCCACGAGGATTATTATAGCGGCATCATTCGGCTTTCCGGCAGCGGGGGTGCAGATGCCAATGATCCTGCCAATTAGCATCGCATTGCTCGCCCAGGCAGCTGCTGCGGCGCCGGGCGGCGCTCCAGCGACGGGCACGACGGCCGAGCCGCCACGCAAGCCAATCGTGGTCGAAGGTAATCGCCGCAGCTGCACGACGATTGTCGAGACCGGATCGATCCTGCCGAAGACCGTTTGCAAGACTGCGACCGAGTGGGACGAGGAGCGCGCGGCGAGCAAGCGGCTGATCGACCAGCGCGCGCGTGAGCAGACGACCTATCTGCAGATACTGGACGCAGAACGCAGGCCACATCAGCCGAAGTAGCCGCGGTCAGGCCAGCGCCTGCTCGAACATGTCCAACATTGCCTTTAGTGATTTGACGCGGATCTCGCCGCGGCCTTTCGCACCGAAATGCTCTTCGCGGTGGACAGTCGGCCGGCCGCGACGGGCGAGCGCGATGTGGACGAGGCCCTGCTCGTGGCCGGGGCCGGCGGGGCCGGCAAAGCCGGTGATGCCGATCGCAATATCAGCCTGGCTACGCGCGAGTGCGCCTTCGGCCATGGCTCGCGCCACAACCTCGGACACGGCTTCATTATGATCGAGCAATGACGGGGGAATGCCGAGGAGTTCGGTCTTCGATTCCGTGCTGTACGTGACGAAGCCGCGATCGAAGCCGTGCCCGGCACCTTCGATGTCAGTGAGCAGCGCCGCGAGCATGCCGCCGGTGCAGCTCTCGGCGGTCGCGATGGTCAGTTCCTGGTCGCAAAGGCGGTGCATCAGCCGCTCGGCCTGCTCGTCCAGATGATCGGGAAGAGCAGGCTCGAGCGTTTCGCTCAACCGCGCTCTCCCTTCTTCGGCGGCGTCACCGGCTGAGCCGCGGCCGGGGCGCTGTCGCCGCGCTCGGGTGCCGAGCGATCGCGGATTGCGCGGAACTCGCTGTCCGTCGACCAGTCCGGCCATTGGTGCGAGTTGGCGAGGTCGCGGCCGACGAGGTGGAGCAAATTGTCGTCCTCGGCCATGCCGGTGAAGTCCCAGCTCGGCTGCCATTCGTCGCTCGGCTGGTGGTAATGCTTGGTGACATATTCCTTCTCGAGCGCCTCGCCGCGCGCGATGCCGCCCTTCACCAAATCGTTGCCTGATCCGAAGCTGATCGCCGGCACGCCGACCTTGGCGAAGGAAAAGTGGTCGGAGCGGTAGAAGTGGCCGGCCTCGGGGTGCGGGTCGGCGCTATAGTAACGGCCCTGCTTCTTGCCCTCGGCAATCAGCAGGTCGAGCAAGCCGAGCTTGGCGTTGCCCGAAATCGTGAAGTTCTTCGCCGGGCCGTAGATCTGGCCGCCGTCGGTGTTGATGACGCCGGCGGTCTTGGCGAGCGGGAAGATCGGGTTCTGCGCATAATATTCCGAGCCGAGCAGGCCTTTCTCCTCAGCGGTGACGGCAAGGAAGACGATCGAGCGCTCGGTCCGCGGCTCATGCGCGAATACCCGCGCCTGCTCGATCAGCTGGGCGATCCCGGTCGCGTTGTCGAGCGCGCCATTGTAGATGGTGTCGCCGCGGTCGTCGGGCTTGCCGATGCCGAGATGGTCCCAGTGGGCGGAGTAGATCACCGTCTCGTCGGGATATTTGGCGCCGGGCAGATAGCCGACGACATTGTGCGAGGTGATGACCTGCGTGTTCGCGGCGTAGTGGGCGCTGAAGGTCGCCTTCAATGGGATCGGTCGGAAGTCGCGGCGCTTGGCGGCGGCTTTCGCCTCGTCGAAATTGAGGCCCGAGCGCTGGAACAGTTGCTCGGCTATGGGCCGCTGAATCCAGCTTTCCAGCGGCGAGTGCTGCGCGGCAGGGTTCTGGCGCACGATGTCGAACTGGGCGTTGGTGTTGCTGTTCTTGACCGTGTTCCAGCCGTAGGAAGCCGGATCGGTTTCGTGGACGATCATCACGCCGGCTGCACCGCGGCGTGCCGCTTCCTCGAACTTGTAGGTCCAGCGGCCGTAATAGGTCATCGCCTTGCCGTTGAAGTCGCCTTCACCGCCTTCGAAATCGGGGTCGTTGATGAGGACGACGATGATCTTGCCGTGGACGTCAGTGCCCTTGAAATCGTCCCAGTTTCGCTCGGGCGCGGTCACGCCGTAGCCGGCGAAGACCAGCGGCGCGTTGGCGATATCGACCTGCTTGGCGCCATTCAATGGCGCGAGCACGGCGATGTTCTCGCCCTGGCGCAGCGGGACGGCGGTGCCGTTCTCATCGAGACTGAGGTTCGGCGTGCCGATGATCTCGGAGCGGAGCAGCGGCACCGCCTGGAACCAGCTGCGCTGGCCATTGACCATATCGCCGCCGGGCTGGACGCCCGCCGCCTTGAACTGGTCGGCGATGTAATTGATTGTCTTGGTTTCGGCGCGCGTCGCGGGGCCGCGCCCTTCGAACGCGTCGGACGAGATCGTGCGGTCGATCTGTGACAACGCCGCTGGGCTGAACGGGCCCATCGTCGCGGCGCTGATTGGAACGGCGGCCACGCAAATGGCGGTGGCGGCGAGCCAGCGGAACTTGTTCATCGTCTCTCCCCAGTCCGAGCGAGGGCGCGGCTGCCGGCCGGCAGCCGATCCCAAGAAAAACGTCGCTCGCCGCAACTAGTTAGCGGGCGCTCGGCTGGGAAGCCCCTTCGTTGGCGGCAACGGTCTGGCCCGCCGGGCCGGCCCGGTAGCGGTTGAACCAGGCGAGGATTGCGCTGGCCTTGGCGGCGGCCTGGCTCGGGCGCGAGGCGATGCCGCCGTGGCTTGCGCCTGGCACCTTGACGAAGGCGGTCGGCACGCCGCGCAGCTGAAGCGCAGTATAATATTGCTCGGCCTCGCTATCGGGCGTGCGATAATCCTCGCTTCCGACGACGACGAGGGTCGGCGTCTTGACGTTGCCGACGAGGCTGAGCGGCGAGCGCTGCCAATAACCCATCGGGTCTTCCCACGGCTTCTTTGCAAACCAGTAAGGCGAATAGAAAGCAGCGCCGTCGCTGGTCAGGGCGAAGCTCGCCCAGTCGATCACCGGTTTCTGCGTCGCCGCAGCGCGGAAGCGGTCGGTCTTGCCGACGATCCAGGCGGTCAGCACGCCGCCGCCCGAGCCGCCGGTGACGAACAGATTGTTGGGGTCGACATGGCCGCCGGCGATCGCCGCATCCACGGCGCTCATCAAATCGTCGTAATCGTGGCCCGGATAGGCCTTGTCGATGAGGTTCGCGAACTCCTCGCCGTAGGACGTCGAGCCGCGCGGGTTGGTGTAGAGGACGATGTAGCCCGCCGCGGCATATAGCTGGTCGTCGGTCGAGAAGCTTGGCCCATATGCGGCGAAGGGGCCGCCGTGGATCTCGAGGATCAGCGGATATTTGCGGCTGGGGTCGAAGTCGGGCGGGGTGACCATCCAGGCATCGATCGGGCGCTTGTCGAAGCTTGATGTCACCGGCAGCTTCTGGACCTGAGCCATCGCCTTGGCGCCGAGATTCTCGTTGAGTCGGGTGAGCCGCCGCACGCCGCCGCCCGTGGCCACGCCGATGTCCGAGGGGTGAAGCGGGTCGCCGACGGTGACTGCGAGCGCGCCGTTGCGCGCGACGGTGAAGTCGCCGCCCGCGTAAGGGCGGTCGATCTCATCGCCAGTGAGGCCGCTTGCGACTTCGCGGATTGAGCCGTCGAGGCCGACGCGCTCGACCTTGTTGGTGCCACGGTCCTCGACCTGGACATAGATCGCGCGGCTGTCGGCCGACCATGCGGGGCTGCCGACCGAGCGATCGAGGCCGCCCGTGAGCACGCGCTTGCCCGAGCCGTCGAGGTTCATCACCGAAAGCTGCGCGTTCTGGTAGCCGAGCTGGCGGTCGTCGAACCCGACATAAGCGATGTGGCGGCCGTCGGGAGAAACGACGGCCTGGCCATCGGGCCCCTTTCTGTCGGTCAATGCGACCGGCGCGCCGCCGTCGATTCCAATCCGGTAGACCTCGTCGTTGGCCGGCTCGCGCTCCCAATTCTTCGAGAGATTGGCGCTGAACAAGATCGCACGGCTATCCGGAGTCCATGATACCTGGCCGCCGGCATTGGTCGCGCCGAAGGTCAGCTGGGTCGGCGCGCCGCCGTCCGCGGGCACCCAGAAAATCTGGCGGTAGCCGGGTTTCAAATAGCCCGCTTCATCGCGGCGGTAGGTTACGGCGGTGATCACCTGGAGCGGGTCGGCCCATTTGGCGCCGTCGGGCTTGGGCGGCGCCTTGCCGAGCGTCGCGCCTTCGTCGGGAACGAACATCGAGTAAGCGATGCGGCGGCTGTCGGGCGACCAGGCGATCGCGCTCGGGCCGGTCGGCAGGCCGGTGATGCGCGCGCTTTCGCCGCTCGCCAGCCAGCGCACATAGAGCTGCGCGCCGCCGTCCTGGGCTGCGACATAGGCGAGGCGGCTGCCGTCGGGCGACCAGCGCGGCGAGAAATAGGAGCCCGATCCGGCGAGCAGCGGACGCTGCTGCCCGGTGGCAACGTCGACCAGCCAGATGGTTGGACGAGCACGATCCGTCATAATGTCGTTCGACTGGCG
>Ga0207674_10010411_pt1 | contig 10536 bp, 9 predicted proteins | sample KBSCornC72_FD_184303 | JGI IMG/M metagenome (GOLD analysis project Ga0207674, IMG submission 184303) | Corn rhizosphere microbial communities from Kellogg Biological Station, Michigan, USA - KBS Corn C7-2 (SPAdes) (version 2) | ecosystem: Host-associated > Plants > Roots > Rhizosphere > Soil ...
TGATCTGATAGTTCACGATATCAGGGCTCTTCTTGGCAGGAACTAAGTCTCATGTCCAGAGCAACGTCTCGCATGGATGCAACAATATTTTATTTGCGATACAACGTGATCTACTGCTTCTCGTGAAATCTGGCCTCAAAAACGCCGTCTTTTTCCCCGCCCAGCCTGAGCGTCATACGTGGATACGTCTCATGTTCGACCTCAAGGTCCTCAAAGCCCAATATCATTTCTGCTTCTTTTATCGCGGTTATCGAACCCTCGATCTCCATAAACAGGCCGAACGGCAGTTCATCCAATAATATTTCGACGCTGCGAAAACGCCATGTCTGTCGCCGCTTTTCGTAAACGAGGCGCGGGACAAACCCGAGATTCGTAATTATTTCGGCAAGCGCTGCCGGGTCGTCACATTTTGTTTCGATCTCGATCTGCCGTTTCACGTCAAACTGATTTTCTATGCGTTTCTTGTATGTCAAAAACGCTCCGCTTTCGGTGGTGCGAATACGCAGAACAGCGTTATTTTCGTCAAGCTTTCCGCCGCCGTATATCGAATTTATCTCAAAATCTTCACGCTCAAATTCCGCACCGGCTTCTTTTAGTTCCGAAATGATCTCTTCGCGTCGTGCAGCGTCTACTTTGTATTTTTTCTCTGTTTCGATGGCCATTCTATGCTCGCCTTATCCATTTGATGACTTCCGGGATCGTCGCCCGTTTTCCGTACATCAGCATTCCGGTTCTATAAACACGTCCCGCAAGCCAAACGACGCCCGTTATCGCGACCAGGTTCAATATTGCCGACAATGCGATCTGCCATATCGGAGGCATTTCGGCGAGGATCCGCACCGGCATTGAAATTGGCGCAAGAAACGGTGCGATCGAAACCCAAAACGAGAGATCCGAGTTGGGATCGCGAATTACGGCAAAGCTGAAATAGAACGCGACAAGAAGGATCATTATCGCCGGAAATGCGAATTGTCCGCCCTCCTGCACTGTCGTAACCATTGACCCGATCAACGCAAAGATCGACGCGTAAAGGAAGAATCCCAAAAGAAAAAATACAAAGAAAAGAACGATCATCAGCGGCGTGATCGCGGGCATCGCAAAATCGACGCCTGCCGCGCTGAGTCCTGCCACACCGAACGCGACAACAACGACCGCCGATGCGATCCATATTGCGAGCTGCGTCAGCCCGGCGAGCCCGACGCCGATCAATTTACCCGACATTAAAATGAACGGGCTTGTCGAAGAAAAAAGTATCTCGGCGATCCGGGTTTCCTTTTCCTCGACAACCGCACTCATTATCGCCTGGCCGTATATCGCAAGCGTTATGTAGATCATCAGCCCGATGATGAACGCCGCAACGAAAGTTCCCTCGCTGTCCTTTTCTTCGCCGCGTTCGTCAAGGCCTTTTTCATCGAAATTCACCGCCTGGCTGAGTTCATGGAGTTTCGTTTCGCTGATGCTTGCGTCCGCAAGCCGCTGCGAGCGAACTGCATCATTCACAGCGTCACGGAACGATCCGCTTGAAACAAAATCGCCTGCCTTGCGTGAGCGAAATTCAAAAACCGCATCCGGCGATTCAAAGTTTTTCGGGACGATCAGATATGCATCGATCTCGTTGTCGGCAACCATATCGAGCAGTTCGCGTCGAATTTGTTCTTGCGATTTGTCGTCTGCCGAATACTGAACAAATGCGAAACCCTCAGCCATCTGCTCGGCTCCGCGCTTCATTTTTTCCTCCTGGGTGGCGTTGAGGTCTTTGATGGAATCGCGTGCAGCTTTTTCCGCTTTTGCTTCGATCTTTTCCGAGGATAGATTTTCTTTTATTCGCGGAGCGATCTTGCCTGACGGATCGACGATCACGATCCTCGTAGCTTCGCCCTTCAACGACATTATGACCGCGGGAACGACGGCAAAACCTGCCATCAGAAACGGAAAGAGCAGCGTCCCGATCAGGAAGCTCCATTTGAGGACGATCTTTCGATATTCGTGCTTGATGATGGCCAACAGCTTACGCATCCGTCTTTCCCACCTCCTCGATAAAAATGTCGTTCAGGCTCGGTTCGATCTGCTCGAATTTGGAAATTGCCGCACCGTTTTCGATGAGCTTTTTCAAAAATTCCTGCGGGCCGGTTCCGTTCGCAAGGCGAATAATTTTTTCGTCCGCGTGCTCGGTCACCTCGGCAACCAGCGATCGGTCGTCCAGCACGTTCCCTGCCCCATCGGCCCGCAACGCGATCAGATCTTTGCCGAATCCCGCTCTTACCTGACGCAAACTGCCCGCGAGAACTTTTTTCGCTTTGTTGATAAGCAGGATGTCGTCGCAAAGCCGCTCGGCGGTTTCCATCAGATGCGTTGAAAAGATGATCGTTTTTTCCTGCGTCTTAAATTCGGCAATTACGTCTATCAAAAACTCGACGTTTATCGGATCGAGCCCTGCGAACGGCTCGTCCAGAATTAACAATTCGGGGTCGTGCAGCACAGCCGAGATAAACTGTATCTTTTGCTGCATTCCCTTTGAAAGGTCGGTTGTCTTTTTCCTTTTCCAGTCGCCGAGGTTCATCCGGTCCATCCAAAAATCGATCCGCTTATCGGCTTCGCGTGACGGAACGTTCTTCAAAGCGGCAAAATACCTCAACTGATCGATTATCTTTAACTTTTTGTACAGCCCGCGTTCCTCAGGCAAATAACCGATGCGGTCCTGCAGATCGGACGAAATTTCCCTTCCGCGAAATTCGATTTTCCCGAGGTCCGGCTCAGTAATTCCGACGATCATCCTTATGGTCGTTGTCTTCCCTGCACCGTTCGGCCCCAGAAAACCAAAAACCCGACCAGCCCGCACCTCGAAGCTCAGATCGTCAACGGCCGCAAATTCGCCGAATTTTTTTGTCACGTTTTCAACGACGAGCGTTGCCTTGTTTTCGGTCATTATTTGCTAAATTTGTATTCAACCGTTTTCGGTGCTAAAAATTGTAGTCTGCTGTTCGGACTGATTCACGTATGTTAGCATCACATCATTTTGCCTACAAAGCTGCTTGCTGATCGGGAATATGGAGATTTTTCTTTATCGTCAGGGCGCACCGAGCGTCGAAGAAGGATTTAAGGCGAACGATCTGCCCGAGCTTCTCGCCGACAAAACGAACGTTGTTTGGGTCGACCTATTGGGCGAAACGGACGAGGACATAGAAGAAACGAAACACGTTCTGTTGGACATCTTTAATTTTCACCCGTTGACCGTCGAAGACTGCATCGAAACGCGCAACGCTCCGAAGGTCGAGGCCTTTCCCGACTATTTCTATTTCATCGTGCACGGCATTCGCCCCGAAGAAACTCATCCGGCCAACTTTGTGACCAAGGAACTGGACGGCTATCTAGGCTCAAATTTTGTCGTTACGTTTCACATCGAAAAGTTCCAAAGCATAAAAGCGGTCAAGCAAAATGTTCGCAGCAGCACGTTTGCGTGCGAACGCGGCGCGGCATATTTGCTTCATCAGATATTGGACAACATCGTCGATCATTACATGCCCATCGTTGACGATTTCGACACCTCGATAAATGATCTTGAGGAACGCGTATTCCAAACGCGTCGCGGTTATAACATCTTGCTCGAAGAGATCATGGACATTCGCCGGGCCGTTGCGAGGTTAAAGCGGATTTCAGCACGGCAGCTCGAAGTCCTTTACCGCATCTCGCACGGGGAATTTCCGCAAATTCCCGCACCGGTTCTGCCGTTTTACCGCGACGTTCACGATCACCTTTTGCGCATTTCGGACTTGTCTGAAAATTATCGCGATCTTGTCGCCGGTCTTATGGACATGCACCTGAGCGTCGTTGCTAACCGCACGAACGATGTGATGAAGCTGCTCGCTATCTTTTCGGCGATAATGCTGCCGCTCTCGCTGATAGCAGGTATTTACGGAATGAATTTCGAAAATATGCCCGAGCTGAAAAGCCGGAACGGATATTATCTGACACTTGCTGTCATGCTGCTTATCGCCATCGGATTACTGGTCTATTTCTGGAGAAAAGGATGGATATTTCAGCCCGCCGAAGACGAGATCAAATTAGATAACGACGAGCGACAATAGCGAATTTTTGCTGTTTAATTAAACAATTAATAATTAGTAATTAAATAATTAATTTGCAGAAACCTGCCGTTTCTCATCAATTCATTTCGTCCAACAATCTTTTAACCTGAGCGTCTCCGTAACCGTAAACACCGGCACGTCGCGAGAACTCCTGAAATATCTCGCTAAAATCTTTTGCGTCGTTCGAAGTTATCTCTTTTAAGACCTCAAGCGGCCGAAACGATCTTTGCATCGCCGCGGTGCAGACTTCTCTCAGATGCGGAAAGCGTTCCGATGGTGTATTTCCCAGCCGGTCAAGCTCTTGCAGGTCGCCGTTCGAAAACGCCAGCCACAGAGCGCTTCCTAGTTCCCTGTCCGCCGGGTTCATTTCCGTGCGTTCGGCAAAGCACTGACGCAGATCGTCCGCCGACATTTTGCCAAAGCCTTTCCATTTTTCTTCGTCGGTTCTGATCGCCGGAGCCACGCGAAAAACGCTTACGTCCGCGTTCCTTAGCAGGTCGATGCAAAACCACATATTCACCGAGCAGAAAAGCTCGTATTCGAACCACAGATTCACTTCCGCACCGGCCGGAACCCGCCGCAGCCGCTCAAATTCCTTTACAACGTTCTCGCGGTACGTTTGGCCGTTCTCGCCGTATTCGCTTGCGATAAAACCCTCGCGCACCTTCCAGAATTCGTCACGGGTTTCCGCCTTCGCATTGCCGTCCACCAGCGCCTCGCGGCAGACTATCAGTTCGCCGCCGATCCCGGTCTCCGCAAAATCCGCCGCCGTCGCATCGCCGGGCAAAACGTGAATCATCATCCTTCTAACCATCCCGAGACCATTATAAATTCGAGATCGTCCCAAATTAAAACCGCCGCGTCCTCAAGCAATTTTCCGCTCCGGTTTGACATAGTCTGCCAATGGGTTAAAATGGGTTCGATTTTCACATCCAGAACGTGCCGCTCGTTCTAATTTCCCGGCGGCTCTCCCGCAATTCGGAGATCAATACACTTCAATTATGAACTCTTTCCCAAATGCGGCTATCTGCGCGCTTTGCCTTGTCGTTTTTTCCACTTCCATCTTTGCCCAAACAAGCCAGCAACCCGTATGTGCTTCGCTGAACGCTGCCAATCTTACCTATGATCAGAATTTCGACACGCTCGCAACTTCTGGAACAACGAATACGTCTGTCCCAACCGGATTCGGGTTTTCTGAGACGGGCGTAAACGCAGACGGCAAGTACAGAGGTTCAAGCGGAGCAAGCACCGGAGACACCTACAGTTTTGGACTAACAACTGACCGGGCATTCGGTACGCAGCGAACCTCGGGTACGGTCTCGACCATCGGCGGCTGCTTTGTCAACAATACGGGCTCACCGATCACTGCTATCACCGTAAAATATGACGGCGAGCTCTGGTATCTGGGCGTGACCGGAAGAGTTGATGGATTGGATTTTCAATACAGCACCGATGCAACATCGCTGACAGACGGCACCTGGGCTGACGTCAACGCGCTCGACTTCGTAACACCTGCACCAAACAACACCATCGGTCCGCAAAACGGGAACGACCCGTTTAACCGAACTGCAGCTATCACATCTGCGATCTCATCGTTGAACATCGCCAACGGCGCAAAAGTTTATATCCGTTTTTTGGATCGACTTATTTCAGGTACGAACGACGGGTTGGGGATCGACAATTTTTCACTCACAGCCACTGTACCGCAACCCGGAACGTTCAGTTTTGCGTCGTCAACGGTTTCGATCAGCGAAAGTTCCTCAACGGCCGGTCTCACCGTAAATCGGACCGGCGGAACGAGCGGCGCCGTTACGGTGAATTATTCATATACGAATGGAACGGCAGTCGGCGGAACTGGTTGCGGCAGCGGCATCGATTTTGACAACTCCGCATCTTCGATCACTTTCGCCGACGGCGAATCAAGCAAGACGATTTCGGTGCCTATCTGTCCCGACATCGCAGACGAAACCGACGAGACTTTTACCGTTACGCTCACAGGTGCAACGGCAGGCGGCTCGATCGGGAGTCCCGCCGCTTCCACAGTTACCATCTTGAACGATGATCTGCCCGCGATAATGCAATTTAGAACGGCCCAATTCAAGGGAGCCGAGGGTTCAAACGCTGTCATAACCGTTGACAGGACTGGTGATACTTCTTCGACCACAACAGTCTATTTTACGACATCCGATGGCAACGCAACTTCCGGATCCTGCAGTAACGCAAATGTCGATTTTGAAGGAACAGCGGGAACGCTGACATTTTCGCCCGGCGAGACGTCAAAGGATATCAGCGTTCCGATCTGCGGTGACCTGCATACTGAAAATCCGGCAGAATCCTTTGGCGTCACACTTAGTAGTCCATCAGGCGGCATAAGCATACTTGGACCGCGATCGACGGCAACCGTTCAGGTTCTCGACGCGGCGACCCAATTCATGAGTCTTACACCGATCAATGTGGGGAGCAATACGGCCGGGTCTCCGTATCCGTCTGCGATCTCGGTAAGCGGCTTTACGGTTCCGATCAGCGGTCTGCGTTTGACCCTTTTCGGCGTTACTGCACCTCAGCCGGAAAACCTTCAGTTTTTGCTCGTTTCTCCGGATGGCAAGAAATTCCTGTTCATGGCCGGCATCGGCGGCGCTAACGCTTTGCAAAACGCCGCGATCACTCTCGATGACAACGCATTGGTTTATCTTCCCAACGACACACTTATAGACGAAGGGCAGAACTACAAACCTTCGAACTGTGCTTCAAGCTTTACAAATTTTCCGGACCCGATGCCTGCCGGCCCGATTACGGATCCTGGCTGCGGTACAGCGGCCGCGACGTTCGCGAGCGCCTTCGGCAATACTGATCCAAATGGCAATTGGACGTTGTACGTTCAAGACACCGGTTCCAGCTCCGGCTTACAGTCGGTATCAACCATCGGCGGTTGGGGGATCCAGCTTAACATCGTCTCCGCCGCGCAGGTGAGCATCAGCGGGCGCGTAATGTCTGCCGCCGGAAGAGGAATAAAAAACGCTCTGGTTACAATTGCGGGCGGCGGACTCGTTGAGCCGAAACGCGTTAAGACAAACCAATTCGGGATGTACAAGATCGGAGTGACGGCGGGCACGGCTTACGTAATCTCAGTGACGGCGAAGGGTTACAGTTTTTCTACATCGGGCGTGCCGGTTTTGGTAATGGACGATACTACGGGCATCGATTTCAGAGCCGAGCCGTAAAGCCGTGCTGACATTGCGGCTTATTTAAATTGCAGGATGTCCGAAAAGCACGATCCGTGGTATTCGCCTGAGAATATCTTGAGCACAGAATTCACAGAACCGGCGACGCAGAAAAGGGCTTTTCGGACAGCCTCGTGGCAATGGCGAATAAAACCCGGCTTTAGGCGAATCTGAGATATACTCTTTTCCTTAATTATTTTCAATTGCCTTTGTCAGCGATCTGAAAATATCGTGCCCGTCGTTTGACCCGAGCATTTCTTCGCAGGCTCGTTCGGGGTGCGGCATCATACCCAGCACATTGCGATCCTGATTGCAGATGCCGGCGATATTCGAGCGTGCGCCGTTCGGGTTCGAAGCCGCGGTTACCTCGCCGTTTTCGTCGCAGTATCGAAAAACGATCTGGCCGTTTTCTTCGAGCGAGTTGAACGTTGCGTCGTCGCAGACGAAGTTGCCGTCGGCGTGGGCGATCGGGATCGAAAGTACGCGGCCATTACCTAGTTCGTTCGTATAGGGCGTATTTTTGTTTTCGACCCTGATATTTACATGTTTGCATGAAAAATGCAGGCCCGCGTTCCGCATCAACGCACCGGGCAGCAACCCGGTCTCACAAAGTATCTGAAAGCCGTTGCAGATGCCGAAAACGTACTTACCTTCGGCGGCAAAATTCTTTACTGATTGCATCACGGGCGAAAAACGCGCAAGAGCTCCGGCACGCAGATAATCGCCGTACGAAAACCCGCCCGGTATCAGGATCGCGTCATAGCCGCTCAGGTCTGTATCGCGATGCCAGATAAAATCGACCGGCTGGCCGACGTGTTTCGAGATCACGTGATATGCATCGTGATCGCAGTTGGAACCCGGGAAAACTATTACTCCAAATTTCATAACCTTGCTCGGAGAGCAGGCATCCTTGCCTGCATGCGTCCTGCGGACGCTAAAAGTGTTTAGATATCTTCAGCGTTGAAGAGGCATGGCTCGCGTTTCACGCTTACGCAGGCGGGATGCCCGCGCTCCAGTCATCTCACCACTTCAACTCTATAATCTTCGATGACCGGATTGGACAAAATGTCGCTTGCGATCTTTTCCGCCTGGGCCTTTGCATCGGCCTCCGATATGGACGGGTCGAGAGCGACCTCAAAGTATTTGCCCTGCCTGATATCCGTTATATTTTTGTAGCCCAACAGTTCGACGGAATGATGAATTGCCTTCCCTTGCGGATCGAGAACACTCGGCTTGAGCGTCACATATACTTTTGCTTTCATTATTGCTCCTAAAATAAATTTTAGATTGTGCCGCAAAACCTTGTCATAATCAACGTCTTATGTTAAATTTCACCTGAAATTTACTTCTCTGGTGCAATCGTAACAATTTCAACCCCCTAAAAGGAGAACACTTTAATCTATGCAAAACATGTCAGGCGGCAAAACTGCACTTGGTTTAGATAATAATGTCGGAGCACTTGTCTGCTACGTTGGCAATCTCATTTGTGGACTTGGTCTGGTCTATAGCATCATTGTGTTGGTCACCGATAAAACAAACAAGCTTCCTCGATTTCATGCGATGCAATCGATATTACTGTTTGTGGTTTGGCTGGTTATCCTTATTCCCGTTTATTTTGTTTCAGCGGCGTTATTATTTATGAACTCTTGGATAACATCAATAATCAGCATGCTCTTGTGGCTGGTATTGGCTGTAGTCGGATTAGCTGTGTTTGTCTTTTTTATACTCAGCGCCGTCAAGGCATTTCAAGGGCAGATCTACAAAATCCCCGTGATCGGAAATTTTGCTGATAAGTATTCAAATTAAAAATCTGTATTGCAGCTGGGGCAAGTTATTCTTGCCCCAGGTACGGAAACAGCCGTTCCAATTCCACTAAATATAAGTCCATATATCGTTGACGATTTTCTCCCAACGGCAATCTAAACGATTTTAGATCTTCCCAACCCGATGTTTGCTGCAGGTCAACAATTCGGAAACTATACTCTCACCAGCCCATTGGGTCGTGGAGGTTTCGGTGAGGTTTGGTTGGCCGAACGTCATTCGCAGTTTCTGACGAAAAAGGTCGCTGTTAAACTTCCTCACGAGGACCAAGTCGATTTCGAAGCAATTCGTCGCGAAGCGGAGCTTTGGGAAGAGGCGAGCGGTCATCCAAACGTTCTACCGATCATCGACGCCGATATTTATGACGGCCAAGTCCTGATTGTAAGCGAATATGCTGATGGAGGTTCACTATCTGACAGGCTGAAATTTCAAGGTAAGTTTCCCGCAAAACAAGCTATTGAGATAGTGATCGGCACCTTAAGCGGGCTGGAATTTCTTCACAACAAGGAGATAATCCACAGGGACATCAAGCCGCAAAATATCTTGTTGCAGGGAGACACGCCGCGCCTTGCCGACTTTGGCATATCCCGCGCCATGAATACTTCGACGGTAAGCTCCGTAGTAGTCGGTACGGATGCTTATATGGCTCCAGAAGCATTCGACGGAAAACGCAATGTCCAGACAGATATCTGGTCGGTCGGCGTTCTGTTCTATCAACTGCTGCGAGGTTCACTGCCGTTTCCGCAGGAACACCCTTCCGAGAGAATGTATGCCGTTTTGACAAAGGACTTTGTTCCACTTCCTGAAGGAATTCCGTGGCCAGTTCGCCTTACCGTAAAAAAAGCCCTTGCAAAGAACCCCGAGGATCGGTACAAGTCAGCAGCAGAAATGCGGTCTGATTTGCAAGCCGTTCAGTCCGGCGGTGTGGTTCTGTCAGGTACGCAAACTAGCCTTCCAATTGGCTTTGATAAGCCACCTACGGATGCCGGAGAAATCTTGACCTCCTTTAGGTCCAACGAAATACCGCCAACCATCCGGCAACCTCAGGTATCAGCCAATTATTACCAGCAATATCAGAATCAACTGCCTCAACAATACGGTCATTATTATAATCCTGGCGGTGCCGGCGACGTTGTTAGGCTTCAACCCTATTATCAAAACCCTGCGCAGAAATCGGATATCGGAGGAAATATGGCAGCAGGTTTCTGTTACCTTGGAAATATGCTGTGTTTTATTGGCCTGATTATCAGCATTATTACTGTTTTGGTTGAAAAGGAGTCAAAGATTCCACGTTTTCATGCCTTTCAGTCTATTCTTATGACAGCAGGCTATATAGCGATGATGATCACGTATTTTGTCTTCTCGAGTTTTGCCTCCGACGCAAGAATGGCGTCACTCGCAGGGTTCTT
>Ga0207674_10010413_pt1 | contig 10535 bp, 11 predicted proteins | sample KBSCornC72_FD_184303 | JGI IMG/M metagenome (GOLD analysis project Ga0207674, IMG submission 184303) | Corn rhizosphere microbial communities from Kellogg Biological Station, Michigan, USA - KBS Corn C7-2 (SPAdes) (version 2) | ecosystem: Host-associated > Plants > Roots > Rhizosphere > Soil ...
GCTGAAGGCCGAGGATCTGAAGACCATTAACTGGCCGGTTTCCCAGCTTCCTCCCGGCACCCATCGCAACCCGCAGGAAGTGATCGGGAGTACCGTATTCGACCCGATGGCGCCCGAAGAACCGGTCCTGAACGCGCGCCTGGCAAACTCGCTTTCCGGGGGCGGATCGGGTGTTCCTGTAGGAATGCGGGCAGTTTCGGTTCATTTAACCGATTCGACGGGCATTCTGGCCCTGCTGCGCGGCGGGCAGAAGGTCGACGTGCAAGTGGTGGTGGGCCGGGGTACGAAACCCGACGAAGTCCAGGTGCGCACCGCGCTTGAAAATTTGACCGTCTTATCGGTCAACCCGGTGCCGGAGCAAGACTCCCAGGGGCACAACCTCCCGGTGGTGACGCTGCTGGCGAAACCCGCGGATGTGGATATATTGGCGGCGGCCGATTCCGGCGGCCGCGTGCGGCTCGCTCTGCGGAACCCGCTCGACACCGACACGCACAGGCGCGGGCCTTTGTCGCTGGGCAGTGTCATTCGCGGCGGCGCGCTAGGCGACCTTGCTGAAAATCGTTAGCCGATTCGAGAGTATCCCATGATCCTAGCTGGCTCGCTCGTCGTCTTCCTGGTTATTTTCCTCCTGGCGTCGATTCTGATGGCGATCGCCTATCTGGCGTTCCTGAAGATGAAAGCGGATCAGTCGGATGCCGAGCAAAGCGACTTGACGCTCTCGAAGCCGCTAGGTAGCCGCCTTGCGCCCGAGCCCGAAGGCCGGGAAGAACTGGGGTTCCGGATCGAGTCCTCGCCCTTGTTGCAGAGCGGCCGTCTCAGCAGCATCACCTTCTGGGACGCGATGCTTGCCCGCTTCGATTTCGTGGCTCTGTTGCAGAGCCGCCTGGACCAGGCCGACCTGCGCTGGTCGGTAGGCCGCATCACCAGCATGATGCTGCTGGTAGGCGTGATCGTGCTGGCGGTGCTGATGCGTCTGCTGCCTTTATGGGCGGCGTTCCTGGGCGCCGCGGCGTCAATGTACGGGCCTTACGGCTATGTTCTGCATCTCCGCAGCAAACGCTTCGCAAAGTTTCGCGAGAATTTTCCCGACGCGCTGGATTCCCTCTCGCGCGCGCTCCGCGCGGGCTATCCGCTTTCGGCCGGCATGGAAATGATCGCCAATGAAACTGCGCCACCCGTGTCGGGCGAAATTCGCCGCACTTCGGCCGAGGCCAACCTGGGCCGCGGGTGGCCGCACGCGCTCGAAAACCTGGGCCGGCGGATTCCGCTTCTCGAGGTCAACTTGTTTATCGCAGCGGTGCAGCTGCATGCGCGCACTGGCGGCAAGCTGAGCGAAGTGATGACCGGCCTCGCCGAGAATATGCGCGAATCGAACGCCTTGCAGGGTGAGGTGAGGGCGCTCGCGGCATACGGCAAGTTGACCGGGTTGATTCTCACTATCCTCCCCGTAGGGATCGCCGCCATGATGCTGATCGTCAACCCCGGCTATATGCAGGTGCTGTTCAACGATCCCACCGGCAAAAATTTAATTGTCGCTGCGATCGGCTGTCTGGTGCTGGCGCACTTCGTCATCCGTAAGATTGTGGACATAAAAGTATGACCTTCGGACTCCTGGCAGGGCTGTTTCTCTTCATCCTGGCCGCGGTAAGCGCCGCCGGCTATGTGTTTGTATTGCGCCCGTCCAAGTCCGAAAGCGGCAGTCTGGATATCCCGCCGGGACTTTCCCTGAACCAGCAGGATCTGCCGCCCACGCAAGCGGTAATCGTGGATGCGTTCCGTGCATTGGGGGATTCCCTGCCCCTGCCCGGCGACCACGACGCTTTTCGTAGCCAGTTGATCATGGCGGGTTATCGCTGGCCCGCGGCAGTTTCCATTTTTCTCGGGCTCAAAGCGGCCTCCGCAATCATGTTTGGCGTCGCCGCCGGCTGGGTGGCGGTAGTCAATGAGGTCGGCGCTTCGGCGGTGCTTCTCGGCGTGGCTTGCGGCCTGGGCTTCGGCTATTTGATCCCGGATCGGATATTGGATCGGATGGGAACCGCCCGCGTGGGCAGGTTGCGCCGTGCTCTGCCGGCCGCACTGGACCTTTTAGTGCTGGCGGTGGAAGCGGGACAGGGTCTGGATGCAGCCATCCTCGACACCGGCCGCGGATTGCGCACCACTCATCCCGAACTTGCTTCCGAATTCACGCTTCTTCATCTTGAGCTGAAAGCCAATGCCTCGCGGTCGGACGCCCTGCGGAACTTTGCTACCCGCAGCCAGGATATGGAGCTCCGCAAGTTCGCCAACCTTCTGATCGACACCGATCGCTTTGGCACCAGCGTGGGCCCGGCGCTGAAAACCCACGCGCGCTATCTGCGCATCCGTTTCCGCCAGATTGCCCAGGAAAAGGCCCGCAAAGTTGGCATCAAATTGATTTTTCCGGTCTTCTTCCTAATCTTTCCCTCCGTGATCCTGGTGACATTGGGACCAGCGCTGATCCTGCTCTTCACTCAGATGAAGAACTTGTTGGGACAGTAGATTCCGCGCTCGGCCCCGGGTTGCCGAGCCCCTCGATGTACAATCCCCGTATGGCCAAGCCCGATGGTGTGCCCAAAGTGGACCGTCGCACCGTGGATCTTTCCGCGTATCCAGACTTGGTGGTGATTTACCTGGGAATGCGCGTGAACGCATTTGCGGGATTGAAGCGGCTGCTGGGATTGGGTCCGCAAATCGCCGGCTCCGTTAAAGCCAAGCCAGAGGGGCTTCTGCTGCACGAGGATATGATTTTCTCGTTGTTCCCGCTGCACTTAGGCATGCGGCAGTATTGGCGCGATTACGAATCGCTGGAGCGGTGGACGCGCTCCGAACCGCACCGGCTCTGGTGGAAGAATTTCCTGCGCGACTCCGGAGGCACCGGCTTCTGGCACGAGACCTATGCCCTGCGCGGCGGGTTTGAAGCCGTCTACGATGATCTGCCCCAACCCGTCGGCTTGATGAAATTTGCGCCGCTTCAACCCGCGCGCGGGAGGGCCTTTTCAGCGCGACAAAGGCTGGGGCGCGAGGGCTCGGAAAGTTCCCCGGCACCCGCGCCCGAAACCGATTTGTACAGCGATTAAGCGCTTGAGGACTCCGATGAACTTCCGGTGGCTGCGATGAACCAGGGTGCCTCCGACAAACGCCGGCGGCTGCGCTAGTCCCCTGCGGCCATCGCGGCGCGGGCGTGCAATTCATCAGCTTCCTGCGCCGACGTCACCGTGACATTCAGATCGCGCAGCCGCCCATCGGCGAGATCGTAGATCCAGCCATGCAGAGCGATTTCGCGCCCGGCCGCCCAGAACCCGCGAATGATGCTGGTTTGCGACACGGCAATCGCTTGTTCTATCACGTTCAGCTCGCATAGACGGTCCCAGCGCGCCTTCACCGTGGGAAGCCGCTCCAGGACTTCCTGATTCCGGCGGCGGATTCTGCGCACTGGCGCAAGCCAGTGGTCGATCATCCCCAGGCCGCCCTCTTCGAACGCCTGCTTCACGCCGCCGCAGCCATAGTGCCCCACCACGATCACGTGGCGGACGCCCAGCACTTCGACGGCATATTGCAGCACCGACAGACAATTCATGTCGCTGGCGTGCACCACGTTCGCGACGTTGCGGTGGACGAATACCTCGCCCGGCAACAGGTCCACAATTTCGTTGGCGGGAACCCGGCTATCGGAGCAGCCGATCCACAGGTATTGCGGGTTCTGCTGCCCGATCAGGCGCTGAAAAAATTTCGGGTCGCGGTCCTGCATCCGCGCCGCCCAATGCCGGTTGTTTTCAAACAGGGGTTCGAGGAAACGCATGGCCTCTGTCGATATTGGGAGCGGCTAGGGCCGCACTTTGCGGATCACGCCGCCCACCTTCGCGCGCTCATTTGGGGTGCCGCGAACGTAATCGCGGGTTGAGGCAGCGGGAATTCGCTGGCCTTCACTGACGGCAACCTTTTCGTCGATCTCGCGATTCTGCCGGATCCGCGCTGTAGTTCGTTCCGCCGGAGTCATCAGATGATATGGTTTGGTTGAGGCGTCCATATCCCCATCATCGCCTATTTCTTCGGAGCCCCTTGGGCCGCCGGCCCAAACCATGTTAAATCAATAGCGTTCGCCATCGCCTGATAGCCGGCGCGATTGGGATGCAGGCCATCCCCCGGCCCCCCGAGCGCGCTGTCGGGCCGGAATTCGGGGCGCAACCCGCCGCTCGCCGGGTCGATAGTGGCTGCATCGAAGTCCGCCACTGCATCGAACAACCCACTGTGGCGGATGAACTCGTTCACCGCTTTCCGGCGCTGGTCCACGCTGGCGGAACCCGCCGCCGTGTTGGTGCTATGCAGGCTGGAGGTGAGCGTCGCGCCCATCACCTTAACGCCATGCGCATGCAGCCGGCCCACGACGTCCTTGTATCCGGCAATCACGGTTTCAGCCGTCATATCGGGGCCGCCCTGCGAGAAATCGTTGATGCCCTCAAGCCAGATCACATGCGTTAGACCCGCCACCGAAAGTACGTCTCGCTCCAGCCGTTCCACTGCGGTAGGCCCACCCGAGGCCGGCCGTGCGGCTGAATACGCCGGCCCGGCCACGCGATTGCCGCCGATCCCCAGGTTCACGACCGCAACCTGCGTTCCATACGCCGCGTGCAAGCGCCGCGCCAGCGCATCGGGCCAGCGGTCGTCGCCATTTAGCGTGGAGCCGGTGCCATCGGTGATGGAATCGCCGAACGCCGCGACCACTTTAGTGCCGGACTGCGCAGACACTTCCACGGCATCCAGAAAATACCAGGAGGTTGTCGAGTAAAGAAACGCGTCCCCGGATTCTTCGAGCGAGTGCGCACCCGCTTTCGGCGCCGTCACATAAGACGTCTGCATGGCCTTGGCGTGCCAGGTCATCGGACCCGTCTCCGCCACGACATGAAAACTGACGGCCAGTTTCCGCCCCATGGTTTCCCAGGATGCGGCGTCCTTCAGAAAGTCGAGGTCAGTCGCATCGCTATAAGCGGATTGGCCCGCCGGAATGTTCAGAGAGTTGCCGCCCGCGAATGTGACGCGCCGGTTGGTGCCGCGCACGATGGAAGGCCCGCTCTCCTGCAGGCCGACGAAGACGTTATCGAAGCTCACCGTCTGCGAAGCAAATACATTGGAGAAGCGCAAGCGGATGCGCCGCGCCAGCAGGTCCGGCCGGATGATCAGGCGAAAGGTCTGGTCGTTGGCCGACGGTGCCGGAAACGCGAAATGCAAATCGGGCTGCCCTACTGCGTTGCCGGATGGATACGGGCCATGCATTGCGGCGGTCCAGGATGCAACCCATCCAGAGTCCGCCGCGGCCGCGAAGCCAGCGACCAGAAGAAGCGCTGCTAGAGTGGAACGGCGAAGCATATCTCAGTCGTGGCCCACCACTTTGCCGGTGCTTGCATCTACCGTAACCGAGTACTCGGCTGACGACAGCGTACCACCCCATAACACGTGCCAGACCGGATTGGGGAAACGTGTCGCAGCTTCGAAATCGAGCAGATAATCCACCAGCGGGCGCTGGCCCGGTTTGCTCAGGTAGCTGACGGCGGATTTGGTGGCGGCGTCGAGCGCCTCGGGAGTATCCACTTTGAGCAGAGCTGGTGAAAACGGCTGATTCGGACCGCCCGGATGCCAAGTCTCCTGCGTTCCCGGGAACACGCCTTTGTGCAAACCTTCAGCTTCCACGGCGGACCACGTATAAGTGCGTGCGCGAGCGTTCATCGGCGACACAAACACTACTTCCCAAGCTCCCGCCGTTCCCTGCCCGGCGGCGACGCCGGGGGCATGCAGACTGCGAATTGTGAGCGGCATACTATCGGGAGCCCAGATGCGCGATGAGCCATATAAATACTGGAAAGCCTGTCGTCCCGTGACAGGTGCAGGCGGGGGTTCGGATCGCTTGGCGGTCGGAGCGGGGCTATCGGAACATCCCGCGAGCAGAGCCACTGCGGCGATGGCGAAACATATTCGCACATGATGCATATAGTTCCAATGTCCGTCGCCGGGGTCTTAGCTGTCAACCAGTCAAGCGCACGTCGGGACAACGGCTCCTTTGTTTCTTAGTTCTGGGAGACGCAGACGGTCGACCAGCATCGGAGTTGGTGGCGTCGAGTTGGAGGCAAACGCCAATGCCTAGAATCGCGCCGCCACATTCTTAACAGAGCGTGATGAAGAAAACGGCGTCCTTCTGAGTCCATGTGCGGGCATTCCAAAAGCAATTTCGCCGAGAAGTCCTTGCAGAATATTGAGTACCTAGTAGAGAATTCAGAAGGCGCTAAGGCAGGCTCGGTCCCGAAATGCAAACGCGTTAGCCACGCGATAAGGAACGATCTTCACAGCCTCTAGTTCTTGTTCTGCTTTCAACCAGTCTTCTTCGGATGAGCCGTCGGGACAACCTCTCTGTTGCCACAGGGCCTAAGCGAGTGAAGCTATCTCTTCGTGAGTGGGTCGGGATTCAGGCGATGGCGCCGGAGTCTTTGCACTCGGGGCTTGCTGTGTTGCCTGAGCAGTCATATCAATACCTCCTGCTGCGCTCATTGTACTGCCGAAACTCGTGCACTTCTGCGTCGATGGCCGACCGGCTCCAGGTTGAATTGGGGAACTGCTCCTGCGGGCAAACGGTGAAGGAATTCAGGCCTCACAGCTTTTCCCCTTATCAGACGATGGGGTCCGTGTAAGATCGCGCGCCCAACCGTTAAGGAATCCCGATCGCTAGCCGGGGGTGAGATTTCGAGCGCATCCTGCGGGATACTTAGAGCCGACTAAGCGCAAACGCGTTCGAATAGTGCGGAGGTGATTAATGCAAGCAGTACGATTTGTTGGCGTCGGCCATCCCGCTAACCTCGTCGAGGTCGCAAAGCCGGAGCCTGGCCCCGGACAGGTTGTGATCAAAATCGGCGGCGCCGGAGTATGCCACTCTGACCTGCACGTTATGGAAGAAGATCTCGGCTTCCGCGGCGAATTCACGCTGGGACACGAAAATGCCGGGTGGGTGGCGCAGGTTGGGGCGGGCGTTACGGGCCACAAAGAAGGCGATGCGGTCGCCGTCTATGGCCCTTGGGGTTGCGGACGGTGCCACGCCTGCCAGCTTTCCATGGAGAATTATTGTGAGAATTGGGCTGAGCTAGGGGGGTTCGGCGGCGGACTCGGGTTCGATGGTGGAATGGCGGAATACATGTTGGTGCCTTCCGCCCGGTTCTTGGCGCCGCTTGGAAGCCTGAGTCCGGCAAGAGCCGCTCCCCTTACTGATGCCGCGCTCACTCCCTATCACGCCATCAAGCGAGCTCTTCTACAACTCACACCTGACGAGACGGTCGTGGTGGTGGGCGTGGGCGGACTCGGCCACATGGCGGTGCAGTTGCTTCGCGTGCTGACGCCCGTACGCCTGATCGCCGCCGATGTCGATCCCGCAAAACTGGCGCAGGCAAAGGCGCTAGGCGCCGACGAGGTGGTCAATACAGGCGACGTGAGCGCAGCCGCCGAACAGATACTCAAGATTGTGGGCCCTCGCGGCGCTGGGTTGGTATTAGATTGCGTAGGCGTCCAGCCCACCATCGACCTGGGTGCCAGGATACTTGGCCGGAACAGCGTTTGGACCATCGTTGGTCTAGGCGGCGGCCATCACGACTTTCACCACGGCAGCACGCCTTACGGGTGCGTGATGAGCCTCCCTTATTGGGGATCGCGCGTGGAATTGATGGAGGTCATCGCGATGGCTCGGGACGGGCGCATTCACGCCGAAGTCTCTGAGTTTCCGCTGGACCAGGCCGTCGATGTTTACGCCAAGCTAAAGCGCGGCAAAATCAGTGGCCGCGCCGTGCTGGTACCGCACTAAGCTTTGATTCGAGACGATGACTTCGGGCTAGATCCAAAGAGTAACCACGGAGCGCGTTTCGAGATCACAATGAAAAGGGACCTATCATGCGCGAGCAGAGCAGCGTCAGAGACCCCATCCACGATCTCTTGGCGGGAGGAATCGACGGGGCTGATTCGTTGGTCGAACTCGCCCTGGATATGCGGTGGTCCGGGGCGTTCCCGACCGTACTCTCTGGGAGTTTCGCACGTCGTCCAGAGAAGCCCTTGTGCAGTATGCGCGCGAACGATTGTCACGCCAACTCGCCGCAGGAGGAGCGCAGGCGAATGAAGCCGATGAAGCGAGGCGGCGCTTCGATCCGCTCGCACTGACGTTGGGCTTTGCCCGCCGCTTCGCGTCGTATAAGAGGCCGAACTTACTGCTGCATGACCCGAACCGGCTGCTGCGGCTGCTGACCAATCCGCAGCGCCCGGTGCAACTGATCGTCTCAGGCAAGGCGCATCCCGCTGACGGCGACGGTCGCGAACTGATACGACAGTGGACGCAACTCGCTCAAAATCCCAACTGGGCACCGCATCTGATCTTCCTCAGCGACTACGACGTTCATTTGGCGGAGCATCTTGTCCAAGGCGTGGATGTCTGGATCAACACCCCGCGACGGCCGTGGGAGGCGAGCGGACAAGCGGAATGAAAGTGCTTGTCAACGGTGGAATCAATCTATCGGAGCTAGATGGTTGGTGGGCAGAAGCGTACAGTCCAAAGCTGGGATGGGCTTTGGGAGATGGCAAGGAGCATGGCGACGATCCGGCGTGGGATGCCGCCGAAGCCGATGCGCTTTACGATCTTCTGGAACGTGAAGTGATCCCAGAATTCTACGCTCGCGACGAACAGGGTATTCCCGCCGCGTGGGTCGCGCGCATGCGGGAGAGCATGGCCTGCTTAACGCCCCGCTACTCCCCCTCGCGCACGATCCGTGAGTATACCGGCCAACACTATATCCCGGCGGCGGAAGCGTTTCAGGCGCGCGCGGCGAACGGCAGTGCGCTAGGCCGGCAAATCGTCGAATGGCAGCATGCGTTGGATCACAACTGGAGCGGCCTGCGTTTCGGAGCAGTCAATGTTACGTCCAGCCCCGAGCAGCATGCGTTTGAAGTCGAAGTATGGCTGAACGATCTCGACCCGGGGGCGGTCCGAGTCGAGCTTTATGCCGATGGTGTCAGCGATCAGGAGTCGGTTCTGCAGGAGATGACTCTCTTCATGCTCAAGTTTCAATGGACGGGGGATGATGAGTTCCATGACCGAGTTCCTCCAGTTGCCGATAGCAAATTCCTCGAACATTAATCTTTGTGAGCAGCGGCCGTTCCGGCCTCGGGATAATGCCCATGTGCGGGCTCTGTGGCCCCCTCGTAGATCCGCTCAACATAATGAATGTACTCCACATAGGCCTCGACGTACTTCCGGCCCGCGGCGACATCGTCTTTTTTAAAAGTTTTCTTGGATTGGACGTTATTAAACTGTTTGCGCAAGCCTGTTTGCACGGTGTCCACGAGTAACTTGCCTAACGGCTCTACCGTACCCGCCTCGAGGGCTTTATCACCGGCAGGAACAGCGGGGCCAAGATCTGTGCCTGCGGGTTTCAGACCAGTGTAGGGCGCTCCTTCTCCGTGACGATGCAGTCGAACAAGGGTTTCGAAGAAATAGTAGTCGGCCAGATCTTTTGCCGCAGGGCTGAGCTTTCTGACCGCAAGTGCTTTTTGGAAGGCGGTCTTGAGCTCCGCTTCGTCGTCGTTTTGCACCCAGATCAACACGAGATTTACATTCCATGTGTCGAGCGCCTGGCGGGCGGCCTTGACGACAGGGCCGTCTAACGTGTCACAGTGCGCGAGCGCTGCATTTGGAGCCCAGAGTAGCAGTACCAACAGGAACGCCGCGATAACAGCCAAACGTATATTCGTATTCATAAATGTTATCTCCTTCAACTCTCGTCCCCTCCACCCTACATCATGCCGAGACGGCTGCAAACCCGCCTTCGCGTTCAGGCCGATAATCCGTTACACTCCGCCCGCAAAGACACGCCGCAGCCTTTGCAAACGCTGCCGCCGCGTGACGCTTGCGGAAAACGGCATCATGGCGGCCATGGCGCTAATGGCCTTGCTTTAACCCAAATTTCCGTTTTGGATGCGGACTGACTAACCTTCTGATGCTCTCCGGCGCCTTTATCCATGCGGGTTCCGAGGTGAGGAACACGCCACGGAGGCATACACCCAGTGGGTGAGAAGCAAACCAAGCCGTTTCACTTCGGTTTCAACCGGTTTCCGAAGGTCGCTTTCCAGGGATCGCGGGTGACTTCCGATGGAGGCTTGATTCTGGTCCGCGAGTTGGACGAGCACTTGGGACTGAGTCAGCTTATCGAACAGCACCTGACCGACCCACGGGGACGAACACCCGGCTGCCCCTCGCCGATCTGCTGCGGCAGTCGGTGTACAGCCGGTTCGCGGGCTACGAAGACGTGAACGATGCCGAGCGTGTGTCGGCGGACCCGACTTTCCGGTTGATCGGTTCAGAGAAGGCCTGGGACCGTGGGACGGCCCTGACTTCCAGAGTGCAGTCTGGGATTGTTGCGAACACGTACCTGGAAGGAACGTATACCGAGGTCTACCCGAGCGTGGGCCGGGATCTGGATGGGTTGCACAGACTCTTTAAG
>Ga0207674_10010414_pt1 | contig 10535 bp, 10 predicted proteins | sample KBSCornC72_FD_184303 | JGI IMG/M metagenome (GOLD analysis project Ga0207674, IMG submission 184303) | Corn rhizosphere microbial communities from Kellogg Biological Station, Michigan, USA - KBS Corn C7-2 (SPAdes) (version 2) | ecosystem: Host-associated > Plants > Roots > Rhizosphere > Soil ...
GAAAGTTATCGGCACTAGCAACATTATGATTCTAGTACCGCTTTCCATTTGACGGGCCTGAAGGAAATCGCGGCAGGCAGTGGAGGCCCGTCAAATGGCCCGCGACCATCGCGCAGCTTGCGCCCGCCGGCCAGGCCGCCTATTGGGTCGCAACCAAGGAAACGGGTGTCCCGAAACCGGACACCCCCCGATCTCTGGGCCTGGGTCCAAGGTTCGCCCCCTTGGGGTATGAGCGTAATCCGTTGCAGTCCATTCAATGCAGGTTCTGAAGTCTTGGAAGCACCTCCTGAGTTGTCACAGGAAAATCGCCGCGAACCGATCCTGAACCTTCCCGGTGCATTGGTGGCCTATATCGCTCTACTCGTCGCCATTCATGTGGCTCGAATGTTTCTGCCGTTCGAGTGGGATGAGTTCGTGATCGAGGCCTTTGGCTTCATTCCAAAGCGTTACGATTCGACCTTGCTGGCGATTCCTTTCCCGGGTGGCGGCGGCGCCAAGGTATGGAGTTTCGTCACCTATTCGATGCTTCACGCCAATCTCAGCCATATCGGTTTCAACGTGCTCTGGCTGTTGCCGTTCGGCAGCGCCTTGGCGCGCCGCTTCGGGCCGGCGCGATTTCTCCTGTTCATGGCGGTAACGGCGGCGGCGGGCGCGCTTGCGCACCTCATCACCCATGAACACGCGGTGGCACCGATGATCGGGGCATCGGCTTCAGTATCGGGCGCCATGGCGGCCGCGATCCGCTTTGCATTCGAACGCGGCAGTTTTCTCTCGCTGCGGCTGGGCGACGCGGATGCCGCCGCCCGGGTTCCCGCCCTGCCTCTGATCCGTGCACTGCGCAATCCGCGGGTGATCGCCTTTCTTGTGGTTTGGTTCGGCGTCAACATCATCTTCGGAATGGGCTCGATCGCCATCGGCGCCGAGGGCGTCAGCGTGGCGTGGCAGGCGCACATTGGCGGGTTCTTCGCCGGCCTCTTGCTTTTTTCGATGTTCGACCCGGTGCCGCGCCGCACTGTCGATGCTGCAGGTGCGTGAGCCTCATCCTGTTCGCTCCTCCAGGCTGCCACGCCACCTGCGCTTGCGGGGCAGACTGATTTCATCCATCATCGGGTAAAAGCCGAAAAGGTCACGTTGCGGGTCCGTTCCCCGACTTTGATCGGAAATGAACGCGGACCGTTGCTAGCCGGGAAGGCGACGCGACCATTAATTACTGTTGATTGCAGACTCGCGAAAAAAGAACGCGCTCTTCAAGGGGCGTGATCGACTTCAGGAGACGACAATGACGGTAAGTGCCATCCTCGATACCAAGGGCCATCAGATCACGAGCGTCGAGCCCGAGACGCGGCTCTCCGAAGCCATTCGGCTTCTCTGCGACAAAAAAATCGGCGCCGTTCTTGTCATGAGCAAGGGCCGTGTCGAAGGCATCCTGTCGGAGCGCGACATCGTCCGGGTGTTGGGCGAGCGGGGAGCCTCAGTGCTCGACGAGGAAGTCCATAAGGTGATGACGCGCAAGGTGGTGAGTTGCCGGCAGGGAGACACCGTGGGCGCGATCATGGAAATGATGACGTCCGGCAAATTCCGCCATCTGCCCGTGATCGAGAACGAGCGCGTGGTCGGGCTTATATCCATCGGCGACGTCGTGAAATGGCGTGTCCAGGAATATGAAAGCGAACAGGAAGCGCTTCGCGATTATATCAAGACGGCCTGAATTTGGTCCGGCTGCAAGTCGGCCGGCTTTCCATTGCTCACCTCATGGGCCATGCGAGGGCTGCGCCGTAGCAGGCCTCTGCTCGCGTCTTGATTAAGGAAACATTCCAGCTTCCCCGCCAATGTAATTTAAACATTGATCGGACATTCCGGCCTTACCCGTGGGCAGCTTGTTAAGAATTGCCCGCCTATGAATCCGGAATGCCCTTGCTTTCAACGGATTTGACGGCGATCGAACGCAATTCCCGCCTTCTTTGGTGCGGAACGGCGGCATTGTTCATTACCTGCGCCGCGGGACTTTTCTGGGCCGGTCTTGACGTCGAGGTCTTGAGCAATCCGGCATTCCTTGCCGTCGGCGCCGGTTATGCGGCCGTTGCCTTCCTATACAATCGCTTCCGTTCCAGCGAACGCCTCGCGATGGCGCTGACGGCGGTAGCTCAACTCGTTCTCATGATGTTGTTTGGCATCCTGCTGAGCTATGCGGTGACGACAATCGACTTGCCGTATCGTGACGCCGAACTGCTGGCGCTCGATCGCTGGCTAGGCTTTGATCGAACCAGCTATGTCGGCTTCTTCACCGACCAGCCGTGGAAGATGCACGCCACCGATCTGGTCTATTTTGCCATGCTGCCGCAACTGGCGATCGTCCCGCTCTTGCTGATCATCACCGATCGCATCGAGCGGCTTCAACAATTTGTCGCCGCCTATTGCATTGCCCTGGTTGTAACCGTGGCGATATTCGTACTCGTGCCCGCGGTGGGCGCCTTCGTCTATTTCGACCTTACTCCGGCGCAATACGCCGCTCTTCCAAAAGAGGTCTATACGCCGGCACGAACGCTCGACCTGCTGCGTTCGGGCGCGTTCAAGACCATCTCGTTGAATAATCTCGAGGGGCTGGTCGCGTTTCCGAGCTTCCACACGATTGCCTCGATCCTTTATGCGTGGGCCTTGCGGCCGATCAGACTGTTGCGCTGGCCCGTTGTGCTGCTCAATACCGGGGTGATCCTGACGACGCCAATCGGTGGCGCGCATTACGTGGTCGATCTGCTGGCGGGGTTCGCTGTCGCGGTGATCTCGATCGCGCTTAGCCGACGCCTGCTAAGTCCTCTGCTGGACGCACCGCAGTTTTCAATGGTCTCGCAGCGCTCGCTGCCCATGGCACAGACCTGAAGCGGCGAGCGCCGGCGGCTTTCGGCACCTCGCGGCTCACAGTTATTCCCGCTCCGGCACGAGAAGGTGGATCGCTTCCTGAACGGAATCGATCGCGCGCTCGGCCGCGCGCACGCCATGGGCGATGAGGTCACTCGCGCGATGAAAATCGAACCATCCGATGTCGCCCACCCGCGGCGAGATCAGAAGATCAGGCGGATCGCCAGCAAGGCGCGCCCGGGTGATGCGGTCCTGCATGATGTTGAAGGCATCCACCATCACGGTGGAGATACCTGGCCGGCCGCCGCCACCGAAAAATTCCCGCTTCATGGTACGTTCGAGCGAAAAGAATTTGCCAAACCCCCGCTTCGGTGCGGGAGATACCGTAGCCGCCGCGCCGTCCGGTGCTGCAAGGTCGGCCGCCTGCCCATGGGAATAGATGGTGGTCGAGTGGGTGAACACGTCGCTGGAAAGATTGGCGGCGATCACGATCTCGGCGCCGAGCGCGCGCGCGGCCGATACTGGAACCGGATTGACAAGCGCGCCGTCGACCAACCAGCGGTCTCCCACCAGCACCGGCGAAAAAATACCGGGCAAGGCATAGGAGGCCCGCATCGCCTGGACCATGCGGCCGTGGGTGAGCCAGATTTCGTGGCCGGTGCGCACTTCGGTGGCAACCGTGGCAAATTTCACCGGCAGATCCTCGATCAGCACGCCGCCCATCGCCGCCTCGAGCTGGGCGGCAAGCTTGTCACCGCCGATCAAACCGGAGCCGTTCAGCCGGATATCGAGATAGCCAAGCACGTTGCGCGGATGCAGCCCGCGGGCCCATTCCTCGAGCGTGTCGAGATGGCCGGTCACGTAGGCGCCGCCGACGACGGCACCAATGGAGGTCCCCACCACGACGTCGGGGGTAATGCCGTGGGCGAGCAGGGTCTTCACGATGCCGATATGCGCGAAACCGCGCGCTGCCCCGCCGCCGAGCGCCAACCCGATCACCGGCCGCCGGACACTGCCCAGTCCGACCTTGCCGGCGCTCTCGGTCACTTCCTGATTTCGCCCCATCAAACTATCCAGCACGGGTCGTCTCCCGTCTCCGGTATCGCCGGAAATGTCCGCTTTGGTCAGGGCCGACCAGCCGGAGGGCTAGTAGGCCCGCTGAAACTAGGCCTTCCCGGGGGATCTCGCCAGATCGCCGATCCGGAATCAACCGGCTTGAATTTGCCGCGTTTTCGGTGAAAAGCATCCACCATGACAGGGGGTGACCATTTCAATCGACGAGGGCGCCCCGCGCTGGGGCTGGCTTGGCTCCTCTGCGGGCTACTGGCGGGTCCAGCGTCGGCACAAATGTTCACCGATCGACCGCCGCCCGTGCCGCCGGCCGCCGTTCCGGAAGCGCCGGGAGCCGCCATCAACCTGGCGCCGGCGAATGTTCCGAGTCTGCCGGCGCCACTCACCCAGCCTCCGGTTGCCGCGCCGTCGGCCGCTCCCCCCGCAGTGGCTCCCCCGATCGCCTCCACACCGGGACAGGGCGTGCTGTCGCTGACGGCGCGCTACGGCAAGGACCTTCCAGTCATCAACAATAACCTGGTCTGGCGAGTGTTCGCCGACCGCCCCGACGAAACCGGGACCTTCAAGCTGATGCGCGAGGATCGCGGAGCGACGCCCAATATCGTGTTGCCGCCCGGCAATTACGTTGTCCATGTCAGCCTCGGCCTGGTCAGCGCATTGCGTCCTGTCACATTGAAGGCGGAAACGGATCGGGAGTCCTTTATTCTGCCGGCCGGCGGCCTGCGAATTGAAGGCCGCGTCGGCACCACCAAGATCCCGCAGAACCAGATCTCGTTTGCGATCTACAAGGGCAGCCAGTTTGAGGTGGGTGAGCGCGCTTCGCTGATCCCGAGCGTGGCGCCCGGCGATGTCGCCCTGCTGCCGGAAGGCACTTATTACATCGTGTCCAACTACGGCGATGCCAATTCGGTGGTTCGCTCGGACATTCGCGTTCAGGCCGGAAAGCTGACCGACGTGACCATCACCCACCGCGCGGCCGTGATCACATTGAAGCTGGTCGGCGAGAAGGGCGGCGAGGCCCTCGCCAACACCGCCTGGTCCGTCATCACTCCGGGCGGCGACGTCATCAAGGAATCGATCGGCGCGTTTCCGCGCGTCATTCTCTCCGAAGGCGAATATCGCGCCATCGCCAAGAACGAAGGCAAGGTGTACGAGCGCGCCTTCAACGTCGTCAACGGCGTGGACGGCGAGGTCGAGGTCGTCGCGCGCTAGGTCCGCGCTCTTTTCCCTGTCCCCCTTCCTGAGGTCGTCCCTCGCGCTACGCCGCGAGACAGCCATTCGGGTCCCCGCAATCAATTTCACCGCCTCCAGCGAGGACCGGCCTAGGCGCTAATCATCAAACAAATGTCGGCTCCCGAGGGACGAGCGAAAATCCTTGCAGAGCATTGCGCGTTTGACCCGGAGCCGACCTAATTCAGCGTGGAGTGCGAATGATCGATGGCGGGGTCTGGAACAACTGTTGCTTTTCACGGACGATCAAACGGGCTTGATTGGGTTTCTCAATTGGAACGGCACCTTCGACCTGTCGTTAACGCGCTACCTTCGGTGCCATAGCACCAGTTTAGCAGCGAGGAGAGAGGCCATGGCAAGCGCGGCAGATCGCGATCCCCGACACCATACGCAGAAGATGCAGAAGGCGCTGCAAGAAATCCGAAATCATCTGCGCGAGGACATCCAGAAGGTCGATGAGCCGCAGCTGAAAGCGATGTTCGAGACCTCCGCCGAAGTGCTCGGCGGTCTGGAAAAGGCGTTCAAGGACTACGAGGAGAAGAACGAAAGCGCTTGGCGGTGAACTGAAAGGGCAGGGTGGTCCTCGCTCGGCTTCGAACGGCGTGCCGATGACCGGCGGTGACACGGCTACCCGTGATGCGGTTGCGATCGGTTACGACTCGATCGGTTACAGGGGGCGCTCCGAATTGACTTAGTCGGCCCACCGACATCCAATGCGTGGTGGCTCGGTAGCCGCGAAGTGCAAACGGCGATGGCATATCGGCAAGCCGCCGCCTGTTGTGTGGCGTAAATTCAAGATTCGCTCTTTGTGAGAGATGGGCTTCAATGATCTCTGCATGTCTTTTGCAACGCGTGCTATCGAAGCTGGGATTGGATGACCGACCAGAGGTCGATCTTGCTGGTTTAAATCAACTATATGCAGCGTACTCCGCGCGGGTTCCAAATGATAACATTCACAAAAGAATTTGGCTGGTGGGAGATCGGACTACTCCGGTAGCCGGCGGAAACCCTGTCGAATTTTTTGAGAATTGGTTGGTCTATGGAACAGGCGGAACTTGTTTCCCGGCCAACGGAGCTCTCTGCGAACTCTTAATGGCGCTCGGCTTTGATGCGCGACGTATATTGGGCTCGGTCATGATGGAAGGGATTGAGCAGGGCGGCAATCACGGTGCGGTGCTCGTGCGTATAGGAGGGACCGATTATCTGGCCGACGCCCAACTCGCTTCATTCGCCGTTCTACCTCTGCTTATCGGACAGGCATTCTCAACCGGACGAGGTATTCACGACATCAGCGCCGTTCCGGTTGGAGAAGGGTTCGACGTGCAATGGTATCCCGGTTCAAATCGGCAAACGCCCATGATCACGCGCCTGGACATGTCTGGACCCGTCGACCACACCACTTTCCTCGCGCAATATGCCTTATCTGCGATGAGGGACCGTAGACGTTCTCCTTTCAACGATGCTCTCTTTGTCGGTCGTCATTTCCCGGATCAAATTCTTAACGTCGGTCGGAATACCCTGACAAAGGTCTCGAAGGACAATATTGTTACGCAGCGGCAGATCAGTATTGCCGAGCGGTCGCAAATCCTAATCGATGAATTTGAGCTTTCTGCTGAAATTGTTCGGGCGATCCCGCCGGATGAAGATACCACGAGGTGATTTGGACAGGATCGACGAGCGAAGATAGATCGAATAGCGGTGCTATCTGCTGCGGTTGTTGGATGCGCTTTTGGCACTTTCCGGACGTCGCGCGATGTTCACTCGATGTCGGCAATGCGCACCAAAGCGGACTAGACGCCTCCGAGGTTAACCGACCCGTGCGCTCGGCTTAATTGGTCTTTGCGGGTGCCTGTGGCGGCAGGGGCGAAGTCCAGCTGACGATCTTGCCGTTGCGCAGTTTGACGGTGTAGGAGGTCATGCGCTTCTCAATACCACGCGCGCGAAACGCATCGCTGCTGATTTCGGCGCGGGCGGTGACGGTGTCACCCGATCCCTCAGCGGAAATCACCTCTGACTGGAAGTGTTCATCGATATTTTTTTGAAATGACGCTCTGACAGCAGCCAGCCCGATACATGGTGGTTGGCACGAACCGTCCTCCCGCACCGCGTCATCAGCAAAAAGCGCCATCATGGCGGCGATATCGCCCCGGTTTCGTGCATCGATGGCCTGACGAAATATTGCGACGGGATCGCTTTGGGCAAGCCCCATGCTTGGAAGTGAGGCAACGGTCGCAACGAAGATGATGACTAAAGCGAAACGATTACGAATTGCGTTCTCCTCTGCCGGGGACGCTATTGCGGTATTTTACGACTTTTGATGCGGACCGGCCAGCATCTGGTGTCCGCTCATGGCACGAACCGGACCATCGAGCCGGTCGAATGATGTCCGTTGGCGGGGTAGACCGGAAGCGGATCGCAGAGGAGATAACCGACGCGAATGACCCGAAGGAGACGTTGTTCCCTCCCTCGCTTAAGCATGATCGTCGGTTGAGTTCAGGGCAATGGTTCCATTCCACTGGATCGAATAGCAGCAGCGGCTTCCGGGGCTGACAAAGCCTTGACGAAAGCTGCGGCAGCGTCCGGCTCCATCGAGGCTGTGTGAACGGCTGCGGACCAGATTGTGAACCCCTGTAGCTCCGCAGGAATCGGGCCGAGGTACTGAAGCCCCTTGGTATGCACAAGTTCGGTTACTTGCTGAAAGCCCAGTTCTATATCGCCGCGGGCAACGAGATCACCAATCTGGGCACCTGACGGAGGTTGCCTAATCTTTTGCTTGATTTGATCGGCGACCCCGAGCTTCTGAAACAATTGCTCCAAGTAGCGGCCGCTTGCACCGGAGGAAATGCCGATCGACTCGGCTTTCAGGAGGGCCGCGCGCAACCCCTCCGTTGTGGATACATCGGGCCGTGCAACATCTGCCTTTACGGCTGCGGCGATCGCAGATCGGGAAAAGTCGTGTTTGGATGCTGTGACGAGTCGTCCCTCTTTTATCAGCCGATCAAGGCCAGGAGAGGTGCTGATGACAACATCGAACATCTCACCGTCGGAAACACGTTTCGCGATCGTTTCAGATCCAGCCCAGCTCAGGACCAGTGTGAGTTTCGCCTCCTTCTCGAAACGGGCTGAAAGCTCTCCAACCGCCTCCTTCACAGCGTTCGGTGCGACCACCTTCAACTCTGCTGCGAATAGGGGGACGCTAAACGTCGTACACGCCATGACCAGAAATGCGGCGGAGCGCCTGTATATTCGGTCGAGCATCTTGGTTCCTCCCCGCCCTTCTGGCCCCGTAGCTAGAGCACCACCTCCACCGGGGTCTCTTCTTATCAGGCCGATCCAGTGATGTCGCCTTATGGCACTTTCCGGACGTCGCGCGATGTCCACTCGATGTCGGCAATGCGCACCAAAGCGGACTCCGTCGACAGCAAGTCTGAAGTCTTCGTTCAGACTCCGGCCTAGAACCGCGTCACGATATCCGACAACGAAGGGCGCGGCCGGTCCTCGCTCGGTTTTGTGGGCATACCGATATGGATGAAGCCAGCCAGCTTCTCGTCCGGCTTCAGGCCAAGCCGGGCAAGAACGTCGCGGTCGTACGCCATCCAACCCGTCAGCCAGCTCGCCCCATAACCGAGTGCGGTCGCGGCCGTGACGATATTCAGGGCGCTGGCGCCGGCCGATAATTCCTGCTCCCACGCCGGCACCTTGGGATGGGCCTTGGTCTGGCTGACAACCGCGATGACCAGCGGTGCATCCATCAGCCGCCGTCGCTCGGTGTCGATCTCCGCCGGAGTGGCTTGCGGGTGTTTCGCCGCGTAGACCGCCGCGATCTCCTCGCCGGCGCGGGACCGTCCATCGCCCTCGAAGACAATGAAACGCCAGGGCGCAAGCTTGCCGTGATCGGGCACGCGCGCGCCAATGCTGAGAATGGTATCGAGTTCTGCCGGCGACGGGCCGGGTTCGCGCAGCTCCCGCGGCTTGACCGATCGCCGGCGTTGCAGAAGTTCGATCGCCTCGGGCATCGGAAATCCTGTTTGTCCATTGGCCATTTTGTTCCGTGGCCATGCCGGACATATCGGAGCATCCGATTGGTCCGGCAAGCGCCGTTGATTTACTTTGTCTCTAAACTGCGCGCGCGTTTGATATCCGGCGGTGTTGCTTCGTCAACCAGGGCTGTCAGCGCCTCTGGCAGCGGCAGGACGGTCTGGCCGTCGCTGCCGAGCCGGCGGATCGAAACCGAGTGGCTCTCCGCCTCTTTCTTGCCGACCACGAGCAGCGCGGGGATCTTGGCGAGCGAGTGTTCGCGAACCTTGTAGTTGATCTTTTCGTTGCGTAGGTCGATTTCCACCCTCAGGCCAGCGCGACGGACAGCCGCGGCGACGGTCTTGGCATATTCATCGCCTTCGGAGGTGATGGTGGTGACCATCACTTGCACCGGCGCAAGCCATAATGGGAAGTGGCCGGCGAAATGCTCGATCAGGATGCCGATGAAGCGCTCCATCGAGCCGCAGATCGCGCGATGCACCATGACAGGTACTTTCTTCGATCCGTCAGCATCGATGTAGAAGGCGCCGAACCGCTCCGGCAGGTTGAAATCAACCTGCGTCGTGCCGCACTGCCAGTCTCGGCCGATGGCATCGCGCAGCACATATTCGAATTTAGGCCCATAGAACGCGCCTTCTCCGGGATTGATCTCGGTCCTGATATTATTTCCTTGCGACTGAATCTCCTGCAGCACGGTGGCCATCACCCGTTCGGCGTGATCCCACATCTCGTCGGTACCGACGCGCTTTTCCGGGCGCGTCGAAAGTTTCACCGTGAGTTCGCCCGTGAATGCGAAATCGGCATAGGTCGACAGGATCAGATCGTTGATCTTCAGGCATTCCTCTGCGAGCTGCTGTTCGGTGCAGAACACATGGGCGTCGTCCTGGGTGAAGCCTCGAACGCGCATCAATCCGTGCATGGCGCCTGATGGTTCGTAGCGATGCACGACGCCAAATTCGGCGAGGCGCAGCGGCAGGTCCCGGTAGCTCTTCAGGCCGTGCTTGAAGATCTGGACATGCCCCGGGCAATTCATCGGCTTTAAAGCGAACCAGCGCTTGTCCTCGGCTTCGTCGCCGGCCGATTGCGCGGCGAACATGTTCTCCCGGTACCAGTCCCAGTGGCCGGAGGTCTCCCACAACGCCTTGTCCAGGATTTGCGGCGCGTTGACCTCGCTATAGTCACCGGAGAGGCGGCGTCGCATATAGGCGATCAAGGTCTGGAAAATGGTCCAGCCCTTGGCGTGCCAGAACACCACGCCCGGTCCTTCCTCCTGGAAGTGGAACAGATCGAGCTCCCGTCCCAGCCTGCGATGATCGCGCTTCTCGGCTTCCTCGATCTGC
>Ga0207674_10010415_pt1 | contig 10534 bp, 8 predicted proteins | sample KBSCornC72_FD_184303 | JGI IMG/M metagenome (GOLD analysis project Ga0207674, IMG submission 184303) | Corn rhizosphere microbial communities from Kellogg Biological Station, Michigan, USA - KBS Corn C7-2 (SPAdes) (version 2) | ecosystem: Host-associated > Plants > Roots > Rhizosphere > Soil ...
TCTTCACTGCGTTTCCACCAGCATTTGCAGCGATTGCAACTGCACTTCATATTCCGATTACGCTTCTGCTCATCGGAATCGTCTTGCGTGGCACTGCGTTCACATTTCGTACTTACGACATTCAGCGCGACGACGTGCAACGCCGCTGGAGTCTCGTCTTTTCCACCGCGAGCATCATCACGCCGATCCTTTTGGGAACCATACTCGGCGCGGTGGCTTCCGGCACGATCACAGTTGAAGATGGAGCGGTGACGAGCGGTTTCTTTAACTCATGGCTCGCGCCCTTTCCGTTCGCCGTCGGATTCTTTGCGCTCGCATTGTTTGCTTTTCTAGCGGCGGTTTACCTGACGTTGGAAACACAACAACGAGAGTTACAGGAAGACTTCAGAGCTCGCGCGTTGATATCCGGCATCGCAGTCGGATTACTTGCCCTCACAGTTTTTATTCTCGCAAAGTCAGGTGCACCTACAGTCCGCGCCGGCATCAGTCGCACCATTTGGGCCCTGGCCTTACATTTCTTCACCGCGATCTTCGCGCTCGGCGCTTTCTACACACTCTGGACCAGACGCTACAGACTCGCGCGTGTTTTCGCGGCCGGACAAGTCACACTGATCCTGCTTGGCTGGGCACTCGCGCAGTATCCGCACCTCGTTGAGCCCAACATCACTCTGATTTCCGCAGCCGCGCCACGCATCACGCTTCAGCTCTTATTCGGCGCGCTCGTCGCCGGCGCGATTCTGCTATTTCCTTCGTATTATTACCTCTTCGTCATCTTCAAAGCGAAAACATCCCGCTTGTCGAACGGTTCATCAAAGGATAGACTCAATTGAACCCCCCGGAGCCTGAACAAAATTAATGAGCCGCATCCCCCGCGGTATTGAATAAGTTTGCGCAATTTCAATGCAGGACCTTTTGTACGAAACTCCGGAGCGGCAACTCAATAACTACCGGGCAATCTCCATCGGCCTGGCGTCACTGGCATTTTGTATCGGCGGCGCTGCGTTAGTGGGCTGGATTTTCAACGTCGAGGTACTCAAACGCATCCATCCACTGCTGGTCACTATGAAGGCAAACACCGCAGTTTGTCTGATGCTTACATCGGTTTCTGTTTTTCTACTCCAGGAGAATCCCGCCTCACCGACTAAACGCCGAATAGCACTCGTGCTCGCGGCAATCGTTGCAGTCGTTGGATTGATCACTTTTAGTGAGCACATGCTTGGTTGGAACTCCGGTCTCGATCAACTGCTTTTCCACGAATCGGTGGCTGAAGCGGGTGAGTCGTTTCCGGGTCGCATGGGTGTCGGCGCCTCGCTCAACTTCATCTTCCTCGGCGTCGCGCTTGCGTTTCTCGATGCACGATCAACGCGATGGTTTCGCGTTTCGACTATTTCGATACTCGCAATTCTAACGATTACTCTCCTGGTTTTTCTTTATTACTTCTATGGCATCGAGCAAACTGAGACGATCGCTCGCTATTTCACGATCGCCCTCCACACGGTCTTTGCTTTTCTGAGTCTGTGCGGCGCCATTCTGTTCGCACGTCCTGATCGCGATCTTGTTGCAGCGATGTTGGGGGAAAGCCCCGGCGCTATAGTTGCGCGTCGCATGTTACCGGCCTTCCTGGTGGTGATTCTCCTGGGCTGGATTAGAACGATCACTCGGTCCAGCGGGTGGATCAGTCAGGGTTTTGCGACCGCTGCTTTTGTTTTGAGCATACTGCTGCTCCTCGGCATTTTGATCTGGTTAACGGCGCTGTCACTCAATCGCACCGACAGGCAAAGACGTCTTCACGATCTAGCACAGCGACGTGCTGAAAATCGTCTCGACGTGCTCTTCCGCGTTAGTGAGTTGATACGAACGATGCACGATCCGTATGAGTTGTCGTACGCGGTGGCTGAGCAGGTCGGCATCCATCTCGACGCGCGCCGGTGTTTGTTCAATGAGACTGACGTCGAACGCGACCTCGAGATTGTTCATCGTGATTACTGTGACGGTGTTCCCTCGGTTGCCGGCGAACATCGGCTTTCCGACTACAGCAGTATTACTTCAGGTGAAATGCAGCGGGGACTGACAGTCGTCAACAACGATTCAAAAACAGATCCGCGCACCGCCGCCGACTATGACAGAAGTTATGCTGCCACGGGCGAGCGTGCGTACGTGGCCATGCCGTTGCTGCGCGAGGGACGTTGGGTAGCGTCGTTATGGGCCAGTGTCGATGAGCCGCGAGTGTGGACGAGAGAAGAAGTGGCGCTGGTGCAAGCTGTTGCCGAGCGCACGTGGACCGCGATTGAAAAATTGCGCGCGGAAACCGAACAAAAGCGATTACTCGAGAGCGTTCAAGAAGCACGCGACGCGGCTGAGAAAGCGAATCAGCTCAAGGATGAATTTCTGGCGACGTTATCACACGAGCTCCGCAATCCGTTGAATGTGATCCTCGGATACTCGGAACTGTTGTTGCGCATGCGCGAAATCGAACAGTCTCCGCGCTTGGTGCAGATGGGCGAAGCGTTGCGACGAAACGCGCAGTCGCAGTCGCAGTTGATAAACGACCTGCTCGATCTGTCGCGTCTGCAACGAGGAAAGATTTCGTTGAACCAGGAAACGGTTTCACTCCCGGCGATTATCGACAACGCCGTCGAAACCGTACGCACAGACGCCGCGACAAAGGGAGTTGAGATTCGTCTTCATGCGAACGATCAACTGTTACTCGTCGAAGGCGATCGACTGCGGCTACAGCAGATCGCGTGGAACATTCTGAACAATGCCGTGAAGTTTACGCCGTCAGGCGGCCGCATTGAGATCGCTTTGAACAATGAAGGCGAACGTGCGGCGTTTGTTGTCACCGACACAGGGCAGGGAATTGATCCGGGTTTTCTGCCGCATGTCTTTGAGATGTTTCGTCAGGCAGACGGTAGTAATCGCCGGCGGCATGGTGGAATGGGAATCGGTCTGGCTTTGGTGCGGCAACTCGTTCAACTTCACGGTGGAACGATCAGTGCGGAGTCTGATGGACCAAACAGAGGTTCGCGTTTCACTGTGCGTCTGCCGCTGCTCCGTGAAACAGCGCCCCTGGCTGTTTCCGCGCCCGCTGCTGCTGAACTGAATGTGTTCTCGCACACGAGTTTCCTGATCCTCGATGACTCCGAAGATTCGATCGCGATGATGAAAGAGTTGCTCAAACTTGCGGGAGCGGAGGTTGTGACGGCGACGAGTGGCGTCGATGCTTTGCGAATCGCGAGTGAGAATGAGTTTGATGTGATTCTTTCCGACATTTCGATGCCGGAGATGGATGGGTTTGAGTTCCTGGAGAGACTGCGAAAGATAGATGGGCGACAGGATGTTCCCGTAATCGCGATCACGGGCTTTGGTCGCAGCGACGACATCGAACGCGCGCACGCCGCGGGATTCTATTCACACCTCACGAAGCCGATAGATTTGCTGGCGCTGACGGTGGTGCTTGAGCAACTCGCGGCGAAGACTGACGCAGGCCGCGGTGATACGGATGTTGATTACGACGTGAGCGCCGGTCCCGTTAATTGAAGCAAGACAGGATTACGCGAGATGTAGACGCGATGCCACTTTGGTGACGAGGATTTTTTGTTTTTGAATCGCAAGGCAAATCGCCCCAGAAAGAGGAATTAAGGAAGGGACTTACGCAGCACTCCGGCTTGAATTTGCATTCATTCCCGAGTCTCATCCCATCTCGGCACCTCTCATGCCAAGCCGGTTGATTCCTATGAGCGCCACGGTACGTACTGTAGGGGCGGCCGTCCGTGGCCGCCCGTGGTTTGTGCACGGGTTCAAGGAGCAATGACCTCGGATTTGGCGAACACGATCAAAGCCACGGGCGGCCACGGAGGGCCGCCCCTACAGTACGTTCCGTGGCGCCTGAATGGAGTTAGTACGAAACAGGACGGAAACAGAGCGCGGGTTACACCTCAACAGCGATGTTTCCAAGCATCATAACTGGCACCTTCCTTGCTCTTTCAACTGGTATGAAGACGAGCATATACCTGAGCGTCGTAGTGTGCGCGCTTCTCGCAACGGCAGCGATCGCGCAGGACAAATCAGCCCTTGCGCCACCAACCGTCATCACCCCGGCAGACAAAGCCACAATTCAAACTTTCGAAAACCAGGTCAAGGACTACGTCGACCTTCGCAACAAGCTAAAAACAAACGCGCCGAAGCTCTCAAAAGACAGCACGCCCGAACAGATTCACGCATATCGCACAGCTCTCGAACAATCACTGCGCTCAGCACGCGCAGGCGCTAAACGCGGCGATCTCTTCCGACCCGAAACCGCCGATTACATCCGCCGCACTCTGAAGATCGAATTCCAGGGCAAGGACCGAGCAGAGCTGCGCGACACAGTCTTCGAAACGGAAACACAAGGCGTGGTCCTGCGAGTGAACTATCCGTATGCGCAATCGGCTGAGTTCTCGGAAATGCCTGCAACGCTTCTGACGAAGCTACCGCAACTGCCGAAAGAAGTCAGATACCGATTTGTCGGACGAAACATGTTGCTGGTGGATCGTGAGAGCAACGTGATCATCGACTACATGCCCGACGCACTACCATAAGGATTGAACCATGCAAAGAAATTTCTTACTTGCACTCCTTATTTGCGCAACTCTTTGCTTCCCGGCATCAGCACAGCGACTCAACAACGCCGACGTAAAGACCGCGCCAGTAAAACTGACGCTGCCGGTTAAAGACGGCTCAGTTCGTTTTGCAGTGATCGGCGACACGGGGTCAGGGACGGACAAACAGCGAGACGTTGGCAGCATGATGGCCCAATATCGCGTGGCCTTTCCGTTCGAGTTTGTCTTGATGATGGGCGACAACATGTACGGCGGTGAAGCACCGGCGGACTTCGAGAAGAAGTTTTCTGAACCCTACAAAGCGCTGCTCGACAACAAAGTGAAGTTCTATGCGAGTCTTGGAAATCACGATCAGTCGCTGCAAACGAATTACGCCAATTTCAATATGAACGGTAAGGAGTATTACCGGTTCAAGAAGGGCAACGTCGCTTTCTATGCACTCAACAGCAACTACATGGACAAGAAGCAGGTGGAGTGGTTGGAGAGCGAGCTATCGAAAGACACATCGGAGTGGAAGGTTTGTTTCTTTCATCACCCGCCGTATTCGTCTGCAAAAGCCCACGGCTCTGATCCGCAATTGCGAGAAGTTGTCGAACCGATCTTCATCAAGTACGGCGTGAACGTAGTCCTGACAGGTCACGATCACGTGTATGAACGCATCAAGCCGCAGAAAGGGATTTACTATTTTGTGTCGGGCGCGGGTGGCAAACTCAGAAGCGGTGACGTTAAAGAAACATCGCCGATAACCGACAAGTCGTATGACCGCGACTTGCACTTCATGCTGTTTGAGGTAGCGGGAGATCAGATGTACTTTCAGGCGATTTCAAGAACAGGTGAGACAATTGACTCGGGCGTAATCACACGGAAGAAGAATTCGTGAAATCCGTGGCTCAGAATAACTTGAGATTCACGCCGATATTGGGTTCGACACGACGCAGTAGATGTTCACCTTCATTCTTCACGTCGTTCACGTCGTAGCTGACTGCATGGCTGATCATCTCCGCTGCCGGGAAGGGCATCAGAATTTCTTTCAACTCAGGCTCTCTCGAATCTTCGTTAAGCCAGAAGTCATATAACTCAGGCGGCAGGATCACGGGCATGCGTGTGTGAATAGTTGATAACAACTCATTCGCCTTCGTGGTGATGATTGCGCAGGACGTGATCACGCGATCGTTGGCGCGCCACTTATCCCAGACACCTGCAAATGCGAACGGCTCTCCATCCTTTAGCTGGAAATAGTAAGGCTGCGAAATCTTTCCGCTTCTTTCCCACTCGTAAAACCCATCTGCAAAAATCAGGCATCGTCGTTTTTGAAACGACTCGTTAAAGCTCGCCTTTTCAGCAATCGTCTCGACGCGCGCGTTGATGATTCCCTTCGGCTCTTTGCTCCAGAACGGAATCAGTCCCCACTGAAGCATCCGGGCTTCACGAGTCTTCTCGCGCTCGACGACGGTAAGAACATCCTGCGTCGGCGCGATGTTGTAGCGCGGCGGCAAAGGCGGAAGATCCGTGTCCTCGAAATTAATGATGTTGATCCGGCGTGGTTGTTTAAGTGTAAATCGACCGCACATTTTGCGTAAATCTGTGATTAAAAATATCAGGCTTGAAGCGCGCGATGGACCAGCAGCGTATCGACGTACTGAACAAAGCGAATCGCTTTTCCATCCTGAAGTTTCCACACATGAGCGAAGTCTGCTTGAAAGCTTTTACCAGTCGCCTTGTACGTGCCGCTGTACTTCCCTAACGCGACCACTGTCTCGCCGCCGTCAATGAATTCTTCGGGCACGGCGGCGAAGCCGTTCCATTCCGTGGCTAAGCGCATAAACACATCAGTCAGCACTGAGTTTGGTCCATGATACGTTCCGGCATACGGGAAGCCTTCGGCTTCGGTCCACGCGATGTCCCGGCTTAGAAATCCGAGGACTGATGGAATATCTGCTTCGGCAAATGCCTGGTAAATGGCCTTAACTGTGTTGAGGTTGCTCAACATTGGTCCCTTTCGTTTGGGCTTGGTGATTAAAAGCGGCCCATGCTATCACGGTAGGTATTTTGACCACAAAGAACTGAATTGGGTAGTGCATCAGTTTGGAATTACGCTACGGAGATAGACTCTATCAGCTTTAAAATTACGCCGAAGGCGTTCGCTAATTTCAGCCCAGGGTTGGAGCGCAGCGACAACCCTGGGATCGGAACATCAAAATGATCGTTGAACCCTGACAGGGTTCGCCAACCGCCTAACCCTTTCAGGGTTTCGTCGCAATTTAAAATTGTGTCCCAGGGTTCTCGCGCTGCTCGAACCCTGGGCTGAAATTAGCGAACGCCTTCGGCGTATTCATCAAATTTCCAACTGGCGCAACGAGGAATCATATGATCGACCAGATGAGAGCCAATGACTGGGAGCAGATGCGCTCGATTTATCTCGAGGGCATTAGCAGTGGAAACAGTACCTTTGAAACGGACGCTCCATCGTGGGAGAAGTGGAATGAGAACCATCTGGAGATCGCACGCTTAGTGATGCGCGATGAAGAAAGCGTGATCGGTTGGGCCGCCTTAAGTCCCGTATCGAAGCGCGATGTGTATCGCGGAGTCGCCGAAGTGACTGTGTATGTTACAGAGAGTGCGAGAGGAAAGGGAGTCGGTCGGGCGTTGCTCGAGGCTCTGATTGCCGAGTCGGAGAGGAATGGTATCTGGACACTCCAGGCGTCGATCTTTCCCGAGAATATCGCCAGCGTTGAATTACATTTACGGTGCGGGTTTCGTGAAGTTGGCAGGCGTGAGCGAATTGCGATGCTCCGTGGCGTCTGGCGCGACACGATATTGTTTGAGCGCCGCCGTCGCGACTGATTATTTCTTCCGACCGCCGAGCAGTCGCTTCGGAATGTCGACCGAGTTCTTCAATATCCTGCGAGCTTCAGGCACTCCGAAACCCGCGCCGATGGCGAAGTAGAGAACGCCGTAAGTTCCCAGTACGAGAATCGCGAGAGGAATCGCGTGAAGGGGAGGAAGGATCAGTTTGACACCAAAGCCGACAATCGCAGCGATAGCGGCTGCGGCCCAGAGCTTGACCAAATAGATCGCCGCGACACCCGTTGAACCAATCCGTGAGTTGAGTGAGTGTCGAAGTAACAAGTATTCAATCCATCCGGAAATGCCCGCGGACGCCGTCAAACCCGCCACGCCCCACTTCGGATCAAGACCCAAAACAGGCGGCAGAGTGATCGCGAAGATATAACCCAGCACTGTGGTTAGAATCACGCGAATAGTGGCGTACCACAGCGGTGTTCGTGTGTCGTGCAGCGCGTAGTAAGTTGATGAGTAAAGACGACCGTGGGTAGACGCGAGCAGTCCGATCGTCGAACCCGCAAGAATTCCCCAAACGTAAACCGAATCGGCGTGCTTGAATTCACCGGTTTGATACAACGCGCCGGTCATCACATCGCCGAAGACAAACATCGCCATCGACGAGGGCACGATGAAGAACGAGATCCGCTGTAAACCCGCATTTAAGCGGCTGCGAAGCTTCACCGCAATCTCATCCTGTGTGCCGAGCGTGCCAGACATCGCCGGCAGTTCAGCTGCTGAAACCGACATTCCAAACAGACTTACGGGCAAGGTGTACAGACTCTGCGCGTACGTTAACGCCGCAACTGCCTGTGAGCTGATCAATCCCGCGAGCATCGCATCGACAAACGCCGAGATCTGGACCACGCCACGACTGACAAACACTGGAATAAAGTTCGTCAACACTTTCCGAACGTTCACGTCCGTCGTATCGACAATCGGTCGCAACGACTTCAGTAGTTTCAGAACAGTAGGAAACTGAACCCCGATCTGCAGCACACTGCCCACAACAGATCCGAGTGCAACCATGATTACAAGCCGCGCCTGATCCTCACCGCCGCCAAAAACGATCAGCGTCGTAATGATCGCGAGGTTCCACGCAACCGGTGCAGTGTAAGAGAGAAAGAATCTGCGATGACTGTTCAGTACTCCCAAACACCACGCGGACAGCACGAGCAGTCCCGCGCCGGGAAAGAGAATCTGAACCAGACGAATCGTTAGTGCGCGTGTGGCGGGATTGAAACTATACGCAAAGAGATTGACGAAGTATGGAGTCGTCAAAACTCCAACAAGGACGATCACCGACGTCACGAACACCAGCAACGTGAGGACAGCATTGGCGACACGAGTAGCTTCTTTCTTATCGCCGCCGGCGAGGAGCTTCGCGTAGACGGGAATGAACGAAGCCGAGAGCGCGCCTTCGCCGAAGACATTCTGCAGAAAGTTTGGAATTCGAAACGCGGCGCTGAACGCGCCGGCAGCATCGGACGTGCCCAGGTAGTGTGCAAAAACTCTTTGCCGGATGACACCGACGATGCGACTGATCAGAATGCCCATTCCGACCAGCATCGCCGATCGTCCGGTGGCCTCCTCGGCCTTAGGAGCCGGAAAGTCTCCGGTCGCCTCGCCGATCACGTGAGTCGACTCCCCCGCTGCTTCCTGTGTGTCAATATGAGTGCTGATATCGATTTGGTCGTTGGGGTCTTTTAGATTTGCCACTGAGAAGCACAAAAAGCTCAAACAAGCGATCCAGTTTACCTCAACTTACCCACCGTGCGCCTAACACGATCGTGGTAGATAAAAATTCTTAAATCGCGTGATGCCGAGACTGTTCGCGCCCGCAATAATACTCCAAAATCCTGATTGATAATGGAGTTCAAAATTATGAAGACTTCAGTGGTTCTTGTTCACGGAGCGTTCGCAGATGGGTCCGGTTGGGGTGAGGTTATTCCACTGCTTGAAAAGGCCGGCTACGATGTGATCGCAGTTCAGAATCCACTCACGACGTACGCCGACGACGTCGCAACCACTCGTCGCGTGATAGACGCACAAAAGAATCCGGTGGTTCTGGTGGGCCATTCATACGGCGGCGCTGTCATCACGAAGGCCGCTGTGGGCGCCAGCAATGTGCGCGCACTTGTTTACGTGGCCGCCTTCGGTCCGGATGCTGGTGAGAATTTGCAGTCTCTTCTGCAGCAATATCCCTCGAAGATTGGCGCTGCGCTTTTGCCCGACGCGGCGGGTTTCTTGTACATCGATCGGGCGCAGTTTAAAGATGCGTTTGCAGGGGACGTTTCCGAGCGAGATTTGAGTATCCTTGCTGCTGCGCAGAAACCGATCAACTCAGTGACGTTTGGTCAGGTCTACGAAGAGCCAGCGTGGAAAGATATTCCGAGTTGGTACCTCCTGGCCACCGAGGACCAGGCGATTAATCCTGCGTTGCAACGGATGTTTGCAGAGCGGATGGGTGCGACGACTCACGAGGTGAAATCGAGTCACGTTCCGTTCGTTTCACAGCCAGCGACTGTGGCGAAGATCATCGGCGAAGCCGCCGAGGCGACCGAACAGCGCGCGGCGGCAGTTTAACTGCAACTTCCTCGCCTTAAACCTCACTAACTCATGCCACATTACTGTAGGGGCGGCCCTCCGTGGCCGCCCTCGGTTTAAATCGGGTTCGTCGAATTCAATGCCGTCTTTTTCGAATGGGGTCGGTTCAACCGAGGGCGGCCACGGAGGGCCGCCCCTACAAAAAAGACACTCTGTCGCTCGGAAGCCGTGTAATCCATTGTTAGATATCGAATCCCTGTGGTGTATTCTTACTGAAGTCCATTTTTCGGAGCCACTGAGATCGGAGTCAGGAGAGAATGAGGATCTTGCCGCGCCTCAATATGCCGACGCGAAAAGCGGCGCGCCGTATCTGGCGGCACACCAAATCCCACCTCACCCTCAAACGCATCTATTACTCAGTCGAAGTTCTTCTCTTCGCCGTCGTGTTCTTCTTAGTTTTCTCAGGCAGCCGGCTGCGCTTCATCGACACGTGGGGCGGCCGGATGGACACGATCGTCTCGATCTTGCTGCTTGCGATCTTTGTC
>Ga0207674_10010416_pt1 | contig 10534 bp, 10 predicted proteins | sample KBSCornC72_FD_184303 | JGI IMG/M metagenome (GOLD analysis project Ga0207674, IMG submission 184303) | Corn rhizosphere microbial communities from Kellogg Biological Station, Michigan, USA - KBS Corn C7-2 (SPAdes) (version 2) | ecosystem: Host-associated > Plants > Roots > Rhizosphere > Soil ...
TTTCATCCATGGCGGCATCCTGAAATGGGTCGTCATCCTTGCCCCGGTCGGGCTGGTCTTCTGGCTCAGCTTCGGCATCCAGCGGATGAGCGAGACTACCGCCAAGGCCGTCTACTGGGTCTATGCGGTGCTGATGGGGCTGTCGCTGTCGACGATCTTCCTCGTCTACACCAACGCCTCGATCGCCTCGACGTTCTTTGCCTCGGCGGCGGCGTTCGGCGGTCTCTCGCTCTATGGTTATACGACCAAGCGCGACCTGTCGGTGTTCGGCACCTTCCTGATCATGGGCGTCGTCGGCATCGTCGTTGCCATGCTGATCAACCTGTTCATGCAGTCGCAGACGATGGATCTGGTGATCAGCGGGATCGGCGTGCTGCTGTTCGCAGGCCTTACCGCCTACGACACGCAGAAGATCAAGAGCATGTACTATGCGGTGCAGGGCAGCGACTTCGTTGGCCGGTCGGTGGTGATGGGCGCGCTGACGCTCTACCTCGACTTCATCAACCTGTTCCTGTTCCTGCTGCGCTTCCTGGGCGACCGCCGCTAGGCGAACCCAGTCACGCAACGATCGGGGCCCGGCGGCATCCACCGCCGGGCCCTTTTCATTTGAGCGACGGAAGCCGCTAGGCCTTGGCGTAGGTCGACACGACATTGCCCTTGCTGGTGACGACACTGTTCTTGAGCACCAGTTTCGTCGTCGGGTCGCCCGCCTCGAACAGATGCCGGTAGCCGGCGCCGGCGACCACCGGATGGGTGAACAGCGTCAGCTCGTCGAGCAGGCCCGCAAACAGCATCTGGCGCACCAGCGAGATGCCGCCCATCAGCGCGATGTCCTTGCCCGGCTTGCCCTTGAGCTCACGCACGAAGGATTCGAGATCGCCCTCGATCAGCGTCGAGTTCTGCCAGCCGAGCTTGCCGCTCAGCGTGTGCGAGGCGACGAACTTGGGCACATTGTTGATGAACGGCCCGAAATACGGATCGTCCCCCTCGCCGAAATCCTTGGCCCACGCCTCATAGCCGACGCGGCCGAGGATCACCGTGTCGGTGGCCGCCATCGACGCGCCCAGCGCCGCGCCGAGCTCGTCGTCGAACGCATCGAACTGCCAGAGGTTGGGCGCCTCGACGACGCCATCGAGGGAGTGAAACAGACCTGCCGTGAGCTTGCGCATATGGGTTCTCCGGTTGCGGGCGGAGGCTGAAATGGCCGCCGTTGTGATCACGACGAACGGGGGGAGGGGGAATCGACAGAGGCGATGAAGTTTGCAGTCGGCGACACGCGGGGAACCGGACAAGTACTTGATAGAACATCATTTCTATCGGAACTTGCGGAAGTTATCCCCGTACCCGCCCGCCAAGTTATCATGACGCATGACATCATGGATTCGATCATGCTTCGAGCACTTATTAATCGGAGTGAATATCACACGGCGGCCGACCGGATACGACTGGCGGCCATTCGTCTTCAGCAATGGCAGAGGAAGTACAGACCTGATCAGCCTCGAGCACCGGCTGGGGTACCCGAAGGCGGCCAATGGATATTGGTGGACGGAACAGCGATCAAGGTTGCTGGCCCGTGGAACGACGTGAACCGGCCGAAGTGTAACGCGCAATACGAAGGCGATATGTTCCAGTGCAGTTTTGCAGGAGCCGCGCGATCTCGCGCCGCCTGCGAAGATCAGGGCATGACGAGGTTCGTGTCCTGCATGAAGGACAATCCGGTGCCGCCTCACATCTACTACCTCGGAGATAGCCGATGATCATCGCCACGCGGGAACTCACCGCCATTTGCAAGTCAGGCGAGAAGAAGCCCGTCGTTCTTCGTCTCGAGGCCCCGGTCGAGGAAAACGGCAGGTGGGTTTGTTGGTATGAGATAGACTTCCCGGCTGACGGCTGGCCCGCCCAAACCACGCGCTCATTCGCTGGCGGTGCGGACCCGATGCACGCCATTCAGATGGGCCTGATGAAACTCGGAACTGAAATTCATTTCACCAGCTATCACAAGGAGCACAAACTCTCTTGGGGTGACAGCGAAGAGGGCAGCTACGGTTTGATCGTCCCTAAGAACGCGCGGGATCTGCTGCGCGGTGACGATATCACGTACTACGGGAACTGACAAAAGGCCCGGAGCGCTGCCCCGGGCCTCAGTCATTCCAGCGCTAGAACCTAGTCCTAGCTCATATCACATCACACCACGCCCGTCGTGTGCGCCAGCACCGCCAGCAGCAGCAGCGCCACGATGTTGGTGATCTTGATCATCGGGTTCACAGCCGGACCGGCCGTGTCCTTGTAGGGATCGCCGACGGTGTCGCCGGTGACCGAGGCCTTGTGCGCGTCGGAGCCCTTGAGGTGCTTTACGCCATGCGAGTCCGTAAAACCGTCCTCGAACGATTTCTTGGCGTTGTCCCAGGCGCCGCCGCCGGCGGTCATCGAGATGGCGACGAACAGGCCCGTGACGATGACGCCCATCAGCATGGCGCCGAGTGAGGCAAAGCCCTGGTCGCGGCCGGCAATCCAGAAGATCACCACGAACACCACGATGGGGCTCAGCACCGGCAGCAGCGACGGCACGATCATTTCGCGGATCGCCGCCTTGGTCAGCATGTCGACCGCCTTGCCGTAGTCGGGCTTGTCGGTGCCGGCCATGATGCCCGGCTTTTCCTTGAACTGCCGGCGAACCTCGACCACCACCGACTGCGCGGCGCGGCCGACGGCGGTCATCGCCATGCCGCCGAACAGGAACGGCAAGAGGCCACCGAACAGCAGGCCGACCACGACGTAGGGGTTGGCGAGCGAGAAATCGACCGCCTTCATGCCGAAGAAGAAGCTCCCCTGTACCGCGTTGGCGACGAAGTAGTTGAGGTCCTGCGTGTAGGCGGCAAACAGCACCAGCGCACCCAGGCCCGCCGAACCGATGGCGTAGCCTTTGGTGATGGCCTTGGTGGTGTTGCCGACTGCATCGAGAGCGTCGGTGTTGTGGCGCACTTCCTTGGGCAGGCCGGCCATTTCGGCAATGCCGCCGGCATTGTCGGTGACCGGGCCGAAGGCGTCGAGCGCCACCACGATGCCGGCGAGCGCCAGCATGGTCGCCACCGCAAACGCGATGCCGAACAGGCCCGCGAGGTTATAGGTGACGATGATGCCGGCGACGATGACGATGGCCGGCAGCGCCGTCGACTCCAGCGAGACGGCGAGGCCCTGGATGACGTTGGTGCCGTGCCCGGTCACCGAGGCTTCGGCGATCGAGTTGACCGGGCGCTTGCCCGTGCCGGTGTAGTATTCGGTGATGACGATGATGAGCGCGGTGATCACCAGACCCACCACGCCGCACCAGAACAGAGACCACGGCGTGAACGCCTTGTCGGCGGTGCCGAGCGCCGCGTTGAGATCGCCGAACACCCAGTAGAGCACCGGCAGCAGCACGATCAGCGACAGCACGCCCGTCGCGATGATGCCCTTGTAGAGCGCGCCCATGATGTTGTTGGAGGCGCCCAGGCGCACGAAGTAGGTGCCGATGATCGAGGTGATGACGCAGGCGCCGCCAATGGCGAGCGGCAGCACCATGCCGGCGAACTTGAAGGCGTCCGGCAGGACGATCGCCGCGAGCACCATGGTGGCGACGATGGTCACCACATAGGTCTCGAACAGATCCGCCGCCATGCCGGCGCAATCGCCGACATTGTCGCCGACATTGTCGGCGATGGTGGCGGGGTTGCGCGGATCATCCTCGGGGATGCCCGCTTCCACCTTGCCCACCATGTCGCCGCCCACGTCGGCGCCCTTGGTGAAGATGCCGCCGCCGAGACGGGCGAAGATCGAAATCAGCGAGGCACCGAACGAGGTGGCGACCAAGGCGTCGATCACCGTGCGGCTGTTGAACGGGATGTTGAGGAACTGGGTGAGGACGATGAAGTAGAGCGTCACGCCGAGCAGGCCGAGGCCGGCAACCAGCAGGCCCGTGATGGCGCCCGCCTTGAAGCTCAGATCGAGCCCCTTGGCGAGCGAGCCGGTGGCCGCCTGCGCCACGCGGACATTGGCGCGCACCGACACGTTCATGCCGATGAAGCCGGCCGCGCCCGACAGCACTGCGCCGATCAGGAAGCCGATCGCCGCATAGGCGCCCAGCAGCCAGAAGGCCAGGATGAAGATGACCACACCGACGATGGCGATGGTGGTGTATTGCCGGCGCAGATAGGCCGACGCGCCTTCGCGCACCGCCGCCGAGATTTCCTGCATGCGGGCGGAGCCGGCATCGGCGGACAACAGCGTTCGCGTCGTGACGATGCCGTAAACGATCGACAGCAGCCCTGCCACCACGATCGCCCAGAGTAGAGTGGTCATGAATAAAGTCCCTCGTGTGTAACACCCACGGGGACGACCCTCTTGTGGCTCCGGCAGGCTCCTCGGCCCGCTGGCTCCTCCCCGCCCCCGGGGAACCGGCGCACACGCTGCCAAATCGCATGCCACGATTCAACCTCAATTCGTGCCGGGACCCCGGATTTCCGGGGAGTTCAGCCGCGGCGGCGAAAAAAGCGGCTGGTCCCTGCCCTCCGGCGCCTGACGCGGCGAAACCGGCAGCATCGCAGCTTTGGCCCGTTGAGCTTGCGGGCGAATACGCCTAACCCTAACGCACATAGAGGGTACCGCCGGGGGTGAGCGGGGAACGTGCCATAGCGACGATCGACAAATATCTCAGCACCACCATTCACCGTCGCGAACCGTTGCTGGGCAAGCTGCGCGAGGCGTTTTTCAGCGTCGGCTACGAAGACATGACGATGCTGGCGCTGGCGCCGTTGGCTGGGGTATCGCGCCGCACGCTCTACAACCACTTCGCCAATAAGGAAGACGCGTTCCGCTTCATCATGCGCTGCGACGGCGACATCGCCATCGAGCAGTCGCTGAAGGTGGCGTATGACAAGCTCGAGGCCGGCGCCAAGCCGCTCGATATCTTCGTGGCGCTGATGGATACCCGCTACGCCGAGGTCCGCCGCCGGCTTGCTGCGTCCAGGCACGCGCTCGAGATCAACGAGAAGGCCTTCCGCATCGGCCGCGACATCCAGATCGAGCACGCGACCACCTTCCAGGACGAGGTCGCGGTGCTGATCGGCGAGATGGACAAGCGCGACGTGCTCACCCTCAAGCGCGGCACCAGCGCCGCCGACCTGGCGCAGATGCTCTGCGATGGGGCGCGCGGCAGCAACCAGACGCTGCCGCCCATCCCCATCGACAAGCTCCCCGACCGCTACCGCAAGGTGCTGGGCGCGATCTTGTACGGGGCGCTGGCGAGCTAGGCGACCTTGCGCTCGCCGACGCCGTAGCGCGGCGCCGGCTCGTCCAGCGACAGCTGGGAACGCAGCGCCACGCGGGCACTGGCATAGGCCTCGTAGAGTTCGGGATCTCGCAGCGACGGGATGGTGACGAGCTCGCCCTGGTCGAAACCGGCCAGCGCCGCATCGACCATGTCCTCGACGCCCATGACGTAACTGTCGGGAATGTCCGAACGGCCGGCGATCATCGCGGTGCGGGTGTAGCCGGGCAGCACCGCCTGCACGCGCACGCCCTTCGGCTTGAGGTCGAGATCGAGCGACAGGGTGAGGTTGAGCACATAGGCCTTGGAGGCGGCATAGGCCGCGGCCGGCGGGGCGTCGATGAAGGCCATTGCCGAAGCGAGATTGACGATTGCGCCGGTGCCGCGATCGCCGAATGCCTTGGCGGCGACGGTGGTCAGGCGGGTCAGTGCCGTGATGTTGACCGCCAGCATCTGGCTCACCGCCTCGACATTGCCGGCGCTGAGCGGGCCGCCGCCGATGAGGCCGGCGGAATTGACCAGCAGTGTGATCGCGGGGTCGGCGCCGAGGCGCTGTTCGACCCGCACCAGATCGGCGGCGCTGCCGAGATCGGCGACGATGCGCTCGACATGCCGGCCGGTCCTCTGCGCCAGGGTGGCGGCCAGGGTGGAAAGTTTCTCGGCGCTGCGGCCGACCAGGATCAGATCGTAGCCGCGACGGGCGAGACGGTCGGCGTAGATTTCGCCGATGCCCGACGAGGCCCCGGTGATGAGGGCGGTTCCAAGGGATGTGGCCATGATGATCTCCAGTTCTGGCGCGTTGCCGCCATTAAATGACGATCATCATTTATATTGCAAGGGGGCCGGTCAGGAATTTCTGAGGGCCAGCACCGCCGCCTTGGCCGAGTCCAGGATCTGCAGCGACTGCGCCGGGTCAGTCACGGCGCGCGACAGGGTCAGCGCCCCAACCATGGTCGAGTAGATCACCTCGGACCGGCTGCGCGGCCCGCCGCTAAGCTCGTCGATCAGCTCGAGATAGGTCTCGATGCCCGCCGCGAAGGCGTCGCGCAGCTTGGCGCTGCCGCGCGCCGCGTCCTGCGACAGGGCGGCGATGGCGCAGCCGGTCTCGACGCTGTCGCGATGGGCCGGCGACAGGTAAATCCCGACCGCCGTCGCATAGGGATCGTCCGACGCGAGCGCCCGCTCGCGCATGCGCTGCGTGGTTTGCGCGAAGGCGCGCGTCACCGCCTCGGCGGCGAGATCGTCCTTGCTGGCGAAATTGCCGTAGAAGCCCCCGTGGGTCAGGCCGGCGGCCTTCATCAGATCGGCGACGCCGATGCCGTCAAAGCCATGCGCGCGAAACTGCTCGCCCGCCACCTCGACCACTTTCTGACGATTTTCGGCTGCCTTCTCGCGGCTGACCCGCATGCTCGCCTCCTAATGATGTCACCCATCATATAAGGAGGAGAACGCGTCCCGGCTAGAGGAGTGCGTCGAGCTTGGTCGCGAGCGTCGGCGCATCGCCGGTGACGGCCAGAACCTTGAGCCGTGCGGTTTCGCCCGAGATCACGCGGATCCTCGTTTTGGGGACTCCCAGGGCTTTGCTCAGGAGCGCCACCACGGCGGCATTGGCCCTGCCTTTGTCCGGGACGGCGGCGACGCGCAGGCGCAGGGCGATCTGCCCGTCGTCGCGCTGTTCGGCGCCCTCGATCCGGTCGACCCCGGCATTGGGGGTCACCCGCACGGTGAGCGCCAGCCCGTCCGCCGTCAGGCGGTACGGAACCGCCGGCACGGCGTCAGAGCAGGCGGCCGGTCGCCGCGAAATTGGCGATGAACTGCTGCAGGAAGAAGATGATGATGAACACGATGATCGGGCTGAGATCGAGCCCGCCCATCGGCGGCAGGATGCGGCGGATTGGCCTGAGGACCGGCTCCGTCACCTGGCCCAGCGCCCGCCAGACGCCGGCCACGAACTGGTTGCGCGTGTTGATGACGTTGAAGCTGATCAGCCAGCTCATGATGATCATCACGAGAAAGACCCACCAGACCAGGCTGAGGATCAGGCTGATGGTCGAGAGCAAGGCGTAGATCATGCGCGGGGCCCTTGTTGGATGCGCGAATATCTAGGGGCTGGCCCCGCGGCCCGCAAGGCGGAAGCGCAGACGAAGGTGAACGGCGGTCCAACCGCTCAGTGGGCAGTCGCCTGGATGTGCCCGAGCTTGTCGGGATTGCGCATTACATAGACCGCCGCGATGACCCCGTCGCGGATGTCGAACGCCGTGGTCTGCAGCAGTCCATCCGCCTCGATCGTCACATAGCCTGGTAAGCCGTTGATGCTGGCATAACGGATCAGCTGCGATGCGTCCCCGAACCTCTTCGCCAGGCCGGCAAGCAGGGCCAGGACCGCGTCGAGCCCGACGATGGGCGCCATCCCGGCCGGCCGTTTGCCGCCGCCGTCGGCGGTGAACACCACGTCGGCCGCCAGTATCGATTTGAGTGCATTGAGGTCGCCGCTGCGGGAAGCGGCAAGGAAGGCCGCGGCCAGTTCGGTGCCGCGCTGCTGGTCGACCGCGAAGCGCGGGCGGGCGTCGTGTACATGCTGGCGGGCCCGCGCCGCCAGCTGCCGCGTCGCCGCTGCATCGCGGCCGATCGATTGCGCGACGTCGTCGAACGGCATTCCAAACACGTCGTGCAGGAGGAACGCCGCCCGCTCGAGCGGGCTCAGCCGTTCGAGCGCGAGTAGAAGCGGCAACGTCACGTCGTCGTCGAGATCGGGCTCGGCCTCGACCATCGGCTCGGGCAGCCAAGGACCGACATAAGTCTCGCGCCGGCGCCGCGCCGATTTCAATACATCGAGGCAAAGCCGCGTGACGGTACGCGTGAGATACGCCTCGGGCGTCATGACCTCCGACCTGTCGGCGTCGAGCCAGCGCAGGAACGCGTCCTGGACCACGTCCTCGGCATCGGCGACCGAGCCGAGCATGCGGTAGGCGACGCGGATGAGGCGCGGCCGATGCGGCTCGAAGCTGTGGGCCGCATCGGCCTCGCGCCCGCTCATGCCGCCCGGCGGTCCTCGGCCGCGACCGGGTGCCTCACGGCAAAGCCCGCATTGATCCGGTTGTAGACATTGATCACCCCGATCAGCAGGTTGAGCCGGACCTGCTCCGCCGGGGTGAACTGCGCCGCGACCAGCTCATAGGCCTCGTCCATGGCGCGATGGTCCATGCGCGTCAGTGCCTCGGTCCAGGCGATCGCTGCCCGCTCGCGCTCCGAATAGAGTGGCGAATCCCGCCACGCCTCGAGCAGGTAAATCCGCGCTTCGGTCTCGCCCGCCTTGCGCGCGTCACGCGTATGCATGTTGAGGCACACGGCGCAGCCATTGATCTGGCTGGCGCGGATCTTCACCAGCTCGGCCACGCTCGGCTCGAGCGTCGAACCGTGGGCTGGCGCATTCGAGAACTCGAAGAACGGCTGCAGCAGGTTGCCGGGCACGGCGTAGGGATTGGTCCGGGTGGTCATCATCGTCTCCAGTGTCGTTGTGTGAGTGACGACAACAAGACGAGATGGCCGAGACGGCTGTGACATGGGGAGCGAAATTTTCGGTCAGCCATCCTCTCCTACGACGAAGTCGCGCGGGAGGGGAACCAGCAAAGCTAGTGGAGTGCGCGTGGCCGCCCCCTTCCGACAGCTTCGCCCCGGATCAAGTCCGGGGCCGCTATGCGGGAGAAGGAACCGAGAGCTAGGCGCTGGCCCGCGCCCGGAACTGCTTCTTGCGCTCGATCGGATCGAGGGCGATCTTGCGCAGCCGGATGCTCTTGGGCGTGACCTCGACATATTCGTCGTCGGCGATGTAGCCGAGCGACTGCTCGAGGGTCAGCTTCTTGGGCGTGGTCAGCCGCACCGCTTCATCCTTGGAATGGGTACGGATGTTGGTCAGCTGCTTGCCCTTGACCGGGTTCACTTCGAGATCATTGTCGCGCGTGTGCTCGCCGATGATCATGCCCTCATAGACCTCGACGCCGGCATCGATCATCATCGGACCGCGTTCTTCGAGGTTCCACAGCGCGAACGCCACTGAAACGCCGTTCGAGTTGGAGATCAGCACACCCGTCCGGCGGCCGGGCAGCGCGCCCTTGTAGGGCTGGTACTCGTGGAACAGGCGGTTGAAGATCGCCGTTCCACGCGTGTCGCTGAGCAGTTCCGGCTGGTAGCCGATGAGCGAGCGGGTCGGCACGTAGAAACGCAGGCGGCTGCGGCCCGAGCCCGAGGGGCGCATGTCGACGAGGTCGCCTTTGCGCTCGGTGAGCTTCTGTACGACGATGCCCGAATGCTCGTCGTCGACGTCGATGATGACCTCTTCGATCGGCTCGAGCTTCTGGCCGTTCTCTTCGCGCAGCACGACGCGGGGGCGGCCGATGGTGAGCTCGAAGCCCTCGCGGCGCATGTTCTCGATCAGCACCGCCAGCTGGAGTTCGCCGCGGCCGGCGACCTCGAACGAATCGGAATCGGTGCCCTCGGTGACACGGATCGCCACGTTGCCTTCGGCCTCCCGCATCAGGCGGTCGCGGATGACGCGGCTCTGTACCTTGTCGCCTTCGCGACCGGCGAGCGGGCCGTCATTGATGCGGAAGGTGACCGCCAGCGTCGGCGGATCGATCGGCTTGGCGGCGATCGGGTCGTTGTTGGCGGGGATCGTGATGGTATTGGCGACGGTCGACTCTTCGAGTCCGGCGATGGCGATGATGTCGCCCGCTTCGGCCACCTCGATCGGCGTGCGCTCGAGGCCGCGGAACGCCAGCACCTTGCTGATACGGCCCTTTTCCACTTCCTTGCCGTCGCGGCTTACGGAATGAACAGCGTCGCCCGCCTTGACCGAGCCGGAAAAGATCCGGCCCGTCAGCAGGCGGCCGAGGAAGGCGTTGCGCTCGATGGTGGTGACCAGCATGCGGAACGGGCCCTCTTCCACCTTGGGCTCGCGCACGTACTCGACAACCTTGTCGAGCAGTGGCGCCAGCGACTCTTTCGGGCCGGCCGGATCGGCGCTCATCCAGCCCTGCTTGGCCGAACCGTAGAGCACCGGGAAATCGAGCTGCTCGGGCGTCGCTTCGAGCGCAATGAACAGATCGAAGATTTCCTCGAGCACTTCGAGGTGGCGCTCGTCGGGACGGTCGATCTTGTTGATGGCGACGATCGGACGGAGCCCCTGCGCCAGCGCCTTGCCGAGCACGAACTTGGTCTGCGGCATCGGGC
>Ga0207674_10010417_pt1 | contig 10534 bp, 10 predicted proteins | sample KBSCornC72_FD_184303 | JGI IMG/M metagenome (GOLD analysis project Ga0207674, IMG submission 184303) | Corn rhizosphere microbial communities from Kellogg Biological Station, Michigan, USA - KBS Corn C7-2 (SPAdes) (version 2) | ecosystem: Host-associated > Plants > Roots > Rhizosphere > Soil ...
GCGTGCTGTGCCAGTCGAGCGCGTTCACCGACGCAGCACGCATCCGCACCAGCACGCGGCCCTCGGTTAGCTCCGGCCTCGGGATGTCCCGTATGTGGAGGGCGTCCGCGGATCCGTACCCTTCCTGAACGACCGCCTTCATCGTGTGGCCTCGGTCCACCGGCCTGTCAGTCTCGCTCTCGCGCACAGCAGCACTCATCTCTCAGACTCCTTTCGCTCCGTCACAGCGTGAGGGCCAGTTATGAAGTGGTCATGAATGTCGAACAGACGGCTCCTTGCGCTCGCATCGAGCCGCGCCGAAACGTGTGGCACACTGGCCAAGCGTTCGCGACTGCATCACCGATGAAGCACTGGAGCGCGATTCTTCCGCTGGCGATGTCGCTCGCCGGCCTGGCCCTGATCTTCGGCCATGTCGCAACATCCGGCATCGTCCGCGAGACCGATGAGGGAACGGCCGCGCGTCTCTGGCAGCTCCTCATGGCGGCACAGCTGCCTGTGATGGCTGCCTTTGCGCTCACCTGGCTGCCACGCGCTCCGACAAGAGCGCTGCTCGTGTTGGCCGTGCAGGTCTTGGCCGTCCTCGCGAACCTCGCTTCGCTCCGCTACTTCGAGCTGTAGCGCAGCGAAGGCGCGCGATCTACGTCTTCGGCACGAACCGGAGGGAGATCGAGTTCACGCAGTGCCGGGTGTCCCTAGGTGTGAACCGCTCGCCAACGAAAACATGCCCGAGGTGACCGCCGCAGGCCGCGCACTCGATCTCGACGCGATCGCCGTCCGGGTCCGGTAGCCGTCTGACGGCCCCCTCGATCTCCTGATCGAATGATGGCCAGCCGCAGCCCGAGTGGAATTTCGCATCGGAGACGTAGAGGGGCGCCTCGCAGCGCCGGCAGAGGTAGGTGCCTTCCTGGAAGAAGTCGTCGTACTCGCCGGTGAACGGGCGCTCGGTCCCTTTGTTCACGATGACGCGCGCCTCAGCGGGTGTCAGCTGCTTGAGGGCTCTCATGAGCTGATTATCGGGGTGTCTCCGGCCACCAATGGTTGCCGCCGGGCCCGCGCCCCGACCTGCGCGAGGTCGCGACGCGAGCCGACGGCGGCTGTGGGGAGGGGTTGGGGTGGCAGTTAAATAAGGCTCATGTGAAGATGAGCCCTGCGGGGCAGCCCCGTCATTACCGGACCGTCATGACGAAATCGTCATCTCTCGCCTGCCGTGCGGTCCGCCGCGGCTCCGGATGACGGTCGAGTCATGACCCAAAGGCTCGTGACAGCCAGCATGGGCACATGACGACCGACGTTCTGATAAATGCTCTGGTCGTCCAGGAGTTTCGGTTGCACAGCGCGGAAACTGCCGCCGAGGCCGCCGGCATCGTGGCGTCGTTCTCGCGCGGGATCGGGCCAGACGTGCCTCTCCTGACGAGCATCGACGACAACCGCGACGTCGCGACGGTGCGCGCGCTCCATCCGGGAGAACCCGTTGAGCGTGACCCGGCAGAACGCGTCGCGCTCGGGCCGCTCGTTGCCAGATGGCAGCCGCCAAAGCACTACGGCCCGCGCATCACCGAGCGCTCCGCGAGACCGTCGTCGTACTACCGACTCGCCGTGACGGAATCAGGGATCAACGACGCGTCCTCCGAGACCCTCGCCGCCCAACGCCGCGACGGCGTCGATTTCGGCGCCGCAGCGCCCCTTGGTCTTCTATGGATCGGCCAACCTCTGGGGACGCATGCCGGCCTCATGGTGCTCGTGGGCGACCACGACGACCCCGCCGGAGCGATGTTCGCTCCCCGCGACTGGCCGCTGCCATTCAGCCGCGCACTCGGTGTCCGTATTTACGAGAGCCAGTCTTAGCTCGGGGCAAATCGAGCCTGTACCCAGGTTAGACATTGCCAACCAACCGACAATAAGTGGATGACTTCTCGGCCAGAACGCCCTGCGCCCGCCGCGAAGGAGCCCGAGCGCGCCGTGCGTGTGCTCTTGGTCATCGAGGATCGGGCGCTCGCGAACACCATCGACCTCACGCTGCGACACGGTGGCTATCTCCGCCGGTCGGAAGCCAGCACGGAAGGCGCGAGAGTCGCGATCGCCGAATGGAAGCCACACCTTCTCCTGCTCGACATCGACCTCGAGGCGGGCGCGGGCATCCAGTTGATCGACGATGCGCGGTCGGGCGGGCCGCTGGGCGTGATCGCACTGACCCGCCGGAGCGACCTTCGCGGGAAGCTCGATGCCTTCGAGCGGGGCGCCGACGACTACATCGGTGTTCCGTTCGTTCCAGACGACCTCGTCGCCCGTACGCGTGCAGTCCTCCGCAGGACGCATGGCAAAGCCGGCGAGCTCGTCCCGCGCCTGCGCATCGGCGATCTCGAGATCGACGTGCTCAACCGAAAGGTCCTCGCGGGCGATCACGAGCTGCACCTCACGTCGCTCGAGCAGGCACTCCTGTACCTCCTCGCGGCCAATGCGGGAAGTGTGCTCACGCGCGAGCAGATCCTCGACGCGCTCTGGGGCACCGACTTCGTCATCGAGAGCAACGTCGTCGACCGCCACGTGCGCGCCCTCCGCGCGAAGCTGCAGAACGACTGGCATAAGCCGCGATACATCGAGACCGTCCCGGGGACCGGCTACCGATTCGTCCCGGGCACCGCTACGAAGGCCAACGGACCGGTTTAGCCTGCGGCCTGAACGCAGCCGTTGAAACGACGAAGGAGCACCCTTTCGGGTGCTCCTTTCGTTCTCCGGCGAGGTCGAGTTACGGCTTGGGTGTGGTGATGCCGAGCTGCTTCATCAGGTCGGCCTGATCGAAGTAGGTGCGCTCGCGCTGGATGAGGCCGTTGCGGAACGAGCTGAGCAGCATCGTCTTGAGCACGATCGGCTTGTTCGTCGCTGGGATCGTTCCCGTCGATGCGACGAGCGGGCCGGTGTGCGTCGCCTTGTAGACGACTTCTGAAGCGACCTGGTCGCCCTGTGCGATCTGGTTCGTCACTTCTGCGGTGCCCTGAGGGAACGCTGTCTTCCAGACCTTGAATGACTGGAGGATCTGCGTCTTGCCCTTGTACTTGCCGCTCGGGTCGGAGGTCTCCGCGTCCTCAGCGTACGGAGCGTGGTCGAGGTCGCCCTTGACCATGGCTGAGACCCATTGCTTGATCGTCGCCGTGTTGGCTGCGGCGTTGTTGATGCCGCCGTTGTTCGTGCCGTTCTGAGCGACGATCGGTTTGTCTTGTGTGAGTGTCATAGATGCCCTTCTTTCTCGATCCACCCTACTCGCGATACTTGCAAATAGCAAGTAAGTAACAATAAAGTAAGTAATGACATGGATGAGCTCGCGAGCGCACTCGCAGTTGTCGGACACAAATGGACGCTGCTCATCATCCGCGATCTCCTGCGTGGTCCGCGGCGATTCACCGAGATAGAACGTTCGCTCGTTCACGCGAATCCAAAGATGGTCACGGCGCGGCTGCGCGAGCTCGAGGCCGCCGGCCTCGTGTCGCGCACCATCTACGCCGAAGTGCCGCCCCGGGTGGAATACGCGCTGACCGATCGCGGCCGCGAGCTTCGGCCGACGATAAACGCGCTGAAGCGCTGGGGAACACGTAAGCGCCGTCGGAGCTCGCGGCCCCTGAAAGCGGACAGTTAGGGACACCGCCACATGCTGTCGATTTCGCCCTGCCCTCGTTCGACGTGTAAGTAGAGAAACCAAAAGGAGAGTCGAAATGCGGTTCCTGCTCTACACCACGGGCGACAACACGCAGCCAAGCGCACCGCCTACCCCGCAGATGATCGAAGAGGTCGGAAAGTTCACCGACGAGACGAGGCGTGCCGGCATTCTGCTCGCGACCGGCGGCCTCGGCCCATCGACGACGCGCGTTCGCAACACGGGCGGAAAATTGGCCGTCACCGACGGACCCTTCACCGAGACAAAGGAGCTGATCGGCGGATTCGCGCTGATCGAAGTGAAGTCGCGCGAAGAGGCGATCGAGTGGGCCAAGCGTTTCCGCAAGATCGTCGGCGACGGTGACAGCCTGATCCAAGAGGTCTTCGGGGGCTAGATGCGTCCGTGACAGATCCCGAAACACATGGAGCCATCGATGCGGTGTGGAGGATCGAGTCCCCAAAGCTCATCGCAGGACTGACACGGATCGTGCGCGATGTGGGTCTGGCCGAGGACCTCGCACAGGACGCCCTCGTCGCAGCGCTGGAACAGTGGCCCGAGTCAGGCGTCCCGGCCAAGCCGGGCGCCTGGCTTATGGCGACGGCGAAGCATCGCGCGATCGATCGCCTGCGTAGGGACGAGCGGCTTGAACGCAAACATCAGGAGATCGGACGCGAGATGGAAGTCCAGGAGGGTCAGCAGGAGGGCGACGATCTGCTCCGCCTCATGTTCATTTCCTGCCATCCGATCCTGGCCCCTGAGGCTCGTGTCGCGCTGACGCTGCGTCTGCTCGCGAGTCTCACGACCGAGGAGATCGCGCGCGCGTTCCTGGTCCCGACGTCGACGATCTCCCAGCGGATCGTTCGCGCGAAGCGGACGCTGACCGAGGCGCGCGTTCCCTTCGAGGTCCCATCAGGGCCCGAGCTCGAAGCGCGACTCTCGTCCGTCCTGCAAGTGATCTATCTCGTCTTCAACGAGGGGTATTCAGCGACGGCTGGCGATGACCTGCTGCGTGCCGGGTTGTGCGAGGACGCGCTCCGACTCGGACGAATCCTCGCCGGGCTGGTGCCAAAGGAGCCCGAGGTCCACGGTCTCGTCGCGCTGATGGAGATCCAGGCGTCGCGCTCGCGTGCGCGGGTCGGGCCGTCCGGCGAAATGGTCCTTCTGCCGGATCAGGACCGGAGTCGCTGGGATCAGCTTCTGATCCGTCGCGGACTCGCCGCGTTGGAACGAGCCGAGCAGCTTGGCGGCGCCCTCGGCCCGTATGCGTTGCAGGCCGCGATCGCCGCCTGTCATGCGCGGGCGCGCACGTCGGCGGAGACGGACTGGTCACGCATCGTCGCGCTCTATGACGCGCTCGCTGAGCTCACGCCGTCCGCCGTCGTCGAGTTGAATCGCGCAGTCGCCGTCGGCATGGCCTTCGGACCCGCCGCCGGTCTCGAGCTCGTCGATGCGCTGAGGTCGGAGCCCGCGCTCAGGACGTACCACTTCCTGCCCAGCGTCCGCGGCGACTTTCTCGCAAAGCTCGGCCGCCATGACGAGGCACGCGTCGAGTTCGAGCGCGCGGCAGCGCTGACGCAGAACGCTCGCGAGCGCGAGCTGCTTCTGGACCGCGCGGTCGCGAGCCGTCACCGGGACGCCTGATTACCCTGGCAGGGGCGAGAATGGTCGCCGTGGGAACGGTCTCGGCGTCTTTTGAAGCTGGTCGCAGCGCGCTGGAACGCCACGCCTGGGCGGAAGCACTGGCCCTGCTCAAGCAAGCCGACGCGGCGAAGGAGCTGACCGCCGAGGGCCTCGAGATGCTCGCCGATGCCGCGTGGTGGATGGCGCAGCCAGCGGACGCGTTTGCCGCGCGTGAGCGGGCCTTCGCGGCGTATACGACGGCGGGGAACAAGCGCCGCGCAGCCGGCGTCGCTCTACGCTTGGCCCAGCTCAACGCCAACAAGCTGGCGTTCGCCGCGGCACAAGCATGGTTCTCGCGCGCTCAGGAGCTCGTGCAGGACGATCAGGACTCGGTCGAGTTCGGTTTCGTGTTGTTCACCGGTTTCCTGATGGGCCCGGCGATGCCTGATCTTGCCGAGACGATGGCCCTCGGCCAGCAGATCGCGGATATCGGCAAGCGGCACAACGACCGCGAGCTTCAGGCGATGGCTTCGATCGCACAGGGCTCGGCCCTCATCGCGCACGGTGACATCGCTGCCGGCTTCGCGCATTTCGATGCCGCGACCGTAGCCGCCGTCGCGGGCGAACTCGATATCTGGTCGACCGGCTGGGTGTACTGCACGACCATCGGGACGTGCCGCGAGCTGGCCGACTACCGGCGCGCGAGCGAGTGGACGGAGGCAACGACTCGCTGGTGCGAGCGGCAATCCATCACCGGGTTTCCCGGGATATGTCGCGTGTACCGCGCCGAGATCGTCGCACTGCGCGGTGCGTGGGCACAGGCAGAGCAGGAAGCTCGCAGAGCGTGCGAGGAGCTCCAGCGTTACGACCTCGGAATGTCTGCGGGACTCGCGTTCTACGACATCGGCGAGATCCGGCTGCGAATGGGAGACCTTCCAGCCGCGAAGGAGGCTTTTCGCCGCGCGCATGAGATGGGCATGGTCCCTGAGCCCGGAATGTCACTCGTTCACCTCGCCGAGGGCGACGCAGCGACCGCTGCCACATCGCTACGTCGCGCGCTTGCGAACGAGACTGTGAATTACACCCGCGCCCGGCTCCTTCCGGCGGAGGTCGAGGTCGCGCTCGCACTCGGCGACGGAGACCGCGCACGGACCGCGTCGACAGAGCTCGACGAGATCGCCAATCGCTTCGGCACACCGGCGATGCTGGCGATAGCGAGCTCTTCCCGAGCCGCGGTGCAGCTCGCTGACGGCGACGCTGTCGCTGCTGAGACGACCCTCCGATCGGCACTTCGCCAGTGGCTGGAGCTCGGATTCCCGTATGAGGTCGCGCGAACGCGCCTCGAGCTCGCGACCGCCTATCGCAAGCAGGGAGACGCAGCGGCGGCGACCCTTGAGCTCGAGGCGGCTCGATCCACGTTCGAGAGGCTCGGCGCGCGGGGCGATCTGCGACATGTGAGCGAGCTGCTGGGCGGCGAAGTGTCCGCGCCTTCCGACGACGCCGCGACCGAGACAGTGGAGCGCACGTTCCTCTTCACGGACATCGTTCTTTCGACCAAGCTTGCCGCGGCTATCGGCGACGACGCCTGGAAGGATCTGATCCGCTGGCATGATCAGACCCTTCGCGCGCTCATCGCGGAGCACCGCGGCGAGGAGATCCGTCACACCGGCGATGGATTCTTCGTCGCGTTCGCGAGTCCCACGGACGCGATCGACTGCGCCGTGACGATCCAGCGTCGACTGAATGAACAGCGCAAGCAACAGGGGTTCGCGCTCCAGGTGCGGATCGGTATGCACACCGCGGTCGCGCATCGCCGTGGGCTCGACTACGCCGGTGTTGGCATCCACGAGGCGGCGCGCATCGCAGGAGCCGCCGGCGCCGGAGAGATCCTCGTGAGCGCCGGCACCCTCGCCGCGGCCAAGACGGCGTATGCGAACGAGAAGCGCAGCGTTACGCTCAAAGACATTCCCGAACCGGTGGAGGTCGCATCGATCGAGTGGCGATGACATCGCGTGTCAGGCGGATGCTCGCCATCGCGTCCGGCGTGTTGCTCCTCGGCGCATGCACTGTTTCGAGCATCGCGCCGTCCGCGTCGCCGAGCGTGCGAGCCACCGCCACACCCGAGCCGTCCGCGACAGTGGCCGCGCCGACAGCGACGCCAAGTCCGCAGCCGACGCCGACGCCACGCGAGGAACCTCCGTCTGTCGCGGCTGACCCCGTGGCGATTGCAGCGCAGATCGCGAGCGCCGAGCGCGCGATCCGTGACGCCAAGGTGACCGGCGCGGAGCTGGCGTGGACAGGCCATCTGCAACAGCGCATCTATCGCACGATCTCCGCGCGACCCGAGTGGCGCGAGGCGTTCCTCGCAGCGGTTCCGGCCGCGATGCGCATCGTCGTCACGGCGAACCTCGATGCCACGTCTGACCTGCGCGCGACGGTCGTTCCCGGGCCGGATCTGCCCACCGCGTGGCGCATCGTCGATCCTGCACCTCTCGACGACCTGGCGCGCTTCTATCGTGACGCGGAGACGGAATTCGGCGTGCCGTGGTCCTATCTCGCATCCATCCATCTCGTCGAGACGCGTATGGGGCGCATCCGCGGCACGTCCGTCGCCGGCGCTCAGGGCCCGATGCAGTTCATGCCGGGCACGTGGGCCGCATACGGCGAGGGCGACGTGAACTCGGACCGCGATGCGATCCGCGCGGCCGCGCGCTACCTGAAGGCGAACGGCGCTCCCGCGAACATGCCGAACGCGCTCTTCCGATACAACAACTCGCAGCGCTACGTGCGTGCCGTGACGGCATACGCCGAGGTCATGCGCGCGGAGCCCGATGCATTTCGCGGCTACTACGGCTGGCAGGTCTACTACCTGACGACGAAAGGCGACATCCTGTTGCCGGTCGGCTACGGCCGTTGATCCGTCTTCCAATTACCACTATGCCCGCGCGACTATGGCAAAGGCGCAGGCCGGACACCGCACGCTTTTCCCGACGGCCGCGGCCGACCGTTAGCGCCGGAGCGCCACCAGGACTGCGCTGACTGTGTTCGCTTGCGCACGCGAGCTTCGTTCAGCCGGGGTATAGCCTCCGCACACATGCGATAGGAGGGACGACCGGCGTGGGAGCGAAGGCGATCTGGCGCGAGGACCTCGTCACCAGTTTGCTGGCCACCCTGCTCGTTGTCGGGCTCTTCCTCGATGGCTGGAATCACATCAACCTGCAGAACGGCGCGCTCGGTGGCTTCTTCACTATCTGGCACGCCCTGCTGTACGCGGGTTTCAATGGCACCGCGCTTTGGGTCGTAACGCGCAACCCGCACCTCTACCGTCGCGGCGAGCCCGCGCCCTACTTCCACAAGTTCCTCGGGATTCCGCTCCGCTATCCGCTCGCTATCGGCGGGCTCGCGATCGCGACCGTCGGACTGTTCGGCGACATCGCCTGGCACACCGCATTCGGCGAGGAGACCGGCGTCGCTCGCGTCATCGCGCCGTTCCACCTGCTGCTGTTCGCCGGAGCGGCGGGCCTCGTCTCCGCGCCGCTACGGTCCGCGTGGTACGCGCCGCAGTTCTACCCGAGCACGCTCTCGTTCCGGCGGATCCTCCCGCCGCTGCTGTCACTGGCGCTCGTCACGTGCGTGGCCGCGTTCATGTTCCAGTGGCTGAACGCGTTCCTCGACTGGACGCCATCGGTCACGATCGGACGGGTCCCGCCGGAGCTCGCGGGCGACGCGCGCGTCAGAGGCACGACGGAGTTCGCGGGCGCGGCGCGGATCGTGGTCACCAATCTGATCCTGCTCGCGCCTCTGTTCCTCGCGCTGCGGCGCTGGCGCCTCCCGTTCGGCAGCGCGACGCTGCTCTTCGTCCTCGTGAGCTTCGCGATGAGCGCGCTGACGAGCTTCGATCTCGGCGCGACGGTGGTCGCGGGCCTGGTGGGTGGGCTCGTTGCGGATGCGGTGATCGACGGCATGCGACCCGATGCCGATCGAACGATCGGGTACCGCGTCGTGGCCGCGGTCACACCGCTCGCGCTGTGGTCGACGTACTTCCTGATCCTGATGTTCGTGTACCGGAGCCCGTGGCCGTTCGACCTCTGGCTCGGAACGACGCTGCTCGCCGCGATCTCCGGACTGCTGCTGAGCTATGTCGCGATCGCTCCGGCTGTCCCAGAGTCGGTCGCGGCTGCACGCGAGCCCGCTGGCTACCACGCGCGAGCGCAGCTCGGAGCGATGTCGGGGCAGGGAGCGATGGATCTTGGAGGAGGGGCAGACATGCCGAGTCCGCGGCCGCCGACGGGAAAGAGCATCAGCAGACGCGGGTTCCTCACCGGTCTTGGCATCGGACTCGGCGCCGCCGGTGCCGCTGGCATCGCGACTGGCGTCAGCCTCGGCCGCACGGAGTTACGACTCGGCGCGACGACGCCGGGGAACTTCAGCCGCATGTTCCCGAACCTCCGACCCTTCTTCGAAGATCTTCGGCCCGGCGGCGCGACCGATCAGCTACGTGACGCGCTGCGCGACATCGGCAAGCTGGGCGGCCTGCTCGACGCGAAGGACACGATCTCCGCCGGCCCAGTTGCGCTCATCGCGAACGCGGCCGTCAATGGGAACGACCCGCCGACGAATCCCGACAATCCGACACACACCGCCGGCGTGACCTTCTTCGGCCAGTTCATGGACCTCGACATCACGTTCGACAGCCGGTCGACGCTCGGCGTGCCAACCGATCCGACCACGACGCTCAATAACCGCATCCCGTACTTCGATCTGGACATCGTTTACGGTCAGGGACCGTTCGTGACGCCGACGTTCTACGACACCGCGGATCCAGCGAAGCTGAGGATCGAGAGCGGCGGGATCTTTGAGGACCTCCCTCGCAACCCGGACATGACCGCGATCATCCCTGACCCGCGTAGCGATCAGAACCTGATGGTCTCCGGCCTGCACTGCGCCTTCATCCTCTTCCACAACAAGGTCGTCGATTACGTGCGCTCGACGTCGGGACTCATCGATCCCGCCGCGATCTTCACGGAGGCGAAGCGCCTCGTGACATGGCACTACCACTGGTTGATCCTCAACGAGTTCCTGCCGCTCTTCATCGGGCCCGCGATGGTGAACGACATCCTGACCAACGGTCGGCGTTTCTTTCATCCGGACATGGGGCAGGCGACGATGCCGATCGAATTCCAGGGCGCGTGCTTCCGTGTCGGTCACACCATGCTGCGCCCGTCGTACCGCGCAAACCTGAAGGGTGTCAACGGCGGCCCGTTC
>Ga0207674_10010418_pt1 | contig 10533 bp, 7 predicted proteins | sample KBSCornC72_FD_184303 | JGI IMG/M metagenome (GOLD analysis project Ga0207674, IMG submission 184303) | Corn rhizosphere microbial communities from Kellogg Biological Station, Michigan, USA - KBS Corn C7-2 (SPAdes) (version 2) | ecosystem: Host-associated > Plants > Roots > Rhizosphere > Soil ...
ACCTGCAGGACCTTGCGTGCGTTGCCGAGCCCGTTCAGGCCCGACCACTGTTCCTGCAGGATCTGCTTGATCTGCGCGCCGGTCAGCGTCATCGAGACGAGGTAGTTGCTGAAGGGCTGGACCGTGAACGCCTCCGAGAAGGTGACATCCCCGACGGGCTCACCGTATGAGGACTGGCTGGCGGTCAGGTCTGCGCGGATCCCGCCCGGGTTCATGAACGCGATGACCGGGGTCTGGCCGTTCGTCACGACCGACTGGTCAGCCAGCTGAGCGTCGGCGATGAGGTCGCCGAGCTGGGACTCACCGCCCGGGTTCTGGGTACGGGTGACGTCCGAGTTGATGTGTCCGATCACCTTCGAGGCGATCGGCTTGACGAGATCGTTGTACTGCGTGATCAGCGCCGTCTGGGCCGGGTCCTTGGCCACGTCGCGGGTCACGATCATGTTCGTGCCCTTGACCGAGGCACGGACGATGTCGTTGGTGCGCCGGTCGTACTTGAGGTCGGTTTCGGTGAACAGCCGGCCGAATGACGACGCCGATGTCACCAGCCGCGGCTGGCCTGCGGGGTCGGGGATGTTGCACACGTACGGCTGGTGGGTGTGCCCTGAGATGATCATGTCGATCGCGGGGTCGAGGTTCTTCGCGATGTCGATGATGGGCGAGGACGCAGGGTCGAGCTCGCCACCGTTGCCGCAGGTCGAGTCGAAGACCGGGTTCGTCGGCTGCCCACCCTGGTGGATGAGCACGACGATCGCGTTGACGTCCTTCTTCTTCAACTGCGGGACGAGGGCGTTCGCCGTCTTGACCTCGTCGGTGAAGGTCAGGCCTGCGACGCCGGACGCGGTGACGATGTTGGGCGTGTCCTTGAGGGTCATGCCGATGAACGCGATCTTTGCGCCGTTGACGTTCTTGATCGCGTACGCGGGCAGGATGGTCTTGCCCGTCGCCGTCTCGACAACGTTGGCCGCGAGGATGTCGTAGCTCGCGCCCGGGAAGCTACCGGTCGGGCAGGAGTTCTGGTTGTTGGCGCCGTCGCCGTCGTCGATGCAGCCGCCGTACTGCAAGCGCTGGATCTCCTTGTAGCCCTCATCGAACTCGTGGTTGCCCACCGAGGTGACGTCGAGGCCCAGCTTGTTCATGGCCAGGACCGTCGGCTCGTCGTGGAAGGCGGCCGACAGCAGCGGGGACGCACCCACGATGTCGCCGGCGGCCACCGTCAGGGTGTTCTTGTGACCCTTGCGGGCGTCGGCGAGGTGGGTGGCGAGGTACTCGACGCCGCCTGCGTCGACGGTCCCCTGCTGGGTGACGATCCGGCCGCTGGAGCCACCCGGCGGCTCGAGGTTGCCGTGGAAGTCGTTGAACGACAGGAGCTGGATGTCCAGGGTCGGGCCGTTGGGCGCTGCGGTGGAGCTGCCGCTCGCGAATGCGAACCCTGCTGCTGCCATCGCCGCGACCGAGACCACGCTCGTGATTCGCCTCGTGCGGGAAGGTGTCATCGGTACGTCCTTGTCCAGATGCGGGGCCCGGCACGGTGAGCCGGGATCCGTGCACGCTAGTAGGCCCTACCCGGGAAGGGAAGATGCCATGGTTCGATGCTCGCGTGCCTTCACCTGATGTACGCCAAGCGTCCACGCTGACCCCCTCCGAGGCGGCCAAGGTGCGTTCCCTGCAGTCGCGTGCGACGGCCGCCGACGGGGTCGCCGCCCTGTCCGAACAGACCCTGCTGTCCCTCACCTCCACCGGTGGCCGGGTCACGCACCTGCTGAGGTATGCCGCGGGCACCCTGACCGGGTACGCCCAGCTGGACGGCGGCTCCACGGAGCTGGTCGTAGACCCGTCCGCACGTCGCCGGGGCGCGGGCCGGGCGCTGCTCGACGCGGTTCTGCGCCTCGACCCGGAGGCCCGGGTCTGGGCGCACGGCAACCTCGAGGCGGCCAGGGCGCTGGCCCGCTCCGCGGGGCTCGAGCCGGTGCGCGAGCTGCACAAGATGGCCCGGCCGCTGACAGCCGCAGACACCGGGCCGGTGCAGCTGCCCTCGGGGTTCCAGGCCCGGTCGTTCGAGCCCGGGCGCGACGAGCAGGCCTGGCTGGAGACGAACGCCGCCGCGTTCGCCCACCACGCCGAGCAGGGCCGGATGACCCTGGGCGACCTGCAGGACCGGGTGCGCCAGCCGTGGTTCGACCCGGCGGGGCTCATCCTCGTGGAGTCGGACGACGCTCCTGGCCGCGTCGCCGCGTTCCACTGGACCAAGGTCGACCCGGAGCAGCGCTCGTCCGTGGACCCGCGCCAAGGAGCCGGGGAGGTGTACGTGGTCGGGGTGCACCCGGCATACCAGGGCCGCGGTCTCGGCCGCCCCGTCACCGCACTCGGGCTGGCGCACCTGGCCGGGCTGGGACTGCCCGAGGTCGTGCTCTACGTCGACGGCGACAACGCGGCTGCGCTGCGCACCTACACGACGATGGGGTTCGGCAGCATCATGGTGGACGTGATGTACTCGCGGACCGCGCGGGGCGGCCTGTCAGGATGACCTCATGAGCGTGGGCACCTCGCACACCGACACCGCCGACGTCGAGCCGGAGGCCGAGGTCTCGATCGCCTCTGCCAGCCCGCAGCCGCGCGCGTCGAACGGACGGTTCATGCGGGTCGTGCACCCGCCGACGGGGCGCGACGAGAGCGGGCTGCCGGCCGACCGGTTCCTCGACCGCGAGATCTCGTGGCTGCAGTTCAACGAGCGGGTCCTGCAGCTGGCGGCCGACGAGTCGGTGCCCCTGCTGGAGCGCGCACGCTACCTCGCGATCTTCACCTCCAACCTGGACGAGTTCTTCATGGTGCGCGTCGCCGGGCTCAAGCGGCGCATCGCCACCGGGCTCGCCGTGCGGTCCGCCTCCGGCCTGGAACCACGCGAGGTGCTCGAGCAGATCTCGCTGGTCGCCCACGAGCTGCAGGCCATGCAGTCGGCCGTCTACAAGGACAAGGTGCAGCCCGCCCTCGAGGACGAGGGCATCGAGATCGTGCGGTGGGACGAGCTGAGCGAGCAGGAGCAGGCGCTGCAGTCCGAGCACTTCACCGACCGCGTCTTCCCCGTGCTCACGCCGCTGGCCGTCGACCCGGCCCACCCGTTCCCCTACATCTCGGGGTTGTCGCTCAACCTCGCCGTGGTGCTGGTGAACCCCAAGACCGGCAAGGAGCACTTCGCCCGGGTCAAGGTGCCGCCGCTGCTGCCGCGGCTGCTGCAGCTCGAGGTGGACCGGGGCGAGGGGACCAGCGAGCTGGTCGACACCCGGTTCGTGCCGCTCGAGGACGTCATCGCCGCGCACCTCGACATGCTGTTCCCCGGCATGGAGGTGCAGGAGCACTTCACCTTCCGGGTCACCCGCAACGAGGACCTCGAGGTGGAGGAGGACGACGCCGAGAACCTGCTCGCCGCCCTCGAGAAGGAGCTGACCCGGCGCCGGTTCGGACCGCCGGTGCGGCTCGAGGTCGACGAGACCATGGACGACCACGTGCTCGACATGCTGGTGCGCGAGCTGGGGGTCAGCGACAGCGAGGTGTACCGCATGCCGGCGCCCCTCGACCTCCGTGGCCTCAACCTGGTGGCCGACCTCGAGCGCTCCGACCTGCGCTATGAGCCGTTCCGCGGGATGTCGCACCCCGACCTGTCGCCCGCGGAGAGCGCCAAGGCCGCCGACGTGCTGGCCGTGGTCCGCGACAAGGACGTCCTGCTGCAGCACCCGTACGACTCGTTCGCCACCTCCGTGCAGGCGTTCATCGAGCAGGCCGCGGCCGACCCGAGCGTCCTGGCGATCAAGCAGACGCTCTACCGCACCAGCGGCGACTCCCCCATCATCGACGCGCTCATCGACGCCGCCGAGTCGGGCAAGCAGGTGCTGGCCATCGTCGAGATCAAGGCGCGCTTCGACGAGCAGAACAACATCTCCTGGGCGCGCAAGCTCGAGCACGCCGGCGTCCACGTCGTCTACGGCATCGTCGGGCTGAAGACCCACGCGAAGCTGTGCATGGTGGTCCGGCAGGAGGCCGACGGCAGCCTGCGCCGCTACAGCCACATCGGCACCGGGAACTACAACCCCAAGACCGCCCGCCTCTACGAGGACCTCGCCCTGCTGACGTCCGACCCGCAGGTCGGCGACGACCTGTCCAGGCTGTTCAACCAGCTGTCCGGGTTCGCGCCGCGCAGCAAGTTCAAGCGGCTGCTCGTGGCACCACGCTCGGTGCGCACCGGGCTCGTCGAGCGGATCGAGGCGGAGATCGCCCACGCCGAGGCCGGGGAAGGCGGCCTCGTCCAGCTCAAGGTCAACTCCATCGTCGACGAGCAGCTGATCGACGCGCTGTACCGCGCCTCGCAGGCCGGCGTCCAGGTGGACATCTGGGTGCGCGGCATCTGCGCGCTGCGGCCCGGCGTGGAGGGGCTGTCGGAGAACATCGAGGTGCACTCCATCCTCGGCCGCTTCCTCGAGCACTCGCGGCTGTTCCTGTTCGGCGGAGGCGGGGACCCCGAGGTGTGGATCGGCAGCGCCGACATGATGCACCGCAACCTCGACCGCCGGGTCGAGGCGATGGTGCGGATCACCGACCCCCGTCACGTCGACGAGCTCACCACCCTGCTCGCCCGCGGCATGAGCGACGACTACTCGCACTGGCGGCTGACAGGGGACGGCCGGTGGACCAGGGTCAGCCTCGACGCCGACGGCGCGCCCCTCGCCGACCTGCAGACGGCGCTGATCGGCGTCCATGCCAAGCGCCGACGCAAGGCGCGGCGCCGATGAGCTCACCGGTCCCGGCCGCGGGCACCCTCCCCTGGCGTCGCCGCCGCGGCCAGCTCGAGGTCGCCCTCGTGCACCGCCCGAAGTACGACGACTGGTCGTGGGCCAAGGGCAAGCTCGACCCCGACGAGGAGTGGCCGGCCGCTGCGGTCCGGGAGACCCTCGAGGAGACCTCCCTCGCCGTGAGCCTGGGTCGACCGCTCCCGCGCGCGGAGTACACCGTGCTGGACGCCGCCGGCGAGCCGGCCACCAAGGAGGTCCGGTACTGGGCGGCCGAGGCGGTCACCAAGGCGGGGCGGCTGGCCAACGAGGTCGACGAGGTCCGTTGGCTCGACGTCGCCAGCGCCTCCGACCTGCTCGACTACAGCCGGGACCAGGAGCAGCTCCGTGCGCTGGTGCGCGCCGACCAGGCCGGCACCCTCACCACGTGGCCGCTCGTGGTGGTGCGCCACGCGCAAGCGGTGCGCCGCGGCGCCTGGTCCGACGACGACCACCTGCGGCCCCTGGACCGGACCGGCGCGGACCGTGCGGCGCGCATCGCGGCCGCCCTCGCGGCATACGGCATCAGGAAGCTGGTCAGCTCACCGTCGCTGCGGTGCACCGACACGGTGCAGCCGTATGCCGCGCGGCTTGGCCTGCAGGTGAAGACCAAGCACGGCCTCAGCGAGGAGGGCTACTCGACGCACCCGGTGCGCGCCCCCCGGCACCTGGCCAAGCTCATCGAGCGGGGGACGCCGGCTGCGCTGTGCAGCCACGGGCCGGTGCTGCCGGGACTGCTCAGCCGGCTGCGCGACCGCGTCGACCCCACCGAGGACGACGCCGGGGCGACGAAGTGGGCGCTGCGCGAGGCGATCCACGACGGCATGGCCAAGGGCGAGCTGCTCGTCGCGCACCTGGTGGGCTGCGGCGACGACGCCAAGGTGGTCGCCGTCGAGCGCCACATCCCCTGACCCGCCCGGCTCTGCCCTGTTGGTGCCAGAAGTTCCGGAGATCCGGCAGTTTCGGCACGGACCCGCTGGCCACCTGACCATCCGCTGACCCCTCGTTCACGTGGCGCTCGGCACCGGGTCGGCGTGGCGTCCGGCAAAGTCCGGCTCGTGTTCACCGGGCGTTCACCTACGACGGGCCGCTGCGTCACCCGCGCTGCCTAACTTCGCGGTGTCGGGCACTTCGCCCGGCCATGACTTCCCCCGTGGAGAGGCTTGCACACCGTGAAGATCCAGCGCCTTGGCCAGGTGGCCAGCGTCGCCCTCATGGGCTCGATCGCCCTGACCGCCTGCGGCTCTGACAACAACACCGGCACCGCCGCCGGCGACTCCAGCTCGAGCTCCTCGAGCGCTGCGTCCGACTGCCCCACCGGCACCTTGGACGCCGAGGGTTCCTCCGCGCAGAAGAACGCCATCGACGAGGCGATCGCATCGTTCCAGGAGAAGTGCGCCGGCACCACCGTCAACTACAACCCGACCGGGTCGGGCGCCGGCATCAAGCAGTTCCTCGCCGGGCAGGTCGACTTCGCCGGCTCCGACTCGGCGCTCAAGACCACGCCCAAGGACGGCAAGGTCGAGGCCGACGAGGCTGCCAAGTACTGCGGCTCGCCCGCGTGGAACCTCCCGATGGTCACCGGCCCGATCGCCATCTCCTACAACGTCAAGGGCCTCGACACGCTCGTCCTGACCCCCGAGGTCGCGGCCAACATCTTCGACGGCAAGATCACCACCTGGAACGACAAGGCCATCGCGGCGGTCAACCCCGGCGTCACCCTGCCGGCCGAGCCGATCAAGGTGTTCTTCCGCTCCGACGAGTCGGGCACCACCGAGAACTTCACCAAGTATCTCGCCGCCGCGGCACCGAAGGCCTGGACGGCCGAGCCGGGCAAGAGCTGGACCGGCAAGGGCGAGGGCAAGGAGAAGTCCGCGGGTGTCGCGTCCGCGGTGAAGGCCACCGAGGGCGGCATCACGTATGCCGAGTGGTCCTACGCCAAGGACAACGACCTCAGCATCGCCCAGGTCGACAACGGCTCGGGGCCGGTCCAGCTGAGCGGTGAAGCCGTGGGCAAGGCGGTCGCCGCCGCGAAGCCGGACGGCGAGGGCAACGACCTGCGGCTGAAGCTCGACTACGCGACGAAGGAGCCCGGCGCGTACCCGATCCTGCTGGTCACCTACGAGATCGTCTGCTCCAAGGGCAAGGACGCCGGGAAGGCAGCGCTGACCAAGGCGTTCCTCACGCACTTCGCCTCCGCCGAGACCCAGAAGTCGCTCGAGGACATCGGCTACGCGCCGCTGCCCGCCGAGGTGCAGACCAAGGTCGAGACCGCCATAGCGGCCCTGTCCTGAGCCCCCGCGTGACCAGCACCTCCGTCACTGACGAGGTCCCGGGACCCGGTCGCCGCCCATCCCTGGGCGGCGACCGGGCCGGGACCGGCACCGGCCGGCTCGGCGACCGCCTGTTCGGCGGGGCAGCGGTCGGCGCCGGGCTGCTCGTCATCGGCCTGGTCACGCTGATCGGCCTGTTCCTGCTGTGGAAGGCGATCCCCGCGCTGGCCGGCAACGAGGCCAACTTCCTGACCTCGCGCGAGTGGCAGGTGTCCGGGGACCACCCGCGGTTCGGCATCGTGGAGATGCTGTGGACGACCGTGGCCGCGTCCGGCATCGCGCTCCTCATCGCGGTCCCGGTGGGGGTCGCCGTCGCCCTGTTCATCACGCACTACGCGCCGCGCTGGCTGTCGCGCCCCGCCGCCAACCTGGTCGACCTGCTGGCCGCCGTCCCGTCGATCGTCTACGGCCTGTGGGGGCTGCGGACCTTCGGGCCGACGTTCGTGCCGGTGCAGGAGTGGCTCACCGCGCACCTCGGGTGGTTCCCGCCGTTCTCCGCGACGTCGATCAGCGGCAGCGGGACGATCCTGTTCATCGGCGTCGTGCTGGCGATCATGGTGCTGCCGATCGTGACCGCGCTGTCGCGCGAGGTCTTCGCGCAGACGCCCGTCTCGCACGTCGAGGGGGCCCTGGCGCTGGGGGCGACCAAGTGGGAGATGATCCGCACCGCCGTCCTGCCGTTCGGCCGACCCGGGGTGATCTCGGCGTCGATGCTCGCGCTGGGGCGCGCCCTCGGCGAGACCATCGCCGTCACCATCATCGTCTCCGCGCTCGCGCAGGGGACGCCGTGGACGTGGTCGCTGCTCAACGGCGGTGAGACCTTCGCGTCGCGGATCGCCAACAACGCCGCCGAGTTCGACAGCCCGCAGAAGACCGGGGCGTTCATCGCGGCCGGGTTGGTGCTGTTCGTCCTCACCTTCGTGGTGAACGCCATCGCCCGGGTCGTCATCGAGCGCCGGAAGGCCTTCAGCGAATGAGCACCAGCAGCCCCTCCCCCGCAGGTAACTCACCCAAATGGAACGAGATTCACGGCCCGCACGACCCAACCGGCCCGGCACTGGCGCTGGGGAGCCACTCGCGCTCGCGCCAGGCTCGCAATCACCTCGCCCGGTTCCTGGTCTGGCTCGCTTTCCTCGTCGCACTCGCACCCCTGGTCTGGATCCTCTGGTCGGTGGTCTCGCAGGGTTACCACCTGCTGCTCGACGCGGACTGGTGGACCCACTCGCAGAAGGGCATCACCGCCCGGCGCGTCGGCGGCGGCGCTGTGCACGCCATCCAGGGCACGCTGCTGCAGGGCCTGGTGACGGCAGCGATCTCAGTGCCGCTCGCGGTGCTGACGGCGATCTACCTCGTCGAGTACGGCCGCGGGAAGCTGGCCCGGACGGTCTCGTTCATGGTCGACATCCTCACCGGCATCCCGTCGATCGTGGCCGGGCTGTTCATCTACGCCGTGTGGGTGACCACGCTGGGCTTCCAGCGGGTGGGCTTCGCGGTGTCGCTCTCGCTGGTGCTGCTGATGGTCCCGACCGTTGTGCGTTCCACCGAGGAGATGCTCAAGCTCGTCCCGAACGAGCTTCGCGAGGCCTCCTACGCCCTCGGCGTCCCCAAGTGGAAGACCATCGTCAAGGTCGTCCTGCCGACCGCGTTGTCCGGCATCGTGACGGGCATCCTGCTCGGCCTCGCCCGCGTCATGGGCGAGACCGCGCCGCTGCTGATCCTCGGGCCCTACACGAAGTCGATCGCCTCGGACCTGTCCGGCGGCTACATGGCAACGCTGCCGACCATGATCAACCAGGACCGCACCGAGAGCCTGCAGCCGGCCGTCGACCGGGTCTGGGCCGCCGCGCTGACCCTGATCCTGCTGATCCTCCTCCTCAACCTCGCCGGGCGCCTCGTCGCGCGCCTTGGCTCCGTACGCAAGTGAGCCGGCCACCCGGCATACCCCCGAAGGACTGAACCACCCACATGGCAAAGCGAATCGACGTCAGCGACCTCAACGTCTACTACGGCAGCTTCAAGGCCGTCGAAGGCGTGAGCCTGACCGTGGAGCCGCGCTCGGTCACCGCGTTCATCGGCCCGTCGGGGTGCGGCAAGTCGACCTTCCTGCGCACCCTGAACCGGATGCACGAGGTCACGCCGGGCGGGCGCGTGGAGGGCAAGGTCATGCTCGACGACCAGGACCTGTATGCCGCGGGCGTGGATCCCGTGGTCGTGCGCCGGACCGTGGGCATGGTCTTCCAGCGGCCGAACCCGTTCCCGACGATGTCGATCTACGACAACGTCGCAGCGGGGCTCAAGCTCAACGGGGTTCGCGGCCGCAAGGCCCTCGACGAGGTGGTCGAGAGGTCGCTGCGCGGGGCGAACCTGTGGACCGAGGTCAAGGACCGGCTCGACAAGCCGGGGGCCGGGCTGTCCGGCGGTCAGCAGCAGCGGCTCTGCATCGCGCGCGCCATCGCCGTCGAGCCGCAGGTGCTGCTGATGGACGAGCCGTGCTCGGCGCTCGACCCGATCTCGACGCTCGCGATCGAGGACCTCATCAACGAGCTCAAGAAGACGTTCACCATCGTCATCGTCACCCACAACATGCAGCAGGCCGCGCGGGTCTCGGACCGGACGGCGTTCTTCAACCTTGCCGCCACCGGCAAGCCCGGCAAGCTGATCGAAGTCGACGAGACGCAGCGGATCTTCAGCAACCCCGGCGTCAAGGCCACCGAGGACTACATCTCCGGCCGCTTCGGGTGACGGGCTCCGGGCACCGCGTCAGACGAAGAGGTGGATCACCCAGAACGACACCGCGGCCACGATGCCCGCCCCGGGGAAGGTGAGGATCCAGGCCCCGACGATGTTGCCGGCCACGCCCCAGCGCACTGCCGAGAGCCGCTTGGTGGCACCCACGCCCATGATCGCCGAGGTGATGGTGTGCGTCGTCGAGATCGGCGCGCCGAAGGCGAGCCCCGCCACGTAGAGGATCGAGGCCGCCGTCGTCTCCGCAGCGAAGCCCTGTGGCGGGTCGAGGTGGATGATCCGGCGGCCGAGGGTGCGCATGATCCGCCACCCACCGGCATACGTCCCGAGGGAGATCACCACAGCGCTCAGGAGCAGCACCCACAACGGCACCCCTTCACCGCTGTGGTAGCCGCCGACGGTGAGAGCGAGCACCACCACACCAGCCGTCTTCGACGCGTCCTGCAGGCCGTGGCCGAAGGCCATCGCCGCAGCGGACGCGGTCTGGGCGTACCTGAAGCCTCGTGACACCCGCCCGGGCTGCGCCCCCCGGAACAGCCACAGGATGGCGGCCATCACGAGGTACCCCAGGATGATCCCGACCACCGGCGACAGGATCATCGGGATGACGACCTTCTGCCAGATCCCGAGCCACT
>Ga0207674_10010419_pt1 | contig 10533 bp, 7 predicted proteins | sample KBSCornC72_FD_184303 | JGI IMG/M metagenome (GOLD analysis project Ga0207674, IMG submission 184303) | Corn rhizosphere microbial communities from Kellogg Biological Station, Michigan, USA - KBS Corn C7-2 (SPAdes) (version 2) | ecosystem: Host-associated > Plants > Roots > Rhizosphere > Soil ...
CGGCGCGTCCCTGGCGGATGCCGATGCCGTAGCCCACGCCGTCGAGATCGCCTCGGCGCAGCCACCGGGAGCGGTCATCGTCGTGTCCGCGCTCGCGGGCGTCACGGACGCGCTGCTCGACGGCGCCCGCAAGGCCGCCACGGGCTCCGAACAAGGGCTCGCGGAGGTGTCGGCCACCCTCCGCGAGCGCCACGCGCACATCGTCTCGAAGCTGCTCCGCGGCTCGAGCGACCGCCGAGCCCTGCTCGACGAGATCCGGACACAAATGGATGAGCTCGACGCCCTGGCCCACGGTCTCGCGGTGCTCCGGGAGCTCACGCCTCGAACGTCCGACTACATCGCATCGCGCGGAGAACGGCTGAGCGCACGCATCGTCGCCGCGGCGATCACCCGAGCCGGCCGGCGAGCCCAGTTCATCGACGGACCTGACGTGATCCGCACGAACGGCCAGTTCGGTGGCGCCTCCGCCGACCTCGTCGCCACAGACCGCGCGGCGAGGGCCACGCTGCTGCCGCTGCTGCGCCGGAGGATCACGCCCGTCGTCCCCGGCTTCATCGGGGCGACACCTGGCGGCGAGGTCGCGACGCTCGGACGCGGCGGTTCCGATCTCACCGCGACACTGCTCGGCCGCGCACTGCGGGCGGAATCCGTGACGCTCTGGAAAGACGTGCCCGGACTGCTCACGGCCGATCCACGGATCGTCAGCGACGCCCGCGTCATCCCACAGCTGAACGCGCGCGAGGCCGCGGAGCTCGCGTATTACGGCGCCAGGGTACTCCATCCCCGAGCGCTGACGCCGCTCGTCAATCGGTCGACGCCGCTCTTCATCCGTCCGTTCTCGGAGCCCTCGGCAACCGGGACGGAGATCTCGGGCCGTCGCACGCTCACGAAGTACCCGGTCAAGGCGTTGTCCGCCGTCACCGAGCAGGCGCTCGTGACTGTGTCCGGCAACGGCATGCTCGGCGTTCCCGGCATCGCCGGACGCACGTTCTCGGCGCTGCATCGCGCAGGCGTGTCCGTGTCGCTCATCTCGCAGGCGTCGTCGGAGCATTCCATCTGCTTCACCGTTCCGTCGGCCAGCGCCGAGACGGCGCGCGAGAGTCTGCGTGCGGCGTTCGCGGATGAGATCGAGCGACGCGAGATCGACGACATCGAGGTCGAGTCGAACCTGGCCACGTTCGCGGTCGTCGGCCTCGGCATGCACGGAACCCCTGGCGTCGCGGCGCGCGTCTTCTCGGCGCTCGCGGACGGCGGCATCAACATCGTCGCGATCGCGCAGGGCTCGTCCGAGCTGAACATCTCCGCTGTAGTTGCCGAGGCGGATCTTCCGGCGGCGATGCGTCGCGTTCACGGCGAGTTTCAGCTGAGCCGACTCGGCGGCGGCGCGGCAGTCCGGGCGGAGCACGCCGACGTCATCCTGCTCGGGTTCGGCCAGATCGGACGGACGCTCGCGGGGATGCTCGCGCGCGCGCCGCAGAACGGTCCGCGCGCCCGCGTCGTTGGCGTGATCGATCGCAGCGGTTACGTGTTCGACCCGACGGGGATTTCGCCACGGCGGCTCGCCGCGTTGTCGAAACAGAAGGCGGCAGGTGCGCGTCTGCGCGCGGTGGCCGGCGGGACCTCGGCCACGACGAGCGAAGCGCTCGCTGTGATTGCGCGTCACGCGTTGTCGCGACCCATCCTGGTCGATCTCACGGCGGACGATACGAGCGCCCTGCTCCGCAACGCTCTCGCGTCGGGGATGGACGTAGTGCTCGCGAACAAGCGTCCACTATCGGGCACCCTCGCTGATGCGCGCGCGTTGCAGGACGTCGCCGCGACGCACGATCGCAGCATTCTTCACGAGACGACGGTCGGCGCCGGGCTTCCGATCATCGACACGTACTACAAGCTTGTCGAGGCACGCGATCGCGTTCACCGAATTGACGGGTGCGCGTCTGGTACGCTCGGATTCCTGCTCAGTGAGATCGGCAAAGGCCGACGCTTCTCGGAATCGCTGCGCCGCGCGATGGAGAAAGGCTACACCGAGCCTGATCCGCGCGACGATCTCTCCGGCATGGACGTCGCGCGTAAGGCGCTCATCCTCGGGCGACTGCTCGGCTTCGAGGGCGAGTTGCAGGACATCGCGCTCGAGTCGCTCGTGCCGGAGGCGGCCAGGAATCTGCCACTCGCCACGTTTCTCGTGCGACTCGAGGATTTCGATCACGCGTGGGAGGCACGCGCGCTTGCGGCGCGAGAGAACCGCCGCGTGCTGCGCTATGTTGCGTCGGTCACGAAGCGACGCATCGAGGTCGGACTGCAGGCGGTGGAGTCCACGAGCCCATTCGCGGCGCTCAAAGGCACCGACAATCAGGTCGCGTTCACGACCATGCGCTATCGGACGAGCCCGTTGATCATCACCGGCCCGGGCGCTGGCCCCGCCGTCACGGCGGCGGGCGTGTTGAACGACATCCTCGCCCTCGCTGCCTCGTGAGCGCCTCCCCTCGGCGCGTTCGCGCGTACGCTCCGTCGAGCATCGGCAACATGGGACCCGGGCTTGATGTGCTGGGCTGTGCGGTCACCGGCGCGGGCGACGCGGTCACGGCCGAATGGTGCGACGAGCCCGGGATCGTCCTGCGAGACGCCGGGCATCCCGAGCTGCCTGCGGATCCGGCTCTCCACTCGTCAGGCATCGCGGCAGCACAGGTTCTGCGGCTCGCGTTAGGCGGCGGGATGTGGGCGCCGGCGCCCGGGATCGCGCTCACGGTGAAGAAGGACCTCCCGCTCTCGGCCGGTCAGGGCGGGAGCGCGGCGTCGGCGGTGGCGGGCGCCGTGGCGGCGAACGCGCTCTGCGGGTCGCGACTCTCGTCCGACGTGCTGCTCGAGGCCTGCCTGCTCGCCGAAGCGACGGTCGCCGGGCGTCACCTCGACAACCTCGCGCCGTCGCTCCTTGGCGGGATCTGCCTCGTGCGGTCGATGGACCCCATCGACGTCATTCGGCTTCCCGTGCCCGATTCCCTGTTCATCGTGCTCGCACACCCATCGCAGCGTCTTCGCACCGCCGACGCTCGAGCGGTCTTGCCTCCGGTCGTGGAGCGCGCTGTCGCGCTCCATCAGGCGGCACAGGTGGGCGCGATCGTCGCGGCGCTCGCGTCAGGGGATCTCGCGCTGCTGGGCCGGGCGATCGACGACCGCATCGCCGAGCCGGCGCGCGCTCCGCTCATTCCCGGCTTCCGCGAGGCGAAGGCGGCCGCCCTCGGTGCCGGCGCGCTCGGCGCATCGATCTCCGGCGCCGGCCCGACGACGTTCGCGCTCGTCGGCGACCTCGCGTGTGCGCGTGCGGTCGCCGTCGCCATGGAAGGCGCTTTCGCCGCGCAGGCGATCGAGTCGCGCGTACGTGTGTGCGAGGTGGACCGTGTTGGAGCGCGCGTCGAGGTGGACACATGACGGAGAAGCTCGACACGTCCGCGAGCTACCAGCAGTGCGCGAGATGCGGAACACGATTCGCCGACATCGATCCCGCACCAAAGTGCGCCGTCTGCGGCGGCCTCCTCGACGTCGTCCACGGCCCGCAGGCGCTCACGGGAGCCCAGCTTCGCGCGCTCTTTGCCCAACGACGCGCGGCGGGCGACGGTGGCTCCGGGGTGTGGCGGTATCGCGAGATCGTTCTGCCCGCCGCCGACGACCACATCGTGTCCCACCCGGAGGGCAACACCCCGCTCCTCTCGCGCGACAGCGTGGCTGCGTGGGCGGGCATCGATCGCCTGCTGCTCAAGCACGAGGGGCACAACCCGACCGGGTCGTTCAAGGATCGCGGTATGACGGTCGGCGTGACGCAGGCGCTTCGCATCGGGGCCCGCGCGGTGGGCTGTGCCTCCACCGGCAACACATCGGCGTCGCTGGCGTCATACGCCGCGCACGCCGGGATTCCCGCGCTCGTATTCGTGCCCGCTGGCCAGGTAGCGTTAGGCAAGCTCGCCCAGTCGCTCGCGTATGGCGCGCGCACGCTCATGGTGCGTGGGGACTTCGACGCCTGCCTGGCGCTGGTGCAGGAGGCAAGCAGCCGCCTCGGGATCTATCTGCTCAACTCGATCAACCCGTTTCGGATCGAGGGGCAGAAGACGATCGTGTTCGAGATGCTCGAGCAGTTGGGCTGGGATGCGCCGGACTGGATCGTGCTCCCCGCCGGCAACCTCGGCAACACCGCGGCGTTCGGGAAAGCGCTGCGCGAGGCGCTGGACCTGGGCCTGATCGATCGCGCTCCGCGCATTGCCGCGGTGCAGGCGAACGGGGCGTCACCGTTCGCGCAATCGTTCCGCGAGTCGTTCGCGAGGCGGCACCGGGTGAAGGCCGAAACGGTCGCGACGGCGATCAGGATCGGCGACCCGGCGTCGTTCGACCGCGCGGTCGACGCCATTCACTTCACGAACGGTGTGGTGACGACAGCGAGCGATGACGAGATCATGGACGCGAAGGCCGTCGTGGACGCCGCGGGCATTGGCTGCGAGCCGGCGAGCGCCGCGAGCGTGGCGGGCGTCCGGCGTCTCGTCAGCGAGGGCACGATCAAGCCGGCGGACAGAATCGTGGCGGTCCTGACGGGCCACGTACTGAAGGATCCCGGCGCCCTCCTCCGCTATCATCAGGAGCAGTCTCCCGCGCCGCAGTTCGCGAACCCGCCGGTGGAGATCGATCCGACGATCGACGCGATCGAGCGGGTGCTCGGCGATTGAACCGGCATCGGGCTTGGGACGGTGCAGTGACGGCGGAGACCTGACGCGGACTACGCGGACTCGCTCCGAGCCGGCGAAAGCCGACGGCCCGCAGCCGACACATGGGTCCTTTCTTGTTCAACGGCCTCGGAATCACTAGGGAGCGTCCCGGGGCCCTTCCCAAGAGAAACAGATCGGACAGGGCGCGACGCCAGCCGGTAATGTCGCCGGAGCGAGTCCGCGTAATCCGCGCAATCCGCGTCAGGTTCTTTCACCACTCGACGCCGAGCCGAACCCGGACCGCGGGGGATCAGCTAACCGGCGGCCGGCCCTGAAACAGGAGCCGGCTCCGGACGCGACGGGACGTGGCCTCGCTTGTAGACGAGAATCGTCCGCCGGAAGGTCATCACAACCGTACCGTCCTGCTTGAAGCCCGTCGTCTCGATCTCGACGATGCCCATCGTCGGACGCGACTTCGACTCTCGGCGCGACAGGACCCGGGACTGGGCATACACCGTGTCGCCCTCGAACAGCGGCGACGGCATCCGGACCTCATCCCACCCGAGGTTCACCGCGTTGCGCGACACATCCGCCACCGACAGGCCAGTCACGAGGGCGATCGTGAAGCACGAGTTCACGAGCGGACGCCCGAACTCCGTCTGCGCCGCGTAGTGGGCATCGAAGTGAATCGGGTTCGTGTTCACCGTCGTCAGCGCGAACCAGATGTTGTCCGTCGCCGTCACCGTTCGCCCGAGCGGGTGGCGCATCACCTGGCCGACCTCGAAGTCCTCATAGCAGCGTCCGGCCGGCGGCGTCATGTCGGTCACAGAGCATCTCCTGGAATGGGCACGAGACCCAGCTCGGCCATCACCTCGGCCGTGTGGGCGCCTAACGCTGGCACGGATCGCATCGACGGCGGCGCCCCGCGCAGGTTGTGCGGCGGGACGAGCGCCGGAATCGCACCGCCGGGAGCGTCGACGGTCCTCCAGCGATCTCGGGCCGCAAGCTGCGGATGATCGACGACCGACGGGACATCGTTCACGGCACCAGTTGGAATATCGGCCGCGTCGAGCCACGCGACCACCTGCGCGCGAGGGAACCGGCGGAATCGCTGCTCGATCAGTGATTCCAGCTCCGCGCGATGCGCGAGACGGTCCGCATTGGTCACAAAGCGTGCGTCGCTGGCGAGCGACGCCGCGTCCATCACCTGGGCACAGAACCGTTGCCATTCGCGCTGTGTCTGAATGGCGAACAGCACGGCGCCGTCGGCGCAGTCGTAGGCGCCATACGGGACGATCATGTTGTGGCGCACACCCACGCGTGCAGGCACGACACCGGTGCCCTGATACACGTACAGCGCCGGCGTCATCCACTCCGTCAGACACTCCAGCATCGAGATGTCGATGCGATCGCCTCGACCCGTTCGCTCCCGCTGGAGCAGCGCCGCCAGGATGGACGAGTAGGCGTAAAGCCCGGACGAGATATCCGCGATGGAGACGCCGACCTTCGCCGGAGCATCGGCGCTTCCAGTCACCGCGACCACGCCGGATTCGGCCTGCACGAGCATGTCGTACGCCTTCTTGTCGCGCAGGGGCCCGTCCGGTCCATACCCGGAGATGCCACACCAGACGACGCGCGGATTCATTTCGGCAAGGTCCTCGTACCCGAGCCCGAGTCGCTCAACCGCGCCCGGCGCCAGGTTGTGCACGAACACATCGGCCGTCGCGAGCAGGCGGGCCAGTACCGCGTGTCCCGAGGGCGACTTCAGATCGAGGACGACGCTCCGCTTGCCGCGGTTGAGCCACGCGAAATACGCTGACGTCCCGTGAAGCGCGCCGTCGTACGCACGCGCCGAATCGCCGCCATCGGGACGCTCGATCTTGATGACGTCGGCGCCCATGTCCGCGAGCTGACGCGACGCGAACGGCGCGGCGACGGCCTGCTCGAGCGCGACGACGCGAACGCCCGACAGCGGGAGCGCACTCGAGCCGGAGCCGTTCGCCGGTGTGCTCAGAACGACCTCGGCATCCCGAGGATGTGCTCTCCGATGTAGGACAGAATCAGATTCGTGGAGATTGGCGCCACCTGGTAGAGCCGAGTCTCGCGGAACTTGCGCTCGACATCGTATTCCGCGGCAAAGCCGAAACCCCCGTGCGTCTGGAGACACACGTTCGCCGCCTCCCACGACGCGTCGGCCGCAAGCAGCTTCGCCATGTTCGCCTCACCGCCGCAGGGCACGCCATCGTCGAACAGGCGCGCCGCCTCATAGCGCATAAGATCGGCCGCGCGCACGTGCGCGTACGCGGTGGCGATCGGAAACTGAATTCCCTGGTTCTTCCCGATCGGCCGGTCGAACACCGTGCGCGATGACGCGTACGTCCGCGCGCGATCGACGAACCAGTACCCATCGCCGATGCACTCGGCCGCAATGAGAATGCGCTCGGCGTTCATGCCGTCGAGGATGTAACGGAAGCCCTTCCCTTCTTCGCCAACGAGGTTCTCGGCGGGAATCTCCAGCTCGTCGAAGAACACCTCGTTCGTTTCGTGACCGACCATGTTGCGAATCGGTCGCACCGTGAGCCCGCGCTGGTCAGCGCCGTCGAGCTCGAGGAGGAACACCGACAACCCTTCGGACTTCTTCTTCACGTCAGGCAGCGGCGTCGTGCGCGCCAGCAGCAGCATGAGGTCCGAGTGCTGGACTCGCGAGATCCAGACCTTCTGCCCCGTCACCACGTAGCGGTCCCCGACGCGACGCGCGAACGTGCTGATGCGCGTCGTATCGGTTCCCGTCGTGGGCTCGGTGACCGCGAAGGACTGGAGTCGCAGCTCGCCGGATGCGATGCGCGGCAAGTACCGCTGCTTCTGCGCCGTCGATCCGTGCCGTAGCAGCGTGCCCATGATGTACATCTGCGCGTGACACGCCCCCGAGTTGGCACCCGAGCGGTTGATCTCCTCGAGGATGACCGATGCTTCCGTCACGCCGAGCCCTCCGCCGCCATACTCGCTGGGAATGAGAACCGAGAGCCAGCCGGCGTCCGTCAGCGCGCGCACGAATGCCTCGGGATACGTGCCGTCCGCCTCCATGCGCTGCCAGTAGTCGCTGCCGAAGCCGCGACACAGGTCGCGGACGGACTCACGGTATTCTGCGTGAAGCCGCGTGCGTGGATTGATCTCGGTCATCGCGTCAGCCAAGCGTAGCAAACGCCGCGCGTACGTCCGCGCAGTCGTCGATCGAGCGAATGAGGGACATCGCTCGCGTGGCGAACGCGTCGCCGTAACGCGGAGACACGAGCGCCAGGAACTTGTCCGCGAGCGTTTGCGTGGAGACCGGATTCTCCGGGTTCCCGCGCGGGTAGTCGCTTGCGCCACGTTCACAGCTTCCATCACCACACATGATCGCGACGCGCGTCGGCCACTGCGCCGGGTACCGGCCCGTCAGGTCATCGCGCACGCCAATCCGGATGCGAGGCAGCAGCGCCGCAATGCGCGCGTCCACGACGCCATTGCTATCGAACCGCTCCGGCGTGAATTGCTCGAGCCCCACCGCGCCCTCGAGCAGTGCGGCCGCGACGCAGTACGCGAGGCTGAACTTCGCGCGGTACGGCGTGGCCGGGTCGGGATCACAAACGATGTCGTAGCCGGGACCGTAGGTCTCGATGTCGATACGCGTGACGTGGCGCAGCACGTCCTCTGCCGACCACTGTCGCCGCTCGCGCACATCCAGCGCGACATCGATCGCCGTGTGCGTGTGTCCGCAGCACGAGTGCAGTTTGTAGCAGTTCTCCGTGACCTTCCACTCCTGCCCCAACCCGTCCGTGATGCGCGACGCGTCGTACGACGACGTCGTGGCGCGGAAGAATCCGCGTTCCCCTTCGAGAATGCGAGTCGCCCCGGTGAACCCCTCGCGCGCCAGATCGGCCGCGAGGATGCCGTTGAACGCCGCCTTCCCCGGGTGAAGGCTCTTGCTCATGGCGCCGTCCGCATTGAACTCCCACAGCCCCGCGGCCTGCGTGCCGGCGCTGCCGAGCGCGTCGAGCATCTGCGTGGCCGTGAGCTCGGTGAGGGAAGCAGCCGCGGCGGCCGCCCCGAAGGTCGCGGCCGTGCCCGTGGGATGCCAATAGCGATAGTGGCTCGGGTTGACTGCCTCACCCACGCGCAGCGCGGCGTCGTAGCCGAGTGCGACGGCCCGGAGGAAGGCGCGACCGCTGCTCCGCTCGCGCTCCGCGACCGCGAGCGCGGCGGGAATCACAGGAGCCGCCGCGTGCAGCGTCGAGCCCTTGTGCACGTCGTCGAGCTCGAGAATGTGCGTTGCGACTCCGTTTGCGAGCGCGGCGGCAGCGGCGGACGCGCGACCCGCCGACAGCATCGTCGCTTCGCTCGATGTGCCGAGCGCGAGAGCCACCTGCTGGGCCATGCGAGCCGGCGGCTCGAGCGCACCGGCCAGCGCCGAGCCGAGCCAGTCGAGGGCGGCGCGTTTCGCGTCATCGATGACCGTCGACGGGAGGTCGTCGTACGTGGTGTCAGCGAGGAACTCGGCGAGTGCGCGTGTAACGGCGGTGCTGCTGGCTGCTGTCATCGACGCGGGAATGCGGGAGTGGTCGAAGGCATGGGGGATGGCGCGAGTGCAGAGCGGTCACCGAAACGAACTTCGCGTGTCCCGTACGTGTGCTGCAAGGTTCGACGCGCACTGGAGCGGGACCCGTGACTGCCTTCGACAGGCGAGGGCCATCGGGATAAGTTCGCCGAATGAACGTCGGACGGTTGGTCGCGCTGGTCGCGCTCACTCTCGCCGCTACACGCGCTGCGTCGCCGCAGGGGACGCCAGCTCTCGTCATCCGGGTCCTCGAGCGCACGACACAGCAGCCGTTGCCTAACGCCGAGGTCATTGACCTCGACGGCGGGGCGCGGCGCTTTACGAACGCCGAGGGCGAAGCGCGCCTGGGGTGGGGCCCGACCGGGCGGCTTCGCCTGCGTGTGCGCCAGCTCGGCTTTCAGTTCGTCGAGCAGGACGTCACGCGCACGGCGGAAGCAGTGCGCCGGCTACACATGGACGGCTTGGTCGTCAGATCTGGCCTCGCGGTGACATCGGCGGCCCATGTCTTCTCACGGAAGCCCCCCTCGAGCGAGGACGTGACCGCAGCCTTCAGCGGGCTGCCTGCATTTGCGGCAGGGATGCAGGAAGCGGTGGCGATCGTACCGTTGCGGCCATATCGGGGCTTCAGCCCAAGGGTTGACCTTGGCGGATCTGGCAGCCCGTTGTAGTAGGATTGATATGAAGATCAGGGCGATGTCAGAACGGCCGCCCAGCTTATCCGAGGATTAGGTCAGGGAAGGCGCTGTCCCTCGGCTTGCTGATCGAAATAGGCGTTGCTATTTTTCGAGAAGGCACACGAACAGCTAAGGAGGTTGCCTATGTCACCGCGGGACGCCTGATCCGGCGATATCAAGACTTCTGCCTTTCAAAGGGCATCAATTTCACACGTTTTGAATCCGTACAGCCGCACGACGAAACCACGCTTTTCTGCAGCGCTGGAATGCAGCAGTACAAATCGTTCTTCTCGGATCCCTCCTACATTGGAACTGTCGCCAACAGCCAGGCTTGCTTGCGCATGGGCGACCTCGACGAGATCGGAGACGGAACCCACTTTCTCCATTTCAACATGCTCGGCCTTTTCTCCTTCAGGGAGATGAACGTCGGCCAAGCAATAGATTTCTGGCTTGAGTTTCTGAAAACGCTCGGGCTGGTTCCAGATCACGTGACCATTCATCCGGACCGACTGACCGAATGGAGCCCGCTCTATCGCGGGCGCGTGCCGATTATCCCGGATTCGGAATGCACGTGGAG
>Ga0207674_10010420_pt1 | contig 10532 bp, 8 predicted proteins | sample KBSCornC72_FD_184303 | JGI IMG/M metagenome (GOLD analysis project Ga0207674, IMG submission 184303) | Corn rhizosphere microbial communities from Kellogg Biological Station, Michigan, USA - KBS Corn C7-2 (SPAdes) (version 2) | ecosystem: Host-associated > Plants > Roots > Rhizosphere > Soil ...
TTTCGCGGCCACGACATCTCGGCTCTGCCGGCCTATCGCATCGGCCGGCTCGGCCTCGGCTGGGTGCCCGAGGACCGGCGCATCTTCACCGACCTCACGGTGCGGGAGAACCTGGCGGTGGCACGCCAGCCGAAGCGCGAGGGTCAGGCCGCCTGGACGGAGGAACGGCTCAGCTTCGCTGAAGTCGTGTCCGCCTACACCCAGGCCAACGCCACAGCCGCCGGTGTCGCCGATCGCAGGGGAACTCTGGGGATCGGGATGGACGCCGACCTCGTGGCTTGGCAGGCTGACCCGGCTCTCGATCAAGGCAATGGAGAGGCGTTCCTCAATGGGCGTGCGGCCCTGACTGTCGTCGCAGGTGAGGTGATGATGCAGGCATGACCCGTCGCGATTAGACTGCACCATTCTCTTCCGCTCCCGTCGCCTGCGTTCGAGGTACCGTTGCCGCCTTCCCCCATTCGTCGCACCAAGATCGTTGCCACCCTCGGTCCTTCCTGGTCCAGCCCGGAAAAGGTCGCCGCGCTGCTTCAGGCCGGAGTCAACGTCGTCCGGGTGAACGCCTCGCACGGCACTCCCGAGCTGCGCCGCGAATGGATCAGCACCGTGAAGCAGGTACGATCGGAGCGGGGAATACCGGCGGCGCTGCTCTACGATCTCCAAGGGCCCCGGATCCGGGTCGGCGATTTGGCCGAACCGCTCCGGCTCGAGCCGGGCTCCCGCGTCGTGTTCGCCCCAGACGACAGCGCGAAAGGCGGAGAGATCCCGACCACCTATGCTGCTCTTGCCAAGGACGTTCGGGTTGGAGCCCGGATCCTGCTCGACGACGGACTGCTGGCCATAGATGTGCTGGCGATCGATGGCGACCGGGTAGTGGGAACGGTTCGATACGGCGGGGTGCTCAAGTCCCACAAGGGGATGAACCTGCCGGGCATCGAGGTAAGCGCCCCCGCCCTCACCGAGAAGGACCGCGAAGATGTCGTGGAGGCGGTGGCGCTTGGCGTCGAATACATCGCCCTCTCGTTCGTGCGGAAAGCCGGCGATCTGGACGAGTTACGCCGGCTGGTTCCCAAGCGGGTGCGCATCGTAGCCAAGATCGAGAAGGACACGGCGCTGAGCGACCTGTGCGGGATTCTCGAGGCATCCGACGCCATCATGGTCGCTCGAGGCGATCTGGGCGTGGAGCTTCCGTTCGAGGAGGTCCCGCTGGCGCAGAAGCGAATCATCCGGGAGGCCAACCTCCACGGGAAGCCGGTGATCACCGCGACCCAGATGCTGGAGTCCATGATTCACAACCCGGTGCCGACTCGGGCCGAGGCGTCGGATGTGGCCAACGCGATTCTCGATGGGACCGACGCGGTGATGCTCTCTGCGGAGACGGCGGTCGGTGACTACCCGCTCGAGGCGGTGATGGCGATGGATCGCATCGCGCGGGAGATGGAGAGCCACCGCAGCGGCCGGAGTCCCGCCCTCGACGCCGCGGTTGGGAGGCGGTCCCGGGACGAGTTGGACCCGGTGCACGCCCTCCCCGGTGCCGGGAAACCAGCGCGCACCGAAGACGCCATCGGAGTCGCGGTCGTTGCCGCGGCGGAACTGTTGCACTGCCCGCTCATCGTCTGTTTCACCAGCAGCGGCTTTACCGCGCGGAAGGTCGCGACGTACCGCCCGACCGTGCCGATCTTCGCCGCGACTCCGGAGCCGGAAACCTTCCAGCAGCTTTCCCTGGTCTGGGGCACCATCCCTGTCCTCACCGCCCACTACACCGATTACGACTCGCTGCTGCGAGAGGCTCGCCAGGCAATTCTCCCCCGCGGCCTCGCCAAGCCGGGAGAGCGGCTGGTCGTTACGGCCGGCGTGCCGTTCGATGTGCCGGGGACGACGAATCTACTGAAGATCGAGTCGCTCTAGTCGGGCGGGAGGGCGGCACCGCGGTAAGGCGGCACGGGGCAGGAAGCAAAGTGTAGGGATGTTGACTGGGTCCCGAGTGTAGCGCATCGATCGCACCCGCCATTCCGCCATTCCGCCATTCCGCCATTCCGCCATTCCCGCTTTCCGCTCTGCGCTTACCTTCCTGAGATGCGCCTCACTTTCCTCGGAACCGGAACCTCCTTCGGAGTCCCCCAGATTGGCTGCGACTGCGCGGTCTGCCGGTCTGAGGATCCCCGCGACCGGCGCAGCCGCTCCGGTGCGTTGCTCGAGTCCGATGGTAACGTCATCTTGATCGATACCCCGCCGGAACTGCGGCTGCAGATGCTCGGCGCTGGCCTGAGCCGGGTGGATGCCGTCCTCTACACCCACGAGCACGCCGATCACGTCAACGGCATTGATGATCTCCGCATCTTCTCGGTGCGGCAGCGGCGTCCCATCCCCTGTCACGGCCCGGCCGAGACGCTGGAGCGGGTGCGCTCCGGCTTCCCCTACATTTTCGACGACGCAGTCCGGCCCTACGAAGGGACCTCCAAACCCCAGCTCGATCTGCAGCCGCTCGAACCCGGAAAGGAAGTCACGATCGCCGGAGTCCGGGTTCTGCCCCTGGCGTTCCGGCACGGCCACCTTCGAGTCTTCGGGTACCGGTTCGGCCCCCTGGCGTATATCACCGATGTGAAAGCCGTGGCGGAGGCCGAACGGGCGCACCTCGCTCACCTTAAGGTCCTGGTCTTGAACGCGCTTTGGTGGCGGCCTCATCCGACCCATATGAGTATCGGCGAGGCGATCGACACCGCCCGTGCGGTTGGGGCCGAGCGTACTTATCTCACCCACCTGACGCATGAGACGGGGCACGCCCTACTGGCGCAACAACTCCCTGAAGGCATCTTCCCGGCATACGACGGACTCACGGTCGAGGTTGGCGGATGAGACTTCGGTATGCCCGATTCTTTCAGGATCGCCTCGACGGCGAGCATGGTCTCCATCGTGACCGGCTCGCCGATTTGCGTCGCCGGTTCCCCGAGATTCGGTCCGAAGTTCAGCGCCGGCAGAGCGCGGGGGAATACGGCTTCTATCGATTGGCGGATCAGGCGGCGGCCGTGCGCAACATTCGCGGGTTCGCCGAGGGCCTGGGCCAGGCCTTTGACCACGTTCTGGTACTGGGAATCGGCGGGTCCGCGCTGGGGGTGAAAGCGCTACTCAATGCTCTGCGGGAGCCGGGCTGGAATGAACTGAGCGACGAAGGGCGGGAGTTCTATCCCCGCCTCACCGTGCTGGACAACGTAGACCCCTCGACGGTTGCCGCGGCCTTGCGCCGGATCGACCCACGACGGGTCCTGGTCAACGTGGTGAGCAAATCGGGCGGCACCGCCGAAACGATGGCGCAGTACCTCGTGGTGCGGGCCTGGCTCGAGGAAGTGCTGGGACAGGCGGTGAACCGCCATCTGGTCTTCACTACCGATCCAGCCCGTGGCGCGCTTCGTGAGATCGCCAACCGGGATGGAATCGCGGCCCTGGAAGTTCCACCCGAGGTTGGCGGGCGGTTCAGTGTTTTGTCGCCCGTGGGGCTTCTCCCCGCGGCGCTCGTGGGCATCGACATCGATCAGCTGCTGGCTGGCGCCCGTCAGGCTCTGGATGCGGCACAGCCAGATGAGCTGCTCAAGAATCGTCCCGCCCTCTACAGCGCTCTCCTCTGGTCCGCCGATACGACCCTGGGCGCCAAGCTCCATGTGCTCATGCCTTACAGTGACCGGCTCCGGGAGTTCGCGGAATGGTACCGGCAGCTCTGGGCCGAGAGTCTGGGGAAGGCTCAGGATCGACGTGGCTCCCTGGTGAACCGGGGACCCACCCCGATTGCCGCGGTGGGCGCCACCGACCAGCACAGTCAGGTGCAACTCTTCATGGAAGGCCCGTTCGACAAAGTCGTCTCGTTCGTCACCGTGGAGAATTTCGGAGACGATGTGGCGATCCCCCAGCGGTCGGACCAGCCGGCGGACCTTGCCTATCTGCCGGGCCACACACTCGGTGAACTCCTGCGGGCCGAGCAGGAGGCCACGGCCGCGGCCCTCGCCCGCATGGGCCGTATGAACTCCACCCTCGAGCTCCCCGATCTCTCGGCGCGAAGCCTGGGTGAGGCGATCATGTTCTTCCAGATCGCCACGGGTTACGCGGGCGCCTGGTACGGAGTGAATCCCTTCGATCAGCCCGGCGTCGAACTGGGCAAGAAGCTGACCTATGCCGCGATGGGACGCCCGGGATTTGCCGCTGACTCGGACAGCTCACCGTCCGACGATGGAGACGCGGTCTAACCGTCTCATGGTTCCCGCCCTGATTCTCGCGCTCCTGGCTGGGCTCCTGCTTCCGCTGCAGGCCGGGATCAACAGCCAGCTTCGATCCAGTCTCGGTCATCCGCTCGTCGCAACACTCGTCTCATTCCTGGTGGGAAGCGTCGCCATCGCGGTCGTGATGCTCGGCTTGCGGGTGTCGATCCCCGCCGCGGGGTTCCGGACCGCCCCCTGGTGGCACTGGACCGGCGGGATGCTGGGCGCTGTCTATGTACTGGCGACGGTAGTGGTCGCTCCACGACTCGGCGCTGCCACGATGATTGCGACGATCATCGCCGGCCAGATGCTCGCCTCATTGCTGCTGGACCACTACGGCGTCGCCGGCTATGCCCCGCATTCGGTCAATGTGTGGCGCATCGCAGGCGCGCTGTTGATCATCGCCGGGGTGGTCGTGATCCAGCGCAATTGACCACTTCGAGGTTTGACGCTCCCGGGCCCCTCCGGTAGCTTTTTCCGCGTACTCGATGGTTACCCTCGATCGCTGTGAGGAGCAAAAACGATGGCTGATATTGATCTCGATGAGCGCGGCGTGGTCTACGTCGAACGCGAGAGCGGCTCGGTCAAGCCGGTGCTGCTTGGACTCTTGCTGGGGTTGGGATTGGGCCTCTTGTTCGCGCCGCAGAGCGGGGAACAGACCCGCCGAGGGCTCAATCGGCGGCTGCGGAAATTTCGCGCCCTCGCCGAGGAGACGGTGGACGAGCTGAGCGAGCGATTCACCGGATCCCACCGCGTCGCCCGGGGCCGCGACGACGAGCCGGAAGAGGAGCCGGTCGAGCGGGAGACCAGCGTGCGCGACGATCTTGAACGGCGGCTGTCGGCCGCCCGCGCGCGGCGTCGTGCAACGGCGGAAGACGAGGAGCAGCACGCCTGAGCATCAGCCCGCGCCGGACCTGGCATGGGAGCGTGGGCGGTTTCATCCAGCGCACCCTTCAGATCGCCGACGAAAACCACATTCCCTTCCTCGCGAGCGCGCTCACGTTTGACGCGCTGCTCGCCGCGATTCCGTTCATCCTGCTGTTGCTGGTCGGACTGACCCATGCGGCTCGGCTCAGTTCCGCGGCCCCGCCTGGCGAGCTGAACTCGATCCTCGAACACTTTCTGCCGGGGCATGACACCACCCCCGGCCACGATCCCTTCGAGGTGATCGAGGCCTTGCTGGTGCGGGTGACCCAGCACCGTGGGACCATCTCCCTGTACTCGATCCCGCTGTTCATCTGGTTCAGCACCCGGCTCTTCAGCGCGATCCGCACCGCGCTGAACGAGATCTTCGACGTGTCGGTCCACGCGCCCCGGCGGCACTTCGTCCTCGCCTACGTTTTCGGCAAGCTGCGCGACGCAGGCATGGTGCTGACCGTATTGGTCCTGCTGCTGGGCAACACGCTGCTATCCGCAGGCCTCGGAGTACTCCAGGCCAGAGGCAGTCGTGCCGTCGAGGCGATGCCGTATATCGGGTTCTTCGTGAGCAGCCTGGGCCAGGCGCTCACCCAGCTCCTCAGCTTCCTGTTGGCGGTGAGCCTGTTCTATGTGGTCTACAAATACGCCAGCATCCGGCGGCTGCCCTGGCGGGCCGCGCTGCTCGCCTCGGGGATCACCGCGGTACTGTTCGAAGTGGCCAAGCGCGTCTTCGGCTGGTATCTCCGCTTCGCCCTGGTCAACTCGGTTTCGGTGGACGCCAACATCGGCGCCCTGATTCTTTTTGTCGTCTGGCTCTACTATACGGCTCTCGTGTTTCTCCTCGGCGGCGTCATCGCTGAAACCTGGGACCTGCGGGTCCGTCAGCGTCGGCAGGAAGCTGTCTTAGCCTGAATGATTTGCACGCGGGTTGTGGGGTGTGGGTAGTGGGTGGTGGGGACTCTGAAGGAACCCGATTCCCCACTACCCACCACCCACCACCCACCACCGAGCTGACCCCAACCCGACCACTCATGCGACTCATCCTGTTCGCCCTGCTTCTTGTCCCTGCAACACTGCACGCCCAGGACTTCAACTTCTACGCCCGCGGCCCCTACCGGAGCCAGGTGCCCCGTCCCGATACGCTCCTGGGTTATCGCATCGGCTCTCAGCAGACGATGTACTACCAGCAGCAGCAGGTGTTCGACCGCATGATCGCGGCGGCACCCGATCGGGTCCGGACCGAGGTGATCGGACGCTCGGTGGAAGGAAAGGTGATGCGGCTCCTGATCATTTCGTCGCCGGAGAACATCGCGCGACTGGATCAGATCCGGGCCGATCTGGCGAAACTGGCAGATCCGCGGAAGACGACGGCGCAGGAGGCGGCGGCGATCGCCCAGCGCACGCCGGTCACCGTGCTGCTGACTCACTCGGTACACGGCAACGAACCAGCCGGGTTCGAAGCCTCGATGCAGACGGCCTACCAGCTGCTGGCTTCAGACGAGCCAGCGACCCAGACCATTCTCAAGAACTGTGTGCTGCTGATCAACCCGTCGCAGAATCCCGATGGCCACGAGCGCTTCGCGGCGTGGTACAACTCGGTAGCGGTGGGAACCGACGAGCCCGCGGCGCTCGAGCAGACCGAGCCCTGGGCCATCTGGGGCCGCTACAATCACTACCGGTTCGACATGAACCGGGATCAGTTGGCGCAGTCGCAACCGGAGAGCCAGGCCCTGGGAAGCGTGTACATCCGCTGGCGTCCCCAGGTGATCGCGGATCTCCACAGCACCACGTCGCAGTACTTCTTCCCGCCAGTGGCCGAGGCGCACAACAAGAATCTCCCCTCGACCACGTATCAATGGTTCGAGCGCTTCGGCCGTAACAATGGCCGCGCCTTCGACGGCTACGGCTGGCAGTATTATGTGCGGGACATCTTCGACTTCTTCTATCCCGGCTACATCGACATGTGGCCCACCATGCGCGGCGGACTCGGCATGACGTTCGAGACCGACGGCGGGCCGGAGCTCAAGAAGCGGAAGGACGACGGGACCTGGACCACGTTCGAAATGGCGATTGCCCACCACTACATCGCCTCGTTGACGACTCTCGCGACCGCCGCCGACAGCAGGGCCGAGCTGCTCCAGGACTTCTACCAGTTCCACTCGACCGGCATGAACGAGGTGAAGAACCGGCCGATGAAGCGGGTCGTGTTCCTCGCCTCCCCCGATCCCGCGCGGGCGCGCTGGCTGGCCCGCCGCCTCGCCCGGGAGGAGATCCAGGTCGTCCAGACCAGCAAGCCGTTCACGGCGCTCAAGGCGAACTCCTACCTGGGAGGTGCCGCGGCGCAGCACACGTTCCCCGCGGGGAGTTATGTGGTCGATCTCGCTCAACCCGAGGCGCGTCTCGCCACCAGCATCCTCGAGCCCAAGGCCGTGTTCGATTCCAGTTTCGTCCGGAAGGAGCTGGACAAATACGATCGCAACCAGGTGCGTGGGCGTCGGGCGGGCAGCGAGGGCTACGATTTCTACGACATTACCGCCTGGTCACTGCCACTCACGCTGGGCCTCGACGCATGGTGGACCGAGGACACGCCTTCGATCGTCGGCGATACGGTCATGGTTGACGGCAAGTTGCCCGAGGTTGCCGCCCCAGCCAGAGCCCAGTCGGCATACGTGTTCACCGACGAGGCACAGGCCGGAACCAGCCTCGCTTACCGTCTGCTCGATGAAGGATTCCGGGTCGGTGCGGCCTCGCAGCAGCTGAGAGCCGACGGCAAGGTGTATCCGCGGGGGACATTCGTCGTTCGGGTCCAGCGCAATCCGGCCTCGGTGCACGAGCGGATCGCTGCCCTGTCCCGGGAGCTCGGCGTGCCGGTCACCGCGGTCGGCTCCGCGTTCCCCGACAGCGGCGATGCCGGTGTCGGCAGCGAGAGCGTCGAGGCGCTGAATCGCCCGAAGGTCCTGCTCGCCTCCGGAGACGGCATCGATCAGACCGCCTTTGGCGCTGTCTGGTTCTATCTCGAACGCGAAGTCGGCATCCGGGTCGTGCCGGTCAATCTCTCCAGCCTCCGCAGGATCAACCTGGCCGACTACAACTGCCTCATCCTGGCCGGGGGCGACGGCGATGAACAGTGGAACGAGCTTGGCAGCGAAGGCGGTGAGAAGCTCAAGGCGTGGGTCGAGTCCGGTGCCGCGGTGATCGCGATCGGAGACGCGGCCACCCTCCTCTCGCGGAAGGAACTCAAGCTGACCGGACTCCGCATCGTGGGCGAGGAGGATTCGACCGCCAAGGCCCCGAAGGACACGACCGCGAAGGACACGTTGGTAAGCGAGCGGGCCAAGCCGGCGCCGCCTCTTGTCTCGCCCAGCGCCGCCGCTGGAAGCCGGCCTGAGTTCATTCCCGGCGCCATCTTCCGCGCGACGCTCGACCGCACCCACTGGCTCACCTACGGCTACGAGCGCGATCAGTTGCCGGTCTTCATCGAATCGAGTCGGTTGCTCAAGCCTTCCGAGCGCGGCGCCAATCCGGTGGCGTTCGTCGGGAAGGACCTGACACTCGCCGGCTTCACCTGGCCCGACAACACCGAGAAGTATCTCAGGAACTCGGTGTGGGCCATGGTGGAGAACTCGGGCAGCGGGCGAGTCATCGTGTTTGCGGACAATCCGGTCTACCGCGGTTTCTGGCGCGGAACGGCGAAGCTCCTGACTAACGCGATTCTGCTGGGGCCGCAGCGCTGAATCTCGTAATCCTGGCCGCCGGCGCCGGAAGCCGATACGGCGGCGCCAAACAACTGGAAGCAGTTGGCCCGGGTGGTGCGACCCTGATGGAGTATTCCATCTACGACGCCATCCGGGCTTCGGTTGACCGCCTGATCTTCGTCGTCCGGCCCGGCACCGATCCAGGTCTGCTCGACCGCTGGTCCCGCAGATATTCCCCTCACACCGAGGTGAAGTTCGCCTTCCAGGACGACGACGTTCCCTCACGCGGCGCGCCGCGAAACCGTCCCTGGGGAACGGTCCATGCGTTGCTCAGCGCTCGAACAGCGGTCTCGGGACCGTTCGTCGTGCTCAACGCTGACGATTTCTACGGCCGGGACGCACTGAGGGTGGCTTTCGGATTTCTTAACCCGCTCACTGTCGATACCCCGCAGTGTGCAGTGCTCGGCTATCGGCTGGAAAACACGGTGAGTAGTGCGCTAGGCGTGAACCGCGCTGTGCTGCGGGTGGACGCGGGGGGGAGACTTTGCTCAATCGCCGAAGTGAGGCAGCTTCGCCCGGCCGCGGAGGGCAAGTTCATCGGGCTCGTGTCGGGCTCGAGCCGGGACTTTGCCGGCGATCTCCTGGTTTCGATGAACCTCTGGGCGTTCACTCCCGCGATCTTCCCTTTGCTGGAACAGAGTTTCGCGGAATTCGTCGCCTCGAGCCCGGGCCCTGAACAGGAGTTGGTGCTACCCGAGGCAATGGACTCTCTACTCCGCGCCGGCGTGATCCAGGTAGATGTCCTTCCCACCCGCAGTATCGGCTTCGGTCTCACCCATCCCGAGGACAAGCCGCAGGTCGCGGCCACACTACGCAGCCTGGTCCAGGCCGGCCATTACCCTCAGGTGCTCTGGGAGGCCTGAGGAACTCGCCACATCCCAGGCACTACCCGCCATAGCCCGATTCCGCTTACCCCGAAAATCACCAGCCAGAACAGAGCGAGAGTGCTGCGGCCGTAGAGAAAACTCCCGGTACCGAACAGCGCTGAGTACACAAAGGCGACTCCCAGTACCCAGCCCAGCAGCGCCTGCGGCAGGCTGTCGGGGGAGGGGCCCACTCCCGCTTCCGCGCGCACCTCGTTCCATCCCGGGCCGGCGGGCCGGACCAGGCGATAAAAGTCGAGCAATCGGCGTCGCTCGGTTGGCTCGGTCAGAAACGTGGTCGCGATCCAGACGACCGTCGTAATCGCGACGCTTAGCAATAGCATGATGTGGGATGGAACCGGATGGCCGGCTCGGCCCAGGAAGTGGAATCCTATCGCAACCAGAAAGCTCGACACCATCGCCGCGATCTCGCTCCAGGCGTTCACCCGCCACCAGAACCAGCGCAACAGATACAGAAGGCCGGTGCCCGCGCCGATCGAGAGAATCAGGTCAAACGCATCCTTGGCGGTGCTCAGCGCGTAAGTCGTGAGCGCGGCGCAGATCATGAGTCCCGCGGTCGTCAGCCGGCCTACCAGCACGTAGTGTCGTTCATCCCTGTCGGGCCGCAGGAACCGCCGGTAGAGATCGTGCACCAGATACGAAGTGCCCCAGTTGAGGTGGGTCTCGATGGTCGAGCGGTACGCCGCGAGTGTTCCAGCCACGACCAGGCCGAGAAACCCAGCCGGCAGGAA
>Ga0207674_10010421_pt1 | contig 10532 bp, 9 predicted proteins | sample KBSCornC72_FD_184303 | JGI IMG/M metagenome (GOLD analysis project Ga0207674, IMG submission 184303) | Corn rhizosphere microbial communities from Kellogg Biological Station, Michigan, USA - KBS Corn C7-2 (SPAdes) (version 2) | ecosystem: Host-associated > Plants > Roots > Rhizosphere > Soil ...
CAGGACTGGCGCAACAGCCTCAACCGCTTCGCCGAGGCGATGACCGTGTGCGCGGTGATCTGCGCCGGGATGGAGCCGATCATCCACCTCGGCCGGCCGTGGTTCCTTTACTGGATGTTCCCTTACCCGGCGACGATGGGCGTGTGGCCGCAGTTCCGAAGCCCGCTCGAATGGGACGTGTGGGCGGTGCTCACTTACCTGATCGTTTCGATCCTCTTCTGGTACATCGGCCTGGTTCCCGATCTGGCGACCGTCCGCGACCGCGCCCGGAAACGCGGCTGGCAGGTCTTTTTCGGAATCTTTGCGCTCGGGTGGCGGGGCTCGGCGCGGCACTGGGCGGTGTGGCAGAAGACCTATCGCACGATCGCGGCGATTGCCGTGCCGCTGGTGGTCTCGGTCCACAGCGAAGTGTCGCTGCTGTTCGCCTCCGGGCAGATTCCAGGGTGGCACTCGACGATCTTTCCGCCTTACTTCGTGCTCGGCGCGGCATTCTCCGGCTTCGCCATGGTCGCGATGATCGCGATCGTGATGCGCCACACCTTCGGCCTTGGCCACATCGTCACTGCGCGCCACCTCGGCGTGCTCGCCAAGGTCCTGCTGGCGATGGGGTGGATGACCGCCTACGGCTATGTTTTCGAGATTTTCGACGGCTATTATTCGGGCAACGCGCACGAAATCGCCACCATCCACGACCGCTTTTTCGGCATCTATGCGTGGAGTTTCTGGGGCGCAGTCATCTGCAATTTCGTGCCGCTGCAGGGGCTGTGGTTCGAACGCGTGCGGCGCAGCCCGGTGCTGCTGTTCCTGATCAGCACCTCGGTCGTGATCGGCATGTGGCTCGAGCGCTACATGATCCTCGTCACCAGTCTCTACAAAGACTTCCTGCCGTCGTCGTTCGGCCATTACACGCCGACCTTCTGGGACTGGAGCACCTATATCGGGATGCTCGGGCTGTTCATGACGCCTTTCCTGCTGTTCGTCCGCTTCCTGCCCTCGATCTCGATCTTCGAAGACAAGGAAGTGCTTGCGCGCGAGAAAGAGGAGGCGGCGCGTGCCTGAACGGGTCCTTGGGCTGCTCGCGGAATTCGGCTCCGAGGAGACGGTGCTCGAAGCGGCGAAGCGCGCCAAAGCGGAAGGCTTCCGCCGCATCGATGCGTTCACGCCCTTCCCGGTCGAAGGCATGGCCGAGGTGCTGAAGCTCAAGGGCGATCACCGCATTGGCTGGATTACGCTGGGCGGCGGGCTGTTCGGCTTTTTCGGGATGCTCCTCGTCCAGCTGTTCGTGAACTGGGATTATCCGGTCGAGGTCGGCAATCGCCCGCTGTTCGCCTGGCCGGCGTTCTTCGTCGTCGACTTCGAGCTGATGATCCTCTGCGCCGTGCTGTTCGCAGTGGTCGGCATGTTCGCGATCATGGGGTTGCCGAAGCTCTACCATCCGTTGTTCGGCGCTCCCCGCTTCGGCCTCGCCTCGGACGACCGCTTTTTCCTCTACATCGACGCGCGCGATCCCAAGTTCGACCCCCAGGCCACCCGCCGCTTCCTCGGAAGTCTCGGCGCCTGGACGGTCGCGCCGGTGCGGCCATGAGAACAAGGGTGCTGTTCATGGCCGCACTGGCGATTGCCGGGTGCAACCAGAATCTGACCATGAGCGACCAGAAGAAGCTCGCCGAATGGGAGCGCTCGAGCATCTTCCGCAACGGCCGCGTGCTACAGGCCCCGGCGGCCGGAAGCGTGTCCCGCGAGCAGGACACGGGCAACGTGCTGATCGAAAAGCCGCCGATGACCCTAGCGCTGGTCAAGCGCGGGCACGAACGCTTCAACATCTTCTGTTCCGAATGCCACGGCTATGGCGGCGATGCCGACGGCATGGTCGTCCAGCGCGGCTTCCCGCGGCCGCCGAGCTTCCACGAAGCGCGGCTGGTCGCGGCGCCCGACGCTTACTTCGTCGACGTGATCACGCACGGCCATGGCGTGATGTATTCTTACGCCGACCGCGTCCCCCCAGCCGACCGCTGGGCGATCGCAGCCTACATCCGCGCGTTGCAGCGGACCGGCACTGCGGCACGGCAGACGAAATGACCCGCGACCGCGCCTTGCTCATCGGCGTGCTCGGCCTTCTCGGCTGCATCGCCGGGCTGCTGCTTGCGCCGCGCGACACCTTGCTTGCGTGGCTGGTCGCATGGCTCGCCTGGGGCTCGATCCCGATCGGCTCGCTGGCGGTGCTGATGCTGCTCGCGCTGATCCCCGGCAGCTGGCGCGCGCTTTACGGCCGTCCGCTGGTGATCGGTGCGACCCTTGTGCCGCTGGTCGCCATTGCTGTGATCCCGCTGCTTATCGGCATCGACCTGATCTACCCGTGGACGAATCCCGCGATCACGGCCGGCTATGCGGCGTTCAAGGCCAGCTGGCTGTCGAGCGGCTTTTTCGTCGTCAGGGCGATCCTCTACATGCTCGTCCTGAGCGGTTTCGCATGGGGCCTGCTCAATGCGGAGCCGCGACTGCGGGCGCCGATCGCCGCCGTCGGCGTGATCCTCTACGGAATCATCGGTTCGCTGATCGGCATCGACTTCGGCGAGTCGACCGAACCGGCGTTCCACTCGTCGATCTACGGCTTGCTTGCGCTTTCGAACCAGTGGCTCGCCGGAATCTCCTTCGCGATCCTGCTCGGCCTGTGGAGCAGCGACGGCAAAGCGCCACGCGCGGCGTCCGGTGTGCTGATCACGGCGATCCTGATCTGGGGATACATGCACGCCATGCAGTACATCGTGATCTGGGCCGGAGACATTCCTGACGAAGTGCGTTGGTATCTCGAACGCGGCTCCGGCGGATGGGTGACTCTGGCTTGGGTCCTTTATGGTCTTCAGGGGCTGGTCGCGTTTGGCGCATTGCTGTCCCCGGCAGTGCGCAACAGCCGGAACGCCATGATCGCGCTCGCTACTCTCACGCTGGCGATGCGGCTCATTGAAAATGCGTGGTTCGTGCTTCCGGGGATCGCAGGCGTGAGCTGGACCGTTGTCCCGATGATCCTCGCCGCCTCAGTGGCGATGCTTGGTTTCGGCTGGGTTGGAGCGGTGGCGCTGCGTCGGCCGGACAGCGGATGGAACGAGAGCGAGTGGGTGCGCGAGACGAGGAGTGCGTGATGAGTGAAGCCAGGACCGTCGTGATTACCGGCGGCACCGCCGGGATCGGCCGGGCGACCGCCCGCGAATTTGCGCGTCACGGCTGGAATGTCTCGGTGCTCGCCCGCGGCGAGGACGGGCTGGAGGCGACCCGCCGCGACATCGAGGAGCTTGGCGGAAAGCCGCTGGCGATTTCCACCGACGTCGCCGACTGGCGCGCGGTCGAAGCTGCCGCCGATCAGGTCGAGCGCGAACTCGGCCCCATCGACGTGTGGGTCAACAATGCATTCGCGGGCATTTTCTCGCGCTTCATGGATGTGACGCCCGAAGAATATGAGCGGGTCACGGCGGTTACTTACCTCGGCCAGGTCAACGGCACTCGCGCGGCGCTGAAGCGCATGCTGCCGCGCGACCGCGGCGCAATCGTGCTGGTCGGGTCGGCGCTCGCCTATCGCGGGATCCCGCTGCAATCGGCCTATTGCGGCGCCAAGCACGCAATCCAGGGATTCATCGACTCCGTCCGTTGCGAGCTTCTGCACGACAAGTCGAAGGTGACCATCACCATGGTCCAGATGCCGGGCGTCAACACCCCGCAGTTCGACTGGATCAGGGCCAGGCTGCCCGGCCAGCCGCGACCGGTCGGCAAAGTGTATCAGCCGGAAGTCGCCGCGCGCGCGATCTATTTCGCAGCGCAAGATGGACGCAAGGAGATGCTGGTCGGACTTCCGACTGTTGAAGCGGTGTGGGGCAACAAGGTCGCCTCCAGCCTGATGGATGATTATCTCGCCGCGACCGGCTTCAAGGGTCAGCAGCGGCCTGAACGAGTCCAGCCGGACCGCAAGGACAATCTGTTCGAGCCGGTCGCCGGCGACCATGGCGCGCGGGGCAGTTTCGATGACGAGGCCGTGGATTCGAGCGCGGAACTGTGGACCACCGAGCACAAAAAGCAGCTTGCCCTGGCAGCCGCGGGCGCGGCGGCAATTGCCGGCCTCGGTTTCATGCTCGCCGGAAGCACCCGGCAGGGGGCGAAGAAAGCCCGCGAGCGGAGCTAGATTTTTGTCGTCTCCCCGCACCTCCGAACCGTCGCGCCGGCCGCTGCTCGCGGTCGGCCTGTGCGGCGTTGCGGCGGCGACGGGCATCGGCTGGCTGCTGCAACGGGCTTGGCGCCCCTCGGCAGACAATAACCTGCGCGCGGCCGAGGCGCTCGGCGCCGGCGCTGCGATCCTCTGCCTCAGCGTCGCGCTCGATAGCGGGCTCGAACATTATCGCGGCAGCTTCAAGGACCGGGCAATGTTCGCCGGCCCGACCATGGCGCTCCTCGGGCTCGCCGCCGCCTCATGGATCGCGTTCAGGCCGGCCGAAGCGAAAAAAGTCCTGCCGAAAATCGCTTTTGCGACGGTCGGCGTGACCGGCCTGATCGGCCTTGGCTTCCACAGCTACAACATCGTCAAGCGACCGGGCGAGCTGAGCGCGCTCAACCTGTTCTATGGCGCTCCTGCGGGCGCGCCGGCGGCGCTGACGCTCGCCGGCCTCTACGGCGTGATCGCGGGCGAAATGCTGAGCGGGCGCGATTATGTCCGGACGCGCCTTCCGCGGCATACCGCCGGGCTCATCGCCTTCTCTTTGCTGGGCACCATCGCCGAGGCCGGATTCCTCCACTTCCGCGGCGCGTTCCAGAACCCGGTGATGTACGCGCCCGTGACCATCCCGCCGGTCGCCGCGATTGCGATCGGCGCCGCGGCACTCAGGCCCGATCTAGCGGTCATCGCCGAGCCGCTTCTCAAGGCAACCGCCGTGCTCGGTATCGCTGGGCCGATGTTCCATGCCTATGGAATCCACCGCAACATGGGTGGTTGGCACAACTGGAGCCAGATGATCCTCCAGGGGCCGCCGCTTCCTGCGCCGCCGGCATTCCTCGGCATCGCGGTCGCCGGTCTCGGCATTCTTCCCGCGTTGAAGGAGCGGGCGAGATGAGCGAGTTCCGCACGCCCTATCTGACCTACGATGTCCTCGACAAACGGGACTCGCCGTCGTGGAACGACCAGACTCGCGCAGCCGTGAAGCGCAGGCTGGACGAGGTTCCGGAGCGGCATTTTCTCAACGAAGAGCAATGGTCGTTGCTGGAGGCAATCGTCGCGCGGCTGATGCCTCAGCCGGATCGCGACGAGCCCGTCCCGATCGTCCCGTGGATCGATGACATGCTCCACCGCAACCAGACGCCCGGCTACCGCTACGCCGACATGCCGCCGATGCGCGAGGCCTGGAATCAAGGGCTGGACGCGATTGCTGCCGAGGCCCGCAACCGGCACGGCAAGCCCTTCGAAGATGTGCCGCCGGAGGAGCAGGACGCACTGCTCCGCGACGTCCAGCACAACCGGGTCGAGAGCCGCTACTGGGGCGACCTGCCGGCGGGTGGCTTCTTCCTCCATGAGCTGCTGAAACAGACGGTCGGCATCTATTATTCGCACCCGGCGGCGTGGAGCGAAATCGGCTTCGGCGGGCCGGCGAGCCCGCGCGGTTACGTGCGACTCGGCTTCGACGAGCGCGATCCGTGGGAGGCGGAGGAGCTTCACTTCGAGGCAGCGGATGCTTGAGGTCACCCAGCCGCGGGCCGTGCGGGGCCGCGCCCCGGACGTGTTCCGTCCCGGCAAGTCAGTGCCGATGCGCTGCTACCGCGAGACCGATGAAGTGGATTTCGCCATCGTCGGTACCGGGGCGGGCGGCGGCACGCTCGCCTGCAAGCTCGCCGAGGCGGGCTTCTCCGTCGTCGCGTTCGAGGCCGGGCCGTTTTGGCGGCCGCTCGAGGATTTCGTCTCGGACGAGCGCGATCAGGGCGGCCTCTACTGGACCGACCCGCGCATCACCGGCGGCGCCGATCCCGTCGAGCTCGGCGCCAACAACAGCGGGCGCGGCGTTGGCGGGAGCACGGTTCACTATACGATGATCGCGCTCCGGTGGCGGCCGGAATGGTTCAAGTGCAAGTCGACGCTCGGCTACGGGCGCGACTGGCCGATCAGCTTCGACGAGCTCGAACCCTATTACGAGGAGGCAGAAGAGGCGCTGAAAATTTCGGGGCCGATTAGCTATCCCTGGGGCAAGAGGCGCAAGCGCTATCCCTATCGCGCACATCCGGTGAACGCCGCAGGCCTGGTCCTGGCGCGCGGCTGCGAGGCGATTGGCGTCAAATGGTCGCCGCTCCCGCTTGCAACGCTGTCGGCGCCGCGCGGCATGGCTCACCCGTGCGTCTATCGCGGGTTTTGCGCGTACGGCTGTTCGACCAACGCCAAGCAGAGCGTGCTGGTCACCTTCATCCCGCGCGCGCTCAAGGCTGGCGCCGAGATCCGCGACCTCGCGATGGTCGGCAGGATCGAGATGGGCAAGGACGGACGCGCGACGGGCCTGACCTATCACCGCGCGGGCTCGTGGCGTCACCAGAAAGCGCGCAACGTGGTGGTTGCCGGCTATGCGATCGAAACGCCGCGGTTGCTGCTCAACTCCAAATGCAGCCAGTTCCCGGACGGGCTTGCCAATGAAAGCGGTCTCGTCGGCACGCACATCATGATCCATTCCGGACCGGGCGTATGGGGCATCATGGACGAGGAGGTGCGCTGCTACAAAGCGCCGCCGTGCATGGCCGTGACCGAGCACTGGAATTACGACGACGGCGACAAGAAGGATTTCCGCGGGGCATATGCCTTCATGAGCCAGGGGCCGCTGCCGGTCGGCTGGGCGCAGGCGACGGCGATCAACCGCGGCATGTGGGGCATGGCCCTCCGCCAGGAAATGACCCGCTACAATCATATCGCCGGCCTGCGGATCGTCGGCGAGACCGAGCCGCAGCGGCACAATCGCGTCGAGGTGGCGGACGAGAAGGACCAATACGGCCTTTCGATCCCGCGCATGACCTTCTCCTATTCAGAGAACGACCGGCGGCTGATCGAGCATTCGAAGGGGTCGATGCGCGCGGTGCTTGAAGGCGCGGGCGCAAAGGAGCTGTGGGAGGACGTCGATACATCGCACCTGATGGGCGGCTGCCGGATGGGCGACGATCCCGAAGACAGCGTCGTGAACCGCGACGGGCGCAGCTGGTCGATCCCCAACCTGTGGGTGTGCGACGGCTCGCTGTTTCCGACCAGCGGCGGGGTCAATCCGTCGCTCACGATCCAGGCGCTCGCCTGCCGGATGGGCGACCGCATCGCCGCCATGAGCAGTCGAGGCGACCTGTGAGGAAAGTGCCGGCTGACATCGCCAGCATCGAGGACCTGCGGAAGCGTGCCCATGCCCGCGTGCCCAAGCCCTTCATGGACTATATGGAGGCGGGATCGTTCGCGCAGATCACGCTGCGCGAGAACCGCCGCGATCTCGACTCCATCCGGTTCCGCGAGCGCGTGATGTTCGACGTCTCCGACCGCAAGCTCGAAACGACGATGCTCGGACAGAAAGTCGCGATGCCGGTGGCGATTGGACCGACCGGCATGTGCGGCGCGATCTGGTCGAACGGCGAGATATTATCGTGCCGCGCGGCGCATGCTTTCGGCATTCCGTTTTCCTTGTCCACCAACGCCCTGCTGTCGATCGAGGACGTCGCGAGTTCGGTCGACCGGCCCTTCTGGTTCCAGCTGTATCTCGAAAAAGACCGCGGCTTTTCAAAGGAGCTGCTCGAGCGCGCCAAAAAGGCCGGCTGCCCGGTACTGATCCTGACCATGGACCTTCACGTCGAGGGCACCCGCTACTGCGACGTGCGCAATGGTCTTGGCGTCCCGCCCAAGCTCACCCCGGCCAACATCTGGAGCATCATTTCGCATCCGCACTGGGCGTTCGCGATGCTCCATTCGAAGCGCTGGAGCTTCGGCAATTACGCCGACAAGGTGAAGAGCGGGAACGTCAAGGAAATGGCGGAGCTGGTGAAGAGCCAGCTCGACAGCTCGTTCGACGTGAAGACTCTCGAGTGGGTGCGCTCGCTGTGGCCGGGCAAGCTGATCGTCAAGGGCATCATGGACGTCGAAGACGCGAAGATGGCGGTGGCAGCAGGTGCTGATGCGATCCTCGTCTCGAACCACGGTGGGCGGCAGCTCGACAGCGCGCCGTCGACCGCTTCAGCACTTTCCGCAATCGTCGATGCGGTCGGAGACGAGGTCGAAGTTTACGTCGACAGCGGCGTGCGCTCGGGCCTCGACGTGCTGAAATTCCTCGGGCTCGGGGCACGCGCCTGCTTCATTGGCCGCGCCTACCTCTATGGGCTCGGCGCCTACGGCCAGGCCGGCGTCACCAAGGCGCTCGACATCCTCAAGGACGAGCTCAGCATCGCCATGGCTCTGACCGGCGTCACCGATGTCACAAAAGTCCCGCGGAACATCATCCTTCGCTCCGCGCCGGCACTTTCCGGAGCCGCTGCTGCGAGCAGCGGGGGACCGTTCCGCGACGTGCGCGTTTATGAAGAACAGTAGGAGTTGGCGACATGGCGATGACCGGCGGCGACATTCTCGTCGAAACCCTGATCAGATGGGGCGTCGATACGATTTTCGGCATTCCCGGTGACGGCATCAACGGCGTCTTCGAATCCCTCCGCGAGCGGCAGGACAAGGTCAAGTTCGTCCAGGTTCGCCATGAGGAAGCGGGCGCGTTCGCGGCCTGCGCTTACGCCAAGTTCACCGGCAAGCTCGGGGTCTGCCTCGCCACCTCCGGCCCGGGCGGCGTGCACCTGTTGAACGGCATCTACGACGCCAAGCTCGACGGGCAACCGGTGCTGGCGATTACCGGTGCGCAGCACCACGATCTGCTGACGACGCTGACCCAGCAAGATATCGAGCTCGACAAATTGTTCATGGACGCGACGGCCTACTCGGCGCGGGTCATGGGGCCGGCGCATGTCGAAAATGTCGTTGAAATGGCCTGCCGCACGGCGCTCGCCTACCGCCAGCCGACCCACGTCATGATTCCCGTCGACATCCAGTCGATGAGTGTCGACAAGGCGCATCGCTCGGAGCGCAACGTCGCGCATCACGTTTCGAACCTGATGGCGCGGGGCGGGCAGCTGCCTGACCCGGCGATGCTGGAGCAAGCGGCCGACATCCTCAACAGCGCGGAAAAACCGTTCATCCTGGCTGGGCGCGGATCGCTCGGCGCGACGCAGGAGCTGCTGGCAATGGCCGAGCGGCTGCAGGCGCCGATCGGCAAGCCGCTGCTCGGAAAAGCGTCAGTTCCTGACCAGAATCCTTATACGACCGGCGGCGTCGGCCTGCTTGGCACCAAGCCCTCGCAGGAAGCGCTCGAAAGTTGCGACACCTTGCTGATCGTCGGGTCGAGCTTCCCCTACATCGAATTCTATCCCAAGCCGGGGAAGGCGAAATGCGTCCAGATCGAGCTCGACCCCAAGCGGGTCGGGCTGCGCTATCCCGCCGATGTCGGCCTCATCGGCGACAGCAAGCGCGTCCTGTCCGAGCTGCTGCCTCTCGTCCGCCGCAACGATAGCGGCAAGTTCCTGGAGCAAGCGCAGGAAGCGATGAAGGACTGGCGCGAGCTGATGACCGAGCGCGCGACCCGCACCGACACCCCGATGAAGCCGCAGGTCGTCACGCACGAGCTCAACAAATTGCTGGACGACGATGCGATCGTGATCACCGACAGCGGGACAATTACCTCGTGGGTCGCGCGGCACGTCGACATGCGCGGCGACATGATGTTCAGCTGCTCAGGGACGCTCGCCAGCATGGCCTGCGGCCTGCCTTATGCGATCGGCGCGACGACGGCTTATCCGGACCGCCAAGTCGTCGCGGTGATCGGCGACGGGTCGGCGGCGATGCTGATGGGCGACTTCGTGACGCTGAGGAAATACAACCTCAACGCCAAGATCATCGTCATCAAGAACAACACGCTCGGCCAGATCAAATGGGAGCAGATGGTTTTCCTCGGAAACCCTGAATATGGCTGCGAGCTGGAGGCGATCGACTTCGCCAAGATGGCCGAGGCGGTCGGCATCAGCGCCATCACGATCGACGATCCGGCGCGGTGCGGCGATCAGTTGCGCGAAGCGCTGGCAACCCCCGGGCCGTGCCTGATCGAAGCGGTGGTCGATCCCTATGAGCCGCCGTTCCCGCCGAGCATCGAAATGAAGCAGGCGCTGAACATGGGCAAGGCCCTGGCCAAGGGGACGCCGCACGCGATGAAGACGGCGCTGACGCTCGCGTCCGACACGGTGCGCGAGCTCGTCTAGTGCCCGGCGAGCCCCGGCTCGCGACGCGTGCCCCCGACGGGCAGGTGCTGCTCGAATATGACCGCTACTCGACCGAGGCGGCGCTCGCGCTTGCGGCGGACCTGCGCCGGGTGCTCGGCACGGCGGCCGATTCCACGCCGCAGGGCCGGGCGCTCTACGCGACCGACGCGTCTAACTATCGGCAAGTGCCGATCGGGATC
>Ga0207674_10010422_pt1 | contig 10532 bp, 6 predicted proteins | sample KBSCornC72_FD_184303 | JGI IMG/M metagenome (GOLD analysis project Ga0207674, IMG submission 184303) | Corn rhizosphere microbial communities from Kellogg Biological Station, Michigan, USA - KBS Corn C7-2 (SPAdes) (version 2) | ecosystem: Host-associated > Plants > Roots > Rhizosphere > Soil ...
GACGTACACGGCCACAACCAGTTGGCTTCCCAATACTCCGGGAGCATTTGCGACCGAGTCTTTTCCTCAAGGCGTCCCCCCGGACAGCTATGTAACAGTCACGATCAACGACCCGACCGTTTTTGCTGATCCAAACACGACAACGCGTTTTTATCGGCTCGCGGTTCATCGATAGTTTGATGAATCCGTTTCTCAATCTCGTCGTGCTGCGTTCTTCGAACATCGATCGAGCAAAGAGCTTCTATTCAAAACTTGGAATGCAATTTAGCAAGCACAGGCACGGAGCGGGGCCTGAGCATTATTCGGCGGAACTGGCGGGGACGGTTTTTGAACTTTATCCTCAGACTGCGGACGGTCCATCGTCGCTCGGTGCTCGAATCGGTTTCATCGTGCCATCCGTGGATGAGGTCATCGAAGCTCTCAGCGAATACCCGGATGTGGTCATTTCGCCCGCGAAGGATTCAGAATGGGGCCGCCGCGCGGTAATAACGGATCCGGATGGGCATCGCATCGAATTGTTGCAAAGCCAGCCGGAACGCGTTTAATGATTCGAGTTCAGTGCGCGTTTGACGGCTGAAATCACCTTACGCTGGACGGAGAGCGGCTTGCCCGGGATACGCGCGCCGGCTGCCGCTGAGTGACCACCGCCGCCGAATTGCGCCGCGATTTCGTTCACGTTCACATTTTCGCTCTTGGAACGGAGGCTGATGCGGGTCAATTCCGGTTCGAGTTCTTCGAACACGCAGGCGACGACCACCGGCTCGATTGCGCGGATATGATCAATGAGGCCTTCTGAGTCCTGGCTATCGGCGCCGGTTCGGACGAAGTCCGATTTTTTCAGCCAGAAGTATGCAATTTGATTTTGGTGGGTGAGCCGGAAATGGCTATAGACATGGCGCAGGAGTCGGGCGCGAGAGAGGGGATAAGATTGATAGACCTCGTCGCAGATCGTGGCGAGATCAGCGCCGCGCCGAACCAGTTCGCCAGCGACGTGATATGTGCTTGGCCGCGTAGTTGGATATTGAAATGAGCCAGTATCCGTTGAAACGGCAGTGAAAAGGCAATCGGCGATAGGTTTCGTTATTGGCCACTTGGCGGCGGTAAGGAGTTTAAAAATCAGTTCGCCGGTGGAAGGCTCTTTTGGCGAAATCCAATTCACATCAGCGTAGCGCGTATTGCTTTGATGATGGTCGATGTTGATGAACAACTTGCGATTGGTCACGCAGGGGCCAACGGTCCCGAGCCGCTCGAAACTCGCGGCGTCAGTCGCAATGACGCAGTCAAATTCCATTCCTCGCTTCGGTTTTTGGATCGTATTTGAAGGGTCGAGGAATTCGTATTTCTGCGGCATCGGATCTTCATTCCAACACCAAACTTTTTTTCCTTCGTTCTGCAACGCGAGCGTCAGGCCCAATTGCGAGCCGACGCAGTCGCCATCGGGCCGAATATGGCCGACAATGCAAAAGGTATTATACTCCCGGACGGTTTCGATAATCCGGTCAACGATTTTAGGATGACTCTTCATTGAACTGCCGTTAAAACGTTGAAGCGTTAAAACGGAAAACGGAAAACGGAATGGGGGGTGAGTTAATCACTAGTTGGTGTGGATTTTTCGAGTTCTTCGATGATTTGCAGGACTCGATTGCCACGCACTACCGAGTCGTCGATTTTGAATTTGAGAGTGGGAGTGTATTTCAAAACGACGGCGCGCCCGACCAGACCCTGAATTCGCTTGCGATGATGGCTGAGTAAATTCATTCCGCGCTTTTGCTGGTCCTTCGTGCCGAGAATACTAATGTAAACAACCGCCGAGTGAAGATCGCCGGTCACATCCACGTCATTGACGGTAATAAGCCCGGCTTCGCTTACTTCAAATTCCCGGCGAATTACCTCCCCAATTTCGCGCTTCAACAATTCGCGAACTCGTTCGTGTCTTAAGGAAGGCATTTGTGTGAAGATGTTAGAATCGCCAAATCCACGCAGTTGCGGGATCAAAACGTGCAGAAACCCGCTAAATTACAACTTCTGCGCCACCTTTTCGACCGCGTAACACTCGATATTGTCCCCAATTTGAAATTCGCTGAAGCCCTCAATGCGAATGCCGCATTCCATGCCAGCCCGAACTTCGTTGACTTCATCCTGGAACCGGCGCAGCGATTGCGTAATGCCTTCATAAATGATTTCTTTGCGACGGCGCACGCGCACTTTGCCTTTGACGATTCGTCCGCTCACAACCATACAGCCTGCAACGGGCGCGCCTTTCGACAGCTCGAAAATCTTTCGCACTTCGGCAGCACCGACGGTGATGTCCTTCAGGATCGGCTCCAGCAAGCCCGCCATCGCTTCTTTCACTTGATCGATCAATTCGTAAATGATCGCGTAAAGTTTGATCTGCACGCCTTCGTGCTTCGCCTTGTCCGCGACGCCGCTATCGACGCGCGTATGGAAGCCGAGGATAACCGCGTCCGATGCGGACGCCAAGGCGACGTCCGACTCAGTAATCGTTCCGACGGCGCTGTGGATGACTTCGAGGGAGACTTTATCCGACTCGATTTTCTTGAGCGCTTCCACAATAGCTTCAACGGAGCCTTGGGTATCCGCCTTGACAACGACCTTGAGCAATTTGAAAGTGCTCGAAGCGAGCTTGTCGAAAAGAGTTTCCAGCGTGACTTTCGCGCGCGCTTCCTGGCCGAGTGCTTTTGCCGCAAAAGCGCGTTGTTCACCTAAATCGCGAGCAGCCTTTTCGTCCTCGACGACGCTGAATTCTAATCCAGCTTCCGGCACGCCATTGAGCCCGAGCACCTTAACGGCTACGGAAGGCCCGGCTTCTTTCAATCGCTTGCCTTCTTCATTGATCAAGGCGCGGACGCGCCCGTAAAACTGGCCGCAAATAATGACGTCACTTACGCGGAGCGTCCCCTTGCGCACCAACACAGTCGCTGTTGGTCCACCCGGCTCGAGCCCGGATTCGATGACGTTGCCTTTTGCGCGACGATTCGGATTGGCCTTCAGTTCAAGAAGATCGGCCTGCAACAACACCATTTCGATCAGTTTGTCCACGCCTTGCTTGGTCAAGGCGGACACATCGACGAAAATGGTATCGCCACCCCAATCGTCCGGTACGAGACCCTTGTCCTGGAGTTGCTGACGCACTTTGAGCGCGTTCGCATTCGGATGGTCGATTTTGTTGACAGCAACCAGGATGGGAACTTTTGCGGCTTTGGCGTGGTTCAGAGCTTCGAGCGTTTGAGGCATCACGCCGTCGTTTGCAGCGACCACCAACACGACGATGTCGGTGACGTTTGCACCGCGAGCCCGCATCGAGCTGAATGCCGCATGACCGGGTGTGTCGAGAAAGGTAATCTGAGCGAGCTCGTTTTTGCGTTCCGGATGCGGGAACGAAATGGTATAGGCACCGATATGTTGAGTGATGCCGCCAGCTTCGCCTGCCGCCACGTTCGATTTGCGGATGACATCGAGCAAGGTTGTCTTGCCATGGTCAACGTGGCCCATGATGGTCACCACCGGCGCGCGTGATACGAGTTGCTCTGGCTTGTCTTCGATGTCCAGTTCAACTTTTTTGATGGGAGCGTGGACCAGACCGCTGCCGCGTTCGCGTTTTTCAACTTCGAACTTAAAGCCGTACTTGGCGCAGATTCGTTGCGCGATGTTTTCTTCGATCGACTGGTTAACGTTCGCAAAAACGCCAACTTCCATCAGATCGGCGATTATCTTGAATGGCTTCTGCTTGAGTTGCTCAGCCAATTCGCGAACGACGATGGGTGGTTTTATCGAGATGACTTTCGCGTCTGCGGGCAACTGAAGTTTGGGAGCCGCAGGCTCGGCGGGTTTTGGAGCGCCCGGGCCTTTCTGTGGCGGAAACTTGGCGCCAGGATAGGCCGGTCCCGAAGGCGCACTTGTGCCAGTTCGAACGGTGCGGATATCTCCGCGTTTTGTAAATTGTGTCTTGCTCGGCTCCGGTGGGCGCGCCGGAAGCTTCGGAGCAAATTTCTCTTCGGCCTTTGGAACTGGTTTGGTCGGCAGCTGGATAAAGCCGACTTTGTCGCCCACTTTGGGGCCTGCTGGCGGAGCCGGAGGCGGTGGAGCAACGGGTGAAGCCTTTGCGATTGGCGCTTCCTCTTCTGGTTCAGGTTCCGGCTCGGCAATGGCAGTAGCAATTGCAGGTGGAGGTGGTGGTTCTACGGGTGCCACCTCAGTTTCGGAGGGAGGCGGTTCAGCTTCAAGAACAGCGGTCGCGGTTCCCATCACTGCTTCTTCTTTTTGCAGAGCCTCGGCTTCGACCGGCGGAGGTGGAGCTGATACAACGACGATGGGCTCAGGTTTGGCTTGTACTGGAGCAGGCGCGGCTGGAGCCTGGGCAACAGCGCGTTCGGGATGGGCGAGAACGAGTTGCTGTTCGAGATATTCGGCGGTGATCTTATCCAGCGAGCTCGACGCCACGCGGGCGGCGGCTATGCCCAATTCTTTCGCCTTGGACAGAACTTCTTTGTTCTCCAAGCCAAGCTTTTTTGAAATGTCGTAAATCCGAACGGGCATATATCTCTAACTCACCGGGCCTTGATTGCCTTACAGCTTTCATAGGCTCGAACTAACTCGCAAATTTTTTGACCACTACCAACATAACTACTAACCGGAAACGGGTGCTTCGCCGACCTTCAAGGTGCGCCGGGCTGCTTCAGCCCGCGCAGACTCAAGGATGGTCGCAGCTTGTTCACCGATCTGGGGCATACCGCTGAGGTCACTAACATCGGCCTGGAGCAAATCCTCCAGCCGCAGCAACCCATTATGCACCAAAACATCCGCCTGCTCCCGGGTAATCCCAGGAATGGCTGCCAGCGATTCTACAGCTTCAGCCACCTTCTCTTTAAAACCTTTCGTCACGACGACTTCAGGTTCAACATCGACCTGCCAACCGGTCAGCTTCGACGTCAGCCGCGCATTTTGGCCACGCTTCCCAATTGCCAGCGACAATTGATCTTCGCTGACGATAATCTTCACCCGTTTATGGGTTTCATCAATCTCAAATGCTTTTAATTTTGCAGGCGCAAGGGCATTGGTGATGAAATTCCGCACATTCGGGTCCCAACGGATGATATCGACTTTCTCGTTGTTCAATTCCCGAACGATATTTTTGACTCGCTGGCCACGCAGGCCGACGCAAGCGCCGACAGGATCGACTTTTTCATCACGCGTCCAGACCGCGAGCTTTGTTCGAAAACCGGGTTCGCGAGCGATCCCCTTGACTTCAATCGTTCCATCGTTGATTTCTGAGACTTCCAACTGGAACAGCTTGATGACAAATCGAGGATCAGCCCGGGACAGGATGATTTCAGGCCCATGAGGCCCCTGCTCTACCGCCTTGACGTAACAACGAATTCGCTCGCCAACCTGGTATTCCTCGGTGGGAACGCGCTCGCGGTTGGGCAACAGCGCCTCGTATTTGCCGAGATCGACAATTACATCCGAGCGGTCAAATCGCCGGACGGTGCCGCTAATTATGTCGCCAACGCGATCCTTGAATTCGCTGAAAATCAGTTGCTTTTCCGCGCGACGGAGCTGCTGCATCAGTGCTTGCTTGGCATATTGAGCGGCGATTCGACCGAAGCCGACAGGCGTGACTTCCTTTTCCAACTCTTCGCCGACTTGAGCATCGGCTTTGATACGCCGAGCATCAAATACGGAGATTTGGTCATGCTGGGAAATCACCTTTTCGGAAACAACGAGTTTCGCAAAAGCTTTGATATCGCCACTTTTGGGATCAATGGCCACGTGTAATTCGCGTGCGGGACCGACAGCCTTTTTTGCGGCCGAAAGCAATGATTCGTGTATGGCACCGACGAGGACATCACGGCTGATGCCCTTTTCGCGTTCCCAAAACTCTAAAACTGCTAAAAGGTCGGCGTTCATATACGTCAACGGCACCCCTATCCGGGGAACAAAAAAGTCGGCAGAATGAGCTCTTCCGACTTTGGCGTGCTGGTCTTATCCAGCCAGTCTATACCGTTCTAAGCTAAAAGTTAAGATTTTCCTGTAAAACAGTCAAGCCCCAACTTGGAGCTGCAATTTTGGAAGGTCGCAACAAGGAATTTGGTTGTCGTAGGTTACCGAGAGTTACCGCAGGTTACCGGTAACGTTAAAGTAAATTGGATTCCGCACGTTCCGGCTATTGTGCCACGAGCCGATAAAAGCGCGCGGAGAATTTCGGTGAATCGCGGTCGACGAACTCGCAAACGCCCTTGTCGTCTGCAAGGGAGGTACCGATATCCAGCCAATTCTTCAAATCGGTGGAGGCTTGGACGCGATAAAGTTGGGCAGGAGTAGCTATAAATTGAACCCGCATAGCGTTTCCAGAACCGCTTCCCGTTGAGAGGCGTCCGGCATGGGCTACTTGGGGAGTGGTCGCTGGCGCGGGCGGACTGACATAGAGCAGTTGCAAACCGGAAATGATGGCATAGCCATCGACACCAGGATTCACCGTCACTGTGAGCGAATCGTCAGACGCAACGACGATGTTCGTAAAGTGCGCATATTGGCGACCTTCCTGCCAGACGGGCGGATCCATGAGTGGCTCATCGCGAGTTACGGCGGTTCCGACGTCGTTAGTACCAACCGTGAGCTGGTAATTTCCATCTTGCGAATAGACGAACAACTCATATGGGCCTGCAGGCAGGTTGGTAAGCGTGAGCGTCGCCACTCCGCTGAAGGGATAAATATAGCTGTTGTACATCGGATCGCTCGAGCCATTGGCCCAGCAACCCGGTGCATTGCTCACTACCAGACCGGCGGTAGTCGTGGCACCATCGGCCAGTTTCAAGTTGCTCAAGGCCCCGTTGTCGCGCCACCGCTGATAATTTGTGCCCCCAGTCGAAATGGCGTCGCGACTGTAGAAGTTCCAAAAATCATTCGCGCTCTGCCCGACTGCAGCGAGGCCGGTCTTTTGGGCGTCCAAGCCTGGAGTCAGGTGCGAGCCGAAGTTTACGTTGAGGAGATAGTTTGTGGTGGATTCAACTACTGCCAATGCTGCATCCGAACTGATAGCAACGCCAGCGACGTTGGATACGACGACGGAGTAATGGCCGGCCTGAGCGACCTGCACATTAGCCAGACTCAGGACGCTGTCGGTTGCCCCAACAAGACTGGTTCCATTCCATCTCCACTGATAATTCAACGGCTCCGCTCCCACGGCATTGACCGAGAAAGTTACGTTCGCGCCAGCAAAGACCGATTGGCTTACCGGCTGGCTGACAATAATGGGTGCGCTGTTGGAGGTCCCACCTCCGCTGCCGGCAATTTGCAATCCGGATATAATCGCATAACCGTCTGCGCCAGGCAGAACTGTAACTGTTAGCGTTTGCCCATTAATCACGGATAGGTTGCCAAAGCGTGCATACTGCCGCCCTTCCTGCCACACGGGCGGATTATTGAGCGGCACGTCGCGTGTGGTTTTGGTTCCGGCGCTGACGCCTCCGACGCTGACCTGATAATTACCGTCGGATGAATAAACGTACAAATCGTATTGGCCGGTGGGCAAATTTGTGACGGTAACGGTCGCGACGCCAGAGAACGGATAAATATAAGTGTTATACATCGGATCACTGGAGCCATTGGCCCAAGCCCCCGGTGCATTGTTGACTGCCAATCCGACTGGTGTGATGGTCCCGTCCACCAGTTTTAAATTCGTCAACGCGGCGTTTGCTCGCCAGGTGCCGTTGCTGTCGTTGCGGCTGTAGAAATTCCAATAATCGTTCGCGTTCTGACCGACCGCCGCAAAACCGGTCTTCTGGGTGTCAGAAGGTGCTCCGCCAAAATCGACGTCCAACAGATAAGTGGTATTGGTGGTGGGTTCAACGACGGTAAGGATAGCATCCAGGCTGGTGGCTGTCCCGATAGAATTCGAGACTTGCACCGAATAATTACCAGCCTGAGCCACTTGCACGCTGGTAAGGCCCAAGACGCTGCCAGTGGCGCCATCGATGGCGGTTCCATTCCGAGTCCATTGATAACTCAAAGGCTGGGATCCCAATGCACTAACCGAAAATGTGACGTCTGAACCTGCAAAGACTGTTTGGCTTGCCGGTTGGCTGACAATCACGGGCGCAATATTCGTTGAACCGCCTCCAGTGCCGGCGATTTGCAAACCGGAAATAATTGCATAGCCATGCACGCCCGGCTGCACGGTTAAGGTGAGCGATTGTCCATTAATGATCGAGAGATTGGCAAAGCGCGCATATTGGCGACCTTCCTGCCACACCGGTGGGTTATTGAGAGGTTCATCCAGAGTGGTTCTGGTGCCGGCGCTCACGCCGCCGATGCTGACGTCATAATTGCCATCCTGGGAATACACGAACAAATCATATTGGCCAGTCGGCAAGTTGGTGAGGGTAACGGTCGCCACGCCGGCAAATGGGTAAATATAGGTGTTATACATCGGATCGCTCGAGCCATTGAGCCATGCTCCGGGTGCATTGCTGACGACCAAGCCAACCGCAGTCAGGGAGCCGTCCACGAGTTTCAAATTCGTCAGCGTGCCATTGACCTGCCAGTTGCCATTGCTGTCGCTGCGGTTGTAAAAGTTCCAGAAATCATTTGTGTTCCGGCCAATCTCGGCAAAACCAGTCTTAGTGTTGTCTGAAGTCGCTCCACCGAAATCTACGTCCAGCAGATAGGTCGCATTAGTCAACGGTTCAACCACGGTCAAGGTCGCATTCGAACTGGTGGCGACGCCTACGAAATTGGATACCTGGACTGAGTATTGCCCGGCCTGATCGAGTTGGACGTTGGCCAGGTTCAGCACACTCGCGGTGGCGCCATCAAGGGCGGCGCCGTTCCGGCTCCATTGATAGCTCAAGGGATCCGTTCCGACCGCACTGACTGAAAAGCTGACATCCGAACCGACGAAGACCGACTGGCTCCCAGGCTGGCTGACAATGACAGGCACCTGATTGGAGGAAACGTCCCCGCTGCGGGCAATTTGCAAACCGGCAATGATCGCCCAACCGTCCACGCCGGGCTGCACTGTCACGGTGACCGGCTGCCCACTAAAAACAGAAAGATTGGCAAAGCGCGCATACTGCTTCCCTTCTTGCCAAACCGGCGGATTGCTAAGCGGCACATCGCGCGTGGTCTTCGTTCCGGCACTGAGACCGCCGACGCTGACCTGGTAATTTCCGTCCTGTGAGTAGATATACAAATCGTACTGACCTGACGGCAAGTTGGTGAGAGTAACAGTGGCAACCCCGCCGAAGGGATATATATAGGTGTTATACATCGGATCGGTTGAACCGTTGAGCCAGGCACCTGGTGCATTGTTGACCACAAGTCCGATCGGAGTAATCGTGCCATCGACCAGTTTCAGATTTGTAAGAGCGCCATTGTTCTGCCAGTTACCGGAACTGTCGGTGCGATTGTAGAAGTTCCAGAAGTCGCTGGAGGTCTGTCCGATGGCAGCAAAGCCCGTCTTGGTATTGTCAGAAGACGAGCCACCAAAATCGACGTCGAGCAAATAATTATTGGTATTGGATTCAACGACGGTCAAAACCGCATCGGAACTGTTAGTCGTGCCTGCGGAATTGGAAACCAGGACGGAGTAATTGCCCGCCTGAGCGACTTGCACGCTGTTCAGGGTCAACATGCTGCCGGTGGCGCCATCGAGAGCGACGCCGTTTCGGCTCCATTGGTAACTCAACGGCGCTGATCCGATTGCGCCTACGGAGAAGCTCACGTTCGCACCAGCAAAGACCGTCTGGCTGGCGGGCTGGCTTACGATTAAGGGCGGGTTGTTGGAGGAACTATTCGCGTTGGCAATTTGCAAACCGGCAATAATCGCATAACCATGGATTCCAGATTGAACCGTCAGAGTAAGAACTTGCCCATTGGTCACTGAAAGATTGTCAAAACGGGCATATTGCCGCCCTTCCTGCCAGACGGGGGGATTATTCAGGGGTTCATCAAGAGTCGTTTTCGTACCAGCACTGACGCCGTCCACGCTGACCTGATAATTACCATCCTGCGAATAGACGTACAAATCATATTGACCAGAGGGCAAATTCGTTACGGTAACAGTTGCAATGCCGCCGAAGGGATATATATAGGTATTATACATCGGATCGGTTGAGCCGTTGAGCCAAGCGCCTGGCGCATTGCTGACGATAAGTCCGACAGACGTGGCGGTGGCGTCGGCCAGCTTCAAATTCGACAGGGCTCCGTCATTCTGCCAGTTTCCGTTGGTGTCGGTACGGTTATAGAAATTCCAGAAGTCATTCGCGTTCTGGCCGACGGCTGCAAAGCCGGTCTTGGTGTTGTCCGAGGCAGCACCGCCAAAATCGACATCCAGCAAGTATGAAATCGCGGCGCGCGATGGCTGAACGGAAAATAAGGAGGCCAACACGACCATGACCGTCGTGGCGAACAAATGCAGGCGGAGTCGCCAAAAAGGGCTTGCGGTAGTTTTCATGTGACACTTTTGAGCATACATGTTCTCGATTGAGAGAATCCCTGACTAATGACCGTAC
>Ga0207674_10010423_pt1 | contig 10531 bp, 5 predicted proteins | sample KBSCornC72_FD_184303 | JGI IMG/M metagenome (GOLD analysis project Ga0207674, IMG submission 184303) | Corn rhizosphere microbial communities from Kellogg Biological Station, Michigan, USA - KBS Corn C7-2 (SPAdes) (version 2) | ecosystem: Host-associated > Plants > Roots > Rhizosphere > Soil ...
CGAATGGCTGGTCCGACAGACCGGCTCCGGCTGCGAACCAGACCGGCAGGCTGTTGGCGAGCTGGGTGTCGTTCGGCCGCTGTCCACCGATATACATCGGCGCGAAGCCTCCGTCGTTGGTCAACCAGCGCGGACGCGCATCGAGCAAGCTGGTGCCCCCGCATTCGCACGACCCGACGAACCCCGTCAGATGCAGCGCTTCGTGCCCGAAGCACGTAGGCCGCAGCGGCGCTGGGATCGCGGCGAGCGTGTCCGGATCGGTCGGCGGCGTGGCAGGGCATGGGCCGGACGCGACGTCGGGCATCACGCCGAAGAGGTCGACGTCCGACATGGCCCAGCCGTTCGTCGATGAGGCCCACGGGCGGCGAACCGTGAAGCCGTCCGAGTTGACCTCGAAGCCGAGGGTCGCGTCGACGTCGCCGGAGCGGGCCAACAGGGTCGAGACGCCACCGCCGAATGTCGAAGCCGCGAGCGGCTCGCTGCGCCAATCGACCCCGTCCGCGCTATGCCAGGACGCCGGTTGCAGGGTCTTGCGGTCGAACCCGAGCATCGTCGCTCCCGACGCCGATGCGGCCGCACTGAGCACTTGAGCACCGGCGAACGTCGGATCTGCGTCGGTCAGGTGGCGCCAGTCGATAGTCGGTCCGGCGTCTCCGGCGCTGATCGCGCCGCTCCAGACGGTGCCGTCGCTTCGCACGGTCGAGACCGTGTTCCCGACGACGACCGGAGTCGACAGCGTCGTATCCGACGTGCCGAAGGGGCTATGTGACCCACCCTGGGCCCGACTCCACGTGAGGCCGTCCTTCGAGACGTACTCCGCAGGTACCGAGCCGTAGAGTCCAGTGTCGATACCGATGTATCCCTGATCGGTCAGAACGACCTGATCGACCTGTCCCTCGCTCGGTGCCGCTGCGCTTTTCCAGGTCCGCCCATCCTCGGAGGTCCAGATCCGGTTGGTGTTTTCGTCCGACGTGCTCATGATCTGGCCGACGGCGGCAAACCCGGAGGGACCTGCGAAGACGTTCGCCACGCTTGCCTTGTCCAGGTCGGCCTGAGCGTCGACAGGCTGGAAGGCCGCGCCGTCGCTTGAATGCCAGAGGGTGGTCGCCTGATCGCCGGTGTTCGGATCTGAGGTCACCTGCGCCAGGACAGTTCCGTGCGTGCCTTCGGCGATGTCGACGAGGTTTCCGTCGATCGAGCTGACGTCCAGCTGCGTCCATGTCGCGCCATCGGCCGAACCCTTCAGGAGGAACGGGGTCGTGAAACCCTGCGACATACCGATCAGCCAGAAACCATCAGCCGCGGGACGCAGCGCGCCGAAAACCGCATCCTCGAGTGGCGCGTTCGACCCGGGCGTGAAGTGGACCGTCCCCGACGGCTCTGGTGTCGGGGTGGGGGTCGCGACCGGACTGCTGGTCGCCGACGCTTGGGACTGTGCCGCCGAAGGCTCGGGCGATGGACTGGCCGTCGGCGTCTGGCCGCTACACGCGCCGACGACTGCAACGGTGGTAAGGATCAACAACACCGTCCGGTGCCGCATCGAGCGCCTCCTTGCGTGACTTCTGACGCGGACACGGACATGTTGTGTCACGGGTGTCACAAAGCCGACAGCCCGCCGCTCGGGCGCTACGCTCGGCGGGTGGAGCTCGACCATGTGCTGATCGCGGTGACGGACCTCGAGTCGGCCGCCGAGGCGTTCGACGAGCGCTTCGGCCTCGCCTCGGTCGAGGGTGGCCGACATCCCGCCTGGGGAACGGCGAATCGCATCGTGCCGCTGGGCTCGAACTACCTCGAGCTCGTCGGCGTGGTGGACAAAGCCGTCGCCGCCGAAAGCGCGTTCGGGCGCTGGGTGGCGGAAGGCGCGTCTGCCACCGGTCGACCGATCGGGTGGGCAGTTCGGACGGATGCCATCGATGAGGTCGCAACGCGACTCAGACTTGGCGTGGTCGATGGCTCGCGGACGACTCCATCGGGTCAGCGCTTGCGCTGGCGAAGCGCTGGCGTCGAACAGGCCATGGCTGCCCCCGCCCTGCCGTTCTTCATCCAGTGGGAGCCGGGGACGGCTCTTCCGGGAACGACCGCGATCGCGCACCCCGCGGCGCCGGTCACGATCTCGCGATTGGATCTTGTGGGCGACCGCGAACGGCTCGACGAATGGTTAGGCGCTCACGACATTCCGATCGTCGTACGCGACGGCGTCTCGCGTCTGGCGGCCGTGGACTTGATCACGGCCCACGGCAACGTCGTCGTCAGCGCAGATTCGGAGTCACGCCTCTCGATCTACTAGCCCAGCGCGTCGAGCCCGGGGCCGCGCTCTTCGTTGGCGCGAACGCGGTCGATGTAGGCCTGTGATCTCTCGACTTCCGCCGAGAGGGTCGTGACGGTCTTCTGCATCGAGTCAAGTGCCTTGACCTTGAACGTATCGATCTCGTCCATGGTCGCGTAGACGTTCTGGAATGCCTTCTGGAGCTTGTCGAGCTCGACCGTCGACGACGACGCTTGCTCGTTGATCGACGTCGACTGCTGGCGGAGCATGTCCGACGTTGACTCGATGAGATTCGAGGTCGTCGTGTTGAGCGCGGTGATCTGGTCGAGGACCAGCTTCTGGTCGGCGAGGGCCTGCGCGACGATGACTGCCGTTCGAAGCGCTGAGACCGTCGTGGTCGTGGCGCGCTGGACACCCTTGATCAGCTCGAGGTTGTTGCGCCTGATCACGTCGAGCGCGAGGTAGCCCTGGATGCTGACTGCGAGCTGGGTCAGCAAGTCCTGATGCTTCTGGCGAACGTAGAAGAGCAGGTCTTCCTTGAGCACCTTGGCTCGTTCCGGATCCGACGTCTCGATCGCCGCGATCTTGGCGCTCAGCGCCTCATCCAGCCGCTGGGCGAGGTAGGCGTACTGGCGTAGCCGACCCATGACCGCCCAGAGGTTGACCTTCTCCTGCTCGATCGCGGCGTTGTCCCGCTGCAGCTCGTCCTGGCCGTGATACAGCGCCGTGATGATCGCGTCGAGTTGGTGCTGGCTCGAGCGGTACTTGTCGAAGTAGTCGCGTAGCCGGTCGCCGAACGGGATCAGACCGAGCAGCTTGCGCGGCCTCATCAGATCGCCCTGCCTTCCCGGATCCAGGTCCTCGACCTGGCGTCGCAACGCGAGCAGCGAGTGGCTGACCTCCGATGCCTCGGTCAGACCCCCGTTCTGCATCGCGGCGATCGGTTTCTCGAGAAGGCGGTTCGAGACCGACGCCGAGGCTCGGATGTCGTCGTCGCCGAGCCTCGCGATGTCCTTGAGCTTCGCGTTGAACTCCTGGCTGTGCGTGTCAAGCGACGACACGTGGTCGAGGTACTCCGACACCATCCCATCGAGCTTGGCCCGGTCGGCGTCGCTGAGGGGGACGGATCCTTCGGCTTGGGTCGTCTCGACCGGAGCGACCGGCTGCGGCGCCTCGAGGGCCAGCGAGCTTGGCGTCGCCGCGGGAGAGGCCGGTGTCTCCCCAGCCTCCTCGGGTGACGGCGGGGACACGTCGAGGGTCGGTTCGGTCACGGAGTCCCTTCCTTGCTACGTTCGCAGGGCCGGATCGTTCGTCTTGTGTCTTCCCAATCGAAACACGCCCCCGGCGGCCCAGCAAGCGTCACACAGGCGGCAATTCCTGCGCATCCGTCTGTGCCTCGGCGAATAGGTCGCCGACCTCCGCCAGGCGGGCCGGCAGCGTCCTGACGGTCCATCGGTCCGGTCGGATCTCCGGGTCGTCCAGCTCGTCCCAGGTGATCGGCGTGCTGACCGGGGCGCCCGCCGCAGGTCGGACCGAGTACGGCGCGACGAGCGTCTTGATCGACGCGTTCTGGGTGTAGTCGAGCCGAGCCCTTCCCTTGCGCGCCTTCGTCGCCCACTCCCACGAGATGAGATCCGGAACGGTCGAGCCGACCGCCCTCGACACCCGCTCGACCCACGAACTCGTGTCGCTGAAGTCGTACTTGCCCTGCACGATCGGGATCCAGATCTGGATGCCGCGCTTGCCGGTCGTCTTCGGGTAGCCGCGAACGCTGAGGTGCTCGAGCGCGGTCTTGTAGAGCCGTGCGAGCGTCAGGGTCTCGTCCCACGTCGTGTTCTCGCCCGGATCGATGTCGATGTACGCGAAGGTTGGTTGCCACGGCTCGGGCAGCTTGCCGGTCCAGGCGTGGATCTCGAAGCTCGCCTGGTTCGCGAGCCAGGCGAGGCTCCCGGCATCGACCGCGAGCAGGTGGTCGTTGGCGTCACGGTCCTCGCGCCCCTCGACGCCCGTCTCGTGCCACTTCTTGAGCCACTTCGGGGCTGTCTCGGGGATGTCCTTCTGCCAGAAGCCGGGCGCGCCGGCGCCGTTCGGGAATCGATGCAGGTTGAGGGGCCGGTCCCAGAGGTGCGGCAGCATCGTCGGCGCGATCGAGGCGTAGAAGCGGATCAGCTCACGCTTCGTGATCGGCGGTTCGGCGTCTCCATTCGGCCCGGCCCGACCGTCGAAGAGCGGCTTGTCGAGGTTCGTCAGCTTCAGGTCGCGGCCACCGACGGTCCAGACGCCTTCCTTGCCGAGGTCGTCGAGCGCCTTCAGCTCGGCGGCGGTCGGCCCGTCGAACGCCGGAGTCGATGGCGAATCGGTCGACGCCTTCGCGGGTTTGGACGACGTCGCGGCGCTCGGCGACTTCGACTTCGACTTCGACTTCGAGGGCATCGGCGCCTCCTGGTCCTGATCGGGGCGTTCGGGCTCGGCGGCTTCCGCTTCGCGTATCGCAGCGGTCGTGGCGACCGCCGTCTCCTTGACGACGTCGCGCGGATCACGCCCCGAATCGATGCCCTTGTACGCCGTCTGGCGGACCTGTCCGTCGCGGGTCCAGCCGCCGATCTCGGCACGGATCACGATCTCAGGCCGGACCCAGGTGATGTCCTTGAGGTCACCGCCCCAGCGACCACGGTAGTCCTTCGGCGGCGCGGGGTCGAACGGCGGGTCGTCCTGGACGAGCGGCTCGAGGCGCTTCAGCAGGTCCTTGCGGATGAGGCCGGTGAAGCCGCTGCCGACCTTGCCGGTGAACCGCAGTTTGTCGCCTTCGTAGACGCCGATCGCAAGAGCACCGAGGTCGCGGGCATTGCCACTCCCCGGGGTCCAGCCACCGACCACGAACTCCTGCTCCGGCCGGATCTTGATCTTGAGCCATGCCCCGGAACGGCGACCCGGCTCGTACCGCGAACGCCGCAGCTTGGCGACCATGCCCTCGACCCCGATCGTGCCGGCGGCATCGAAGAACGCCTTGCCCTCCCCGACGACATGCGACGCGAAGCGGACCCGGGGATGGTCCTTGAGCACGCTGCGGAGCAGGCGCTTGCGGTCCTCGAGCGGGACGTCGAGCAGCGACCGACCATCGAGATACATCAGGTCGAAGACTTGGTAGACGAGCCCGGTCGCCTCCTTGTCACCGAGTTTCGTCTGCAGGAGGCTGAAATCGGGCTTCCCGTCGTCGTCGAGGGCGACGACCTCGCCATCGACGATGGCTTGCTGCGCCTCGATCCATCTGCTCGACGGACCCAGCAGGCGCGGGAAGTAGGTCGCCGCGTCGTTGAGGTTCCGCGTCAGGATCCTGGTCTTGCCCTCGTCGACGACCGCTTCGACGCGGAAGCCGTCCCATTTGATCTCGAACAGCCAGTCCTCGTCGTCGAACGGCCTCCCGGCGAGCGTCGCCGCCATCGGCTCGATCTTCTGCGGCATCGGCGCTGTCTTGGCGCCAGCGAGGTCGATCTCGGCGACGGCCGCCGGTGCCTGGCTGATCCAGATCGCGTCGCGGTTCGCTTTGACCTCGTCGTTGGTGCGCCCGGTCTTGACGCTCTGCGGGTAATCCTCGGCGTCCCATCCGGGCTGCGCCGCGTCGTCGGCTTTATGGATGAGCAGCCACTGATCGCCGTCGTCGCCCTCGAAGGGGCGACTCCCACCTCGGCCACTGGTCCGGACGATCGTGAAACGGCCCTTCAGCTTCTCCCCGTTCAGGCGGAACTTGAGCTCGCCTTCGTTGACGCTTTTTCGACCGTCGAGGGTGGGCGCCTCCGGCTCCCAGGTCCCCCAGTCCCACACGATCACGTCGCCGGCCCCGTATTGCTTGGCCGGGATCACGCCCTCGAAGTCGAAGTACTCGATCGGATGGTCCTCGACGTGGACCGCCATCCGTCGGATCTTCGAGTCGAGGGTCGGGCCCTTGGGCACGGCCCACGAGACAAGGACGCCGTCGATCTCGAGCCGGAAGTCGTAGTGCAGCCGGGTCGCGCGATGGCGCTGGACGACGAACCGCCCCGAGCGGCCGCTGGTCGCTGTGCCGATGTCGGGCGGCGGTTCGGGCGTGATCCCGAAGTCGCGCTTGCGGCGGTATTCCTCGAGGGGCATGTCGTGGGGAGTGTGCCGCAGCCGCGGTGACCGGGGTGGCCGTGCCCCGGCCCTGGGCCATGGCTCCGGATCTGGCAAAAGTTGCAGGGGGAGACCGTTATGCCAGCCCGCGAGCCTCGGATGAGCGGAATCCGAACCTAATGCGTCTCCGGGTGAAACTTCTGCCAGGAAACGAGCCACGAGTCGTCATTACGTTCCCCGGGTGAAACTTCTGCCACGTTCATCATCGCGGCCATGAGCGATAGCGGTCGTGCGCGAGATAGTCGTGGTGGGTGTGTGAGGCACGCGCTGCGGCTCCTAGCTGGCCGCTCAGGGGTCGATCCGTGCGTGGCGACGCCGCCGGCACACCCTGATCGGGCCGGGTCTGCGTCTAGCGATCGCCCGGCGAGTATCTGGCGCCAAGTCCGGCCCGGGGCGACGACTTTGACCCGCCAGCGGCGCTTCGGCCCTCTATGTGAGTAACGGATCACGACACGGAGGGTCATCGAGATGCAGGCCACCACCCAACAGCACCGGCTCATCGACACCAGGTCCGCGCAGGCGTTCGTGCTCGCGACGACTATCTTCGTCGCGGGGGCGGCGCTCGGGGCCACCGCCGCGGTCGTCACGACTCCGGCGGCCCGCGACCAGACCGTCATCGTGGCGGGCGACCATAGCTACGACGCGGTCGAAGACACCCGAGCCGGTATCGGTCTGCCGACGGCGGCCGGCGATCGCCGCTATGACGCGATCGAAGACACCCGGGCCAGTATCGGTCTGCCGATGGTCGCGGCCGACCGCCGCTACGACGCTATCGAGGACTCACGCGCCGGGCGCTGAAGCTCGATGTCGCGGGCGCTCGACCGGAAGTGGTCGGCGCCCGCCGGGCTACGCCGTCTTGCGCTTCCGAGCGGCCGGCTTGGCCGTTTCCTCCTCGTCCGAGGCCTTTGCACGGGCCTTGGACGCGGCAGCTTTCCGGGGAGTCTCCTTCGAGCCGGCGGCCTTCTTCTCGCGTGCCTCGGCCACCGATACGGGCTTCTCGGCACCTGACTCGCGCGCGGCCTTGGCTGCGGAGACGGACGCCTCGAGAGCGGCCATCAGGTCGACCAGCTTGCCGGTCTCCTCGGGCTCCTCGATCTCGACGGTCTCGCGGCCCTCGACCTTGGCTTCGATGATCTTCTCGAGCGCGTCGCGATACTCGTCCTTGTACTGCGCGGGATCGAACTCGCCGGTCATCGCAGACACGAGCTGCTTCGCCATCTGCAGCTCGGCCGGCTTGAAGTCGAATTCCTCCTCCGGCAGGTCGAGCTCCTTCATCGACCGGATCTCGTCGGGCCAATGGAGCGTGGTCAGCAGAAGCGTCTCGGCGAACGGATCGAGCGCGGCGAGCGCCTCGCGGTCCTTGATGACGACCTTGCAGATCGCCGTGAGGCCCTCGTCCTCGAGCACCGACTTGAGCAGGTAGAACGCCTTGCGGCCGATCTTGTCGGGCTCGACGTAATACGCCGACTTCACGAACCGGACGGCGTTGTCGTCGCGTTCCGCCTTCGTGAACTGCTCGATCTCGATGCTGCGGACCGTCTTGAGCGGGACCCTCTCGAGGTCCTCGTCGGTGATGACGACGTACTCACCCGGCGAGTATTCGTAGCCCTTCACGGTGTCGCCCCGCGAGATGGCCTCATCCTCGACCGGGCACCAGACCTTCATCTGGATGCGCGACAGGTCCTCCTTGTGCAGCATGTTGAAGCTGATGCCCTTGGAGTCTGTCGCGAGATAGAGCTTGATCGGGATGGTGACCAGACCGAACTGGATGGCCCCCTTCCACATGGCTCGAGCCACGGCGTCGGAACCTCATGTAGCGCGCCGGTTCTTCCGGCCCGGCGCATCGGCTGCACCATAGCGCACCGAGGCAACAGTCCAGTCAACGGCGGGCGCCTCCGGGCTGCGCGAGCCTGACGGTCAGCCGAGAACGAGGAAGCCGTCGAGCGAGACGGTCGGCCGACCCGATGTGCCACTCACGCGAAGCTCGATCGTGTGCGTCCCTGCGACCGCCCAATTGCCGACGTAGACGACCTTCTTGTACGCGGGGGTGGCCGAGTACAGATCGACCGTCGCGTGGTAGACGCCATCGATGTAGATCGACGCCTTGCCTCGGGTCGCGTTCGTCGGGGCGAGGACCGCGACGGTGCGACCGGTGAACCGGTACTTGGCGCGGGCGCCCGTCTGGCTCGAGCTCGTCACCCAGCCATCGGTCGAGGAGGCGCTCGCGTAGCGGAGCCAGGTCCCGCTGTACGTCACCACGCTCGAGCGGTCGCTGACGGTCATCGGGGTCAGGGACGCACTCGCCGGCGCCCATGCGCTCCATGAGCCGTCACTGTCCTGCGCACGGACCCGGAACCGATGCGCGGCTCCGACGGCGAGTCCCGAGAACGTGGCTCCGCGGGTCGATGCGCTCGTCGCCACCGTCCAGCCATACGCGCCGCCGTTGACGCTCCGCTCGACCTCGTAGCCGACGATCGTGTCGGACGGGTCGGTCGCCGCAGCCCACGTGGCCCGCATCGACACCGTCGTCACGCCGGTCGACGTGTGACTCAGCGTGCTCGACTTCAGGACCGTTGCGACCGGCGCGCGTGCGATCGGGTTGTCGGAGGCGACGTTGATCGTGAGCGACGTCGACTTGGTCCGGCCCCAGTTCGTCCCGGTGACCGTGAGGTGATACGTGCCCGGTCGGACGTCCCGTGGCGCGGTCACCCGGATCGTCCCGCTCGTCGCTGTCCAGCCGAAGAGGCTCGGCGCCGGGAATGATGCCGTCCAGCGGCTCGGGATGTTGGAGACGCTGAGCTGGACGCGCTCGAAGAAGGTCGAGCTGCGGAACACGTTGAACGGCGCCAGCACCGTGCCGCCCCGCGACCCGATCGTCGCAGTGCTCCCTGGCGACAATGTGAACGTGCCGAGGGTGCCGATCCGCGACACGTTGAGCAACGGCTCGTGGTACGGGTCGGGGTCGGTGTTCGTGTACCAGTTGAGATTGCCGAGATAGCGCAGCGACTCGCGGACCTGGGACGGCGTCGCGAGCGGGCGCGAGGCCTTGTAGAGAGCGACGGCGCCGGTGACGTGCGGAGCCGCCATCGACGTCCCGGACGAGTAGCCATACGTCGGCCCGGGTTTCGTCGAGAGGATGCATTTGCCCGGCGCGATCAGATCGATATCCGAGCCGTAATTGCTGAAGTCGGCGAACGTGTCGTCGCGGTCGTACGTGCCCCACGAATAGCACTTGTTGCCGCCACCACCGCCGGGTCTGCCGTCGGTGTCGGCGAGCGCTGAGACGGTGATCGCCTCGTTGTACGCGGCCGGTACGAACCCGGCGGCACTCTTGCTCGCGTTCGCCGCGGCCGCGACGACCGTGATCCCTGCCGCGTACAGCCGGCAGATCGCCTGATGAAGGATGTCCTTGTTGGTGCGACCGCAGTTGGCGTCGTCGGAGCCCGTCTTCGCGACGCTCATGTTCACGGCTTCGATCATCGGTCGCGAAGAGTCGTTCGGGTCGCGCTGGGCGAGGATCCAGTCGAGCCCGCAGACGTACCACGACAGCAGACCGGCGCCGCTCGAGTTGAGGATGCGAACGGCCCACAGCCGAACGCCGGGCGCGACGCCGACGACGCCCCAGGAGTTGTCCTTGGCACCGACCGTGCCCGCGACATGTGTCCCGTGGCCGTTCTCGTCATACCAGCGCGTCCGATCGGACGAGCTGCAGTTGTAGCCACCGGCGATGTTCAGGTCGGAATGCGGACCGATGCCCGTATCCACGATCGCGACGTCCGCATCGACCCGCTCGTCGAGCCCGTTGATCTTGGAGAGCGCCGATGTCGGCGTCCCGATGCGCGACACACCGGTGGGGATCGACTGGGCCTCGATCTCGACGACCTCGTCCGGCACCACCGCGGCGACGTTGGGGTCGGCCAGGAGCGCGGCGCGCTGCGCCTTGTCCAACTTGGCCGCGAAGCCACGGAACGCGTGCCGGAAGGCGCGGTCGGCGATCATCCCATCTCGCTTGCGGTGGGCGCTGGCCACGGTCGTCGGATCCGCGTTGCCCTTCAGCATCACGAGGTAGTGCCCGGTCGCGATCGGGCGCCCCTGGGTATCGACGGCGACGGGTGC